>Ga0315543_1005016_pt1 | contig 10602 bp, 9 predicted proteins | sample SalMarSW160210MG_2_FD_203098 | JGI IMG/M metagenome (GOLD analysis project Ga0315543, IMG submission 203098) | Salt marsh sediment microbial communities from the Plum Island Ecosystem LTER, Massachusetts, United States - Salt Marsh Sediment SW1601-210 ...
CTCGCTGGTCAGAAGTGCGACGATACGCGGCCGTCTGTCTCGTAGAGACGTAGCATGCTACGTCTCTACAGCTCTGCGTCCCAGCGACACTGCCTTTCTATCTGCGTTTCCACCTGTACTCGACGCTAATTCCTTGCTGGATAGTACTTGTCCAACTCGCATTTCAACGGATTGTCGGCGATATACTCTCTTATCTGCCGCAGCGATTCCTCATTGCGAATGATGTGCTCGTAGAATCCAGGCTGCTAACCGAAGTCTGAATAGCCATTCTGGCGACAGTACCGAGTTACCGCGGATTTGTATGACCGCACAACCACGCTCAAAGAGCCTGCCTTGGGCGAGATTCCCGACATGTGCTGATGCGCTGATTTGGCGGCGGCGCTAGAGACGTTGCATGCGGCATTGGCTGTAGAGACGTTGCATGCAACGTCTCTACAATCCTCTGCGGCGTGTTCTTTGATAATCACGATGCCGTGCACGTGATTGGGCATGATGACAAACGAATCCAACTCGACGTTTCGGAAATGATGGGGAATCTCCGCCCAGTATTGGCGGGCAATCTCTCCAATCGGTGATAGGTGCATGTCTCCGTCCACAACGTTGCCTAGGAAGCATTCGCCGCCCCGCGTACAGATGGTCACGAAACACCAACCGGCTCCAGCGTAGTCCCAATGGCGTAATCGGGCCGATTCCACCCGGTATTTACCCTGGAACAGACTCACTTTCTCAGTCTCCTATCACCCACGTTGTCGGGTAGAGACGTAGCATGCTACGTCTCTACGGTTCTACGGCGCACGAACATTGCCCTTGTATCTGCGCTCCCACCAGTATTGCATGACTTCAATGGGCAAGTTCTCATCTATCTTGAATCTCACTCGCTTGCTCCGGCTGACGCCGGGACAAAGCGTTCTCGGGTCACTTCGGCTGCGTACCCCAGCACGGCCTGGATGTCGGCTGCTTCCAGAGAAGGGTAGCTCGCCAAGATCTCTTCCTGGCTCAATCCCGCAGCCAAGTTATCCAGGATAACCGACACCATAATGCGTGTTCCCTGTATGCATGCCTTGCCATGGCACACCAGAGTGTCCACACAGATTCGTTCCTGCCAACTCATGTCACCACCTCCCGGACAGCATCATTCCAGTCTGGCTACTCGCCCCCAACTAGTGTTGTGCACACACTTGTCGAGCTGGCCGGCCTCATTCTAGCACATCGTGACCTCTCGGACAAAAGCAACCCGCCTTCGCGTGTTAGCTGAGACCAGCAGCGCTTTGACCATAACCATAGCCAACACCCAAGCCCCCGATTGAGCGCGTGATCGCGGCCACACGCCGCAGATTCGATTATCCGCCGTTCGTGCTCTGCATGCCCTGCGGGCGACCGCTGCGACGGGGTTTTTCCGATTTCCATCCGTTGCCAGCCCCCCCCCACACCTACAACGGAATATTCCCATGCTTCTTGGGAGGATTGCTGTCTCGCTTGTTCTGCAGCATTTGCAGTGCGTTGATCAGGCGTGGGCGCGTCTCGTGCGGCTCGATGACATCGTCAACGTAGCCGCGTCCAGCCGCAACGTACGGGTTGGCGAACTTGGCACGGTACTCTTCGGCCAACTGCTCGCGCTTCGATTCAGGATCCTCTGCTGCAGCAATCTCCCTACGGAAAACAATGTTGACCGCTCCCTCCGGGCCCATGACGGCAATCTCGGCACTGGGCCAGGCATAGTTGATGTCCCCGCGTACGTGCTTGGAGCCCATCACGTCGTAGGCTCCCCCATATCCCTTGCGCGTGATAACGGTGATCTTGGGCACAGTAGCCTCGCAATATGCGTAGAGCAGCTTGGCTCCGTGCCGGATGATGCCGCCATGTTCCTGAGCCGTCCCAGGTAGAAAACCGGGCACATCCACAAAAGTGATGAGCGGGATATTGAAGCAATCACAGAAGCGGACAAAGCGCCCGCCTTTGGTAGAGGAGTCAATGTCCAATACCCCTGCCAGGAAAGCCGGATTCTGCCCCACAATGCCAACCGGACGGCCATCCAGACGGGCAAAGCCAATGGTGATGTTTCGCGCCCAATGTTCCTGCACCTCAAAATAGTCCCCGCCATCCACAACGCGCCAAATGATGTCTCGCATGTCGTAGGGCTTGCTGGGATTGTCAGGCACAATGCGGTCGAGTTCATCATCCATGCGCAGCGGATCATCCGTGGGCTGCGCCAGTGGAGGATCCTCCATGTTGTTCTGAGGAACAAAGCTCAGCAAGCGCCTGACGAGTTGAAGGCAATGCTCCTCGTTCTCCGCCGCAAAGTGGGCCACGCCACTGACAGCATTGTGCGTCATCGCGCCACCGAGTTGTTCAAAATCAACCTCTTCGTGAGTAACAGCCTTGATCACCCCTGGTCCGGTGATGAACATGTGGCTAGTGCCCTGTACCATGAGGATGAAATCGGTCATTGACGGCGAGTACACTGCGCCCCCGGCACAGGTTCCCATTATGGCCGAGATCTGTGGGATGACCCCTGAGGCCAGGACGTTGCGCAAGAAGATGTCGGCGTAACCGCCAAGGGCGGCTACACCCTCCTGGATGCGTGCACCTCCCGAATCATTGAGGCCAATCAGGGGTGCACCGACCTTCATCGCCAGATCCATCACCTTGCAGATCTTCTCAGCGTGCGCTTCGCCCAGTGAGCCTCCGAACACCGTAAAGTCCTGAGAAAAGACGTACACAAGGCGACCGTCAATGCTGCCGTAGCCAGTAACGACACCGTCGCCGTAGGGCCGCCTCTTCTCGATACCAAAGCCAGACGCGCGGTGGGTCACAAACATACCTAACTCGCGGAAGCTTCCCTGGTCCAGGAGCAGATCCAGTCGCTCCCGCGCAGTCAGCTTGCCTGCTGCATGCTGCTTGGCGATGCGTTCCGGTCCCCCACCGAGGCTGGCCTCTTTCTTTAATTCTCGTAGCTTTGTGATCTTTGGATCAATGGACATAGATGCTGCCCTACTCCTCTCCTTCCTTCGACTTGGCACTACCACGCTCGATGTCCCGGAAAGTCATCTGATCTGCGGTAGCCTGGCGGTGCAGCATGAGGCCAAGCCCCATCATCGTGCGCCCCACTTTCTCGGCACTTGCTTTGTCCTGCACCTGGCGAAACAACGCCAGGCTCCGCTCCAAGAAGCTGGCCGCTTCCCCAAGGCCTCCATTGCTGATGTGCAAGCAGGCGATCTCGTAGCAGATTTGTGCCTGACTGTTCAGATCCTGGGTGTACTCTCCCTCACGCAGACAGGCGTGGAGCCAGGTGAATGCTTTGTCCCACTCACCGCGCCCTTGGTAGAGCTTGCCAATGTCTTGCTTTACTACCAACTCGGCACGTGCACGACCGAGCTTGCGAAACAAATCCAGGCTTTGCTCATAGTAGTGCAGCGCATCTTCCGGCTGCCCAAGCGCTACACAAATGTCTCCTGCCGTGTCGAAAATGAAGGCCTGCGATGATTCGTCTCCTAGGCTACGCGCAAGACGCAAAGCCTCCCTCGCACAGTCAGCCGCTTCCGCGTAGCGGCGCGCAGCCTGGTAGACTTCCAGCAGGATGCGCAAAGCGTTCAGAGCAAGCTCCGGCAGTGGAATGCGAGTCGCCTCTTCGACGGTCTGTTGTAACTGTTTTTCAGCCTCCTCCCAGCGCTCAAGCTGGGTCAGGACATGGCCATGACGAAAAGCTGCAACGGGACTGTACTTGCGCAGCAGCCGACCTGCTTCAGAGGCCCGACACGCAGCGTATTCGCACACAGCCTGCTCTAGCTGCTGCGTTTGCTCAAGTGCATAACCCTTGTGGAAGTGCAGCTCCGCCGCTAAGCCCGGCTCGTGTTGAACAAGGGCCAGCGCCCTATCCAGGGCAGCTACCGCCTCCGGCCATTTGCGCTGCTGAACCAGGTCGTACCCTGCCTGCCAGCTTTGCGAAAGGAGCTGTATCTGACGACGCTCAGCACGCTCGCGCAGCCACCTGTACAGCCGATAGGCCCCCCACAGAACAACGACCGCGGCACAGAAGTAGGGCACGGCATCCCGCAAAGTCAGTTCAGAGCCATCAGCGAGGCTCCAGTTCAACTTGCCTCTCAACTCCTAAGCGTTCGTGTCGTAGAGACGTAGCATGCTACGTCTCTACACCCAGCATGCTACGTCTCTACACCCAGCAGGGTACGTCTCTACACCCAGCAGGGTACGTCTCTACACCCGGCATGCTACGTCTCTACACCCAGTATGCTACGTCTCTACACCCAGCGTGCCTCAACGCGGATCAGCCGAACGCGCTCGCCGTGATGGGCCTAGCTTCCTCATACAACTGCAACACCGCCAGAGCGTATTGGCTATGCTCCCATTGGGCTGACTTGTGACTGCTCTTGGGCAGCCGGTTCATCACCCCGCCTATCTGAGAATGCTGGCCGCGATGACCATCCTCTGAACCTCGTTCGTGCCCTCGTATATCTCCGTGATCTTGGCATCACGGTAGTTGCGCTCAACCGAGTATTCCTTCATATACCCGTAACCGCCATGGATTTGCACAGCGCGATTCGTAACCCACACTGCTGTCTCAGAGGCAAAGAGCTTGGCCATAGCCGCTTCTTTGCTGAAGCGCTCACCTGACTCTTTCTTCAGCGCGGCGTTCCAAGTCAGCAGACGAGCTGCTTCAATGCGCGTGGCCATGTCGGCGAGCATCCATTGTATGGCCTGGAACGTGCAGATGAGCTTCCCAAACTGCATACGCTCCTTGCTGTACTTCAGTGCAGCGTCATAGGCGGCCTGTGCGATACCAACCGCCTGCGCCGCCACACCGACACGGCCTGCGTCCAGCGCAATCATGGCAATCTTGAAGCCTTGGCCTTCGTCGCCCAAGCGGTTGGCAGCGGGAAGACGCACGTCATCAAAGATCAACTCACTGGTATTGGTGCCACGGATGCCCATCTTGTTCTCTTCTTTGCCCACGGAAAAGCCTTTGCTTCCTTTCTCAAGGATAAAGGCGCTGATACCCCGATGCCGCTGGGCCTTGTCGGTCATGGCGAAGAGAATAACAATATCGGCAAACCCGCCATTGGTAATGAAGCGCTTGCTGCCGTAGATGACGTAGGCATCGCCATCGCGCACAGCGACGGTTTGCAGCACTGACACGTCACAGCCTGCTCCCGGCTCGGTGAGCGCAAAGGCGCCGAGCTTGTCACCACGCGCCAGGGGCTTGAGGAACTTTTCTTTCTGCTCCTCCGTGCCGAACTTTTCAATGCCGCCGCAAACGAGCGAGTTCTGCACAGCCATGAAAATTGCTGTTGAGGCACAGGCCTTCGCCAGTTCTTCAATGGCAATCACGTAGCTGATGGCATCCGCTCCACCGCCGCCGTACTTCTCAGAGACAGTAAGCCCCAGCAGGCCTAGCTGACCCATCTTCTTGATGTTGTCAAACGGCACCTCGCCCTTTTCGTCTATCTCTGCCGCGATAGGAGCCACTTCCTTTTGCGCAAAGTCCCGCACCATCTTGCGCATCATCTCCTGCTCTTCCGTGAAGGTGAGATCCATTTTCCCAGCTCCTTTTGGCTAGATCAAATCTACGTACCTTGGGTTTTCGCAGCGTTCTCTGCGAAGCGTCCCCCGTCAAGCGGGGCGAACGGCCGGCGTCTGTTAGACGGGGCTGCAAAGCGTCCCCCATCGTGGCGGTCGCCCGTCGCCCGTCGCCCGCAGGGCATGCACGGCGAGGGCATGCAAAGCGAGGGCATGCAGAGCACGAACGGCCGGCATCTCTTTGACGGCGCGGCTCTCTCTGCGGTGATAAGGCATATCAAGGCAATTGGGGGAGACTCCCCCTGTCTACATCATCTCAATGATCATCGCCACGGCCTCACCACCACCAAGGCAAAGCGCGGCCAGCCCCGTCTTAAGACCCCTGTCTTGCATGGCGTAAATCAACGTAACCAGGACGCGTGCACCACTGGCCCCGATGGGATGCCCCAGAGCAATTGCGCCACCGTTCACGTTGACCTTATCCCAGTCCAGGCCCAACGCCCTCCCGTCTGCCAGCATCTGCGCAGCGAAGGCTTCATTTATCTCAAACAGGTCAATGTCTTCTAATTTGTAGCCCGTTTTGTGCAAAACCTTGCGCACGGCAAAGATGGGCGCAGTAAATATCTTCAGCGGTTCCACGGCAGCCTGATCATAGCCCGTGATCCGCGCCAGGGGCTCAATGCCAACTTCGGAAGCGGTATCCTCGCCCATGACGACGACAGCCGCCGCGCCATCAGTGATGCCAGGGGAATTGCCAGCCGTGACCATACCCCCCTTCTGAAATGCAGGCCGCAGCCGTGCAAGCGCCTCCATTGACGTGTCAGCCCGTGGGCATTCGTCCGTGTCAAAGACGAGCGGCTGGCCCTTCCGCTGTGGCACCTCAAAGGGCTCAATCTCCGCCTTGAACCTGCCCTCCTGAATGGCAGCGATGGCCTTACGGTGGCTGCCAAGCGCATACTCATCGAGTTCCTGACGCGTCAGGCCATACTCGCCGGCTATCCATTCGGCAGCGTTGCCCATGTGCTGATCCTGAAAGGGGCACCACAAGCCATCGCGCACAGTGGCGTCCACAATAACGCCGTTGCCAAGCCGATAACCCTGTCGCGCTTTTGGCAAGAGATAAGGCCCCAGGGTCATATTCTCCATGCCACCGGCAACGATGATGTCGGCGTCGCCTACCATGATGGCCTGCGCAGCAAACATCACGGTCTTAAGACCGGAGCCACATATCTTGTTGACGGTCGTAGCGCCAACCGTTGGCGGCAACCCGGCCTTGATAGCTGCCTGGCGAGCCGGGGCCTGTCCTTGCCCAGCCTGCACCACGTTCCCCATCAACACTTCGTCAATTCGCTGCGGGTCAACGCCTGCGCGCTGTATCGCCGCTCGAATGACCACCGCTCCCAGTTCAGAAGCAGTTACGTTGCTCAACGCTCCCCGGAACCGGCCAACCGCGGTCCGCACCGCACTGACGATGACAACCCCTCGAGCGTTCGGTCTGAGGCCCTTTCGGGCTAGAGCACTCGAGGGCGAAGCTTGCCGCTTCGTTTCCATGTTATGCTTCCTCCTTGAAGTATGTGATTGGTATGACTGCCGCAGGCGTATTCCATTTCCGCCCAGGGCATTGTACTCAAAAAGCAGCGATTTGACTACTTCTGCCTATTTGAAGATGCCGACAGCGCTGCTCTCAGGTCAAAAGACCCAGACACCAGGCGAAGGTAGGCCAGGAACCCCGCCAGACGCATGGCCCCACCAATCATGAGTGCTGTGCGAATGCCCAGCCATCCCGCCAATGTAGTACCCAGCAAGGGACTGATGAACGCAGCAACATTCATTAACGTATTGAACAGCGCCAGATACATAGCCCGGCGATCCGCTGGCGTGACTTCCAACAGACTGTTCAAAAGGCCAAGATTGAATGCTGGCGACACAATGCCACCGATGGCTGACACGATCAGCAGAGGCCCCATGTGGGTGCTCAGTGCAGTGCCAATGGGATAGGCGCAAAGACCCAGGGTACCGAGGAGCAGCACAAAGCGCGAGCCGCGCCTTTGGGCCAATCGGCCCCAGGCGTAGTAGGCAACCATGGTGATTCCCGAGCTGAGCATCGCAAGAGCACCAACCCAACCTTCAGATATCTGAAGCGTGCGGACCCAATAGATGGCATAGAGAGGAATGGGCAGAGAAAGTCCCCACTGGCACAAAAAAGACGCCAGGGCAAAGCGCGCAAAGTCACGCTGCGCCAGAATCATTTGCAGCGAGCGACGTAGACCCAGCCGCTCGCCCTGACGGCCTACTCGTCGAGGAAGTTCGTGCTCGGGAATGACAATGCAGCCGAGATAGTGCAAACTCAAGAGAGACGCAGCAAAAGCCAGGGCAAAGATCAGTTGATAGCTGGTAGGAAATCGCAGGATGTCCAGCGTCTTGCCCGCCACGATAACAACAACTGTAGTCACCGCTGAGAACAAGACGCGGCGCACACTAATCACGTGTGCGCGATGTCGCGGCTCCACGACATCGGCCAGCATCACTGTGAAGGCAACACTAGAGACCGCACTGGGGATGGTTCCAAGAGCTGTGATACAGACAACAGCCGCTGCCTGAAAACGTCTGAGGAAAACAGGCACCAGTGCAAGCAGGAGAGCGGGAAGGCGTTGGAAGAAGCCAGAGACGAGGATGGTTTTCCTCATGTTCCGTTGGCGTTCTATCAAACGCGCAGCAGGGATCTGCCAGACGATGTTGATGAGGGCCGGCAAAGATGTGAGCAGTCCTACCAGAACGTCTGAACCACCAAGCCGAAGCGTGAAAACGCCGGTGAATGTACTGCATACACCCGCAAATGCGCCAAACCAGGCAATCTCTCGGTAGAGATTCCATATATTCCATTCTACGGATACCTCGCCAGGCGCGAACCAACGCAATGCAATTTCGCGCCCTTTTCGCAGACCTCGAGCAAGCTTGTTCACAGGTGACCTACGAGTCTCCTTCCACGTTGCGCAGTGCAGCCAACAGCTTGCTGTAGGTATCATCAAGTGACTCTGCGATGACGCGCACGTCGCCCAGAACGGGCATAAAGTTTGTGTCGTTCTCCCAGCGGGGCACAATGTGAATGTGCACGTGATCCTGAATACCTGCACCAGCAGCCTGGCCGAGGTTCAGGCCTATGTTGAAACCGTGTGGATTCACCGCCCTGCGCAGCAATTGCACGCCCTTCCTGGTCAAGAACATCATATCGGCCAAGGTCTCATCATCTAAGTCCACCAGGTCACCCACATGAAGGTAGGGCACGACCAACATATGCCCATTGATGTATGGATACAGATTGAGCATCAAGGCCGTCCTTTTATCCCGATATATGACATAGTTTGCCGCGTCATCATCTGATTGCAGCGCCTTGCAAAAGACACAATTGCGCGGCTTGTCACCCAATATGTACCCCATGCGCCAGGGAGCCCATATGCGCTTCACAACCAAAACCTCCTACTCTGAATAATGGCATTCTTCGCTGTTCCCTTGCACTTGCCGTTTACACCTTCCATCTGCGGCTCTAGGCGTAAAGGCTAGAGGTGGCGTAAAGACAAAGGCAGTCCAGCACTGGCTCATGTTCAGCGGCTCTCGCTGAAATCGGCGCCTGCGTCCGCTCCCGTGGAGGTCTCGCGTCTTGTTGTAGAGACGTTGCCCCACAAAACACATGGCGGCCGTTCGCCTCGCTTGACGAGGGACTTCGCATGCAACCTCTCGCGTCTTGTTGTAGAGACGTTGCATACGCGCCTTGTTGTAGAGACGTTGCATGCAACGTCTCTACGGTACGGAGAGACAACCACAGGCAAATGATAGGGCAGGAATAGCTCCTGCCCACGCATTACCGTGGTGATTCTACCCCGAATGGCAAAGCCTGGCAAACAAAGATGTTTGTAGTGACGACTTTGGTCGTTACTACGAACGGCAAAAGAGCCGCACCCTTTCGATGCTGCGCACTGCCCCACTCATGCCCAGCGCAGCCATCACCTCATCAGGACGACCTGTTCCCCGCTTATCGGCCTGCAAGCGCATACCAATAACATGCACGTCTCCGCGCCGTCCAATCATCCACAGTTCGTTGATAAGGGGACGCAAATCGTAGACCCGCACTCTACCCGGGCGCTCACGACGTCTGGGTATGCTTTCGGCGGCCAGCAAGCTGCTCAACCGTGCCTGTATCTCGTCAGAGGCATCCTGGCTTTGGACGAGAACCTCGTACTCTGCAGCAACAACCTGGGTCGGCAGTGGCGGCAGCGCGCTGGAAACCTCAGCAACACTCACCAGATGCAGGCCAGACGGCAACTCATTCTTGACACGGGACGCAAAATCGCGCAGCTCAACGTGCCGCTGAAGAGTGATGTCCACCATCTCCGCACGGCCAGTAAACCCAACGGGCAGTGCCGAGGCAAAGACCAGTTTCGGGCGCGGATTGAAACCATGGGAGTAGGCCAAACCCACGTCGGCACGCCGCAGCGCCCGCTCCCAGGCGCGCACCAGGTCAAGGTGAGAGATGTACTTCACCTCAGAACACTTGGCAAAGACGATTCTGAGCCGCTGCGGGATCTTCATACTTCACTCACAGCTATCCTTCGCCACAAGCGGGCAGCATCGCAAGTCAAAAGCTGTGCGCACGCCGCAGTCCACACATCCTTCTCGACAGTCAATGGTGCTCTCGCCGCACAGACTGCGCTGATACTCCTCCCACAGAAATGTGCTGCTGACTCCAGTATCAATGTGGCTCCAGGGCAGCAGCTCTTCAAACGGGCGCTGACGCGAAGCGTAGAAATCGGGATCAAGGCCCGCCTCTGAGAAGGCCTGTCTCCAGAACTGCGGCTTGAAAGCCTCATTCCAGGCATCAAAGCGGGCCCCCAGTTGCCAGGCGCGAATGATGACCTGCCCAAGCCGGCGGTCGCCCCTCGAAAGGGCTGCTTCCAGCCAGGTGGTAGCTTCGTCAGACCAACTCAAATGCACACCACGAAGGCGCAACTCCCGACGGAGAGCATCCTGCCTGGCTGCGATTTGTGCCCTGTCCTCCAGAGGTAACCACTGGAA
>Ga0315543_1005018_pt1 | contig 10597 bp, 7 predicted proteins | sample SalMarSW160210MG_2_FD_203098 | JGI IMG/M metagenome (GOLD analysis project Ga0315543, IMG submission 203098) | Salt marsh sediment microbial communities from the Plum Island Ecosystem LTER, Massachusetts, United States - Salt Marsh Sediment SW1601-210 ...
ATAATATTGCTTTTATAGAGGGTCATCTTCTCAAAGTCACGAACGTCGGGTTGTTCGGGTGAGAGGACAGGATTCTCAGAAAGACGGCTCCACTCAACGGGTTGAGCAGGGTCTTTAGTCCCGGCAATACCGATGGCCAACGGGTCCGGCTCATAACCTTGCAGGGCGCCGCCGATATAGGACGTCCAATACTTTCCATCAAATTGCTGAATTGTATTAGTGCCGTCCCACAAGTGGTCAAAAAGTGCAATACCGCCATCGGCCTGCCATTTGTCCCAGCCTTCCTTGCGAAACGAGAGAACCTTGCCGAGGGTTTTCCAGCCAAGCAGGTCCTGACTTTCTGCCAGATGGGTTTCGTAGCCAACCTCGTTCATGCAGACGTAAAGCATGAACCATTTAGCTCTGCCACAGGTATCGTTCATGCGAAAGACATTGGGGCAATCGACCTTTTTACCCTCTTGCCCACGAAGTACCACGCCGTATTTAAAGGGTGTTTTTACCTCGTCATAAATTCGCTGCATAGTCGCTTGATCTACTGCTTCACCCTGCGTTTTTGCCGTGATGATAGTTCTGGTGGCATCTTCAGCCCCAAAGCAAAAGGGACAGGCCATTGCCCACGCGAAGATTATACATGAAACCAATAGTAAAGTTTTTATTCGATATGCAATTCTGCTTATCACTAAACGTATTTTCCTGATGTTTCCTGGTTAATGTTATGTAGATATTACTACTTTATAAAGGAATCCTGAATGTTTTTTGGGAAGCAGAAATCTTTGACTGATTGTCGATGTCATCTACAGTTTCTTCAGCAGCTTCATATCTGCGTGAATCAGTGCCAATTTCTTTTTTCTTGTCCAACCCTTGATTTGAGATTCACGTTTTACAGCTTCCGTTTTTGAATTAAATCTTTCTATAAACAACAATTTTTTTACTCTGGCTATTTTAGTGAATCTCCCGCCCCTTCCCTGTTTGTGGTCTTCTATTCGCCTGTCGATATTGCTCGTGGTACCCGTATATAAATCGCCGTTTCTACATTCCAAAATATAAAGATACCACATAATTTTGAGATCCTTCGACTCCCTCGCTACTGCTCGGTCGCTCAGGATACTTCTCCTCGTTCGCCTCGCTCCAACATTTAATATCGAACCACTTGTACTGAGCGAGTAAGTCCTTTGTGTAAACGAAGGACGAACGAGTCGAAGTACTGGGGAACAAGGATTCGAACCTTGACTAAATGATCCAGAGTCATTTGTGCTACCATTACACTATTCCCCAATAATTTGCTTTATGAAACATTCATTTCAGCAAATTCCCACTTACTCTACACAAAACATAACCATTTTGCAAGATTATTACTCCAAGTAGAACATGTGTTTGAAAATATTCGAAGTGCTTAAAGCGGAGCCGATTTTCCAAGGAATTGAAAAAAGATTTCGGCTTTAGCAGAAAACGGACGATTTTAAACATATTGGCAATCTCCTTTCTATAATTTGTTTTGCAAAAATTTTTGTCGCAGAGATTACCCATTTTTATCGAGATATCGTTCAGATTCATCGAAATCCCTAAAAAAAGTTTTACAAGCCAAGTAAAATATAAAAACTTTAGGCATTTTAGTTACTCTAAACTTTAGTCACTTCTGTAAAGTGGCCTGAGCTTATGCACATTGATTCATACCAGTTCGGCGAAATTGTCATAGATGGCATAACGTACGACAGCGATTGCCTAATTATTTTGGGTAGTACCAGGTCAAATTGGTGGCGAAAGCAGGGACATTTGGTATCGGCGGAAGACTTAAAGGATATTATTGCAGCTAAGCCTGCGATCCTTGTGGCAGGCTGTGGTGCATCGGCAATGATGAAAGTATCAGAAATGGCTCGCGGCGTCCTTCAAGCCAACAATATAAAACTTGAAGCTTACGACACCTATAAAGCGGTCGAACGATTCAATGAATTATCTGCACAAGGTGCCAATATCGCAGCCGCATTACACTTGACCTGCTGAGAGCCAAGCGGAACCGTACTGTTTAGATTGAGTTTGCGAGCTGCACTGTCTTAGAAAGACGTTGAGACTTGTCACTTATCAGATTTCGCGCCGGAGCATGTGGTCTATCGCAGCCGCAGATTCGCGACCACTTTTAATTGCAGTTACTACTAATGAAGCCCCATTGACGATATCACCTGCAGCAAAAATCCCCGGCTCGCTTGTCTGAAAGTCATTTACTGCCACGTTGCCTCGATTGTCGAACTGCAAGCCGAGGTTCTCGATCAAACCTTTATGAACCACGTGCAAAAATCCCATTGCCAAAATCACAAGGTCCACCTTGAGTACAAAATCAGTTCCAGCAACTTCCTGCACCTGCCAATTGCCGTTTTCCTTTTTCCATTCTACTTTGCAGCCGTGTAGTTCTCCGACGCGTGTCTCACCTGCCGCGGATGGAAGGAACCTTTTCGTCATTACGGACCACATCCTTTGGATTCCCGCAAAGCGGGGACCCTCACAGCCTTCCTCGTGAGAAGAGCTTGTTCGCATAATCCGAGGCCACATTGGCCATGGTGTATCTGGTGGGCGAGTATCCGGAGGTAATGGGAGAATTTCAAGCTGGTATATCTTTTGGGCACCCTGACGACGAGCAGTACCAACACAATCACTGCCAGTGTCACCTCCACCTATCACGACCACGACTTTATCTCTGGCCCGCCATGGCTGATTCTGGGCTGTTAAAAAATCCATCGCATATACAACGTTTTGCAAATCAGCGCCCGTAACATTGAGGGACCGTGGCTGCCTTGACCCCATTGCCAGCAAAACGCAATCAAACATCTTGAGCAAATACTGCACGGAAATATCATCTCCCACACTCACACCAGTTTGAAACTCAATACCTTCAGCGACCAACTGTTCCAGTCTTCGGTCGATGACCCACTTTTCCAGTTTAAAATCCGGTATACCGTATCGAAGCATCCCGCCGGGACGTTCGTCTTTTTCAAAAACCACGATGGAGTGACCAGCCCTTGCAAGCTGCTGGGCAGCAGCAAGACCTGCGGGGCCGGAGCCTACTATCGCCACACGCCTGCCGGTCTTTTTCTCGGCAGCTAAAGGTCTTATCCAATCCTCCTCGAAACCCCGCTCAACAATCGCCTGCTCAATTTGCCTGATAGCCACAGGCTCATCGTTGATCGCAAGAGTACACGCAGCTTCACAGGGAGCAGGACAGACCCTACCGGTGATCTCAGGAAAGTTGTTAGTAGCGTGAAGCAGCCGGCAGGCGCGTTCCCACTGGCCTTTGTAAACCAGCTCATTGAAATCAGGAATAGAGTTTCCCAGGGGACAGCCGGCACCATGACAGAACGGTATTCCACAGTCCATGCATCTGGCCGCCTGCCTGTGGATTTCGTCCGGTGTAAGCGGCAATTCCAACTCCCGGAAGTCGTGTATCCGCTCCTCAACCGGACGGTGACCGACATTCTGTCTTTTATACTTTATAAAACCTTTTATTTCACCCATAATTGGTAAGTTTATTAGTGAATTAGCTGATTAGTTAATTGGTAAATTGGAATTTTAGATTCTCTAATCTCTAATTCTCTAATTCTCTAATTCTCTTAACGAAAAACTTCTTCAGTAGCCGGCGTGGTTTCTGTGTCACGCTGCTCGGCTGCCCGCATCTTCTCCAAAGACAGCCGATAATCTATGGGTATCACTTTCACAAACTTTCCAACCATATCCGGCCAAGCATTCAAAATACATTTTGCACGTTGACTATTAGTCCACTTCAGATGCTGCTTAACCAAATCATACAGTAACTCTTTATCATCGTTCTGCCAGACACTCTCCAGCTCCACCATATCCAGATTACAAAGCGTATCAAACAATTGCATCTCATCAAGGACATACGCTATACCGCCACTCATGCCGGCGGCAAAATTGCAGCCGGTCTGACCGAGCACCACGACCACACCGCCGGTCATATACTCGCAGCCATGGTCGCCGAGGCCTTCAACAACCGCTATTGCTCCGCTGTTGCGTACGGCAAATCGTTCACCCGCCATACCGTTGATGAAGACTTCGCCAGCAGTTGCACCATAAAGAAGAGTATTTCCGACAATGATATTCTCATGGGCTATAAACGGGCTATTTTGCGGAGTCTGGACAACGATTCGTCCGCCGGAAAGACCTTTGCCGAGATAATCATTGCTTTCGCCGATAAGTCTCAGTGTCACGCCTGGAGCCAAAAAGGCACCGAAGCTCTGTCCAGCCGAACCGTAAAAAATAATTTCCAGCGTCTCATCAGGCAAACCCTTTGGGCCATATTTACACACTATATGATTACTGAGAATCGCACCTACAGTTCGATTAACATTGGCAATTGCCATTTCAATTACGGTCTTTTTTTTGTGCTCAATTGCATCTTTTGCTTTTTCCAGAATCTGCCAATCAAGATTGTCGTTGATTTTGACCGGCTGGGCGTTGCTTAATCGTATCGCCCTACCATCGCAAGTATCCGGCCTATGGAAAATAGCAGAAAAATCCAGCCCTTTGGCCTTATAGTGGTCAATCGCCTTGCGGACGCTCAATCTCTGAACCGCCCCAACTATATCCTCAAATCTTCTGTAGCCCAGCTCAGCCATAATCTGGCGAACTTCTTCAGCCACAAAGTACATGAATCTTTCAATATACTCCGGCTTGCCTGCGAATCGTTTTCGTAGTTCCGGGTCCTGCGTACCGATCCCAAACGGACAGGCGCCTTCATGGCATTTGCGTAAGAGTGTGCAGCCAATCGCGACCAGAGCCGCGGTTCCGAAACCGAACCGCTCAGCTCCCAGCATTGCCGCCACGACCACATCTCTGCCGGTCTTCATCTGACCATCAGCCTGCACTCTGATTCGGTCTCGCAATCCATTCATCACAAGAACCTGTTGTGTCTCAGCCAGACCGAGCTCCCAGGGACAGCCGGTGTGCTTGATTGAAGAAAGCGGGCTTGCACCGGTTCCGCCATCGTGGCCGCTGATAAGAACTTCGTCTGCATTACCTTTGGCAACGCCGGCTGCAATCGTACCTACACCAACCTCCGCCACAAGCTTTACCGACACTTTTACGCCGGGATTGCTGCATTTAAGGTCGTATATAAGCTGCGCCAAATCCTCGATAGAATATATATCGTGATGCGGCGGCGGTGATATAAGTGTCACGCCAGGAGTAGAGTACCGCAGCTTTGCAATTCCTTCTGTCACCTTATGCCCCGGCAGTTGACCTCCTTCGCCCGGCTTAGCACCCTGAGCCATTTTGATCTGCAGCTCTTTGGCATGCGCAAGGTAGTTGATGGTGACACCAAATCTGCCGCTGGCTACCTGTTTGATGGCACAATTTTTTGAATCTCCATTGGATTCAGGCGTATAACGTGATGGATCTTCGCCACCTTCGCCTGTATTACTCATTGCGCCCAGGCGATTCATCGCAATGGCAAGGCACTCATGTGCCTCTTTGCTAATCGAGCCGTGGCTCATCGCACCTGTACAGAATCTCTTTATAATCTCGCTGGCTGGTTCTACCTCATTGATATTGATCGGATCACCTGGGGTAAATTCAAATAATCCGCGCAGCGTGCAAAGCTTCGTTGATTGATCGTTGACTGCTTTAGCGTAATCAGCATAAGCATTTGCATCGTTATTCATTACGGCATGCTGCAGCCGAGACACCGTAGTAGGATTCCATAGATGGTGTTCTGCGGTGCGTCTATAATGATATTCGCCTCCGAAATCCAATTCAAGCGCCCCTTCCGGACGCTGTTCGAATGCCGAGACATGGCGGGCAAGGACTTCCGCAGCGATTTCATTCAATCCGATTCCACCGATTCGCGAGCTGGTACCGGTAAAATATTTATCAACAACCTCACTGTTCAATCCAATAGCTTCAAACAACTGGGCAACCGTATAGCTTCGCAGCGTAGAGATACCCATCTTGCTCATAGTCTTGAGGATGCCTTTTTTCAAAGCTGCTATATAATTATCTGCTATCTGTGTCGGTTCCATATCAGTTGGTAGATCATCTCGGCGGTGTAATTCATCGAGACATTCAAACGCCAGGTATGGATTGACTGCATTGGCGCCGTACCCACACAAAAGGCAGAAGTGCATAACCTCTCTCGGCTCTCCACTCTCAACGATCAGGCCCGCCTCGCCCCGAAGGCCGCGATTAAGCAAGCCATGATGAACTGCCGCTGTCGCTAATAGTGACGGTATCGGCATCATCGTTTCAAAGGTGCTGCGATCACTAATAATAATAAGTGACGCCCCATCCGCAATTGCCCGCACCGCAGCATCGACCAATACATCAAGCGCGCGAGCAAGACCGGCGCCGGCATCGGTAGTATCAGGCTGAAAAACAGCGTTGATAACAGCAACCTTGAAATCGTCTCGGTTGATTGTCTTCAGCCGCTCAATATCCTCATTAGTCAGAATCGGATGTGGCAGCTTAAGCTGTCTGCAATGCTGTGGCGTCTCGTCCAGGATGTTCCTTTTTTTGCCCATAAACGTCATCAGGCTCATCACGAGCCCTTCCCGCAGTGGGTCAATCGGAGGATTGGTCACCTGTGCGAATAGCTGTTTGAAATAATTAAATAATAGCTTTGGCTTATCAGAAAGCACCGCAAGCGGTGTATCGTTACCCATTGACCCAACGGGTTCCTGACCGTGCAGGGCCATGGGCGTTAAAATCATCTTGAGCTCTTCGCTGGTATAGCCGAATAGCCGCATCCTTTGGCTCAGGGTTTGTGGATCGCTTGTGACAAGCTTGGGCGCATCAAATAATCCTCTAAGCTCAATCCTATTCTCCGTCAGCCACCTGCGATAGGGTTTTTGCCGGGCGATCTTGCTTTTTATCTCGTTATCGGTAATTATCCTTCCCTCAACAGTATCCACAAGAAACATTCGACCCGGCTGAAGACGCCCCTTTCGTTGTATCTTTTCGGATGGAAATTGCACCACTCCCGCTTCACTGGCAATAATGGCTAAGCCATCAGTTGTAACCAAATACCGGCAGGGTCTTAAGCCGTTGCGGTCCAGCGTTCCGCCGACCAGCCGACCATCTGTAAATACCATCGCTGCTGGCCCGTCCCAAGGCTCCATTACTGAGGAGTGATACTCATAGAAAGCGCGTTTATCAGTACTAATATGATATTTCGAGCCGAATGCTTCGGGAATCATCATCATCATTGCATGGGGCATACTTCTGCCGGCCTGAACGAGAAGCTCAAGCGTACTGTCAAAACATGCGGAGTCACTCATCTCAGGCGTTAGAACCGGAAGCAAATCGCTAATATTATCCCCGAACAACTCACTGGTCATTTGCTTCTGGCGGGCCCGCATCCAGTTGCGGTTGCCACTGAGCGTGTTTATCTCGCCGTTATGAGCTATGCAGCGAAACGGCTGAGCAAGACGCCAGTTCGGAAACGTATTTGTACTGTATCGCTGATGGACTATCGCCAGAGCCGATTTAACGCGCTCATCAGACAAATCCGGATAATAAGAGAACAACTGCCAGGCCATAAACATGCCTTTGTAACAAATCGTTCTACACGACAGTGAAGTTATATAAAAGTCCTGACCCTGTTCGCCGAACTTCTTCTTCACCAACATCTCCGTCCGTCTGCGTGCCAAGTACAGGCACCGCTCGAGATTCTCTTCTCCAAAGCCTGCCCCATCTATGAAAATCTGTTTGATAGAAGGTTCAGCCGACAAGGCTATTTGCCCAAGACAATCATTGGTCGTGGGCACCTCTCGCCAGCCAAGCAAAGCCAATCCATAGTATGCAATTGCAGACTCCAGGATTTTGTCACACTGCTCGCGAAGTTTGTTCTCCTGCGAGCCGAACACCATACCTACGCCGTACTGCCCGGGCTGCGGCAGTGAAAAGCCCAGTTTTTCTTCACATTCAACAAAGAAAAACTCATGTGGTATCTGGAAAAGGATCCCCGCCCCATCGCCTGTAATCCCATCAGCTCCAGCCGCTCCACGATGATGCATGTTCACCAGGATCTGCTTGCCGCATTCAATAATTGAATGGCCGCGTTTCCCCAAAATATCTACGACAGCACCAATCCCGCATGAATCATGTTCATATCGAGATTCATATAAACCCTGCCTCTGTGGCAGCAGGTCTGCATATTTGTCGATTTCCTTGTTCGGGTGCATCATAATACTGGTTTATGCCATAAAAGCGCCCCCAATATAGGGGCTAATAATTCAACCGCTTCAAAAGATAAAGCTTTACTATAAATATTATACTCTGACTTTCAGACCTTAGAGAGCAAATTGCTTTAATAAACAGTATTAGAATAACAAATAATGCAAGTAGACATTCTAATAATGAAAAGCTGGCGTAAAAAAAGCATCTTTCGATGCTCCTCAACATCTGGAGGTATTATTAAAGAATATGCAAAATCAAACTTTTTCCATATTTGATTTCTGTTATATTATGATCAATGCTTAAGAACCATATTTGGGCAAGGCTTGCTCTTTCAGCCGATCTTGCCAATGCGGCATACTTTGGGCAAGCCTCGCCCGCAACCCAATTCCTAAAGTAATTAAAAATGGTTAAATGGTGATTGGTTAAATCCACCTCAGCGAACTAATTACCAATAACCAATTACCAGTTACCAGAATTTAACTATCATAATACAGATGAAACTCATACGGGTGCGGCCTCAGGGCCATCTCATTTAGCTCTTTTTCCTTTTTCCAATTAATCCATGTCTCTATTACATCCTCGGTGAATACTCCACCCACCAATAGGAACTTATGGTCTTTTTCCAGAGCATCAATTGCTTCAGCCAGTGAGCCAGGAGTTTTGGGATATTTGGCCAATTCTTCCGGCGTCATTTCGTAGATATCCCGATCCAGCGGCTCACCCGGATCGATTTTATTTTGAACTCCATCTATCGCTGCCATAAGCATAGCCGTCCAGGCTATATAGCCGTTGCAGCTTGGGTCGGGACAGCGGAACTCAAGACGTTTTGCCTTTGGGCTGTCTGAATACATCGGGATACGAACACCTGCTGAGCGATTCCGGGCGCTCATAACAAGATTCACCGGAGCCTCAAAGCCCGGAACCAGCCGACGATAAGAGTTCGTCGTCGGTGCCGCAAATGCCAGGATCGCAGGTGCGTGCTTCAATAAACCGCCACATGAAAACAATCCAATATCGCTCAATCCTGCATACCCGTTGCCTGCAAACAACGGCTTACCGCCTTTCCATAGCGAGAAGTGTGAGTGCATGCCGCTGCCATTATCCTGGAAGATGGGTTTGGCCATGAAAGTAACGGTTTTCCCATTTCGCTTGGCGGTATTCTTAATGATATATTTGTACCACATAAACTGATCCGACATTTTCACCAGATCGGCAAACTGCATATCTATTTCGGCTTGCCCTGCTGTTGCTACTTCATGGTGGTGTGCTTCTACCACGATCCCGACCTTTCGCATTTCATAGACCATCTCACCACGCAGGTCGTGATACGTATCAGTAGGGCTGACAGGGAAGTAGCCGCCCTTGAAGCTCGGCTTATATCCGAGGTTCGGTTCCTCAAAGCGGGCGGTATTCCAGGCTCCCTCGACCGAATCTATCTTGTACATACCCGTGTACTGATTCTGCTCGTAGCGCACCTCGTCAAATATAAAGAATTCCGGCTCAGGCCCAATATAGCAGGTATCCGCGATTCCGGTCTTCTTTAAATACTCTGCTCCTTTGCGCGCCACGTGACGCGGGTCGCGGCTATAGTCCTTTCTTGTGACCGGGTCAACAATATTAGCAATAATGCTCACCGTTGGTTTGGCAAAAAATGGGTCGATGACCGTAGTATCAGGATCAGGTATAGCCAGCATGTCAGAGACGTGTATTCCCTGCCAGCCGCGGATGGACGAGCCATCGAATCCGACACCATCTTTGAATGTCTCCTCGTCCCATGTATCAATAGGAAAGCTGCAGTGCTGCCAGGTTCCAAGAAGGTCTGTAAATTTTAAATCGACCATCTCAGCATTGTGTTTCTTGGCAAAGTCAAAAAAATCTTTTGGAGTCATTATTTGGTTCCTTTCAGAGAGAAATTTTATTTTCACATTTAAATCCGGACAAACCTTACTACAGATACAATATCATTGTCTATTACTTTTTATTTTCAGCCTATTGCTGCACCTCCTCTTTCGCCGGTCCGAATGCGGATGCACTCTTGCAGGTCCAGAACAAATATCTTGCCATCGCCAATCCGGCCTGTCTTTGCACCTTCAACAATTGCTTCGATAGTCTTTTCGACGAAGCCCTCGTTGACCGTTATTTCGAGCCTGACTTTTTTAAGCAGATTGACCTCGAATTTTATGCCTCGATAGCTTTCGGTATAACCCTGCTGTTCACCACAGCCAAGAGCGTTAGTCACGGACATTTTAAAGACTTCATTTTTATACAAGGCCTTTTTGACATCCTGTAATTTGTGTGGTTGAATATATGCGATTATCAGCTTCATTTCAGCTTTCCTTTATCAAGAGTTAGCTTGTACTGAATATCTGGAAGCCACCGTACGCTTCCATCCCGTGTTCGCCTATATCGAGGCCGC
>Ga0315543_1005021_pt1 | contig 10590 bp, 6 predicted proteins | sample SalMarSW160210MG_2_FD_203098 | JGI IMG/M metagenome (GOLD analysis project Ga0315543, IMG submission 203098) | Salt marsh sediment microbial communities from the Plum Island Ecosystem LTER, Massachusetts, United States - Salt Marsh Sediment SW1601-210 ...
GAGCTTCGCCGTCTCGGCCTCGCTTCGCGATTTCCCAAGATTCGTCTCGAACCGATTCCAAACCGCCCGTGACTTCTTCCGCCCTGCGTCATACCGGGCCACCGCCGCGCCGCCGTGGGCGGCCACCGCCGCGTCGAGCGCCGCAAGCCGATCGGCCGAGGGCCGCTGGTGCTCCCGGGTCGCAACGGCCGCAAACTCGCGCAACTGCCCCGCCCAATCGAACAAGGCAAGACAATCTGCCGAATAAGCCGTGCCGGGCTTCTTCGGTCGCGGAATCTTGCCGACCAACTCGACCAGCGCGTCGACTCCGGGATCATAGCTCGCCCGAGGCCTGACGAAATGGATCCACGCAATCGCCTGCAGCGGGATCAAGTTGCCGGGCCGCTCGAGCTTAAGCTGCTGCCAGATACGAAGCGCGTCGGTCAATTGACTGCCCTTGGTCAGCAAAAGGGCATAGAGCAACTCGGGCTCGGGCTGGTCGCCCGAGCGTCTGCTGGCTTGAGTATAGGCGCTGCTGGCGGCTATCTTGTCGACGCGCGACTCACCGGCAAGGGCCGCCAGACGGCGTATCGCCTTCTTCGCGTTTTCCGAAAGCCGAGGCGGACGGTCGTCGGGCAGGAACAGCCGCGGCGTCTGCGGTTGGCCGAGTTTCACACCGGCCGCGGCCATCCGGTTCTTGACATAGCCGAACAGCTCCGTCGGTTCCAGCCGGTTGTCGTGATTGGTGTCCGCCCGTCCGGTGAAACCCTCGGCCAGATAATAGGCGAACAGCCCGTGCTGTTTCTCGGGCCAGCCTTGCCCTCGCTGGCCTTTGGAGCAACTGGCCACGGCCGTCACCGTCCGAAAAGGCCCGCGGCCCGGCAGCGCGTCGAGCGTGCCGATCATCTCGGCCGTCGAAGGCTGTTTGGCCGGATCGGTGCCTGCGTCGGCGTGGCTGCAATCCAACAACAGCAGCTTCTCCTTGGCCGGGCACTGCTCCATCCGATCCGCGAGCCATTGCAGCGCCACACCCGAAAGGGCCGCCCGGCCAAGCTCGAAGTTCTTCGGCGCCAGGTAGATCTTACCGTCGTCGGTCTTGAAGGCGTGGCCGGCGAAATAGACGACCAGCTCAGCGTCGGCCGGCACGCGGTTGAAGAACTCGGCAAGCCCCTGCTCCAGCCGGACGCGGCTGGGATCGGCCAGCATGAAGACCTGGTCCTCCGGCAGCCGATGGCGCTCGACGAGCTTGGCTCGCAGAAGTTTGGCGTCGGTCTCGGGAAACTCGAGCCGAGCGAGCGACGCGTCTTCATAGTCTTGGGCGCTCACCAGCGCGGCCCAGCGCCGCGGATCGGCCGGCCGTGTGGCGGCGATGCTCAGCGCGCGGGGTGTTTTTGCGTCGGGTGAGTCGTGCGTGATCTCGACCCGGTCGCCCTCGCGCAACTCGCCGAGCTCGACCGTCTGTCCCCCGAGCGAAATGGTCGTCTGGGGTCCAACCAGAAACGTCATCCGGCCGGAGCCGTCTTTCATCGTCACGTCGATCGCCTCGGCCCCGGCGCGGATCCTCGCAATGACGCCCTGCCGGCCGAGCACGCGATAGGCGTCGACCCGGGCAATTTGCTCGTCGTGCGTCAGCTTGACCTTGTCGCCGGGCCGCAGATCGGCCGGCTTCAGTTGCCGTTCGTCGAGAACGCGGTGCTGGTTGATCGTGACCTCGCACTTGGGCGCCAGCGGCAAGCTGATCGTCACGAGTTTATCGCCTTCGCCCTGGCTGATGGTCAGGGTCTCCTTGGCCGTGTCCACGCCCCGCAGCACGCCTTCGGTCGTGACCACGCGGAGAATCCCCAGCTCGGTGGCCCGGCGCCCCTGGGTCTTGCCGGCCAGGTGGTGCACCACGACACGGTCATCGCGCCGCAGATCGGCGAGGGTGACGTCCCGACCGTCGAGTGTCGCGGCGCCGTTGAAGCGAATCTTCAGATCCGCCGGCACGTCGATCTCCAGTTGTTCGCCGGGCGCTGCGCCCTCGAGTTGCAACAGGAACCGGCGCTGATCAACGTCGACCGACGCGACGCGGCCTCGGCTCACCGCGGGCCGCGTGGCCTGCAATTCGGTGACCAACTGGCCCGAGGGCTTGCGATAGACCTTCACGAGCACCTCGTCTCCCTCGCGCAGGTCGCGGACCAAGGCCGGCCGGCCGTTGATCTCGACGATCGTCTCGCCCTTGAGCTTGACTTCCTTGGGATTGCCGTCGGGCAACTCCAGCGTAATCGTCTGTTCGGCGAGATACACCTGGCGCAGCACGCCCTGGGGCAGCTCGGGGCGTTTCTTCGCGGTCTCCGTTGGCCCCGGCAGGAGCATTACCACGCACAAAAGCAGCGAGCAAACCACCGCGACGATCGCGCCGAGGCGCCGCCGGCGCCGCTTTCGAGCCTCGGCGGCTCGGGCAGCCTCCTCCTCGGGGTCGACCGTCTCGGGGGGGCGGTCGATCTCGACCTTCTCCGTGCGAAGGTCGGCCAGCGCCTCGGTGGCCGACTTGTAGCGAGCCGCCTGGTCCTTCACGACCAGCCGGTCGATCACCCGGGCCAGATCCTCGGGCACGCCTTCGAGGACCCGGCCGATCTCGGGCAGTCGGCGGTCGGCCGCGCTGTGCCACATCATCCACGCGATCTGCCTGTTGCGACCAAATGAAGCGAGCCCCGGAAACAGATCCTCGAACCGGGCGCCGCAAATCAACTCGTAGGCCGAAAAGCCCAGCGAATAGAGATCGCTCGCCGGTCCCACGGAACCGAAGTCGGTCGCGATCAGCTCGGGCGCCATGTACTTCGTCGTGCCTTTGAGCAGACTGCCTTCTTCGCTGCTGGCGCGTCGGGCCAGGCCGAAATCGCCCAGCTTCACGCGGTTCTGCATGTCGATCAGCATGTTGCTCGGCTTGATGTCCCCGTGGATCACCCCGTTGGTGTGCAGGAATTGCAGCGCGTTCAGACAGCCGGCCAGCACCATCCGAAGCAAATCGAGATTGAGCGGTTTGCTCTGTGGCGACCGCTTCAGGCTGCCGCGCATCAGTTCGAGAATCAGCCAGCCTCGCGATCGGTCGACGTCGTAGATCGTGACGACGTTCGGATGCTGCAGCGAGGCCAACAGTTGCGACTCACCCCAATAACGCTCCAACTGCCGGGGATCGCTCAGATACTGCTCGTGAATCTGCTTGATCGCCACCTCGCGGCCGAGCTGCCGGTCGCGGCCGCGGTAGACCTTGGCGAACTCGCCTTCGGCGATCGTGTCGATAATTTCGTATCGGCTAGAGGGTTGCACGGGTCTTCCCCGAAAGGTCAGACGGCACTGTCGGATCAAGGGGTTTAGCGGGCGGGCTTGCCCGCCGTGGCCGTAGTTGAGTCTATCGGTGTTCCTGGCGCAACGGCGGGCAAGCCCGCCCGCTAAACGTTGCTACACGTCGCCGTTTAGGAACTCACTTCCGCAAAATAATAATGATCAGTTTTTCCAATTCTTCGTCCCGCGTGCGGCTGCCTGTCACGCCGGGATCGAACGGCCCTCGCTGGGCGCGAAGCCGATCCAGAACCCTTTGGTAGAGCTTTCGTTCCGTCTCGTGGTCGCCTCGCGAGGCGGCACGCTGCGCTTGGCGAAGCCACTGCTGATAGGGCGCCAACGACTCCTCGCCGGTCGTCAAAAAGAAGTAGTCCCGGATGGCCTGGCGGGCCTCGGCCTTCTCGTCGGTCACCCCGGAGCCCGACGTATCCCAGAGCACCAACAACAGCGACATCGCCACGCTGACGGCCAGCAGGCCGACCAGCACCACCGGACTCATCGAGCTGCCTTTCCCACCCGACGCGGCCTTCTCCTCGTCGCGCGTAAGCTGCAACTCGGGCAGCTTGCCGTCCTCGGCCAGCTCCAACGGCGATTGGGCGGCGTCGGCCGAAATGAACCGGGCGACGTTCTTCGCTTGGCCCTTCGAGGGCGCCGGCGGCGCGGCGACCGGCATCTCGCCCGAGGCCGTCGTCGCCTCCCCGGGCGAAGAGACGGGCGCCCAGAACCGGCCGCCGCAGCCCGGACAGTTCACGTAGCTGCCGGCCATTTTTTTGGGAACCGCCAACGGCTTCTTGCATCGAGGACAAACGAGCTTGATCGGCATCAGTTTATTGCTACAGCGCCATCCCAAAGTACAGGTAGTTCAATAAAAACGGTCCGACGATGATCAGCACGGTGGCGACCATCACGAGCACGCCGGGCAGCAGCATGTTGACACCCGCCTCGCCGGCCAGCGTCTCGGCGCGCTGCGTGCGTTTGATCCGCAGCACGTCCGACTGCGTCCGGAAGACCTGGGCAAGGGGGGTTCCGAGCTGCTCGCCCTGCAGGATCGAGCCGATGATGCTCGTGATTTCATCGTCGCTGAGCCGGTCGCGCATCGCCGTGAAGGCTTCCACGCGCGTCTTGCCCATGTGCATGTCGGTCAGGACGCGTCCGAATTCCTCGCCGACCGGATGCTCCTGGAATTCGTTGACCGCCTGACCCAACGCGCCCAGGAACGTGGAGCCGGCCTCCATGAGCAACGTGAGCAGATCGAGCAGAAAAGGTATGCGACGCTTGATCGCGCGCAAGCGGGCCTTCGCACGCGCGGTCACCCGGAGACGAAGGAACCACACCTGCACGAGCACGGCCACGGCGGCCAGCAACACACCGACGCCACCGAACCATCGACCGAAGAAGTACAAATAGACCGGCGCGCAGAACGCGGCGATCAGTTCGGCCCGGGCCAGGTACTCCTCGGCCAGCCAGAACCGGGGCAACCCGGCCGCCTGAAGCTCGCGCTGGACCTCGGCGAGGTTCTCCCGAAACACGGCCCGATTCACCCGCGCCAGGCCCCGGATCGCCGGCTGGAAGACCCGGTAGAAAACGTCGATCCGGCGCAACTCGTTGATGCGGCTGACGTCATAGCGCCACTCGATCCCCTGTTCCAAGTCCTCGCTGCGCAAAACACCAGTGAGGAGCCAGCCGGCCAAGAACAACGCCCCGCCGACGACCAGGCTGGCCACCAGTTGGAGAGCGACACTTCCGCCGAGACTTGCTAGGAGAAAATCCATTCGAATGCTCGAAATAAACTGTAGGGTGGGCATTGCCCACCAAAACACTCACACGCTCAAAGCCAACTTCGGTGGGCGGTGCCCACCCTACACTTTAGATGTCCGGAGCAAGGATGACCCGAGCCCAAAGGTACGCGACCACGTTGAGCACCAACGCCACGGCCAGAAAGATCTGTCCGACAGTCGTCGTGAACAACAGCGTCGTGTTCACCGGATCGACAAAATAGTACACGATCAGAATCAGCGCCGGCGCCAGGGCCATGTAGAGGGCCGATTTTCGCGCCTGGGCCGTTTCCGACATCACTTTGCGTTCCAACCGCTGCAGTTCGAGGACCGATTGGGCGATGCGTTCGACGGTCTCGTTCAATCGGCCGCCACTCTCGTGACTGGCCAGCAAGGCCGCGGCGAACAGGGCGAAATTCTCGCTGCGGAGCCGCTCCTTGGCCTCGGTCAACGTGCGTTCGAGCGGCTTGCCCAGCTTATACTCCGCCACGATCTGGTGGAATTCGGCGTTAATCGGCTTGGGACATTGCGCGGCCAGGATCTCCATCGATTGGGCCAACGACAGCCCGGCCCGAACCGCGTTGGCCAGCGTGACCATCGAGTCGGCCAACTGGTCCTCGATGCGACGTCGGTGGCGCTGGGCCATCCGGCGCAACAGGTACCACGGCCCGCAAACCAGAAGAACGGATATGATCACGGCAAAAAGGAAGCTGTCCAGTCCGACCCAAAAACCGAACAGCGCGCAGCCGACCACGACCAGCCAGAGGATGAGCCGCCGACGCAGGTTTCGAGTCGACATCCGCATGCGGCGCAGCTTCTCGGCCATGTCGCGCTCGATCCAGTCGAGCCCCCAGGCGCAATAGCCCCGCCCGGCCAGCGCCGCGGTGGCGACGGCCGCACCGACCAGCAAGCTCGATATCCAAAAGGTGACGTCGGGCAACATGGGAATGATGAATGTTGAAGCTGCGTGTGTTGGTATCCACTTAGTGCTACGAACCACGATAATGCCATGCCACGCAGCGCGACCGTTTAGCGGGCGGGCTTGCCCGCCGTTGCCGTGGTTGAGCCTACCGGTTGTTCCCGATGCAACGGCGGGCAAGCCCGCCCGCTAAACACGGCACTCCAAGAATGACAGTAATAGGTATTAGTCCGACCGGTTGTCCTCCTCTTCGCTTGGGCTCGTCCCGTAAAGGAATTCGAGATCCAACAGATCCTTTTCGACCAACGATTCGATAAAGCTCGGCATGTAGCCCGTCGCTCGCAGGCTCACTGCGTCGCGGAAGTTGAAAATGTCGGTCACGACGATCTCTTTCGTGTCGGCGTCGATGCGCACGATCTCGGAGACCTGCGTCACGACGCGCCGCCCGCCGGGCAACCGGCTGATGTGCACCACCAGGTCCAAGGCCGAGGATATCTGCCGATGGATCGAGCTGACGGGCAATTCGGCCGCCATCAGGATGAGCACCTCGAGCCGTTCGATCACCTCGCGGGCCGTGTTGGCGTGCACCGTGGTCATCGAGCCGTCGTGGCCCGTGTTCATCGCCTGGATCATGTCGAGCGCCTCGGGCCCGCGGCATTCGCCGACGATGATCCGGTCGGGCCGCATCCGCAGGGAGTTTCGGACCAGGTCGTGGACCGTGTACTCGCCGCGGCCCTCGACGTTCGGGGGCTTGGTCTCGAGCGTGACCACGTGCTCCTGATGCAGCCGCAGCTCCGTCGTGTCCTCGATCGTGACGATGCGTTCCTTGAACGGGATAAAGCTGCTCAGGACGTTCAACAGCGTGGTCTTGCCGCTGCCCGTGCCGCCGCTGACCAGGATATTTCGTTTGTCGATCACGCACGCCCGAAGGAACGTCGCGGCGGCGCGGCTGATGCTCTCCAGATCGATCAGGTCGTCCATCCGCAATCGCTGGATCGGGAACTTGCGGATCGTCAGGCAGGGGCCCTTCGTGGCCAACGGGGGAATGATCGCGTTGACGCGTGAGCCGTCGGGCAGCCGGGCGTCGACCAGCGGCTGGCTCTTGTCGATCCGGCGTCCGACCTGGGCGACGATCCGCTCGATGATCGCCTCGGTGACCTTGTCCGAGATGAAGCGTCGGCCGCTCTTTTCAATCATCCCGGCCCGCTCGACGTAGATCTGGTCGCTGGAGACGACCATGATTTCAGTGACCGTCGGCGCGCGGAGCAAATCCTGCAGCGGACCGAAGCCGAAGATGGTGTCCTTCAAGTCCTTCTTCACGGTCCGCAAGATCAGGTACTTGCGCAGCTCGTGGTGCAGGTGGGGACGCACCAGGTGGAAGATGCCGCCGAACCGCGACTCGACCCGGTGGACCTGCTCGCTGGTGTCGCGGCACTCGGCCAGATCGAGCCGCTCGCGGACGAATTGCAGCAGGCCGTGCAGCTCGGCCTCGCGTTCGGGCACGAGCATGGCCGGCACGTCGAACTCGTTGGTCGTCAGCACGGCCAGGTCGAAGATCTCGTCGCCGCCGGTCTCCATGATCAACTGGTTGACCAGATGATCGCGGAGCGTCAGCCCGCTGACTTCCTCGAGAATGGCCTCGTTTCCCGGCCCAAAGAGGTTCAGCTCGCGGCAGACGTCCTCGATGTTGTTCTCCAACAGGAGGATGCTTTCCGTGTCGCCCGCCTCGTTCGGCTCGAACTCGTACAGATCGAGCCGTTCGAGCAGCTTGCGGTGGATCTGCAGCTCGAGATTGGCCATGACCGCCCGGAGGTGGTTCTCCAGCTCCTCGCGCGTGATCACGGTGGCCTTCTCGGCCTCGAAGGTCAAGGTGTAGGGCCAGACGCGGATCTTGGTGCCGGGCTCGAACGCGGCGCTCTGGCCGCCGAGCACCTCCTCGTCGCCGACCACGCAACTGTTCAGCCCGACGTTCTCCAGAACCAACTGGCCGTTTTCCGTGCGCACGATCGCGTGACGCCGCGAAACCAAGGGGCTCTGCAGCACGACCGTGTTGGAAGGGTCGCGTCCGATCGAGATCTCCCCCTCGGGAAGTTCGACCATCGCGCGACGGCTCTCGTTGATTCGGTTGTACCAGACTTTCATGGCGTTGATCGGTCGGTGGGTGGCACTGCTGGCTTGTCCAGCAGTGCCGGCCACAAAATCAGCCAAAAACAAGGGCGGGCAAGCCGCCCATGGCACCCTTGGAGTGCCGAAAACCAATTTCCAAACACGTTCTCAGGGCGTACCACCCAAGAATTCCTCAAGTTGTTCTGATGCGGTTCCTTACGGGTGCAGGATGACTCCCAAGCCGCGATGACTGCTTGCCCTCTTATAAGCCTCCAATTTCTTTGACCTGCCGTCGAGCTGGCCTTGCTGCTGGCCACTCTTGAAACGGGCGGCCCGAACCGTAATGACGTTCTGTTGCATCGCCGGGATCTTCGACGCCTTCATCACCTCGGGTGAACTGAGTCGATTGCCGATCGAAAGGACGCGAAACGGCCCGATCATCTCCGGCGTCCTCGGCCCCTCGGCGCGGGTCGGCACGCCCGATGGAAGCAAAAACGAAATCTCGTCGCCCGGATTGATCAACGCCGACACGAACGTACGCGTGTCGACCGGCACGAACAACGCCACCTCCTCCGCGTCCGCATCCAGTGGCAGCCCCATCTCTTCCAGGTCTTTGGGGGTGAGCGTCTTCTTCAGCCTTAGCTCGGTCGGCGCCGTTTTGACGTCGTCCTCCAACAGGAGCGATCGGCCGTTGAGCGTCCGGGCGGCGTTGCGATTGGCGATCGCCGAGGAAAGATCGGCCCACCGAATGGCGTAATCGTCCAGATTGCCGATGCGGTTCTTCGGGATGGGGACCTTCTCGAAATGCTTCCCGAGGAGTTGCTCGCCGCGCCCGATCGTCACGTCCGGCATGATGCCGATGTAATCGACCATCTCGACCTGCCGCGACGCGCTGCTGAGATAAGCCCAGTTCAACAGGGCGCCGGCAACGCCCAACGCCAGGGCAATGATCAAACCGTGAACGTTTTTCATGGCTCTTCAACTCACAAAGGGTAGGGTGGGCATCGCCCACCGGAAAAACTACGTCATGGCGGCTAGAGCGCTTCTCACGATACTGTAGCGGCTGTAACAGGGTGCCACTGGCGTCTCGCCAGTGCGCGCACGGGCAAGATGCCCGTGGCACCCGCTACACCGATCTGGGAATCGCTCTAGTGCTCTGGCTCACTTAGCTTGTCGGGCGCCACGGTTGGCTTGTCCAACCGTACACTGCTGGACAAGCCAGCAGTGGCACCCAAAACCAATTCGATAGATTAAGTGCAACAGATTACTAACCGTCTTCTCTCAATAGACGCCGCTGAGCACCAGTCCGCCAGCCCGACCGTGCCGGTCACGCCAGAGGTGCACGTCGACCGCGCCGGCCCCAAGGGTCTCTTCGGCGCCGCCTGGCGCCCGAAACCGGGCGTGGCAGCCGCCGGTCGTTCTATGCCATCCGCTGTCGGCCGTCCATCCGTGCCCGGCAAAGTGACGATCGAAAAACACCCGCCAAGAGTCCAATTCTACCAGGCCGCCGAACGTGGCCAAACGGCCCTTGCCGGCCGTGCGGAGCGACACGATCGGCTCGGCTCCCGGCGGCAACGCCATCGGCGGCAGGCCGCCGTTGGACTCGCCCGACGGCTTGGCCCTTGGCGCCTTCGCGACCACTGGGTCCACCGTGCCGAATAAGAAAGTATACAGCGTCCATCCGGTCGGTGCGGAGGGCATGCCTATCCCCCAGAGGACAAGTCGGTCTCCACGACCGGCTTCGCCCCCCGAGCGATCGTCGCCAGGAAGCCCATCGTCGGCGCGGGCCGGTTGACCAACCGCACACCGAACCCCCGCCACCAGGGGGGTGTTTTCCGCGACTGCGTACAGCCGCCATTGGCCCGGCGCTTCGGCCACGGGGCTCTCCTTGGCCAGCTTCGCCAGGAAACGGAGTTCTTCGGCCCGGGGCGGCTCGGTCGGCGGAGGAATCTGCGGCAGCAAGTCCGCACCAAGTCTACGCAATGCGGCGGCGGCCTCGGCCTGGGTGCCGTCGACCGCTCGGACCGCGACCGACGCCTCCTGGTTGCCGAAACGCAGAACATAGGGCTCGGCCGAAAGGCTCAGTAAATCGGTCGTGGTTGATCCCAGGCTCGCCGCGGCCGACGGGACCTCGTCCTGGGCCCACCAGCGAAGCACCTGGCGGCCGAACGTCACGCCGGCCAAAAGCACCACAGCCGTGAAAATGCCCCGGGAAGTCCACGCCGTGATCCGCTTGGCCAGAGACGTCTCCACGTGAACCGGGTCGTTGTCGAAATCGTGGTTTTCGGAGTTTTCACTGTTCAACATGCTTCAACCGTAGGGTGGGCATCGCCCACCAAAAATTGCTTCACAATCAACCAAAGTGATTCCGCTGCGCGGTGCCCACCCTCGGTAGTTCCAAATTCCATCGAGACCTGGCATTGTCATTCTGAGCGTAGCGAAGAATCTCCTTGGACAATCGAGATCCTTCGCTACGCTCAGGATGACCTG
>Ga0315543_1005024_pt1 | contig 10585 bp, 9 predicted proteins | sample SalMarSW160210MG_2_FD_203098 | JGI IMG/M metagenome (GOLD analysis project Ga0315543, IMG submission 203098) | Salt marsh sediment microbial communities from the Plum Island Ecosystem LTER, Massachusetts, United States - Salt Marsh Sediment SW1601-210 ...
ATGGGTCCCCGTCGAAGCGAATCTTGAAGACCGCTTTGACTATCAGAACGGCCATTACTGCACGGACTCATATCATATTAAGGTGACAGAAATGGTTTTCAATCCAGACCACGATGCACTGCGTTCTTTTGTTCCGGACGATATCAAAGATGGGACAAAAGTGCCTTTCTACATAGGTTCGCCTAATCGCCCATACTATCCCCAATATATATGGTCAAGAGAGGCAAAATTCGCTGCTGACAGAAAAGGCCGCTTAGTGAGATATGAACCTGATAAAGGTATATTACCGGTGATTAAGACCCTGCCGAAATTCGATATGTTTGACCTGAAATTCGAGCCCGACGAGACGAAGGACAAGATGATTCTCCTTTGCTTTGTTGATATTAAGCAGGTATCGCAGGAATATGCGTTTAACCTTGCGGAAAGAGCCTCGAACCTGGCCGCAAAAGATGTTTTAGTCATATTAGTTGAAGCCTCCGGCAGCGAGAAAAAACAGATTGACGCCTGGTCCAAACGGCATTCTATAACAGTTCCTGTTGGCAAATTATTCAAGATGCTTCTCGAAGAAATTCGCCAAGCCTGGGGAATAGAGATCCTTCCCCGGCTGGTTTTGACCGACAGGAATCACGTTATAGTTGCGGAAGGCTTTGCTCTTGAAAAGCTTGAAGCAAAAATCAAAGAGGCTGCTTTGTGATTAACGTTTTGAGCTGGCGAATGAATTTCATCTCATGCTCATCGAGTTGGTCAAATAATCTGGATTCGCGCATATCGAATGAGCGTCGAGGCTTGCTTTTGGGTTTGTCCTTTTGGTCGCCATTGTGCAGGCACCAGCCGGCTGCGCCGGCCTCCAAAGCACCTTTCAGGTCAGCTAAAAAGTCTTCAGCATTCGGCTGCCACTGCTTTGGTGTGAATCCTCTTCGAAATGGTTCCTGATAATGGACCGGAACGGTACGATCAAGCTCTTTCATCATCTCAAAACACTTTTTTGTTTGGGCCGCGGTTTGTTCTGCTGATTTTGAGTGCCGCGGACGATGGGGAGCTAAAAAGTCAACTCGGGCATCAAGAAGGATTGTTTTGAGTTCGTCTTTTTTGATGTCTCCAACGTATGAAGCTGTAATAAGACGGTCGGGGTCAAGCCCTTTTATAAACTTTCGTAATTTGGCTAATTCCTCCGTTGATACAAATCTCTTGTCGCGGATGTTTCTCTCGTTTCCCATATCGAGATACCAGTTGCGATATGGCTTCAGCGCGGTCACTATCGTTTTAGCAGCTCGGCGAAGTGCTTCTGTGCTTTGAAGCCGGACAGGGCCGGTCACACCATTTCCGCGAGAGAAAGTTACATCAACGATGATACCCCTGCGGTCACATTCTTCGATAAGCCACTTAAGTTTGCCCAGGTAAGGTTTACGGGGATTTCCCTGCGGGTCAACAGCCGAGACTTCGTTATCAAATGCACCCCAGGTCGCCTAGAGGCGGAACCAGTTGAAGCCATATTTTTGCATATCGTCGAGGTCACTTCGAATAAAATCCTTCGAGGCCCCAAGCGCACCGTAGTAACTAATACCTAATAGAAAGGTCGGTTTGCCGTTAATGGTGAACTGCTTGCCTTTGATGCCAAGCTCTGCGCCGGAAGCAAAAACGGTACTGGCTATCAAAACGCTTAAAAGAACAATTGCCCTGCTCATTTATTCTCCTGTAAAAAAACACAAGAATGTATTCTTATTTTAGCAGGCCGTAAGTTTGAAGTGTTTGTCGCAGGACAGCCTTTTTATCTTCGTCCAAAGGCGTCATAGGCAGACGCAGTTCCTCCGAAGCCAGATTCAGCATTGATACTGCCGCCTTGATGGGTATCGGGTTGGTCGCAAGGCTGAGCATATTTCTGGACAGGGCAAATAACTTATTGTGCCATTGTCGAGCTGAGACCAAATCGCCTTCGAGAATCAAATCGGTCAACGCCTTTACGTCAGCGGGAACGATGTTTGCCACGACGCTAATGACGCCCTTGCCGCCTACCGAAGCTATGGGCAGAGTCATCGAATCATCACCTGACAGTATTGTCAGGTCGCATCGGGTAGCAACTTCGCTTACATGGTCCATCCTGCCGGTTGCATCTTTGATTGCAACAATATTTTCAATTTCAGCCAGTCTGACGATTGTATCAGGCGTCATGCCGGCTCCGCATCGGCCTGGTATGTCGTAAAGTACAATCGGCAGGTCAACCTCCTCAGCAACCGCCTTGAAATGCTGATAAAAACCTTCCTGTGTGGGCTTGTTATAGTAAGGGTCGACCTGCAACGTTGCGTCGGCACCAACCTTTTTTGAGAACGCAGCCAGTTCGATTGCCTCGGCTGTTGAGTTTGAGCCGGCCCCGGCAATCACGGGTACCTTTCCACGAACGACTTTGACCACTGTTTCGATAACCTGTTTGTGCTCTTCGTGACTTAATGTAGGGCATTCGCCGGTCGTACCTACCGGTACTATGCCGTCTATCCCGTTGTCCAGTTGGAAGTCTATCAGCTCATCGAGCGTTTCAAAATCGATTTTGCCGTTATCAAAAGGCGTTATCAACGCCACCATTGCACCTGTAAACATTTTTCTCTCCTTCAAACTTGAGCTAACACTTTCAGGTATTCTTTTACCGTATTTTCGAGTCCCATTTCGATAGTGTCGGCTATAAGAGCATGGCCGATAGAGACCTCCAGTATTCCGGGGACGGCAGAACAGAATTTGTTGAGATTTTTCAGATTGAGGTCGTGGCCTGCATTTAATCCCAGGCCTATTTCATTGGCGAACCTTCCGGCGGCGGCAAATCGCTCAAGCGTTTCTTCTAATTTGTCGTTCATTCGAAACGCGTTTGCATAAGGCTCAGTATATAACTCTATTCGGTCGGCTCCGATTTCTTTGGCAATCTTAATTCCTTCGGTATCCGGGTCCATAAAAAGACTGACACGAATGCCCATGTCTTTAAGCTCTCTTATGACCGGTTCGAGGCGTTCTTTGTTGCGCTGCATGTTCCAGCCGTGGTCGGAGGTATTGGCACCCGGTTCATCCGGGACCAGGGTTGCCTGGTCGGGTGTTAGCTCGTGTAAAAGCTCCATCAGTTTGCCAGTGAAGGGATTACCCTCTATATTGAACTCGACTGTAAGCATCTCCTTCAGCTGGCGGGCATCGTCATATCTGATATGTCGCTCGTCCGGGCGGGGATGGACCGTAACCCCATGAGCGCCGGCTTTAATAACTGTCCTGGCCGACTCTATTACATCCGGTATGCCGATGTTGCGCTGATTTCGCAACAAAGCAATTTTATTTAGATTAACGCTAAGCTTAGTCATTATTTAAGCCCTCACCAAACTCCCGCAATTATATAACTGTGTTGGTTTACATCAAGTAAATTAGATTGTAAAATAATTGGCAGAAAGGCCGGATTACAAAGCTGTTGAATCTTAAAGGTGCTCGAATGCCAAAGGCAATAAGAATTACTGCAGGCCAAACTCAGTTCGAAGCGGAGCTTAACGACAGTCCGACAGCGCAGGCTGTTTATGATGCACTTGCGATTAAGGCAAAGGGCAGCCGGTGGGGCGGTGAGATATATTTTTCAATTCCGGTTGAGGCCGAGCTCGAGGCGGATAGTCGGGATGTTCTGGATGCAGGAGAATTGGGATATTGGCCGACCGGCAATGCTTTTTGCATATTCTTCGGGCCGACTCCCGCTTCACAGGCCGACGAAATCCGGGCGGCATCGGACGTGAATATTATTGGCAAAGTTCAAGGCGACCTATCCCAATTGTGGAACGTGCCAAATGGAGCTAATATCCTGATAGAAGCAAATTAATACGAATTTGTTCTGCTTCAGATAGAGTAAAACACTTCAAAATATTCTTGACGATTGAAGTCCGTTATCTTTCAATAGATGAGACGGAGTATGAATGATGATTTAAGAAACCAGTTAAGCATAACTTAAACTGAATTATCAATTTTGAAGGAGACATACAATGAAAAAGATTATTCTTTCGATGCTTGTTTTGTTCGTTTTGTTGTGGAGCGTTAGTTCCGTCTTTGCAAGGCGAGGAGGACAGGGCGGGGTAGGGCGCGACAGAAGCACCGGCAGACAAAGACAGCAAACAAGAGAAACTGCGGAAAAGGGTGTGGAAAAGGGCAAGAGCAAATTCGAGGCTGAGAAACAACGTGCCCGTGCCAGTAAGGGGCCGGCGGGGACAGCAGAAAAACGTGCCGGTAAACAACAAGGAAAAGCATTGCAAAAAGAAGCCGGCAAGGGCAAAGGTAAAACCGCAGAAAAGATGGCTAAAGGAAAAGGGCAGCAGCAAATGAAGGCCCTTGAAAGGCAGATGCTTAATGAAGAAGCAAAATATCATAAACGCCAGGCTCATTTTAAGCGTATCAGGGAATTGGCCACCAAGAAAGGCAATAAGGATGTCCTTGAGCGACTCGATAAACTTGAGGCAAAAGAACGCAACCGTTACGAGAGCAAGCGGAATCGTATGCGGGAAAGAATACGAACGATGCAGCAAGAGGGTGAAAAGACTCAGGGCAAGGCACTGCAGAAAACCGTAGAGAAAAGTGCCACCAAAGAAAAAGGCAAGACCCAAATCGAAGCCGAAAAAGCAAAGGAAAAACTTGAGGCTGAAGCAGAGAAGGCCAAAGAGAAGATTCAAGAATCTGAGAAAAAGGTCGACTAACTAATCCAGTTATACAGTTTGAATTTAGACCTGGTCACAATAAAAGAAAGTCATTGAAAAGGAAAAGAAAAATGCTTCGAGAAGTATTTATTATAATCTTACTGGCAATACTCGGCTCTTTCTACCTTGGCGGTTGTGACAAAACTTCCAGCGATACCGAAACAGACGAGGAGGTTGTGGTAAAAACCCAAGCAGAATATGATGCCGAGGCGGAAGCGCAAATCACCGAAGAGAATATGGAAGATGAGCTCAAGAAACTGGAAGAAGCCGTTGATAAAGAAATCGGCCAGGAGTAATAGTCAGCTAAACCCTTGACTTGTGTTATTACAAAACTCAGGAAAATTTTGCGCAGATTGGAGAGATTTGTCAAAATAATTACCATCCCTATGCAGAACTAACCTGAAATGCGGAGAGGGCATCCCAAATGCGAATCTAACCGCCTATATTCAATGTAATTATTTTGCGGTTTGTCTTGACAGGAGATGTAAGGATGCTATAATACATTAGTGTTAAAATTTCAGCCTTTTTTCGGATGACAGAGATATGAAAAAATTGCATGTTCTTGTTTTCATCATTCTGCTTTTTGCAATTCCCTGCGCTGCCCAGGTCATTCTTGTCGATGCAAACGGCACAGGTGATTACCAGACGATCAAGGAAGCTATCAATGCGGCACACACTGGTGACATAGTTCTGGTTCGGTCTGGAGTTTATAAGGAAGAGGTCAACTTCCTCGGTAAAGCGATAACGGTGCAAGGTATGGATGGAGCAGCAATAATAGATGGCGATGGAGATTTCGCCGTCTCTTTTTACAACGGTGAAGGCCCTTCTACTGTCCTGAAAAATTTCATCATTAGAAATAGCTATACCGGAATCTTTATTGCCGGTAGTTCCCCAACAATCAGCAATATAACAGTTGTGGATAATAGATATGGTATTAAGGCATATGCCGAGGCAGAGCCGGATATCAGAAGCAGTATTTTCAGGAATAATGCAGAAGGCGATGTCTTTCAATGCTACGTACGCTATAGCTGCATTGAAGATGGAAACGAAAGCGATGGTAATATAGACGCCGACCCTCTGTTTGCTGATGCCAACAACGGTGACTACCACCTGCTTTCCGAAAGAGGCCGATATCTGCCGATGTATAACCTATGGGTCCTTGACGAAGTGAGTAGCCCCTGCATTGATGGCGGTGACCCTATGGTGGACCCGGTGGAAGAGCGGCAGCCTAACGGCGGTATGCTTAATATGGGTGCGTATGGCGGGACGGCTTACGCAAGTTTGAGCGAATGGCAGATGAAGGGCGATATCAACCAAGACAGCTCGGTGAATATGATAGATTTTTCGATTTTAGCTAAGTACTGGCTTCAGACATCTTTGCGTGCTCGCGAATTATACAATCGAACGATATGTGCAGCGAATTTAAGGGCGCTTGGAAAGGCGATACTGATATATGATAATGATTATGATAACAAGTTCCCTACACCTGATAGCTGGTGCGATTTGCTCCTGCAATACGTAAATGCTTATGTGACTGAAGAACTGTTTATCTGCCCGTCAGCAGGAGGAGGGCCGAGTCATTACGCGTTTAATCCAAATGCTGTCGGTACTGCGTTTTCTCCTCCAGATATGGTGCTGGTATTTGAGACTGCCGGGGGGTGGAACCAGTTTGGCGGGCCCGAGCTTTTAGCTCCTGAAAACCATAACGGAGATGGATGCAATATATTGTTTGTTGATAATCACGTGGAATTCATAGAAACAAGGCGGTTTGGCGAGTTGAGATGGGAATAAAAGGTCCGGAGATTTCTGAAAGAAATTAGTTTCCCTTACGAACTATACGTCATCACTGGCAGCTTTTGACAACCCATTTCTCGCTAAATCTCGCTTTTTCGATTACAAATAGCAGAATATAATTGCGATTGAGGAGAAAGCTGAAAAGGTATTCTCTATCACAAGTTCTGTTATATGAAGGGATATTTTCTTTATCGCCAACAGGGAACGTTATCAAATCACCCAAGCGATGCCCATGTTATTGCCAATTTCCTGCAAGGACACTGAGATCCCCAGCATCGATGCAGCAATCGTTCGGCTCGGAAATATCGCAATCCGCATTCCAATTCTCATCGCCGGGCTTGCTTTGCCAGGCGGAAGCCATGATGGCAAAATCAGTTTAAGGTCTTAGACTTCTTTGTCAAGGTCAATATATGGATACCCCCCCCGGAGATGGGAAAAGTATGGATAAGGACAGCTCCCAAATGAAAAATCTCAAAGAATTGTGCACAAATCAATTACCCCATCCGTGCTCGATACACTCCGCAGGTAACAACGACCTGAATCCTTCTCTTTGTTTTTGCCCCCCACGCCCCGCTATTTACCCGCTAACCAGTTGTCACAAATTATCGCCACATCCCGCCAATCAATATAATTGTCGCCGGGTTCGCTAATGTCGCACACCCAATCCCAGTAAGGATCGCCTTCTTGTGTCATCCACGCAATCGCAAATATGGAAAAGTCCGCAAAGTCCACTTCGCAGTTATAATCGAAGTCACCGATGTAAGCATAATTGAACTCATACGCGCCCATGTCCACAACTTCGGTGTTGTTGCAATCACCGTCAATAATCCTCGGATGGCCATCCAGGTCGGTAGTTGGAAGATTCGGCGCACTATTGTCGCCGGCATCTATACAGGGTGAATCCGATGATAGCCGTAAATCGCCGTCGGCGGCATCAATAAAACACGGATCAGCATCAATATTATCAAGACCGTCCCAGCCGCCCTGGATGTTGCTGTATGTCGCTGTTGCTGCAGCATCATTGTCGTATATTTCATCCGGGCTGTCAGAGAAGAGAATACAATTCTTCAAGACTACAACGCTATCGTTTTCGTTGTATATCCCACCGCCCCGATCCGCAGAATTTTCGCTGAAGGTGCAGTTAACTATCTCCGGGCTGCTCCTGTCATTGCACATTCCACCACCATCGCCGCGAGCGGTGTTGCCTATGAAGATGCAGTTGGCAAGTTTCGGGTTCAGCGGGGGGACTTTGTCATCTTCGTTGCACATCCCGCCGCCCTCATCTTCTGCATAGTTGCTTATGAACATGCACTCTGTCAGTATCGGGCTGCCATCGTCATTTTGCATCCCACCACCATCTGTTTCGGACCAGTTTTCGGTAAAAAGACAGCCGGTTAATACAGGGCTGCCGGTGAGATTAAACAGGCCGCCACCTTCGTACCCGGCGGAGTTCTTCTCGAACGTGCAGCCCGTTAGTATTGGATCACCCTGATCGTTGTAGATTGCGCCGCCGTTTGGGGCGGTGTTGTCACTGAAGATGCAGTTGTTCAGCACCATGCCGTAGCCGTAGTTGTTGTAGCTGCCGATTGCACCGCCGCTGTCGGTTGCACTATTGCCTGTGAAGGAGCAGTTGACCATGGTTGGCGCGCTGCCGGTTGTGTTGTGGAATCCGCCACCGAATTGGGCGCGATTGTCCACAAATGAGCAATCCGTCAGTGTCGGATCGCTGTATCCATCGTTACTGACCCCGCCACCTGTTACCGCCTCATTGCCCGTAAACTCACAGCCAGTCAATATCGTATCCGTATCGCCCTGATATATCGCGCCGCCGTTCTCTGACGAATTACCGACAAACCTGCAGCCGATTATCACGAGATCACCTTCAAAATTGGAGATTGCTCCGCCGGCAAACGGGGCTGAGTTCTCGATGAATGTGCAGTGCTCGAACTTAGGCGCGCTGCAGTCGTTGCCCACCGCGCCTCCTGTGGAGAGGCCCGCGCGGTTCCGCACAAAGCTGCACCTTGTGAACGTCGCATACGTACATATCGTCGCACCGCCTGAGGTGTCGGCGTAATTGTCGATAAACTCGCAGTCGGCCACCGTCGTCTGCAGCCCGCCGTTGATCATCCCGCCGGCATGTATCGCCGCATTGCCGCTGAATGTACAGCCGCTCAACTTTGCTCCACCCGAACCAATCTGTAATCCACCGCCCTGGGCGGCAACGTTTCCCTCAATCCTGCAGTTGACAAGCTGCAGCCCCGCGGAATCGGCTGTTATACCACCTCCATAATAGGCGACCCAATACCCTCGATTTGCATTGCCGCCCGTTATCGTAAAACCGTCCAGCACGGCGGTCTCATCCGTTTCGTGGCCCGTGACAACATGGTAGCTGTTGTCCGCTCGGCTCGGCTCATTCAGCAAATCCGCTGCATTGCTTACGACAACGTCGTTGCCCGACAGGTCTCCGCTCAGAATCGTCTCGTATTCGTTCATGTCCCGAGCATCCGGAGTCGGCTCGCCTACACCGGCGTAACCCCCGCGCACCTTCACGCCGTTGATAAGCCTGAACGTTGCCTCCATATCGCCCGGCGTCTGCGCTGCTCCATGGTCCGGCTTATATACACCCTCTGCCACACGAATTTCAACCGCCTTGGCGGACGAATTCGCATCCGCCAGCGCATCCTGCAAACAGTTGTATGCATTCTCCCAGCTCGACCCGTTATTCGCACCGGCCGCGTCGGCGTCAACGTAAATGGCCTCACCCAATACCAATACCGCCCGCCAGGCCTCGCGCTGTCCCTGGGGGTTCAGCGCGACTCCAACGACCGTCAAACCGTCTTCCGAAATACCTGTTGCTTTCCATGAAGCCCAAGGTTCCGTTAACTTCCAGCCGGACAAGTCCAGTCCGAAATCATCCTCCAGAACATCCTGAAGCAGTCTCATACCATGTTTTTGATCCCAGATGAATGCCTTCTGCTCATCAAAACCACTATTATTCTGGACGTAGCCCACCACGACCGAGCCATCCCCCGAAACAGCCAGGGCCCGCGAATGGTAGTTCGGCAAACAGGTACCCAGGAGAGTAAGTCCGGTTTCTTGTGTCCAGCGATACGCCTCGAACAATGCCGTATCGTGATTGTCAAGACCACCCACTATTACCGAACCATCACTCGAGGTCGCATTGGCTGTGTGTGCATCAAATCCAATCACTTCGGACTCGGTCCATCGGAAGCAATCTCCATAGGGAAGGCCTTCGTAAATTCTGTGCCCTACGACAATCAACCCATTGGCCGAGACGGCTTCCGCACTGCTTCGGACCCCTTCGCCATTCAGGCCGTCCAGCCGATATAGTCCCGCTTCAGCCGTCCAACGGAACGCCTCTTCTATGATACCCGTCCCCCATGATGTGCCGACTACAATCAAGCCGTCGCCGGAAATGCCCTGGGCGGTTATGTTTACTCCTGTTGATTTGATACGGTCCAATTGTCCTGAGATATGCCATCGGAAACCTTCATAGTTGTAAGGTGGCGAATCGCTTATCCTGCCATGCCCCAAAACGAAGTTGGCATCTGCGGAAACATCTGTGGCCCAACTCTCGGTCAGGCCCTCCGGAATAGGTATGCCGACAATACCGGTACCGTCTGTCCAGCGAAACGCCTGCACACCGGAAGCCGTGCAGCTCGTGCCTACAACAACAGAACCATCAGCCGAGACAGCCGTCGCTTCACTGCAGGAGCCTCCTGTCAGGTACCCTAATCCCTGGAAAGTGGCTGCGACGCATACTCCATATCCACTAAAAATTACAACGATGATTAGAAACAGAAATGACCGCCTTAGCATTTTCTTTTCCTTTTCTGGAACAGCTCAGGTCCCCGATATACGTTTACTCATCAACAGCACTAAGCCTTAATTTCGATATAATACCAAATCTGCCCGGACAAATCAATCTTTACTTTTGGCCAATATATTTTTTGTCGCATTTTCTTTTTCAGGTTATAATAAATCGGCGATGGAGCCAGATTTAGACTGAGAGGAATTTCAGAAAAGGGGTGAACCATTGTTTGAATGACAACGTAATAATGACGATAAAATTG
>Ga0315543_1005026_pt1 | contig 10584 bp, 12 predicted proteins | sample SalMarSW160210MG_2_FD_203098 | JGI IMG/M metagenome (GOLD analysis project Ga0315543, IMG submission 203098) | Salt marsh sediment microbial communities from the Plum Island Ecosystem LTER, Massachusetts, United States - Salt Marsh Sediment SW1601-210 ...
TGGCAGAGGGAATAAAGGCTGCAATCAAGGTTCCGGGCGTTGTAAAGATTACGGCTGGAAATTACGGAGGCAAGCTTGGTCCGTATCGAGCCGTTCTAAAAGAAGTGTTGAATCTGGAATAGTTCGCGAAATTAGGGCTAATCCTGCAATTTTATGTATTCCTTGCCTTCGCCTTCAGGAGAACCTACCAGAACACGATAATGTTCTCGGCTGGTTCCCTTTTCTAAGACCTGCTCAAGTTTGCCCCTAGCTTGGATGGTTTCGCCGTTTTCAGCTATACTGTCATAGAGACTCTCGTAAGAAACTACCTCAGTGACCTTACCTAGCTGGGGACCTTCCAGAACATTCACCTCTTCGATTTTATAGACTGAAGGAAGAAAAAGGCAGTCATTGTTGTTGCGAACAACGGCGCGTATGGTTACTTGACCACATGGATGATAGGTCGCTTCGCCGTATTCTTCTGTAACCTCGCTTTCAAGCTTAACCGGATGGATAGAAACCCAAGTGTCCTCAAAAACGCCTAGATTCCACTTCCGTTCATAAATCTTCGATGCCTCCGCCGGTGACAACGGATACTGCTTAGCTTTTTTGATGCACCAGTCTTTGACAGCTTTTCCTTTGAGACGTTTCATAGGCATTTCAGAATCGCGATTTTCACTCAAGGCTTTATGCAGAGCCCAACTGTCCTTTAAGCCATACACGGTTACGTCAAGGTCCGAAAACGTGGGCTGATGAATATCAAGAAGAAGGGAGCCTGTCACACCGAAAGACCCCGCGGGAACACCGCTTGTTTCCTCCAAAAACCTTGTGAATCTAACCAGTTTCTGTTGTAAAGCGTCCAGTTGCGAGGCTTGCCTCAGTTGAGACAGTTTTTCTTCTGGCTTGAAATGTTCCTTTATGTTTTGGTGAGGAACTGCGGTTATGGTGATGTTGTCCACGGGGGAATGGAACAGGTAATGGGGATAGTTAATCTCCAGATAGTTGAAGGTTTCCAGCAGATTTGGAATCGTGTATTTCTGTAATATTCTGCTGAATCTTTTTTCGTTTCTTCCCCATACGCCGGACTCTGATGGAATATACTTGATGTAGGAGATGACCCGTTCGGGCGGATGTAACGGACCAACTATACAAAAAAAGAAATCTTCATTGGTTTGAAGAAAATCGCGGTCCCTGAAGCCTCGCATATTCTCAACAGTCTCGAAAAGACACTATTATACTTAACCGAGACGGATTTGGTCATTTAGACATAAGCAAAATACGTTATTGCTATGGCTATTGCGTCGTATATTCCATGCATCCAAGCTGAAGCGGCAGTGTTTCCGTCAGTTTTCTGCCAAACATAGCCCAAAAACAGGCTAACAGCAGTCACTGGAAGGATAGATCGTAAAGAATTGAGTCCATGTAAGAGTCCGAATAAGATAGAGGCAATCAACAGACCTGTTGTCTTCCCGAACGAGTTTTCAAACCCTTTCTGTACAAAACCTCTGAAAGCTAATTCTTCAGCTGGTCCAACTAGGGCTAGTGAGATGCCAATCATGGCAATCAGTTGAACCGCGTCTCTGGGCAGTATGGCGTCTACAAGGAGTTCCGCATCGGGTTCTGGACCAAGAATAATTTCTTCAACTAAAGAAATACTTCCGGCTAAAAAGAGAAGAAGCACTGCAGCAAAGGATAGAATCACTATTATTTTGAGGCTTGGCTTTTTCAAGCCCAGTTTTCTTAAATTTGCGCCTTTATGTTTAGCAAACAGAAGCGTGATTCCGAGGATTATGCCTTCAGTGATTGGAAGAGATATGAGTGCAGCTGGAAAGGTCAATTCCTGAAAGTCGAGTCCCAAGCCAAGCAGTATGATGGCTACTATGATGCTTCCCACAAGAAGTCCAGCAGCCAATGCGACGTAACAAAGGAATGCTGTTTTTGCTTTCCAATCGAACTGATTCTCCATAATGGTTCACTTCCCAATCGGGTTTGAATAAGTATTTTAGTTGTCTATTAACAGTTACCTTTCTTTCAGTCCACTAATGACCTTAACGTGATATAGTGAAAAAAGGGTCAGATATTCATTTACAGAGTCAACTAGAAGGCATTTTCATGAATGTTTGTTCATTTATTGTTCATCTAGATGGGATTTTCTTCAATCATGGGAAAACATTTATATATAAAACTGTAATATTTGGATGTTCTATTGAATAAAGGTGTATAGCATGGGAGATGCAGAAAAAGAAGACATTTTGGCAAACGTAGACGAAGTTGCTGCTGAACTACGGGCGCTACTTGAAAAGGCTGTAAAGAAAAACCTGACAGAGGACATGCTCTTTTCAGGAGGCATAGACACAAGCATTCTAGCAACTATCGTATCAAAATATGTTCGCATCAGAGGCTTCACTTGTGCATTCAAACAGGCCAACGCGCTGGACCTTAAATACGCTAAGCTGATGGCTAAGCAGCTGAATATTGAACATTACATTGACCCCTTCGATGAAGACCAAGTGTTTGAAGCAATCCCAGATGTTGTCAAAGTTTTGGAATCCTTTGATCCCATGGAAGTCCGCAACAGCATAACCATCACGATCGGATTGAGGTTTGCTAAATCTTACGGTTCAACCAAACTGATTACTGGAGACGGAGCAGATGAACTCTTCGCGGGCTATCACATGTATTACCGTCACGTAGGAAACAAGGAAAAGTTAAGCGCTATGCTAAAGAGAATGTGGGGCATAATGGCGTTTTCCTCGGTTCCGTTGGGAAAATCATTGGGCATAGAAGTGAGAGCCCCATTCTTGGACCCAGAAGTCCAGAAATTCGCAATGAACATGGACCCAAGATATAATGTTCAGGAGGAGAGGGGAGAACTTTGGGGCAAATGGATTCTCCGCAAAGCTTACGAGGATGTGCTTCCGCCGGAGGTCCGATGGAGAGACAAGAACCCCATTGAAGTCGGTTCCGGCACCACAATTCTTCCCAAATTCATGGCAAAGAAGATCCCTGACTCAGAATTTGCATCAAAAAAGAAAAAAATTCTGGAAACAGACAACGTCACAATCAGGGATAAAGAGCAACTGGTTTACTATGAAGCATACAGGGAGGCTGTAGGTGTACCCCATCCAGTTGATCCAGATGCTAGAACTTGTCCCCAATGCAACTCTAACGTCCCCGAAAACGCCACCGTATGCAAAACCTGTGGAGCTTATCCCATCACAGCAAACGGAACGTCAGTAACCTCCGAAACCACTTACGTCGACAAGTAAATCCATACTTTTGTGAGCCATAAAATCTGTGGATCAACCCAAATCCTTTTTTCAGTTCACTTCAATTCGATTTTTTCAGGAATATTTAAAGGTAATAATAGTGTGCAAAGTTGCTGGTTTTGCATTGAGGATGAGCAGCTTGGCAACAAAAGATTGGATCCCCAGAGACGGCGAAACCCTTCTAACTAGAGAGGGCTTCATCTTCTACGTTTTTGGATACGAGCACCCAGAAAATCGGGTTTTCGCCTTTCTAAAATACATACCCTCCAACTTGGCGCATCATTTTCCTATACGTTTTCTTAAGCAGAAATGGAAACTCGGAGACTTGGAACTCTCCAGACCCGAAAAACTCTATACAGCCCAAAATTATCAAAAGTTTCTGGAAACTTGTCGAAGCAGTTTTCCTCATTACCTGTATTGCTGCCCCTTCAGGGGTAAAGAAGTTTTAAGTGTTCCGCTGGACCACATAGAGAGAGTTTATTTGCCAAGCGAGTGCCTACAGGAGATATTCAAAAAAGAAAAGAAAGATGCTATACAGAACGAAACTGTGGAGCTGGTTTCACTTCTCTCCGCAGAATCGCAAGTTCCCATTCAGGATTTTGGAATCCACGGGTCCGTTGGGTTAAATATGCATTCTGAATATTCTGACATTGACCTTGTGGTTTACGGTTCCCAGAACTTCCGGAGATTAGAAAGCGCTGTTGACAGACTTGCTGAGGAAGAGAGGGTGAAGTATGTTTTCACCAAGAAGATTGACAGCTCAAGGAAGCATAGGGGACGCTACAAAGACAGACGCTTCGTGTATAATGCTGTGCGAAAGCCCGAAGAGATAGATGCTCAGCATGGAAGATTACGTTACGCTCCCATCAAGAATGTCATGTTCAGTTGCAAGGTTGTTGACGGCAGCGAAAACATGTTCCGACCAGCAATCTACCCAATTAGAGACTATCAACCAGACGATTCAGCGTCAGAACTATCGGAAGAACAGGTTCCAGCAAGAGTGTTATCCATGATTGGATACTACAGAAACGTGGCTCGACAGGGAGACAGAATCAATGTTTCGGGAACGCTGGAACGGGTAGAAAACGTTGAAACGGGCGCAGTTAGCTATCATGTTGTTGTGGGCACGGCTACACGCGAAAAAGAGTATATTGAGCCTGTTTGATTGGGTTAACAGCCAACACATAAGAACAAATAATCAACTTTCCTGCAAAAACAGAAAAAAGACTGTTTTCAACATAGCACTGTTATTAGTCTCCTAATATGAATGCTAAGTTGTGAGGTGTTTGGTTGCTGAAACTGCGAGACCGTGACGCCATACTCACAGAGGACGACATAATTTTCAGGGTTTACGGTTACATTCATCCTTCAGGCGCCTATGTGTGCGACCCAGAATATGCCTCGCCAAAGGTCTTCAGGTCCACCAATCCTAGGGCAAGAAGAGGAGAAAATGAGCCTCTTTACTACAAATTCTTCGCAGACGAGGGACTGAAGCTCATTTTAAACAGCTTTCCCCAGTACACAATTTTTTATGAACCGTTACAGAAGTGTCTAGTAGGCGTAAACGAAGACGACATAACAGAAGTCCGTAAACCTGATGTTGGGTTACAACAGGTGCTTGCAAAAGAGCCTGACGATGTTCTGCTGAAGGCGTTACAGGATTTGTTTACGCGAGTTTCGTCCCAGTCAGGCTTGAATGTAGAAGATTTTGGAGTGTTTGGGTCTCTTCTTCATGGCTTTTACCATCCCAACCTTTCGGACTTGGACTTCATCGTTTACGGCAAGGAAAACATGAACAGGCTCTGTGAGGCACTGGAAACTCTTTACAGGGAAGACCCTTCTTTGCGGAACGAATTTGACCACATGAAGGCTGTTGAGGCGAAGGATTGGAAGTTCGTGAATTACAGTTTGAAGGAGTATCTTTGGCATCAGCGAAGAAAAATGATTTACGCTTACTTTGATTCTGAAGATGCGGGAAGAGTTGTTAAGGCAGAGTTTGAGCCAGTGAAAGCTTGGACAGAAAACGTCAACAAATACAACCCGTTCACGCGAATATTCCATGTAGGCTGGATCAAAGCAGTAGCCGAGATAACCGACGACAAGGATGCACCGTTTATCCCATCCATATACCGGATCGAAGTGAAAGATATTCTGGAAGGACCAGAAGTTGATGAGATCACGCGGGTATTCTCGTACATGGAAGAGTATAGAATGCAGGCAAAACAGGGTGAAAAAGTGCTGGTTGAAGGAAACCTTGAGAAGGTCGTAGATGGAACCAACGTATTCCATCAAATTACCCTGAGTTATGGTCCCCGCTACTACGAACAAACCTTAAAGATTATTAAATGTTGAATTAGTGCCCGCACATACTAGTCATATTAACCGTTATTGAAAGGAGAGATAAAAAATGTGTACAAGCTCAGGAAAAAACGAGATGTTGTGGTTTGACGAATTGAGTATGCCTGAAGCGGAAAAGGCGGCTAAAGACGGAAAAGTTGTAATCATCCCATGCGGAAGCATAGAAGAGCATGGAACACATCTGCCGCTTAGTACAGACAGCCTTCAGGCAGAGTACGTGGCGTTGGGTGTTGCCCGAAAAACAGGCTGCTTGGTTGCTCCGCCCCTGCGGTATGGTCTCTGCAATTCCACAAGAAACTTTCCGGGCACAATCACAATAAGTTTTGATTCGTTGCGGAGCATAATGACTGACATTCTGGAAGATTTCGTACGTAATGGCTTCAAGAGATTGCTGATCTTAACTGGGCATGCGGGTCGATCACATATGATTGCGCTTAAACTCGCAGCAAAAGCTGTTATATTGCATCACAAGAACGAAGAGAATAGACCCAGAATTATGGTTTGCTCTGATTATGACTTCGCCTTCGATCTCAGAGGCAAAGACTTTGATGAGCGAGATTCCCACGCTGGCACCATTGAAACTTCAAGAGTAATGTCCATTCGATCAGATCTGATAAAAGGAAAAGGAACACGAAACTATCCAAATTTGCCCAGATTCGAGATTGTTCCAGACCCTGAACGATACTTCCCAAGTGGAGTAATGGGCGACCCGACAATAGCATCAGCTGAGAAAGGACAAAGAATAAACGAGTACGTGATAGAACAGATTGTGAAACTAGTCAAAGAACTAGAACAATAGTGGAGATGATTGTATGGCTAAAGCGTTAGTTTTTCTTGCATCAGGATTTGAAGAAATCGAAGCAATAACAATTGTGGATGTCCTCAGAAGAGCTGGCGTAGATGTAACAGTTGCTGGTTTGGCACCCAACGTGACTGAAGGCAAACATGGAATGAGAATTGTTCCGGACAAGTCGATTGACGATGTGGCTGTAGAAGATTTTGATGCATTTGTAGTTCCTGGAGGGAATCCGGGCTACAAGAATCTCAGAAAGGACCAGCGAGTGATAGACATGGTCAAAAAGGCGTTTGACTCCAACAAGCTAGTGGCTGCAATCTGTGCAGGTCCTGCGGTTCTCTCAGACGCGGGCGTTCTTGAAGGGAAAGCTTGCACGATTTATCCGGGAATGGACGAAGAACTGGAGGCGGGTGGAGGCAAACCAAAACATGACATTGTTGTGGTTGACGGCAACATCATAACAAGTAGAGGACCCGCAACAGCTCTTCCGTTTGCCCTTAAGCTGGCAGAAAAATTGGCTGGAAAACAGGTCGCTGAAAACGTCAGCAAAAAGACGCTGGCGAACATCTTGCGATGGTAGCATAATTCGGGTCATTGTTAAAAGAGCATTCGAAGAACTGAAACGTTTTTCCCGCTGCTGCTTTAATCTGGTGGCTCAACATGAATTGTCAGGGTCACGTTTGGCTGCTCTTCTTTCAATTCCTCTTCTAACTGATCCGTAAGATCATGAGCTTCTTTAACGCTCAGGGAACCGTTAACTGAAAGATGAAGCTCCGCAAAAACTTGGTTCCCGTGTCTGCGTGTTTTCAAATTATGGAAGTCGATAAACTGGAAGGAATGTCTGCCAAGGACTTCTATTATCTTCTCTTCTTCCGCTATACACGATTGATCCATTAGACGGTTTGAAGCCTTCAGAACAAGCCCCACACCCATCCTCACAATCAAAGCTGCAACCACAAAGGCCAAGATAGAATCCATGAAGTCCCACCCAGTTAATTGGGCGACAAAGAGTCCTATCCACACGCCCACAGTTGAGATAACGTCGGAGAACAGGTGCTTCGCGTCGCCCTCAAGAGCCGTTGAGCCACAACTCTTAGCCGTTCTGATTAACAGCAAAGAGAGCCCCGCATTCAGGGCAGTAGCGAACATTGAAATTCCAATGGCGAAGTCAAGTTTAAACAGCTCAGCGGATTCAAATAGACGTCCTGCGGCGGCATGGATGATAAGAAAGGCAGCAATAATTATGAAGATACCCTCCACAAGGCTTGATATATCCTCAATTTTTTCGTGACCATACTTGTGGCTGCTGTCTGGAGCTCTTTCTGAAACACAAACCGAGAAAAGCATTAGCCCTGAAGCCGCTATGTTAACGATAGATTCTAGCGCATCAGAAAACAAGGCTACAGAATTGGAAATAAAATACGCTACAAGTTTTATGCCAAAAATGGCGATGCCACAAAATATGGCTATAACTGCAGCTTGCTTCTTTTCCATGATTGCTAGTCGGTTATCTCTTGCTTTTAGGTGTTGCCCCTTATTGAAGTATCAAATGATGTGCAGATTCTTGAAGGTGCTAACGAGGAGCCCACGCATGAATTATTGTCAGCAACATTTATTGCGTTTAGAGAATATAGAAGTCTAATGAAGCACCATGATTGTTGGCATATGCGGGAGCCCTAGGAAAGGTGCAACAGAGCACGTTTTGAGAGAAGCCCTGAAAATGCTGGAAACGAGGGGCTTCAATACAGAGTTTTTTACAGTTAGAGGCAAAAAAATTGGATTCTGCACTCACTGTGATCACTGTTTGGAACATAAAGAGTGCATAATAGCAGACGACATGAACACCGTCTATGGTCTGCTGAGGGAGGCTGAAGGAATAATAATAGCCACTCCAGTTTACAACGGGGGAGTCAGCGCCCAAACAAAAGCAGTTATGGACAGGTGCAGAGCCCTGTTGGCTGCAAACCCAGACATCTTGAAATACAAAATAGGTATGGCTATTGCCGTTGGGGGAGACAGAATTGGAGGACAGGAACTGGCAATCCAGCAAATCCACACATTCTACATCCTAAATGCGGTCATACCCGTAAGTGGCGGTCCCTTCGGAGCAAACTTGGGAGCAAACTTCTGGTCAAAAGACACCCTAGAAGGCGTAAAAGAAGATAAGGAGGGCTTTAGAAGTTTGAAAAAGACGATTAAACGATTCACCGAAGCCATGAAGAAAATCGAAATTAAAACGCAGAAATAAAGTGGTGGAAAATGGCTGTTGTAACTGTGGAAATGGAAAAAAAGCAAAAAAAGAAGAAAAGGGTTGCGTGGGGAGTCACAGGCAGCGGAGACCGGATGCTTGAAGTAATTGAGACTATGAAACAGATCAAAATGCAGTATCAAGATGACGCTAGAATAACAGTTTATCTTTCGAAAGCAGGAAACCAAGTAGCAAATTTTTACGGTTTAGGTAAGGATTTGAAGGAAAATTTTGATAAAATTCGGGTTGAAGTCAACTCGAATATGCCAACTCTTGCGGTTCAGCTGCAGAGCGGAAAAATTGAATTTTTGCTGATTGCTCCAACTACAGCAAATACAGTTGCAAAGATCGCAACGGGAATAGCGGACACTCTACTATGTAACGCGACAATAATGGCTCTGAAATCATTTATACCGGTCTATATACTGCCCTGCGACTACAAGGAAGGAGTAACAGCCACGCAACTTCCCGACGGAAGCGAAATGAAAATACAAGTAAGAAAAGAAGACGTTGAACGCACCAAAAAACTAGCCGCCATGGATGGAGTCTTTATACTGGAAAAACCCGAAGAAATCCATCATGTTTTCCAAAAACACTTCAAACCAGAAGAAGCATGATATTGGAAGTTGAAATGCTGCAAATACAAGTTGAATGTAAAATTCTCTTGCAGTAACATCCAGCTTGGTTGGGGCATTGTCTACTCTGGGTGCGTGAATATTTTTTGAGTGATTTACTATTCTTCAAAGGGTAAAGTTTATCTATGATGATGCTGAGTGAAATTACGAGAGGTCGTAATTTTGAGCAGGTGAAACTTGTGAACGCTGAAGCAAAAGCAGTCTCTAATCAAGCCGAGGAATACCTTGAGGCAATATACCGTTTAGAGCAGAAAGCGGGCTTTGCCAGAACCATGGAGCTTTCTAGAAACCTGAAGGTTGTTCCGGGTTCGGTTACAAATACAATAGAGAACTTGAAGAGGAAAGGACTCGTTATTCATAAACCGTACAAAGGAGTGAAGTTAACTGAGAATGGACGAAAAATTGCCTCAAGTGTCTTGAGGAGACACCGCCTCGCAGAACGGCTATTGACAGACATTTTACATCTAGATTGGAGCGAAGTTCACGACCCAGCCTGTAAGTTAGAACACGCCCTCTCTCCAGAAATTCTTAAGCCACTAGAGAAAGCCTTAGGGCACCCGAAAAGATGTCCTCACGGAAACCCGATACCAACAAATTGTGGAGGAATCTTTGAAGAAGAAACAATGGCTCTCAGTGAACTTGACGCCAAAATGAGTGGTGTTATTGTCAAGATAACTGAAGAGAAAACTGAGACGCTACAACAGCTTACTAGACTAAACCTCACACCTGGAAAACGAGTGGAAGTTGAAGATAAAATAGTTCCTGGTGGTTCTTTAACAATCCGTGTTGAAGGAGAAAGCTGCACAATTGACCATGACTTGGCTTCAATAATCTACGTTAAGAAGAATGAAGGAGAAGTGAACAACTGATGATGTTGCCATTAACTGCGTTGAGGAACGGCGAAACCGGAGTTATAACCTCTACAGACCTCAGTTCAGAGAGAAAACAGATGCACAGACATAGAGCAAGAAAAGGTTGGAGAAAGCATTTCATGGTCGATCGTTTCGCCAAAAGACTTAGTGACATGGGTCTAACTCCAGGCACTAAGGTAACTGTGGTAAAGTCAGCACCTTTCAATGGACCCTTAGAAGTTAGTGTTAGGGGTTCAAGGTTGGCTATAGGTAGAGGAATGGCTAGCAGAATTCTGGTGGATGTAAAAAGATGAGCAACAACCATTTTAGAATTGCTTTGGCAGGAAATGCTAACGTAGGGAAATCGGTTATATTCAATCAGCTGACAGGCTTACATCAACACATTGGAAACTGGCCAGGAAAAACAGTTGAAAAAGCCGAGGGAACC
>Ga0315543_1005028_pt1 | contig 10582 bp, 6 predicted proteins | sample SalMarSW160210MG_2_FD_203098 | JGI IMG/M metagenome (GOLD analysis project Ga0315543, IMG submission 203098) | Salt marsh sediment microbial communities from the Plum Island Ecosystem LTER, Massachusetts, United States - Salt Marsh Sediment SW1601-210 ...
ACGTTTAACGCCCGACACGTGGCCCTAATGCAGGTCTTGCTGGATCCGTTTTCCGTGGCGCTGGATAACGACCATCGGCTTCGGGAGATGGCAGCGCTTCGAGAAGCCGCGGAAGCGGACCGACAGTCGCTGCTGACCCGGCTGGGACGCAAGAGGCTGGAGGACACGATTGTCGGCGTCCGCTCAGGGCTTCGCCTGGTGATGGAGCGGGTCGCGTTGGTGGCGCGCTCGGACGCGCCGGTGCTCATTTTCGGCGAGACGGGCTCCGGGAAAGAACTCATTGCCAGAGCCATTCACACCCGGTCAGGCCGCTCGGCCGGGCCGGTCATGCGTGTCAACTGCGGTGCGGTTCCGCCCGAACTGATTGACTCGGAACTATTCGGCCATGAGAAGGGTGCTTTCACCGGTGCGGTCGAGACTCGGAAAGGTTGGTTTGAACGGGCCGACGGCGGCACGTTGTTCCTGGACGAGATTGGCGACCTGCCGCCCGCCGCACAGGTGCGCCTACTCCGCGTAGTACAAGACGGTTGGCTGGAGCGCATTGGAGGCGAGCTACCCATCCACGTGGATGTGCGAATTGTGGCCGCCACCCACCGTGACTTGGCTGGCATGGTCGCCGAGGGCAAGTTCCGTGAAGACCTCTGGTACCGTATTGCGGTCTTTCCCGTCGTGCTACCGCCGCTCCGCGAACGGCGCGAAGACATCCCGGAACTCGCCGAATATCTTGCCGAGCGCGCGGCCATGCGGTTTGGTCTGCCGGTGGTCATGCCCGAGCGGGACGGTATCAACCTTCTCATGTCCTATCGGTGGCCGGGCAACGTACGCGAGTTGGCGGCGGTCATCGATCGAGCTGCAATCCTGGGCAACGGCCAGCGTCTGGAAATCGCGAAAGCTCTCGGCGTCGATGCCGGGCTGCCCGCCTTTTCGATTGATGGAGACAAAACAGAGTCTGCGGGAACTCGGCAAGGCGCCGAGATCATACCCCTCGATACTGTGATGAGGCAGCATATTGAAGCAACCTTGGCTGTCACAAAAGGTCGGATTGAAGGACCATACGGTGCGGCCGTCCTGCTGGAAATCAACCCCCATACGCTTCGAGCCCGGATGCGCAAACTTGGAATCGACTGGAGGCGGTTTCGTGATGATTGACTTGTCCCGAACCTCGGGAAGGCACGAGAAGAGCCGCGGCCGACGATCGACCAGGTGTAAGCTACCTCTGCGGATTGCGGCATCGAGAGATTTGCGGGGATTTCAGCAACCCGGTTGATTTGCCACAAGTTGTGGTAGCATCGAGCCGTTGACGACGTGGTGTCAGAGAGTTAGACTGCCAATTTGAGAGTCAGTAGTTCCAAATTCCATCGAGACTTAGCATTGTCATTCTGAGCGTAGCGAAGAATCTCCTTGGACAATCGAGATCCTTCGCTACGCTCAGGATGACCTGCTGAGGTGTCAGCCAACCAAACTCGGAACTACTGAGAGTCGATTTGTTTCTCTGACGTTCTGGAGCCGAGAACGTGCCATGGCAGAGTTATCCGTTCTACTCGTCAGCGGCGATCAGCGATGGAAGCTTGCACTGGCCGAAGTGCTGAGCCGGGATGGATACGAGGTTCTGATGGCAAGGAGCGTCCAAGAGTGTTATGACCTCTTGCATGACCCGCAGATAGGCACGGTAATCGCCGATTGGGAACTGACTGATCAGGGCGTGACGATAATACTGGAACGAGTGGGCGTGGTGCGCGCACATCTTCCCGTTCTCATCGCCGCGGACGAGCGCGTTCTTGATGATGTCATGGGCCACACGGGCTTCGTCGCCGCGGATTACCTTCCCAAACAGTGCAGCGAGCTTCTACTCCGCTACCGGGTGACCAAGGCCCTTCAATGCTACCAAGACATCATGCGGGCTGCCGAGAGTCGGTCTCCCGGTGGACCGGACTGGAAGCGTGAGCTGCAGGAGACCGTCCGGGAGCTGTCCTGCCTGTACAACATCGCCCAGGCCGTAGGGCGCGATACGGGACTCGATATTCGTCTTCAAGCCGTCACGCGGCTGCTGGCCCAGGGGATGCGATTCTCGGGTTCCGCAGTCGTAGAGATCTGGCTGGACGGCAAACGCTACAGTGACTTCCCGGAGCTCTCGGAAAGAACCTGCGAGATCTCTGCCCCCGTGATGGTTGCAAACCGCGAAAGGGGTAAACTCGTTGCCTACTCGTGCCGGGCGCATTCTTTCAGTACCGGAGAAACGGCGATGGTTGCCACGGCTGCCCGAAAGGTCGGCTATACGGTCCGGCGGAACGAACTGCGGCGCGCGCTGGCCGCATCGGAGAGCCGCCACCGCAAGCTGTTGGAGGCCGTAACGCAAGGCGTGTTCTGGGCGCACTTCGATGGGAACGAAGAGGTCGAAGTGGAGAATCCCGCCAACCAAGACTCCATCATTGAAAGATGCTTGGACGAATTGAGACTCACGGACTGCAATTTGACCTTCGCGACGTGTCACGGGTTCGCCACCGTGGGCGAGTGTATCGGCACTCGTCTGAGACAGTTGTTCGAAGATGCCACAGTGGCACGTGAGTACATGCGCCAGTTGATCGCCCACGACTATGTATCACAGATCGTGAAGAAGAAACTCTCGGATGGAGGAGAGGGGAGTATTACCATGGTCTGTCACACAATCCGGCACGGGGGCAAGTTGATCGGAATTCAGGGCTTCAACTGTGACAAGCCAACCGGCCGCGATCTGTGGCTATCAGAGGCTCGTCAGACCACAGGTCCTGACACGGTGCCCGGCGAAACGAAGCCACGACTAGAAGATCTCGATCTCGCCTATGATGACTTTCCCTGCGGCATTCTTATCGCGGACCTTGCCGGCCGCGTCACGTATGTGAATCGCTGGTTGGTTGATTCGTTCGGACTGCGCAACGGCACGGCGGTGGGTGACATCGCTGCGCTGGCGATCGAGGGGCAAGAAGAACTGGAATTGGAAATCCGGAACGACACCATCTACCATGGCTCCTGGAGCGGCGAAGTCCAGCGGCGCGGTCCGGACGGCGATCTCCGGACCTATGCCCTTGCTACGTCACTAATGTGCGATGAGTCTGGCGAGCCCATGAAGCAGCTTCATGTGTACAGGGACATAACCACCCAAGAGAGACGACTCCTGAAGCTGGAGCAGGATGCGGATAGTCTGCACCACGCCGTTGAGCAAAAAACGCGCGAGCTGGTGCAAAGCGTGGAAACTCGGCGTCGCGTCTATCACTTTGCCCCCATCGGGATCGCCATCACAAGCCTGTCCGGTTTACTCCAAGATGTGAATGATGAACTAACCAAACTCTTCAAGAGTCATCGGGACGGCCTTTTGGAAAGGAATCTCGGCTTCTTCTGCCGCGACGAAGGAGCATACCGGCGTCTCCTTTCCGACGTCCTCTCGGCCGGAAAGGTACTTGACCGGGAATTGGAGTACCGCGCGGTGGATGGAACCGTGCTGACGGTGGAACAATCCAGCGTGGCAAAAGAAGGTCCGGAAGAAGAGCCTTTGATCATCCATTTCCTGAAGGACGTCACCGAAGCTCGAAGAATGGCCCAAGAATCGCAAGAGCAGCAACAGCAGCTCGTGCGAACCGAAAGGCTCGCCGCGCTTGGCCATCTTGTGGCGGGTGTGGCGCACGAACTCAACAACCCACTTACCGCCGTGCTTACGTATGCACACCTTCTCCGGCGAAAAACGCCCGAGGGCGACGATCGCCGCGACAAGCTCGACACGATTATCGAGGCCGCGGACCGATGCCGCCAAATCATCCGAGAGCTTCTTGACTTCGCTCGGGAAAATCCCCCCGCCAAAGCTTACACGGAACTCAACGATGCCGTTGGCCGTGTGCTCAACATGATGCAGAACCAATTGCTCATCCAGAAAGTCACGGTCGCCACGGAACTAGCCGAAGACCTGCCCCTTGTCTGGGCCAACCCGCATGAGATGGAACAGGTCTTCTTGAACCTATGTGCCAATGCCGCTGAAGCCATGGAAGGAGGAGGACAACTCCTGGTCGCCAGCGAGCACAACGTCGAAAAAGGGATCGTGGCGATTGCCTTCAGAGACACCGGACGTGGAGTCTCTCAAGAGGATTTGGAGAAGATCTTTGACCCGTTCTTTACGACAAAGGAGGTCGGCAAGGGGACCGGCCTTGGATTGGCGGTGTCGCAAAGAATCGTGGCCGGGCACAACGGCGCCATCACGGTAGAGAGTGAACTCGGGGTCGGGTCAGTCTTCACCGTCACGTTTCCCGTGTCAACTCCCGAACAGTGAGGCTGCTGAAATGCCCGGCACAATTCGAATCCTCGTCGTCGACGACGATCCGCTGATCCTGAAGTCTTGCCGCGACGTATTTGCCGAAGAAGGTTATGTTACCGTGCAAGCCAACGGCGGTGCTGCCGGCATTGAATCGATGGCGAAGGAAGGTTTTGACCTCATCATCACCGACCTGAAGATGCCCGGCGTAGACGGGTTGGATGTCTTGCACGCTGCTCAACAAAGAGAGCCGAGTACTCCGGTGATTGTGCTGACGGGCTATCCGACCGTTGCCAGCGCGATCGAGTCGGTCAAGGCCGGTGCATTTGACTACGTGTGCAAGCCGGTTACGCCCGACGAATTGCTGTTGGCCACCAACAAGGCGCTCGAACACAGCCGGCTGCTGCTTCAGAGCAGCTACTTCCGGAGTCGGGCTGGCGAGGACGTACAACTCGAAAACGTTATCGCGCGAAGCCAGACCATGCGTGACGTCCTGGATCTGGTTAAGCAGGTCGCCCCGACCGACAGTACCGTTCTGCTGACGGGCGAGAGCGGAACGGGAAAGGAGCTGGTCGCCCGCGCCGTTCACGCATGCAGCTCCCGAAACGGCGGGCCGCTGGTCGTCGCGGATTGCGCGGCCCTGTCTCCCTCCTTATTCGAAAGTGAATTGTTCGGCCACGTCAAGGGCGCGTTTACGGGAGCCACGCAAACGAAGGCCGGCCTGTTTGAGATCGCCGATGGGGGAAGCCTGTTCCTGGACGAAATCAGCAACGTCCCGGAAGCCATCCAGGTCAAATTGCTCCGCGTGCTGGACAGCCGCGAGTCCAAGCCCGTTGGCGGGACCACGTCAAGGCGGGCGGATGTCAGGCTGATTGCCGCCACCAACCGGGAACTGAAAGACATGGTGGCGAAAGGTTCGTTTCGTGAAGATCTTTTCTATCGTTTGAACGTTTTCCCCGTCTCCTTGCCGCCGCTAAGAGAGCGGCCCGAAGACGTCCCGCTACTGGCCAACCACTTCCTTCACGAATTTGCGGCCAGAGCCGACAAGCCCATTCAAGGGTTCAGCGCTGAGGCTATGCAAATGCTCCTGTCCCATCCGTGGCCCGGCAATGTCCGCGAACTTCGAAACGTTGTCGAGCGAATCGTCATTCTTGCGCAGACGCCCTTGGTGAGGTCTGCCCACCTGCCGTCCGAAATTGGAGGTCCCGCCTTGAGCCTGCAGGTGGTCATACCGGACACCGGGGAGGCCCTCAAGGAAGCGAAGCGGAAAGCCCAACAGCGCGTCGTGGGGGACATCGAACGCCAGTTTCTACTGGCCGCGCTCGAGCGTAATGACTGGAACGTCACGAAAGCCGCCGCGGAGACGGGCCTGCAGCGGACCTACTTCCAGGCGCTCATGCGCAAACGGGGCGTGGTCCCACCTCACGACTGAGAGCCTGTCCCGGAACTGACTGTCGGTACCGGGTGCCCGGGTCTGAGCGCAGCGAAGGCCCGGTATTTCGCGATCTGGGCCACCGCTTCGCTATGGCCCAGGCACCCAGCCGTGTCGTCCCGCCTCACGAGTAATCGCTCCCTACCACAGACCCGACCGCCTTACGCCCCCAGCGTGCATCTAGTCCAGATACGCTGTATCTCGGCTGGATACACGGGCGAAAACACCTGTTCCCCAGATGCGCCTGCGTGGTGATTAGAGACATTCTGCGACATCATAAGCGCTTTTCTCGAAACCACTTAGAGATGTGCGTCGCAACACTCGAAGCCAGTCGAATCCAGCGGCCGATGCTCGTGCCGGGCACCGTTCGGATGGCCGGGGTGAAGAAACCGCGAATCTAGACGTGACCGTGTCAGCGCGTCGCTGAGTAGTCGCAAGATATTGCCAGATAACAACATGCGGCATGAGATGCTTCGTGGCACACGTTTTGCGTTTAAACGCCGTACACTTCGGAACTCTATTCAGGCGGTCCCCTTCGTGGAGGCGTTCTGTGATCCAAACAAAGAAGGTTCTGGTCGTAGACGACGAGAAACTCGTTTGCGAGAGTTGCCACAGCATTCTGTCGGAAGAGGGTTACCAAGTCGACATGTGTCTCTCCGCCCGGGATAGTCTACGTCGCTTGGACGGGGAACGATTCGACATGTTAGTGGCCGATCTTCGGATGCCGGACATCGACGGCATTGACTTGATCGAACAGGCGAAGAAAAAGCGCCCCGATTTGGCGGTGGTGGTGATTACGGGCTATCCGTCCGTCGAAACGGCGGTCGCAACGCTCAAGCTGGGTGCTGCCGAATACGTTCCGAAGCCGTTCACGCCCGACGAGCTCGCGGAGCGGGTACGCATGGCCTTCGAGAAGCAGGAACCGCCACCGCCGCAAACGTCCGTTCCAGCAGAAACGACCGTGACGCCGCGGATCGTGAAGCGCGCCCTCCAGGGATCGAGTCCAAAGGGTAGCATGGCGATCACCGTCGACTTGGAGAGCTGCATGGCTTGCCTGACGTGCGTGGTGGAGTGTGGTGCCGCCCACCTGGACACGAAAGACCCGAGCCGGGCCCGGATCAAAGACGTGTTCAATGCCTCCCGCGTCCATGTCGAGGCTGCCGGGGACTATCCCGTGCCCATTCGTTGCGTCCAGTGCAATGATGCTCCTTGCATCAAGGCGTGTCCCACCGGAGCGATCCACAGAGACAACCCCGAGGACCCCGTGACGATCAACCACCAGATGTGCATTGGGTGCGAATACTGCGTCCTGGCGTGTCCCTTCGGCGCCATCTATCCGCACGAGGATTCTCGGATGATCATCAAGTGCGACCTGTGCGCCGACAAAATCGGCCCGGGAGAGGTACCCGTGTGTGTCCGCAGCTGTCCGGTTGATGCGCTGCGGTACGAGCGGCTCGAAGACGTTGCCCGCCGCAAGCGTGAAGAAGTGGCCCACAATCTCCTGGTGACGTTCGTTGAGGGTAGCAAAGACGTTTCCCGCGGGGAGGTCAACTGATGGACGTGAGCATCGTCGACGAAATCGTTCTGCAGCACATGGAGGAAAGCGCCCGCATTGTGCCGATTCTGCAGGATGTCCAACGCCACTACCGCTATTTGCCCGAAGAAGCCTTGCGTCACGTCGCCGGTCGGCTCCGCATTCCCTGTTCGCGGGTCTACGCGGTGGCCAACTTTTATGGTGCCTTTAGCCTGAAACCGCGTGGGAAGCATCTCATTCGCGTGTGCACGGGAACCGCGTGCCATTTGCGAGGTTCTTTCAAGCTCATGGACTTGCTCGCAAGCAAGTTCAACGTGGAAGACGGCGAGACGTCGTCCGACGGCGCGTTCTCCGTCGAAGCGGTGAACTGCCTTGGCGCGTGCGCGTTGGCGCCGGTCGTGACCGTGGACGATAAGTACCTCGACGGAGTCTCGCCGGATAGACTGCTTAAGATCATCAAACAGTTCTAGTTCGTTGTTGGAGGCGGGAAATGCCCCGGTCAGCGCTCGGAACCCCCGTTGAAACGCTCGATAAGATCCGACAGGTTGCGATCAAGCGTCGACCACCGGAGACGGCCGAGATCAGGGTCTGCTGCGGTACGGGATGCCAGGCACGCGGGAGCCTGGACGTCCTTGAAGCTATAAAAGGCGAAGTCCAGAACCTCGACGCCGACGGCGAAAAGCCCCGCGTGAAGAAAACCGGGTGTCAGGGCTTCTGCGAGATGGGTACCGTCGTGCTCAAGACACCCGAGGATTTCTTCCATTGTCGCGTCAAGCCCGAGGATGCTCCCGCCATCGTCCATCGGGGGTCCGAAGCGGACGAGAGTGTCCGCAAACTCCAGTTTCCCGATCCGGCGACCGGCGAGCCGGTCAACCGGATGCAGGACATCCCTTTCTATCGAAAGCAAAAGCGATTGGTGCTCAGCCGCAATGGGTCGGTCGATCCGGAAGACATTCTGGATTGCATCGCCACCGGCGGATACCACGCGCTGGCCAGCGTACTGGCCCATACTCCGCCCGAAGAGGTGATTGCCACGGTTGAGAAATCGGGACTCCGGGGACGCGGTGGCGGAGGGTTCCCCACGGGACGAAAGTGGCGCACTTGCCGCGATGCACCCGGCGCGAAGCGATACGTCATCTGCAACGCCGACGAGGGTGACCCCGGTGCCTTCATGGATCGCAGCATCCTGGAAGGTGCCCCGCACGCCGTGCTGGAGGGCATGGCGATCGGGGCCTATGCCATCGGCGCCCGCCAGGGATTCATCTATGTCCGCAACGAGTATCCGTTGGCCGTCGAACGAGTTACTCTGGCCATTGCCCAGGCCGGTGAATTCGGGCTGCTGGGTGAAAATATCCTCGGAACGGATTTCAGCTTCTCCGTCCGCGTCATGCGCGGCGGAGGGGCCTTTGTCTGCGGTGAATCCACCGCACTCATGGCCTCACTGCAAGGTGAGGTCGGAGAACCGCGAACCAAGTACATCCATACGGTCAAGAGCGGTCTCTGGGATTGCCCAACCACGCTGAACAACGTCGAGACGTGGGCTAACGTGCCGATCATCTTCGAAATGGGAGCGGATAAATACGCCTCCATCGGGAGCGAGGGGAGCAAGGGAACGAAGATCTTCTCGGTCGTCGGGAAATGCAAAAACACCGGACTCGTGGAAGTCCCCATGGGCATCACCGTGCGGGAGATCGTCGAAGACATCTGTGGGGGAGTCCAGAACGACAAGCAGTTGAAGGCCGTTCAGACCGGCGGCCCGTCCGGCGGTTGTATCCCCGCGTCGCTGGCCGACTTGCCCGTGGATTTCGACAGTCTGACGGAAGCCGGCTCGATGATGGGCTCGGGCGGCATGATCGTCATGGACGAGGACACCTGCATGGTCGACGTCGCCAAGTACTTCACGGATTTTCTCCGGAAAGAGTCGTGCGGCAAGTGCACGCCGTGCCGTGAAGGGACGGATATCATGTATCAAATCTTGTGCCGCATCAGCAAGGGCCAAGGCAAAGAGGAGGATCTGGAACTCCTCGAAGAAATCGGCAAGACGTTGAAAGTCGCCTCGCTGTGTGCGCTTGGTCAAACCGCAGCGAACCCCGTTCTGAGCACCATCCGCTATTTCCGGGAAGAGTACCTCCAACACATCCGCAACGGGGTATGCCCCGCGGGCGTATGCCGTGAGCTGCTCTCCTACTCGATTGATCCCGAGTTGTGTAAGGGATGCGGCAAGTGTGTGCGCGCCTGTCCGAGCGAGGCCATCACGGGCGAGAAGAAGAAGCCCCACGTGATCGATGCCGAAAAATGTGTCGCCTGTGGCGTCTGCTACGACCAATGTGCTTTCAACGCGGTCCAGCGCACGAGTCCCCGAAAGAAACGGTAACGATGATTACATTCACCATCGACGGCAAAAGCGTCACGGCCCGCGAGCAGGATAACATCCTGGACGTGGCACAAGACAACGACATTTTCGTCCCTGCGCTGTGTCACCATCGAGCCGTTCGCTCCTACGGTGCATGCAGGCTTTGTCTCGTCGAGGTCAACAGCGGCACGAGAACACGCGTCGTAGCGGCTTGCAGCTACCGTGTCGAGCAGGGTATCTCCGTCGATACGCAGGCCCCCACGGCGGTTCAGGCTAGAAACGTCGTCATGGAAATGCTCTTGGCCCGCTGCCCCGATTCGAAGGCGGTGCGGGACCTGGCAACCAAGATGGGCGTTGCTGAAACCCGATTCCCCAAACAGGAAAAGGACTGCATCCTCTGTGGACTGTGCGTTCAAGTCTGCGCGGAGAAACTTGGGCTGGCGACCCTCAGTTTCGTCGGCCGGGGAAGCCAACGTCGCGTCATGGTACCTTTCGGACAACAGTCGCAAGATTGTATTGGCTGCGGCGCCTGTGCTGCCGTTTGTCCAACCGGCGCCATAAAAGTCCACGACCAGGGCGAGCAGCGGACTCTCTCGACCTGGAATACAAACCTCCCTCGTGTGCAGTGCAGCAAGTGTGGAAAACATTTTGGGACCGTTCGGCAGTGCGACTCGGTGACCAAGAAGACGGCCCTTGGCATCGACGCATCTCAGTTATGTCCCGACTGCCGCCGCGAAGCTGCTGCCGGAAGTCTGTCGTCGTACTTTCGGTCCCAAGAGGCTCGTCCCGACGGAAGAAACTAGACTGAAGTCGATTGGTGCAATTCCGGGGACACAATACCGGGGACCGAATTCCGAATTCCGGGAATTCCGGGGAATTCCGGGGGAATTCCGGGGACACAATACCGATATTGACATATTAGGCAAGATTCCATAGACTCCCGGCATGGCTAGACTAGCGAGATTGGTCGTTCCGGGTCTGCCGCAT
>Ga0315543_1005030_pt1 | contig 10581 bp, 11 predicted proteins | sample SalMarSW160210MG_2_FD_203098 | JGI IMG/M metagenome (GOLD analysis project Ga0315543, IMG submission 203098) | Salt marsh sediment microbial communities from the Plum Island Ecosystem LTER, Massachusetts, United States - Salt Marsh Sediment SW1601-210 ...
TGCCTTGGCAATAACGGTTCACATAATCATCGAACCAGTTGCGAACCTCATTTAGTGTCTGTTGATTCATTGTTTGTGTTTTCCTCTTTGTTGCGCCGGTCACAAATTTGTGAGAGATCCCAATCTCGCCAGCGCTGGTAATTACTGGTGTCTGTCTTACCGTGAGCGTAGTCTGTATGCCACCCTTCCGGTACAGGCAACTCCTTATATAGTCTCCTTCTCCATGCTTCAAGAAAACGTCGTCTTTCGCCCATAAAATCGGCCGCACACCCGACACGGTTTCTTGTCTCAGCATCAAGTTTATCCAACCATTCGATCCCCTGTTGAGAGCGCAGCAAGTGGTGATCTATAACAAGGAAGGGCACTCTGTTAGCCAAGTAGAGAGCGTTTTGCCACGCTTTCTTACGACAGCTTTCCGACAATTGTGGTAGATAAACGGGTGGGCCCGATGCCAAGACAACATCTGGTTTCCATTCCACTATCTGGGAAATAGGATGGCGTTCCAGGAGTTGAATATCTGAGGCGTGCACAAAGACAAAACCGTTTTCCTCAATTCGTGTCATCATGACGGTGCCCAGGCCGTTGTTGTACTCACCGTGTGGCATCGCCGTAGAGAAGTAGAGAGGACCATCTGTGGTCCCCTCTACTTCACGTAGAGGAGCCCCACAAGCCCTTTGAATCGCCTCTCTGCGTTGTCGCATAACGTAGGAAAGATCCTCCCGACTCGGGGCCCATAACCGCGGTTCTCGCAGCAAATGAGCGACGGAGGGCATTGGCATCTGATAAGGGTTGGCGTCAATCAATGGAACGTGGTCGCCATGAAAGTGACTGATAACAACATCGGTGATGCCTTCCAAGGTAGAAATGATATTGCTCCGGATCATTGCGCCCACACCAACCTGGAACGGATGGGGAAGCTGTCCGTGGCGCAGGTATCCCAGAGCAATCCCGGGGTCAATGAGAATTCTTCGATTATCAATGCTCACAAGACAACATAGTCCACGGACGCCAAGAGACTCAGTTGCCAAGATATCAATGCGCATCGATCTTCCTTCTGGAGCGATTCAATGTAATGATACCCTTATGATTGACCATCTCGAGTTCCCATCTCAAAAGAAGCCCCAAATAGCTGCGCCAAAGAAGTCTGTCGATTACCCGTTGATGTCTCAGAGAAGTTGATTCCCAAGCCGCGTTTATGAAAGATATTTGACAAGAACACAAGGAGGGAATGTCTTGAAGAAAGAAGTGATGTGCCAGTTGTTAGTACTCATATTGTGTGTCTCATTGGGCGCCTTTGCAGAGACAAGCGATAGGATCGAGATCGCTGACGCCGCATTTGACCGCTGGAATGGGAGCTTTGAATTCGAGGCTTACCAACAACGGCTTGAGGATGCTCTTGGTGCTTATGAACAGCTCCTTTACCTTATCCCCAAAGATGAACAACAAACGCGTGCACACATAGCCAATCGTCTTTCACAAGGGTACTTCGAACTTGGCTTTGCCTACATTGCTGATCGAGGCGACCAGGAAAAGTCATTTGCCAAGGGACAGGCCCACGCGCTTACGAGCCTGCGTCTTGATCCCAGTTTCGTAGAGGGTGAAGAACAAGGCTTCCGCGCCGCATTGGAGTCGGCAGAGGATGCAATTGCCCTATTCTGGTATGGGAACAATCGTGGCAAGTACCTCGAGTTTCACTGGCTAACCGCAATCTCTGGTGGGATGAAGGATGTGCGAGCGGCGTTTGAACGCGCAGTCGAGCTTGATGAAGCCTATTTTGGGGGTGGGCCGTGGCGCGCATTGGGGTCGTTCCTGGCAAAGGTTCCGGCATTCCTTGGGGGAGATATGGTGCAAGCCAAAGCGGCCTTTGAGCGTGCAATCGAGCTTGGACCGAATTTCGTGGAGAATTATGTAGACTACGCCGAGTACTGTGCCAAGCCGGAACAAGAATGGGACATTTTTCGCCATGAACTCAGCACGGCACTTGAGCTAGCTAAAGATCCGGAAGTAATGGCTTGCTGGCCACTGTATAACACGCTTGCGTTGCGGCGCGCTGAGAAGCTCTATTCTTCGGAACCAGGCGTTTCCAATTGATGCAGATGCTCACTTTGATCCACTCTTCGTAATAAGTAGGAATTTCTTCAAAGGAAGTATCCGAGCAGCAAAACCATTGCCCACTTTAGACAATTTCATCTTGACAGTTGAGTGCAGATCGGAATGTTGTCACTTCACGTGGCCCTAGGTCTTTCTTCCTAACTGGAGAGAATGCGAGACCGGAGGCAATGAATGTAGCATTTAGGTCAGTAAAGGAATAATCATCTGGTGCGGCTTGAACAAGCATGCCTAGATTCTATTCCAAGGTCGTTAGTTTCGGTAGTTTACTGCTGACCTGCTCTAGTTGTGCCACACGCTGACGCAACCAGTACAACTCTCCTCTGGCTGCAATATCGACCTCCCTCAATTCAGCAAAAAGCCGCTCGCTATTCCGAATGATGATCTCTAGTATCTCCTGCTGTTCTCTGGAAAGCTGATCCACACCTCCATCATATAATAGCTCAGCATAACCCTGGATCGATGTGATGTGGCCTATCAGTTTACGGGGAACCTGTGCATTGATTCCCATGTCTCTCTCCCAGCGATATCTTAAGCGGTTAACCTTTGGCGTAGACTTCTCTTGCAACATTGCATAACACCTTCTCGCCTTGCATAAGGCAACTTCGGAATTGAAAGCTTTCCGTTACTTTCACTTTGTTGTCCGACAGACTTCGTATTTCTGAGATGTAGTAATCCTGAACTCATTCAAGCCGCTGATCATATCTTAAAGAGGATTATTAAGGAGAACAATAGATAGAAGATTAAACGTGGGTAAAAGGAAACTCATATCTTGCTCAAGTTTAGCTCAACAAGGCTCTAGCTGAACAAGGCAAACAGCAAGCCAGTAGTAGTACATAGTCTGTTGAGTTCAATGGATTCATAGAGTTACAGCGCCAAACTCTCGACAGTCAGCGGTAATCTCAGAGTATCCAAGTGAAGATTACCTTGCGGGCAAGCACCGTTTGCTAGGAATGTCCCACTGTTCACATTGAGTTTGGGAGAGTAACAAGATATCAATGGAGAGGTGTTGTGGGTTCAGTGGCTTTCGAAGTGCTTCCTGCGGTCTGGGGCAATGGGCAAAGTAACGGAGAAGGTGCTCCCCTCTCCTACTTTTGAGTTTACTCGAATTATCCCGCCGTGTTCTTCTACGATTGCTTGAGCTATAGTTAGCCCTAAACCAATACCTTCTTTAGGATTGTTTGAATCAAGGTGACGAGTTCGATAAAACTTTTCGAAGATGTGGGGTAATTCTTCCATTGAGATACCCTGCCCTTGGTCAATTACATCAACCAGCACATGATTCTTCTCCTTCCATGCTCTTAAGGTTATCACAGCTGTGTCCGAGAACTTGATCGCATTCGAGAGAAGATTACAGAAAACACGCGCCAATTGCTCCCTGCTACCATAGATTAGTAAAGAGCTTCCGAGATCTGTCCGCAGTTCCAGTCCTTTCGCCAAAGCGTTAGGCTGAAACTCCTCTGCAATTGCAGAAAGTACTCCTTCGAGAGCGAAATAGTCTCGGTCCAGATGAAACGTCTGAGCTCTTATTTGCTCAAAATCGAGAAAGGTGTTGACTAGTAACGAGAGTTGCTGGGTGTTACGGATTATGGTGGCTAACATCTCTTGTTGCTTTGTGGAAACTATGCCGATTTCGCCATCATGTAGAAGTTCGGCGTATCCCTGGATAGCTGTGAGTGGGGACCTCAAATCATGAGCAACCATTGCTACTGTTCTCTTGTCTATCTCGTTCAGTCTGCGCAGTTCCATCTCTACTTGCTTACGTTCAATTGAGTAACGAATAGAGCGCACCAGTAAGTCGGTATTCACATGCCCTTTGATTAAGTAGTCCTGTGCACCCATGCGCACGCATTCAAGAGCTATTTCTTCATTACTGAGGTTAGTCAGCACTACAATCGGTACTTTACTTGCTTGTTCATGCACTTTAACAAATGTACTAAGCCCCTTGCTGTCAGGTAGTAAGAGCCCCAGTAGGATTACATCAATATCGTTCCGGGAAAGAAGCTCCAATCCTGTGGCAAGGCGATTAGCGCATTTCAACTTGAACACGACATCTCTTCCTTCAGCAAGCATCCCTTGAACCAAGCGACGGTCAGCAAGATTATCCTCGATTAGGAGGCCCTGAATGACTGAGGATTGGGAATTAGGGGTTGCAAATCTATTATTCATTTATTCATTCTTGCTTGCTCCAGATAGATCTAACTCAACAAGAGTAATGGCAATGAGGTGGTTTGTCTTGTGTGCAAGATAGAGTACGGCAACTTTTTTCATATTATCTAGGGCAATTTCTATCGGTATGCTGGCACGAATCTTGCGTGAACTGACTTTTGCATTTGCCTGCATCTTGCAGCATATGCTTCCCTGCTCTACGCGTCCGGGTAGGCTTCACACTAGGAAGAGTAGTCGATTAGTTGATCGGAAATGCGATACCCAAAGCCCCGGATCGTCAATATAATCTGCGGCTTCTTGGGTTGTTGCTCAACCCTTTGACGCAGTAGATAAATATACTGCCGAACATCTCCTGTTGTCATGCCAGAATTATCTGGCCAAAGCTGGTCGATGATTTCTTGTGGCGAAAACACTTTGCCTGGGGCCGAAGCTAGTAGGTTGATCAACTGATACTCTTTGTGTGTCAAGCGACACTGCTCACCACGAATTCGTACTTGTTTTCTAGAATCGTCGATTTCCACAAGCGGAGCTTTAGTACTGGTCTGTGTGTTGGTCATACCTGATGTGGCCATAGAAAGAGTTCGGTGTTTCATAACCGCTTTGATTCTAGCTTTGAGCACACGGTTGGCAAAAGGTTTTGGAATGTAATCATCTGCACCGTACCTAAACCCTTTTACGTGATCATCCGGAGAGCAAAGTGCCGTTAACATAATCACTGGCACATGAGATTTGAGTCTGATTGCTTGAAGAGTCTCCCAACCGTCTTTCTTGGGCATGATTACATCTAGGATAACCAAATCTGGGTTATCGACTTGAAAGATGTCGAGCGCCTCTTCGCCGTCTCTTGCGCTAAGCACGATATAACCTGTCGACTCAAGGATTCGAGCTAGTAACCCGAGAATGTCTGGATTATCGTCTGCAATGAGGATCTTCTTAGGGAATTGCTTGCTCACGGTAGGTGGAACTGTGGTTTTGGTACCCAGTCCATTCATTGTTCTTTCCACTCCTTTAATTAAGCAATGAAGTCATAAGGTAGAAATCCTGAATTACTTTAAGAGCTAGCTCGTGCTAAGTCAAGGGCTCGCATTGCCTCACCAAAAAGGTACTCCAAACGGTATCGTTGCCTTACCTAAGAAATGTACTCAGAATAGGAGGTTTACACCGTGGAATAGGAGGGAGCTGCCCGGTGGAATAAGAAAGACCTGCCCCGTGGAATAAGAAAGATGGGGATATTCCACGGGGGTGAAGAATATTCCATAGAGTGAACCAGCGGTAGATCCTGTAGGAAGAAGACGCGGTGATTTGGAGTACATTTTCACGTGGGGCAACGAATGCTATTTCGAGTACTTTTCTAATTAGGCAACACGGTGCTATAGGAGCACTTGGACAACACAAGAGGTCAGTTTTTGTGAAGATTAATATGGCTATTTTCGCAACACAATTTGTATTGCGTTGCGCTGAAGGAGTAGAGTTGATGGCTGTGCCCTTGCGAGAGTACTTTGGAATTGTTGAACGCGTGCGGGCAATGTATGATAGGGAATAAATGAGTAGATTAGCACGTATCCTGATCGAGATTATCCGCTTAACGAAGATCGTGGCTGTGAAGATGCAAGAGCAGAGAAAGAGGGATGCATGGGCAACCTGAGCTGGCGAGTGAAACTGAACCAGATCACGGATAGGCTGATCGCGCTATCCAAGCAGCCCGAGTTCCGCAGCATGGATCTTGCCCGCATTCACCTCATTATTGACGTGCTTGGCCAAGGCTCATATCGGTTCCAGTCCCTGTTCGTGATGAACGCCGATGGGTGGCTTGTTGAAGCCCGCACGGATGGCCTGGAGGAGGCGTAGTGCTAGCCAAGGAGTCGAGATCATGGCTTTCGAGTTGATTGTTGATGATGATGAGCAAACGAGGCAGCTGCGGAATTCAGAAGGACGTCTGGGGTTGTTGTTTGAAAAAGCCCCCGACGCTTACTACCTGAACGACTTGAAAGGCACGTTCATTGATGGCAACGAGGCAGCGGAAAAACAAACCGGGTATAGCAGAGAGGAATTGATCGGGAAGAGCTTCTTGAAGCTGAAGCTTCTGTCGCCAAAGCAGATAGCTAAGGCATCGACACTACTAGCCAGGAACGCTTTAGGGAAAGACACCGGACCTGACGAGTTCATTCTGACGCGCAAAGATGGGAAGCAAGTTCCAATAGAGATTTGTACCCGTCCAGTGAAGATTCACGGCAAACGAATGGTGTTGGGCCTTGCTCGTGACATCACCGCCCGCAAACAAGCGGAGGAAGCATTACGTCAGACTTCTCAGAAAACAGAGCGCCTTCACCGGATAGCCCATGACTTAGAAGCATGTAAAGACGAAGACCAAGTCTATCGACTGACCGTTGAAGGAGCAGAGCGAACCCTTTCCTTTTCTGTCTGTACCCTAGACATTGTGGAAGAAGATAGACTAGTGGTTAAGGCAACATCATCGGCATCACCTCTAGGGGCAAGCCAAGAGAGCGGGCTTGAAGAGGGTGGACTGGCAGCGAAGACCTACCGTACTAAAGAGACAACTGTCTTTGGTCGGATAGAGGATGTCCCTGAAGCAGCACCGACACAAACAGAGTTCAAATCCGGCATCAGTACGCCTGTCGGTGACATTGGCGTATTCCAACTTGTCTCTACCAAAGCCAATGCATTCACCGATGAGGACGCTCGCTTGCTTGAGCTTCTTCTCAGCTATACGGCCGAAGCAATCAAACGGATTCGCCTGCAAAAGGAACTAGAGCACCAAGCAATCCACGATCCACTAACAGGAGCATACAACCGTCGTTATCTTGATCAAACAATAGAAACAGAACTACAACGCTCCAGACGTTACAATCATCCTATCGCTTTCCTCATGATCGACATCGATCGGTTCAAGGAGATAAACGATACGTTCGGTCATCAGACGGGAGACAAGGTACTGCAAACCGTAGCCAATGTCTTACACGAACAGGTGCGTGAAAACGATCTTGTTATCCGTTACGGTGGTGATGAGTTCCTGATCGCATTACCAGAGACAAACGGTGAGCTACAGGTGATCACTAAGCGTATCCAACAGGCAGTTGCCAGAAGAAACAAAGAGAATCCCTTACTTGACTTCCCCGTAACCCTATCCATCGGTGCTGCTCACTGGCAACCCGAAGATGATCTACCTATCGAACAGGTGCTAGTTAAGGCTGATGAGAGGATGTACGAGGAGAAAAGGAAGAAATTAAGTAATTGACCCACAAAACTTGCGATCGTACTGCCCTTGATGAGATCAAGAGCAAGAAGGGTAAGTTGTATGATTCTGATGTCGTAGACGCGTGTGTGAAGTTGATTGAGGAAGAAAGACTCAAATTCCAAAGGTAGTCATGCAACACAATAGGCATTGTGTTGCATGAGTTCGCAAAACGATCAACCTATCTTATTGCCCTCTGGGCAGCAACGGTTATAGTTCCTTACCCAGATCAATTGGCGAGCAATGTCTCCTCTACTCCATGGAATATCGCCATTTCTCTTATTCCACAGGGCAAGTCTCTCTCATTCCACATGGTAAACATCCCACTTCGAGTACATTTCTCGATGAGGCAACGGAGAGTTTTTTAGTGGTAGCATTGCTATACTTAGGTCTATGAAGAAGGAAAGAATGATTGGCGTGCTCTCCGGAGGGGATTCTTCGGATCGTGAGGTTTCATTAATTTCCGGACAGCGGGTTCATAGTGCATTGCATGACCTTGGTGAGCGATGTGAGTTGATCGAGATTGATAACTTGGATGACCTCGTTCAAGGGTTACGTGGGATAGACACTGCCTTTATATGCTTGCACGGTGGGGCAGGCGAAGACGGAACGGTGCAGATGCTTCTGGATGTAATGGGTATTCCATACTGTGGTTCCAGGGCTCTGGCGAGTGCGTTGGCTATGGATAAGGTACGCACCAAAGCAGTTCTACGCTCCAAGAGAATACCTGTACCGGAAGCTTGCGCTTACCAACCCGGCGAGCCAATGGAAAAGTTTTGTCGGGAAGTCATGGAAAAGCTTAGTTTTCCAGTTGTACTCAAACCATGTAGGCAGGGTTCAAGCATCGGTGTGAAGATCTCAAGTGAGGAATCAGAGTTTATGGCAGCTGCAACAGAGGTATTCTCTCGCTTTGGATCACTACTTATCGAGGAATATATCCCGGGACACGAACTGACGGTAGGGGTGCTTCGCCACAATGGAAAGGACGAAGTCCTTCCGATAGTAGAGATAAGGGCGCAAGAGCAGTTCTTCAACTATGAGGCAAAGTACACAGAAGGCAGAACGCAATTTGTAATACCGGCCAAACTTGATGAAAGACTCACCAGCAAGGTGCAAGAGACGAGCCTTGCGGCTCATCACGCCATTGGTTGTTACGGGTTCTCTCGTGTCGACCTGCGTCTAAGCAAAGATGGTATTCCTTTTGTGCTGGAAGTAAATACGGTTCCTGGGATGACCCCTACGAGCGACCTTCCGCAGGCAGCGGCAGCCAGGGGAATAACATTCTCGGAACTGGTGAAGATAATGCTTGAGACAGCATCTCAGGAGGTAACAGAATGAAGATTAGATGGATAGGACATGCTTGTTTTCTGGTGGAGAGTAACGAAGGGAAGGTCGTCACTGACCCTTTTGACGAATCAATCGGATACGACATGCCGGAGTTATCTGCGGATGTGATCACGGTAAGCCATGAACACGGCGATCATAACGCTGTTGGGCGAATAAGGGGAAACGCTGAAATCATCCGAGGAGAGGGCAGGCATGAAGCCCATGGAATTGTTTTTGAAGGAATAGCGAGCTTTCATGACAATGCCGGTGGACAAAAACGTGGTAAGAACACGATTTTTGTCTTTCAAGTGGAGGGAATTACCCTTGCCCACCTGGGGGACCTTGGGCATCCGCTGAGCAATGACCAGCTAGCGGCACTCTCTAGCACAGAGGTACTGTTTGTCCCTGTTGGGGGCTGCTATACGATTGGCCCAGATGAAGCACGGGCGTTAATAGGGAAGCTTGAAAACCTCAAGGTTGTATTTCCCATGCATTACAAGACCGATCGGCTGGACGAAGATTTTCCGATTGTTCCGGTGGAAAGCTTTACAGAGAAGATGGAAAATGTGAAACAAATCGGTAGTGCAGAGGTCATTCTCAGTAAAGAGAATCTCCCCGGCAAACTGGAGGTGCTAGTACTAAATTATGCCTAAGGTATCCGAACGAACAGCCAGACTCACTGGTTCTCCAATCCGCAGAATGGCGCCCCTGGCGGCGAAAGCTACGGAAGAAGGGAAGACTGTGTATCACTTAAATATCGGTCAACCTGACATTCCCACTCCTCGCGCGTTCATGGATGGAGTGAGACAAGCAGATATCGATGTGCTCAGTTATAGCCCATCGGCGGGCTTGCCAAAGACATTGCAAGCGCTGCGTAACTACTATGCCGATAACTCACTAGATCTTTCACTAAGCGAGCTCTGCGTTACGATTGGTGGAAGCGAAGCGTTTACCTTTGCGCTTCAGGTAACAATGGATCCTGGGGAAGAAGTGATAATTCCTGAACCATTCTATCCTAATTATCTGGGAAACTCACAGATTGCAGGCATCAAGGTAGTTCCCTTAACTACTCACGCGGAGAATGGATTTCATCTTCCCGATGTTCGGGAAATTGAACAGGCTGTTACCCCTCGAACGAGGGCAATTCTGTTTTCTAATCCGGGGAACCCAACCGGCGTTCTGTACACAGAGGAGGAACTCGCTCGAATCGTTCAATTAGCGCTCAAGCACGATCTGTTTGTTATTTCAGATGAGGTATATCGTGAGTACGTTTACGAGGGAAAAGCGATCAGTATCCTTTCTTTTCCCGAGCTTTCGCAACATGCCATATTGGTAGACAGTATCTCGAAACGCCTCTCTGCTTGTGGGGCGCGAATCGGTGTAATAGCAAGCCGGAACAAGGACCTGATGGCCACAATAAACAAGATGGCTCAGAGTCGGCTTTCACCTCCTACGTTGAGTCAGCTTGGACTAGCCGCTTTCCTCTCCGACAAGAGCTACAAAGAGAGTATCAATACGATGATTGAGAAGTTTCACTCCCGGCGAGATGTGATGTATGAAGCAGTCCAAGGAATTCCTGGTGTGATCTGTAGACGGCCGGCAGGCGCCTTCTACATGTTTACCAAGTTCCCTCAAATTGATGACTCTGAGTGCTTCGCGCGCTGGTTGTTGACTGACTTTGACTTCAACGGTGAGACGGTCATGGTTGCTCCGGGGACCGGGTT
>Ga0315543_1005031_pt1 | contig 10581 bp, 14 predicted proteins | sample SalMarSW160210MG_2_FD_203098 | JGI IMG/M metagenome (GOLD analysis project Ga0315543, IMG submission 203098) | Salt marsh sediment microbial communities from the Plum Island Ecosystem LTER, Massachusetts, United States - Salt Marsh Sediment SW1601-210 ...
TGGGCACAATATCGATATGCATGACTACTATTATACATATATAGTCAATAATATCAAGCAGAGAAGCGAGACATACATGGCTACATAATGAATGACATATGTCCGCTTAACGCGGCATACTAACGGGCTTACCGCCTACTTTGAGGCCCTAAATCGACAGGAACTTCGGGCTAGGGGGTAGCAGCTGCCTCAGGGTATCCCGGCAGGTGAGAAACCGTAGGAACCTGAGGAATTCGGGGGGACATCTCCGAAAGCGCTAGGTACCTCTCAGTTTCCCCTTTCCCTCCGTTGAATTCGGGGGACATGAACCCCATCCCAAGCTGCTCCTTGAGGAACCATGGTATGCGACTTCGGAAGTCGCCCGACATGTTGATTTGCAGGACACGACCCCGTGAACTGACTAGAGGAGCTGACTAGTGATGCTCGCTGCACTGTGTTTCCTCCATGCGTTGCCGGACTCGCTGCCAGACGATAGGAGTTGGCTTAGCTGCTATATCCGCTGGCGAGAACTGCTGCCCCTCATGGCTGCTAGATTCCGTGAACCTGTTGATAGCGCTCCTTACGAAGGGCGCGCCTCAGCTCCGCTGTTGCAAGACTCTTGCCTGCCTCGGCAACTGCACTGAGTCCTGAGTCCGGGTCACCGCAGTAGACTGCAAAGGCGTCGATCCACTCTTGCCACATGACGCTCTCTTTCCCATACCCCGCCATACCGCTCCGGGAAAGTGTCGCTCTGGCGATCTCCTCGGGAGGGTACGAATGTCTAAGGGCAACCACTACCTTGATTTCCCATGCAGGGCCAGGCTTGTGGCTGAGAGGCGTAAGATGAAGTAACTGGAGATTAGGGTTTCGCAGGAGTGCCTCGTAGAGCTCCACATCCTCTCCAACGAGTACGTTTGCTACGTCAAAGGAACGATACGAAGAAGACAGACCGTTCAACAAACCAAGCTTCTGGTCATTCGTTAAGACATCGGCTGCCACATGGAGCTGTTCGGTGATCCTCCAAATGGGGGTCTGCTCCTCATGGAGAATACGCTCAAGCCATCGCAGAGCCAACTGCTGATTCGATCTCAATGCATCGGCAATCCAATACTGGTGACGACCATGTGCGATCACTGCATCTTCCCACTCGGATCTCAGTTCGTCTCGCACGTGCCCTCTCGGATCACAACCCCATTCGCCTTGCGCTGCAGCTATTGACACCTCAGGCCGTTCGTGACGAAGCAGCCGGCCGATAAGAATGGGAGACATGTGACCGCGGATGATTGCAAGATCAACCATCTGCTCAAAGCCTTCCAGATTCGCCAATACCTTCTCAAGCAGCAGGTTCGGGATGTCTTCTCGTTGAAGAGCGGCCGAGAGTACCGCACCGCGGTATGTCGGGTTGTCGATAAGGTCACTGGCAACATCTGCCCACCCGGTTGAAGACAAGTCGATTGCGCGGTGAAGAAACGGTTCTACGATGTCCGCACGTAATTCATGAGCCACCGCGGATTGCAGCCAAGTGAGAGGATTGTGCAGTGCGCCAGCAATGACCTGAGCCGCATAGGGCGTCAAGCGTGGCCATTTTCTCTCTACTAGGGAGGCTTGTTCTTCGGCGCTTGACAGCTTCTCCATCGCCCGCTCAGGCCCCATCTTCAGGAGTTCTTGAGCTAGCTGGCGTACGTTTTCGGCTTCCCTTCGATCAGCTTCTTCCCAATCCCTTCGATCTTCAAGGGACTTTTCCGGGAACAGGATCGCGAAGTCACGGTCGATGGGAATATCAATCTCGACTTGCAGGCATCTAGCCATCGAGCTTAGCTTCTGTGCGATAGCTGGCCGCCGCTCAGCCATCGGCAGAAGATCTGCAAGCATAACACGAGCCTGTTCTTGAAGTCGATCTCTCACCTCCTCATGCAGCTCTCCTCTCATACAGAGTGGATGAGCCCAAGAGCCCAACAGATCGAGAACGCTATTCCAACCGGGACAAGAGATGCCTCTGATGAGCTGCAATACATCAGGCCAGAGACCGCAGAGCTCGGAGATCTCCTCTGCCGTGAGATACCCGAAGTGAAGGACGCCCCGAAGCTCAGAACTCACGTCCGCGGAGGTATACTCGAATCTTGGCGCGAGGGTAGCCGGGAGAATATGGAGGCAAACCCGTTCGTCTCCCCCGGCGGACGCGAAGGCCGTGATTTCATCCAGCAGCACTCGCCTTCTGCTCACCGCTTCCCGAGTCGATGGGGTAGCCTGATTGATCCAATCCACTATCTTGCGAAGTGGGTGTGAGAGTGTGCTACGCAGCTCCCGGTCATCTCCAACGGCACTGTGCAGCAGCAACGGTATGTACGTCCGTGGCGCTCTATGCAGCCCCGCGTCTGCGACGGTAAGGAGTCGGTCGGGGACAGTTGCAAGCACCCATTTCGCCTCATGCGGACCCAGCCAGGCGTAGGCCTCGTAGACGGAATCATCATTGCATACATGAACCATTCTACGAAGCGTTTCGGGGGGAACGTCAGCACCGCGTGCAGCAGCTCCAACCAAGGCCTTTGTTGTCTCGCAAATGTCGGGCATATTGGCAATGAGGGGCGATGGATCGATCGATTTCGCACCCACAAAGAACGTATCCCTGATGAGACCACAACGAAGCTGGTGTGGACGAACAGAGGTGTTCTCCCCCGCTTCGCGGATTATTCCGCTCGACTCCAGCTCTGAAAGCAACTGCCTTACGTGAGGCTCGGTCATCTTTAGCGAGTGTGCTACAACTGACATCGGCAGACCAGTGTCCCCACCGAGTGCCAGCGAGGCTAGTACCGCTCGTACCTCTTCTGTCAACACGCGTGCTACGTGATTCAGGACTGTCTCCTCAAGACGTCGCCCGGAGACAACATCACTCCAGTCGCCGAAAAGACACGCAGTTGCCAGTGTCACAGCCAGGCCAGGTCTCCCTTCAGCCTGCTGGACGATGTCGGCGACTAGCCAACGTGGTCCTGGGAGTCCGAACTCCGAAAGGACCTCCACGATTTCATCTATCGTCAGAGGTCCGAGTTCAAGCACCTGCTGCTCCGCCACACCGAGCATGTCTTGGATATGCTTGACCTCCCTGCCGGGCCACGACACCGCACAGATATGGAAGGACGCACATAGATCATTCCGCAACTGCAACATTGTGCGGAGAAGCTCCTGTTGCTTTCCCTTATGCGCATCATCAACAACAAGAAGAGGGATCCTCTCGTGCTCTCTAATTGCGTTTGCGATTGCGCATGGATTGTCGGAAACAATGAACAGCGCTTCGCCCTCCAGCGCCAGCTTCCCCAATAGGAAGCTCTTCCCGGACCCTGGCTGACCCACAAGCATCCTATCTCCAGAGAGTGCCAAGAGAGCACTACGGTCCGCCTCGCGACCCACGAGCTTCTGACCGGCTGAGGCTGAAACGGAGAAAGGAATAGCGCTTAGCGCAGGGGGATCTCCGCTCAGTCCAAGCAGCTGCTGGCGCCAAACACTGTCTCGATACAGCTTCCCAGCAAACCAAAGCTGGTCATAGATGTTGATCAGGTGAAATCCTTGCTTCTCTGCCTCCTCGTGGCAGTCCCTCTTCTTCTTGTTGCTCAATCTACGAGAGGTCGCTAGAACAGCTTTGCGATTAGCGGTTCCCGACTTAATCCTGCTAGTCAAACTCATACGCAAGTTGCGAAGGACTTTCTCATCAGTTGTTGCTATGAGTGGGGTTGGGTCGCCGGCTACATCGGCGATGGCGCCATCCATCCCCTGGTCATCTCCTCCTTGCATTGGTGCAAGAGTAGGGAACACTTTCATAAGGAGGTCATTGGCACAATGCTGGAAAGTCGTCGGATCAAGTCGATCATCTAATCTTTCGATGATCTTCCGATAGAGAGGATCGTGTATCATCTCGCCTCATGCTAGCAGAAAAGTGGGAGACAAACAAGAGAAAGTGATAAACTGATGGGCGGAGCGAGTTGCATGCAGAGAAGTTCTCTCAGGAAACGTTGATAGGAAAATCGCTTCCTGGAGCAGTGGAGCCTACGGAACTCAAATGCTGTTGAGCGACACAACCAAAGGTTCTTTTCGTAGCGCAGGCCTAGCATTTTGGCCCACTCTGATAGGAAGCTTCATCAGGTCTTCTTTTTCGCTAGGGTTAGCATTTTCCACCTTACTTCTCTGCACGTGCTGAATTCCAGTTGTAATGCCCTATTTCGCACTTGCTGCGGACCGTCTGCTCATCGCGCGTAGAGTGCCTCTAGTACTTCGGGCTTCGGCCACTCAAAAGTTCCAAAGTTGTCCAGTAAGGTACTCCCAATTGAGACCATCTATGCCCCTACGAATAGTAAACGTGTACACGCTTTGCCCTTGTGCTGAGAGCGATACTCTCGGTAGTCCAACTTTCCCACCGCGGCACCGTTCTCATAGCAGGTGACTCCTTGTGTTCCGACAACAGACAGATCAGTGAGCAGTCAGTAAGACAAGGATGATCCCGCTTTCTTCTATCAAGAGCTCCAGGGCTTTGCCGATAAGGTTACAAGAAGAGCCATCGCTAGGGTCCCAACGCATGGCATAGCCTGAAGTCAAAGAACTCACGAGTAGATCACCTGGCTTAATCGGGCCATTCTCGTTGGTTACCTTCACAGGTACGATACCGATGAGCGCTAAAAGAGCTGAGTCTTGAGTCTTGAGTCTGGAGTCGGGAATGCAGAGTCCAAAGTCCAAGGTCCAAGGTCCAATGTCCAAAGTCGGAGAAGAAGAGCCGAGGACGAAGCCAGGGTCAGTGGAGACAACACCGGCAACGAGTGTTGAGCAGGGCCCACTGGACTTGCGGTAGAAGCCGGGATTATCGGGATCAAGTTCAAGCACATCACCAGGCTCTACAGGTTCTGATACTGATACCCACTCAGCTACATCTGCTGAGCCGGTTTCGAAGGTTTTGCCATAGTAGGCACGGTGAGCAAAGACGTTGCCGATCTTATCGACACGAAAGATTGCTGCAGAGGGAACAGCAGTAACTTCATTAGACGGCGAACTCTCGTTGTCTGAGCCATCTATAGCGGTGACGTAGTATGTGTAGACGGTATCGTTTATGACCGTTGTGTCTAGGTACTCTGCGGTGAGAACAGGGTCGGTTGTGATCTTTACAGGGTCACTGCCTTCGGTGCCTCGGTACACATGGAATCCGGCCAGGTCGATCTCGCCACCTCCTTGCCACGACAAGCTGACGCAAGCGTTTCCTGCTTGAGCCTGCAGATTGGACGGTGCATTTGGACCTACATCTAGCGCAATTACGTAGGTATGGAAGGTGGTAATGGGAACGACCAACTCATTAGCAGTGGTATCAACCGTGGCATTCATCGCTTCCCAGCGGCCTTCATCGGGGAGCCAGGCATAGATATCGAGTTCCGTTTCATCCACACCGGCGGGCAATACGTCGTTGGTGTAGGAAAGTCTCAGGGTCGCTGGTTTATCGGGGTTCAGTTGTTCGCCTTCCGGCTCCAGCTTGTAGAAGCCACCAACAGACAACAGCCCTTCCCAAAATAGGGGTTCATCGAGGGCTCGCGGTCGGTCTAAGGCTACTAAATTCCCCTGGCGACCGGAAAAGGTTTGCTCCCACCAGCCATATGCGGCAGCTTCCAAGTCGCGAGCGGCGGAGCCTGCTTGGCCAAGCACCTCTAGGGTCCCCGTGACCACACCGTCAACGGTTTCAGATGCAACGACCATTGTCCATTCCGCTGCCTCTGTAATTGTCTCTGAAACAAATTGCACAGCATCTGAGATTAGAGACCATTGTCCGTTAGTGATGCCTGCTATTATCGCGTCAAAGTCCTTGCCATCATCGTTCAAATAGCTATCAAGACTGTAGTTCTCCAGGAGGTAGATATTGCCATGATCTATGATGGATCGGTCAATGAGCCATTCCTTCATCTCCTGCATTGACAGTTCTCCGCCAAGCCCGATAGTAACACCTGCGCTGAACTTAAAGTCTAGACCGAGAGTTGTCTCATACAAGATGAGCATGAGATGGCACTGGTAACACAAGCGCGCGTGTCGAATCATAGGAGGCATGATCATGATGATGACAGACGCACGCGTGATGAGCATCGACGACCTGAAGGCATTCCTCGCTTCGAGCGATGTGTTGACGTTCAAGGGAAACTCACGGGAAGAGACCTAAGGTTGGATCGAGCGTACCTTGCGTACCTACAGCTACTTCTCTCGCCCTCGATCGGAGAAAGGACTGATCAGATCTTACATGCAGAAGATCACAGGACTGTCTGCTGCACAACTGACACGGCTCATTAACCAGTTTCGTTGCACGAGGCATGTCCGTGTTCGCCCCTACAAACGGCATTGTTTCCCCACTAAGTACACGCGAGAAGATCAGCTTCTGTTGGCTGAAGTAGACGATGCCTACGAGAGGCTTTCTGGTAGGGCCACAGTGGCAATCTTCAAGCGGGAACATAAGGTATTCGGCAAGGAGGAGTTCAAGCGTCTGAGCAACATCTCTGTCGCTCACCTGTACCGCCTACGGCAAAGCTCCTTCTACCGTAACCATACCCTCACCATCGAGAAGACCAAGCCATCCTCCTGTCAGTATGGAGAACGGCGCCGCCCTGATCCACAAGGTAGACCAGGGTACATACGGGTGGACACAGTTCATCAGGGAGATCTCAATGGGGTGAAAGGGGTGTACCACTTAAATACCATCGATGAGGTTACTTTAATGGGAAGTGATCGCCTGCGCAGAGAAGATTAGCGAACATTTCCTCATTCCTGTTCTCAAGGATCTTCTTTCTCAGTATCCATTTACCATTCTTGGTTTTCACTCAGACAACGGAAGTGAATACGTTAATGGTGTAGTGGTAGAGCTGCTCAACAAGTTGCTGATCGAGTTCACCAAGAGTCGTGCACGACGTACCAATGACCAAGCGCTCGTAGAAGGGAAGAATGGGAGCATCATTCGTAAGCAGATGGGACACTGGCATATTCCGCAACCGGAAGCAGGAAAGATCCAATCATTCTACTCGGCCCGTGGAATATTTCCATCTCTACTTATTCCATAGGCCAAGGAGACGTTCAATGAGTACCTGAACTTTCATCGCCCATGTGGGTTCGCCACGGAAACGATGGACAACAAGGGCAAGATCAAGAAGAAGTACGAAACGTACCTTACTCTGTTTGAGAAGTTCAGAACGCTCGTAAACCCTGAGCAATTCCTTAAAAAAGGAGTGTTCCCAGAAGAGCTGGAACAGATTGCACGTAGCTACAGTGACACAGAGTATGCCAAGCTTATGCAGCAGAAGAAGGTGCAGCTCTTTCGCTCCTTCTCCAAATCGGGTATATTGACCTAACGACTCACGCGTTCATGCTCATCCTTCGATGAGAAAAGACTGAGGGAGGGCATTGCTCTTTCTCAGCGCCTCACGCTCCAGGCAGGCGCCAAGATCGCAAGGAGCTATCAGTTATCAACAATCAGCTTGGACCATCAACCCAGCTTGGCTCTTACTCCTCACTATTCATCCATCACTAGTTTTGCGAGAGGCTTAACCTTTCAGCCTTTCTCGGTCCCCTCCGTTTGCGTTCTCTAAACCTTCACCACCATCCTGGGTTCCAGGGCTTCGGCACTCTCTATGACCACTACGCGCAGCTTCGTTACACCTTGCTCTTTCAGCGTGACCAGTTGCTCCAGATTTGCCTGGAATAGCTCAGGATCATCCAAAGGTAGTACGATCAGGTTTGCACCCTCCGGGATCTCCTCTAAAGCCGGAGGGTTCTCTAGAAGCCGCCGAAGGAGGGCTTCACTTAACTCGAGATTCTTGTCGACCAGCTGAGATTTCCTCATCAAGATCCCCCCATAAACCGTCTCCTGTACTTCTGCCAATGTCTCTTCAGATCCTCGACTGCCTCGGTTAATCCCCGGTTGAAATCGGCAATCGGAACCCGCTCCTTCTTGATCCTCTCCTTCTGCCCAGCCAGATGCAAGTCCTTGTGCAGGTAGCCGTGAGCCGTGTCGTACCGAACGATCGGTTCCGACTTGTTGCTTATGAGCGCCTCATATTGTACGACCAACATGTTCACCTTACCCCTTCTCATCTCGAAGCGGATTCTGAGTCGATCCGTGCCCGAGAGCCATTGGAAGAACTCCTTTTTCATTCTACCCCATCCATCCTGCGGCTTCAAATTCCGTCATTTACGGATCTTCCTCAGCTCAACACTCCTCCCGCATTGCGCTCTCTACACCTGCAGCTCTGTGCCCAGTGGCAGGAGTTGTTCTCGTCCGCCCCTCACTGGACGGGGATTATCCCTGAATAATTGTTGCCTCAGCCTCATTCTCTGATCTAATGATTAAGTGATTTTTGTTCACACCCACGTTTTCAACGTAAGTTCCGTCTTGAACGATTATCGTATCGCCAGGGTTTGCCGCATCGACCGCTGCTTGAATGGTTGGGTAATTGTAAGGGACGTAAATGGTTGTAGCTGTAGCCACGGTTTGTATTGCTATCAAGAAAACAACAAAGAGGAGAGCCACAAACACAGCCGTCTTTTGGCGCAAGAACGCCCCTACGCACATTCTCCCATCACTTCCACTACAAGCCGGATCGCCTTGTTACGTCCTTTCAGCGTTTCGTGTTATACTTTGAGTACCAAAGTTCAGGAGTGTGCTATGTCTCAACTGATTGTTGAGGAAGAACAAATCAAGAATCTGGTAAAGGAAGCCATCTTGGAACTGGTAGGAGAACAGCGAGAGGTGCTCTACGATGCGCTCGCAGAGGTGATAGAAGATCTCGCTCTGGCTCGGGCTATACAAGAAGGGGAATCCACTGAGACAGTAAGCAGGACAGAGGCCCTCAGGGTCCTGGAGGGCACAGTTTGAGAGTGGCCTTCAAGAGGAGTTTCATAAGAGACCTGGAGAAGATCAGAAACCAGAGCTTAAAAGACAAGATTAGGCAAGCCATTGAGCTTGCCAAACAAGCACATAACCTTCAGGATATTTCCCACATCAGAAAGCTTCGAGGTAGCGAGCGTTACTACCGTATCAGGCTTGGTAACTACAGGATCGGCTTGGCAGTGGAAGGGGATGAGGTTACCTTTGTGCGTTTCCTACACCGCAGACACGTCTACCGATACTTCCCTTAGGGGGACATCTTGCGGGTGCCAAGGAATGATCCACGAAAAGCTCGAAGGAAGAATAGAATTCCGGGGTCATAACACCTATTTTGGAGTGGGGGAAAGGCAATCCTTTGTTACTCTTGGCAGGTTAATCTGTTTGCTGTGGAAGATCAACGGTCTCTTCTGGCGTGAGGGGGAGCGCTGTAAGCACCCATGGAGTGAGCCGTACCTTCCACAGGAGATCCAGCAGGTAGCTTTACGAAAACTGCGCATGCTGAACCGGGCCGTAGCACTAAATGATCTGCGCATCCCGCCGGCCAATCGCTTGGAGAAGCTGCGCGGGGATCGAGCAGGACAGCACAGTATCCGCATCAATGAGCGATGGCGGATCTGTTTTGAGTGGCGAAAGGGTGATGCGTACAACGTTGAAATTGTGGACTATCACTAGGGAGGATAGTTATGGCAAAAGAGAAGCTCAAGCCAGTGCATCCCGGAGAGGTGTTGCTAGAAGAATTCTTGAAGCCGATGGGATTGAGTCAGAATCGTATGGCGCTGGATATTGGGGTGCCGGCGCGAGGCATCGATGAGATTGTGTTAGCAAAGCGTCGAATCACGGCAGATACGGCACTGCGGCTTGCACGCTACTTTGGCACGTCTCCACAGTTCTGGTTGGGACTGCAGATGGACTATGATCTGGACGCAACAGAGGATGCCATAGCGAAGCGGTTGGAGCAAGAAGTCAGGCCATACGCTGTAGCTGAACAGACTAAGTGAAGGCACCATGCCTGCTATACACAGAGCCTGCTGTTTCGGGCCGATAGTTGTGACTGTTCAGTCGGAGCTTGAGGAAACACCAAAAAATGAAGGTGTGACCCCTGGCCTCTCCTCTGTGTTAATATCACTGAGATACGGCATCAGAAAAGTCTACCGGGAACCGACGTCGAATTAAGTATTATATCCCGGAATTCCCACAATTCGGGATTGAATTGTATCGGATGTTCCGTTGCATTGAGATTCAATCATATGGGTGAAAACCCTTATCTATTACCAGTTTTACCCTCAGCCGGACCTTTCTCTTAGTGGGCACAACGTGACTACAGAAACAAGCAAACCTCGAATATTAGAGGTTTACCGATTCTGGGAAAGGGAACATCTGCTCCAAGATGGCTCGATCTTGCAGCATTGTGTTCGAAACAGGATCTTGTCGATTTGTGTGGATATACGGTTGCTGGTGTTCGAGATCGAGGCTAGAATGTGATTTGTTGGCCTTAAGGCATGATACTGTCTTCTGGAGCAGCTGTTTATGCTAGGGGGAAAGAATAGTGCGTATCGGTCTGTTTACTGATGGTTATCTACCCGAAATAAGTGGGGTAACTACAGCGATTCACGTGTTGAAAAAGGAGCTCGAACGGTTAGGGCATGAGGCATATGTTTACGCTCCCCATTACAAAGGGTACAAAGATGAGCAAGAGGGCGTGTTTCGCTTTT
>Ga0315543_1005032_pt1 | contig 10581 bp, 10 predicted proteins | sample SalMarSW160210MG_2_FD_203098 | JGI IMG/M metagenome (GOLD analysis project Ga0315543, IMG submission 203098) | Salt marsh sediment microbial communities from the Plum Island Ecosystem LTER, Massachusetts, United States - Salt Marsh Sediment SW1601-210 ...
TGGTGAGCGTAGCCCAGTGGTTAAGGCGCCAGGTTGTGGCCCTGGAGATCGTGGGTTCAAATCCCACCGTTCACCCCAATTTATTTTTGCGCCTATAGCTCAGCGGACAAGAGCACCGGTCTTCGGATTCTAGGTTGGGTGTCCCAAGAAGTCATTTTACGTATAAAATAGAACTTTTGTGTTAATCAACAAAACCCTGTTTTGTTCGTGAAGTCCCATTTTGTCCCGAGCCGTCCCAAACGTTTTAACGCCAAATTAACGCCAAAATTCTAGCTTTGGTTTGTAGGTGGGAATGGGAACTAAGGAATTTAAGAGGATTGACACCAGGGATTGGAAGTATTAACTTAAATCATGGCGTGTTACTGAGTGTGTCAGAAAGGTGAGATAACTAATGAAGGTTCGTATAGCCATAGGTGTAGCAATAGTTATTCTCTCGCTTGTCATTTGCCTTCGTCCAGTAACACCCTCCAATTATATATACGAAGATGGGAAGATACTTGTCGGGGGTGATGGCAAGCCAATTGAGTTAATAAATAATCCTGACGCTACTAATCCTACTTATGCCGAGCTAGTAGCCTTCATCGTAGCAAACTCGGTTGATACCAATACCTACTTTAAGGGAGGCCCGAAAGCATATGTATGCTCTGATTTTGCTGAAGACGTGCACAATGACGCTGAAGCGGCAGGGATTAGAGCAGCTTGGGTAAGCATAGACCTTCAGGGAGAAGATGAGGGTCATGCTTTAAATGTCTTTGAAACTTCAGATAGAGGTCTGGTATATATTGATTGCACGGGAGAAAGACATGGCTTTGTTTTTATCCCCGAAATAAACAAGTACTTGAAACTTAATCCGGCTATTTTCCCTGAGCCCGAGTCTGGGTCTAATGATAAAGTAGCCTATGTCGAGATAGGCAAAGAATATGGACTGCTACCTATCGACCGAGCAGAATCTCTATCATACAGCTTCTACGAGGAATACGAACAGGAGTGGGAAAGGTATGAAAGGCTACTAAATGATTACAATGATGAAGTCGCTCGGTATAACCAAGAAATTAGCGGGAAGATTTATTACGAAGGCACTCCTGAGTTAGCGAGTATTGAAGCTTGGGAAGCATCTCTCTTACAGCAAGAACAACAGTTAGATGAATTGCAGAGTGAGTTGGGTGACTTTCGATTTGAGCCATTAGGCATCGTTGAAGATATAAATATATATTGGGGGAATAGTTAATGAGAGGGCATTAGAATCCCCATGCTAGGTTTTGGCTGGTGGTATAATTGACTTAAGAGGTAGCAGAAGTGAAAAGGCTAATCCTTTTAATTGCCCTGGTAATGCTAGTAATAATACTAGCTGGGTCATCTGCATCGGCGGTATCTGATACTGGCACTTCACTTGCCGATAGCAACATGCCTGATAATGAGACAATTACCAGCCAAACCGAAACGAGTAACTCCTCAGCAAGTGCTACTATAACGATTACGATGTATGCTGTGGCCGAGGAATAAGCCACGTGTGGAGTGAAATGAACCATAGGGATAATGAAAGTTGGGTAGAGCCAAAACCTGTTCCTTGTAAGAAAAGATTCAAAGCACCGTTGAAGATTAGGTTGGAGTGTACCTTTTGGAGGCTGGTTAATAAAGTAAAACGCAGAAACTAGTCTTTCTTTTGGGGCTACAATGTATGCTGTAGCTGATGAGTAGCTAAGCGGATTTCGGAGAGGAGGTTAGAATGAGTAAGAAAAAGCTGGCAGGAATCATAGTAGGTGCAGTTTGTGTTATAGCTGTGATCGTCAAGATAGCCGTATCCATCCCGGATAGTCCTCCTACGTCACAACCGGACACGGAGCCTCGCACCTCAGCCGAGTTTACGATTACTGACGTTGACCAATCCTCGTTCGGAGTTCGACAGTCATACAGAGTGCGAATAACCTTGCTCGATTTCTTGAGAGGAGAAGAGGCTTGGACAGTCTTACAAGAGAGAACCAGTAATGAGCCCCCCGAACCCGGTTTTGAGTACATTCTGGTGAACGCTAAGTTTGAGTTCTTGGAAAGCTTCCCTTCAGATGATTCCTATATGCTGTCGGACAGCCAGTTCTATTCGTTTTCAAGCGACGGTGAGCGATATGACAGACCCGACGCAGGTCTTCCGTTCTACTCTTCTAAATATCCAACAATAGACGCTGTCTTGCCCGCTCTGGAGCCTGGTGAATCTAGTACAGGGTGGCTGCTCCTGCAAGCAGCCGCGAATGATGATACCCCGTTGATGTCCTTCGCACCTGAAGTCCTAGGATATGACGATGAGGGTGACCCCATATATGGTAGCGATGGTGAATTGTGGTTCAGACTCTACGACGACAAGTCTCAGTCAAGACCGACACCAGAACTAGGCTATGACAAATCAGAACCAGCAGGAATAGGTTATCCACTCTCTCGTTGGGTTTACGTGGGAGGCAACGGCGGAGCACCACAGGAGCCAGTTGAAGAAGAATGGTGGTCGCAGCTAGTCTCTGTTCACTACGAGGTTAAGAACGTTGGAGACACTCACATTTCTTACTATAAGGTCTGGTTTACCGTTACATACGAGGACGGGACCCAGTGTGAAGATTGGACCAACGGCACCCACCTGTTGCCGGGAGAGCGTCGTTCCGACTACGCATTCATCAAGCACCTGTGGAAGAAAGCGGTAACCGCAGAGGTATCTGACTATGAACTAACTAGCAGCGAAATCCCGGAAGTTATGTATGAGATAACCGGTAGTGCTGAAAGGGTATTTGTGACACTCAGCAATCCTACGGGAGGAACAGAGCAACACGATTACGTCTATCTTCCGTATAGGTATGCGTTCACGTCATTTCCAGAGAGTTTCGTATACATATCTGCACAAAATCAGGGTGACTCAGGAACTGTAACTGTCTCGATTTATGTGAATGGCAAGCGTTTCAAGACTTCATCAAGTTCAGGTGCCTATGTGATAGCGACAGCTTCGGGATTGAAGTAAAAGCTGACGGATAAAGGAGGATGGAATGAGTAAGAAAAAGCTGGCAGGAATCATCGGAGGTTGTATTGTAGTTGTCATCATAATAATAGCCATAACTACACCCACACCTACGTACACACTTAGCGTAAGTGTCAACCCTCCCCAAGCAGGTTCTGTGTCTCCTTCTGGGGGGGAATATGAATCAGGTCTCCAAATAACACTGACTGCTATCCCCACCAGTGGTTACACATTTGATTATTGGGATGGTGATGCTTCTGGTTCTTCGAATACAGTCAACATTACCATGAACTCAAATAAGACTATCACCGCCAACTTTGAAGTTGGCGAACCTGAACTTTTGACAGTCCACTTCATTGATGTTGGGCAAGGAGATTCTATACTTCTGGACCTTGGCGACATTGAAGTACTGATTGATGGTGGGGAAAAATCCCCGGGTGTAGTCAGCTATATTGACGACTACGTTGATGGCCCACTTGAGGTAATGGTAGCTACTCATCCTCATGCCGACCACATAGGCGGGTTAATTGAAGTCTTAGGTGCCTTTGAAATTGACGAAATCTGGCTCAATGGAGACACAAGCACTTCCCAAACTTACTCTCAATTTATGTCGGCGGTCAATTCCGAAGGTGCTGAGCTGTATGAGGCAAGGAGAGGAGACACTATTCAGGCCGGTAACCTTACCTTTAATGTGCTTCATCCTGTCAACTTGAGTGGCTCCACTAACGATAACTCCATCGTGTTGAGCCTTAGCTACGGGCAGGTTGACTTCTTATTTACTGGAGATGCCGAACAAGAGGCTGAGGCAAGTATGCTCATGGAAGGCATTGTTCCAGATGTGGAGATACTAAAGGTGGGGCATCACGGTTCACGAACGGCATCATCAATACAGTTCTTACAGGCGGCTAAGCCTGAGTGTGCTATCTATATGGCTGGGCAAGGTAACAGTTATGGGCATCCTCACCAAGAGACGCTCACCGCTCTTACTGAGGTCGGTGCCGAAATATACGGCACAGATACTTGTGGAACTGTCATAGTGACAAGCGATGGGAAATCATTTTCGGTTCAGCCAGAAAAGCAGTGTGCACCGCCAGCGATATTTAATGTAAGCAATTTGTCCATCTCACCTATTGAGGTAGAAGCAGGACAAACAGTCACTATTTCAGCCACTGTCACCAACTCAGGTGGCAGCTCAGATGGCTACACTGCAATACTCAAAATCAATGGTAGCCAAGTAGAAACCAAAAACATTACCCTAAATGCAGGAGAAAGCCAGGTCGCTAGCTTCACTGTAGTCAAAGAAACTACCGGCACCTATACGGTTGAACTCGGTGGTTTAGCGGGCACATTTACTGTTGTTCCGAAGCCAGTACAAAAGTTATTCCTTAAGATAGTGTCTGTAACCGATCCTATTGGACAAGGCTACACAGCAACCCTGAAAGCGGAAACATTGCCAGGAGCACAATGCACCATCGCAGTCTACTATAAATCAGGTAAGAGCACAGCGTCAGGACTTTACCCAAAAGAAGCAGATAGTCAAGGTAATGTGTCATGGTCTTGGAAGGTGGGCACAAGAACAACCCCTGGCTCCTGGCGAATAGTGGTTACAGCTAGTCTAGATGGTGAAACAGTTTCGCAAACTACTTATTTTACGGTCTATTAGAGGAAGCAAAGAACAGTAATAAAGCAGCGCCAGGAAACCCGTTATAAGAAAGTAACCTTACTCGATTACCTGCTGCATTACTAGAGAAAAATGTTGACTTTTATCAAATTCCTTTCAGTATTGTAATGGTGATTTTCTCCGAAGAAGACCTATACCGGGACACTTCCCCGTGAGCCAGTCTTGATATGCCTTGCCTGAACTGGTAATCTCTCTTAATTCTCTGAGTGCTTCCCTAATAACAGGCTTTTTCCACAATCGGGATGCGATAAACCTGGCTGACTTCGGGGAATATCCAGCTCGCCTGGCTGCTGCTGCTCCAGTGCAGGGAGGCTCCATAAGCCCGAAACAGAATCTTTCCCAGCGAAGATGATGAATGAAAAAGCCGTCAGGATCGCGACGGAAAGCCTCAAGGCTGGTCTGGCCTCTTGGCCTACCTTTGGGATTGGCTGATACCCCCTTAACCCAAGCGGGATTGCCCCTTTTATTCATCTTTCCTAATTATTTCGGGTTTTGGGAATCAAGGAAATAAAATTTAGTAATGCCCTATCAGTAGCTTGGTTTGCCTTTTCTATGAGTGCCTCGCGTTTATCACACCACTTGTTGAAGGTGCGCCAGTGTTGCCACTTGCGTTTGATAATCCAATCATCGCTAATCTCACCCAACCAGCGTGCCTCAATTCTCTCTATGCGGTGTTGGAGAGCCCAATACATGTCACGGTCGCGTCGTTGCTCGTATGTCAAGCCATAGCATAACCTACATCGGAACTTCGTCACACGCTGGCCGCCGTAGTACATTGAGCAAGGCAGGTAGACCTTGCCCACACGCAGGCCACAAGATGGACAGATAAACCAGGCACGCCATCCTCCAAATCTGCACTGTGCGAATGTCAAAACGATTTCTTGAGTGTGCTTGCACTCGTCGCGTGTGAATCGAATCACTGCGCTTTGCTCGCCAAATTTCCATTCAAAAGAATCTTCCATATCGTTATCTGCCCACATCTGAGCGAATTGGAAGTAGCCCCACGAACTTAGGGAATGGCATGATTCCACAGGTGCGTGTGGCCGTCCGTGCCGTATACCACCTCTACTCATTGCGTCATTCCTTGTTTTATGCCTCGTTTGTCATAAATCATTTGGGAACCTCGGACATTTCCCTTGACTAAGTACGTCTCTCATTTTCAGCCCATTCTCTTTCAACACTTTGAAAATATACCCCTGGCTACAACCAAGTTCATTGGCTGCTCCTACCACGCTACCATGCGTCCGTAACGCCTCATAAACATTTTTGAGCGGGATGTTTAGCGGTTTCCGTCCTAATCCTTTGACCACTACCTTTTCACCGCAATGTGGACAGGGAATAATCATGATCTGTCATCCTTCATAGTATCTTCTCATTTTTATAATGGAATGCTTAACATTTTTAGTGTCATAGAACTAATAATTCGCTGCTTTCATTCGTATATTTAACACCCTTCAAAGCTAACCTGGCGTTACATTTGGCGTTATTTTCTAGAAAACGGACACCTTGTCCGCTATCACCATCTTGGCTTTCAAAGCTAAAACGGACACTTTGTCCGCCCTGTCCGTAAACATTGTCCAATAGGGCGGACGGACAAGGGGGGATATACTATATCCCCTGTCCGCCCCTGGATGTCCGTTATCTTTATACAGCTAATCCCCATGTGTCATCCTCCAGTTTTATAACCTGCTCGTTTTTTCGCATTCGGCGAAGTGTCCGCCCGATAGTGTCCTCCTTACTGTTCAATTGTTCTGCGATTTCATTTACAGGAAGCGAACCTGTTCTAAGAAGGTTCTTTATCTGCCAGGACAGCGGTAACTCGCCGGATAGCCCGGTATCCTTGAGGTCAGCTTTCGCTATCTTTATTGTGTTATCAGTGAATGTAAATCTAAAGCCTAACGGTGGATGCAGCCTAGACAAGTTCGCTTTAGTGTGTCTCAGGCTAATAATAGCTTCATCTTCCCCGATCTCCTGTTCTGCTTTACATTCCCATACTGAGCGAGCTAAGTTAGTAAAGAATACAGAACCGAATATAGTCCGCTTCCTTGTGAACGGGTCCTTTGAATTATGAGCCAAGGTTAGGCTTGTAATTCCCAGTTTGCGTAAGGCTTCATGGTATCTTATTGCCGGCTCAGGTTCATTGAGATTGCCTCTGGCAGCCGGGCCCAAACTGTCAATTATCAATAGCTTAGTCTTTTTTTCCGCTATGTTCTGCTGAAGGCTCTCCACTGAGTCTGCTAGTGTGTTGGTCATTCGTTTATATGGAATAGGCATAGGGGCTTCAATGCCAAAGCCCCTTGAGATCGCACTCCACCGCTTTTGGAAGCTCGAAGGGTCGTCCTCATAGTCCAGGTATAGACAGGGAGTAGATTCCTTCGCTGTAATTAGCCCTAGTTTGTTATCAGAATATGGTAGCTGAGCTACATAGCCAATCACTAAGGCAAATAGACTTTTCAGGCTTCCATAATCACCAAAGATAACAGTGGGATGATTTGAATACAGAATAGGCTCTAGTAAGTAGCTTGGCGTTAAGCTATCATCCTCACTAGGCCATATATCCTTTACTGGCTCAGTCTGCCGTGCAGCCTCTAGTGTTTTGCCTGTGACATAAGTCAAGATGTCAGTCCAGGGTATATCAGTGGAGTTCTTTTCCATGCGTTTAGCTAGGCTGTTCATGGTAGGGGTAGCCAGTAGATTAACTCGTGTGGTATGTAAAAGATTCTCGCCCGTCTTATTTTTTAGGAAAAAGCTCAATTCGGCATAGCCATCATCATCATAGCGCTCTGCCCTTATTCTAAGCCCCCATTCTGAGCAGGTGTAATCTATGAAGCCAATACCCGGTGTAGCTAAAGGTTCTTTCATAGTCTCACCCCCTCAGCCAGCTTAAGCTTTGGCTTGGGTTGACTTTTGACCTCCCGAATCGTATATCGCCGCTCACTCAGTTCAGCCTCAATTCTGGAAATTCTCTCATGCAACCATTCGACCCTTCGGCGTTGTTCAACAGGATTAACCATATGTGCAAAACGGTCGGACTTCAGGAACCACAGCCGAGAGCGGATTGCATGTAACTCATCCAGCAAATCCTCAGTCTTCATATCAGCAAGATCATAATGATGGAAGCGATTATATTGCTGGTCTGAATCTAAGGGATTAGGAACTAAAATGTCGCTAAACATCTCTATCCCCCTTTGGGCTATCGCCAGAGAGAAGTTTCTCTAATTGAGACTTGGGAATCAGTATTCGCTTGCCGATGCGGATACAAGGGATTTGACCAGTTAGGCAGCCTTGATATGTCGCATTCCTGGAGAGGGAAAGCAATTTACTAACCTCAGCAACACTCCAACAGAGCTTTTCGCTAGTCTGCATCGCTCTCGCCCTATTCCTCTGGTGGAAATAGCTCAGCTTCGGTTGTTTTTAGTGCCCTTGCTAGGCGGCTCTTAATCTTGGGCCAAGGTGCTAGTCTTCCCCTTTCTATACTACTCAGGTTTGGCGAGGCAATGTGGGCACGCCGTGCTAATTCAACCTGTGTGAGACCAGCTCTTTCCCTAAATTCTTTCACGAGATTCCTTTCCAATTTTTCACCCCCTTATTGACAAGTTTTGAACTTCTTGGTATTATATCTATATATGAAGCTAATGCTTATCACCCTTTTCAGAATATCGTAGCTTACTGATATAATTATTTATGATTGGTTAATATCCCGCAACCATAGCGGTAAAACGCCGAAAGTGGTTTTACGGATAAGGAGACACAGAAATGCCAAGAGGAGCCAAGCTCACCTCTCATGTCGAGGGACTTATAATGACGGCGTGTATCGAATATCCCGAATGGATTTCAAAGCCAAAGAAAATCCAAGAGTGGGTAATGGACAACTTATCCGAGTCAGAAAAGGTATGGGGTGGTTCTAACTGGCCGGGGATAGACGTTATTAAGGACAGGCTGAGGAAAAAAATAAGGCCAAACCTTGAGAATAGGTCACCCGAAGCAAAAAAACTTGACGAAGGATGGTCACTAGGTGAATCGCGTGAGGACGAAATTTCGACTGAAGCCACTGCCGATTTGCTAGATGTGTGGAAACACTGCTTGGCAATTGGTCATACATTCACCATTCGTGAAGCAAAATGGGTAGCACGCATACGTACTGCAATAAAAACAAGCCAGAACATTTACCAATACCGGGGAGCATTGTTATTCGGCTATGCTCATGAATATGCTATTCGTGAGCGTATATCTGAAATCTTGGGTTCTCCTATGGATACCCGTGATTTAGATGGTGATTTATGTTTCCAAGAACGTGACTGGGATTGGATTGTATTTCGTGCTACAGGAATGATACCTCGTATAACGATTAAATACTATAACAAAGAATTATCCGAACATAACTTTTTTGGCATTTATTTCAATGTGGCTTCGTATGTGGCAGAACGGAAGATGCCTGGAGTAGACCCAAATAGGATAAATGACCTAGCTTTAGGGCTATCCGAGAAGCAGGCATATATGTTGGCTGCATTATTGTTGTATTTGAGCAAAGGGCCTTTATGGAAGGAATTATCAAATGACGAATACCTGTCAATCTCGGATTATCTGAAAGATTTAGTTACGAAAGAGCTGGCAGATGATTTAGAAATGGAGTCGTTTAATATAAAGTTCACTTATCAAAACCTAGATTTTTCACATTGGTATGACAGGCCCAATGGGCTAGCACCAGAAGATATATTGTCTCCAGAACTCTTAAAATTGGTGGGGTATGAAGTAGCAACGCACACTCAGACCGTTGATAACCCCTTTCCTAATCTGAAGAATCATCCAGAGCATACACGATATAAAGCGGTTTTCACTTTGAACAGGGAAATACAAAAGAAGGAGACACAAAATGAGAGGAAGCATAAGACAAAAAAGCAAAAATAGATGGCAGCTTCAAATCTACACCGGTATAGGGCCAGACGGCAGGCGGAAACGGCACTTTGAAACAGTAAGAGGTCGCAAGGGTGATGCTCAGAAACGATTGACTGAGCTATTAGCCTCTCTTGATAAGGGCGTTTACACACCGCCGGGCAAGCTCACGCTAGCAGAGCATCTTAAAAACTGGCTTGCTGGCTATGTCAAAACAAATTGCTCAGAGAGGACGCTAGACGGCTATGAGGCTATCATAGAGAATCACTTAACACCAGCTCTAGGGCATATTCTGTTAAAGCAGCTCATTCCTCAGGCGATACAGGCTTACTATGGCAAGGCTTGCGAAAAGCTGTCAGCCAGGACGGTTCACCATCAGCATCGTGTATTGTCGGAAGCGCTAAAATATGCCGTTAAGCAAGGCTATTTAGGAAGGAATCCCTGCGAACTGGTAGATCCGCCCAGGCCTCAAAAGAAAGCTATGCGAACCTTAACCCCGGAGGAGCTTGAGACCTTGCTAGAGACTGCCTCAGACAATCAGTTTTATCCTGTCATTTACACCGCTGTTTCCACAGGTCTTAGACGGGCTGAATTACTAGCCTTACGATGGAGAGACATTGATTTTGACTCGGAATCTATACTGGTCTCCAGGACACTACATAAAAGGCACGGCGTAATTGAGTTCAAAGAACCCAAGACGGAGCATAGTAGACGCCGTGTCAGTATGACGCCAAAGCTGTCTGCGTTCCTGAAAGAATACAAAGCAGAAAGGGAATCCCTGTCCTTGCATCTAGGCCGTTTGCCTCGCCTTGATGACTTGGTATTTGCCAATGTGGAAGGCAAGCCCATTGACCCTGGCGTGCTAAGCCACAACTTTGCCAGGATAGTTAAGAGAGATGGCTTAGAGAATGTTCGCTTCCATGACCTACGACACACCTTTGCCAGCCTCATGTTACTCCGGGGAGCTAAGCCGAAGGTTATCTCAGAGGCTTTGGGACACTCCAGCGTCGCCTTT
>Ga0315543_1005037_pt1 | contig 10571 bp, 7 predicted proteins | sample SalMarSW160210MG_2_FD_203098 | JGI IMG/M metagenome (GOLD analysis project Ga0315543, IMG submission 203098) | Salt marsh sediment microbial communities from the Plum Island Ecosystem LTER, Massachusetts, United States - Salt Marsh Sediment SW1601-210 ...
AATGCATTTCCACTCCATACATTGTGTTCCGGTTTTAATTTACCGGAACTATTTAATAAAAATTTATTTCCCGGAGTGGTACACTTTTGAATATCGAAGGTGGTATACTTTATCGTATCTTTAACACCATTTATTATAGAAGTGTTCTAATAGATTTTCAGACCAAGGTAGATTCTGGTTTGAGCTTAAACCATCCCACCCCCAGTTAAAGTCATTACTAAACTTATCAAGCAAGCTTATTGACCAATTAACATTACTTCTTTTACTGAAATTACGCCAGTTAATGTTGTTATAAAACCTATCAATTAATTCAGTATTAAAGTGAATTTCATCATTTACACTAATTAGATTCCAGCTTAATTCGTTTTCATTTTTATCAAGTAATACTTCGGATAGTGAATATTTATAAGAGATTAAGTTTAATATTTCATTTTTATAATTAGCACAAATAGATAACACTATGTTTTGCTTTCTAATATGTTCATCAATAATACCTATGTTATCATTAGCACTGATTAGATAGCTTTTCTTTTGCAAGTCTTTAAAATAACTTGTAAACTTTTCGACAACATTACTATCATTAATGACTAGTAAGTTTTCATAGTTAATACTTGCTTTTTGAGTCCAGTTGTATGAACCAGTTAATAGTACCTTATTATCAATTATGGCAAATTTATTATGCATTGTTTGCCCAGTATAAGTGTCAGCGTCACCACATGCAAATAGTTGAATATTTATTTCTTTTAGAATCAAATTAATTTGAAAATTCCTTTCAAAGTTGTTTTCATTAGCCGAAACTATAATTTTTATAGAGATACCTCTATTGCTGAGCTCAATAAGCTTATTAATAATTTCATTGTCGGTAATCCATGCAACAGCTATTAGTACATTATTACATGAACTTCCTAATTGTTCTAAGATAATATCTTTAATGCCTGTAAAATATGTCGAAATCATAAAGCTATAAAGGGTTTTAATCTATTAACCAAGCTAAATCACTTTCTTAAACCACATAATTGATGCTTCTCCTTCTTTTTGGACAATTTCATCTACCGTTCTGCTATGTCTAATCCCATTTCTGAGTTCAGCTAGTTGATTAAATTTTTGAACCAAATTATCTTTGTTTAGAAAAGTTGATTGAAATTTATCCCATAATGCTTTTGATATAATCAGGTCTTGTATTTCTCTTAAATCAAAGAATTCTAAAATCCCTTCCATTGAATCATATTTATCAGCATCGAAAGCAGGATTTTTTTGTGCAGCTCTTTTAATCCTTTCATTGACCTTTGCTAAAATATGAGGTGGAATCAAATTAGTATCATCACTTAGCATACTTCCAATAATCTCACGTAATGAAAGTTCGACAAGTTCCACATTCTCATCTAACTCTCTAATTGCAGGTTTCAGGTCAAGTCGTTCTTTTATTAATAAATTTTCAATTGCATCAAAAATGGTCTTTTGTCTTTCAATGATAAAATTTTCATAATCATCAGGAGTAAAAGGACTACGAAGTAAAATATCTAATGCTTTTGTTGAAATAAAATGTGAATCAAGAATCCTCTCAACTTCTTCTCTACCATTTGTGCTAATCAATTTAGGTAAATACTCATTTGGCAGTTTATCATTTATTACATCACGGTTAGTTTCTGCCGATAAAGGAGTCCTGTTCAAAATAGAATGAATCAAATTCCCTTGAATGTTTTCCTTGCCCCAAGATGCAGGAACAATATGATGGTCATCAATACTGCCATTTTGCGGAATATTCCCCGTTACCCAATCTCTTGCACCTTTTATAACCAACAAATTAAAAATTCCGTTGTAAACAGAAGAACCTTTTTTAGTTTCTTTTCTAAGCTCTAAGTTTCTAAACCTATATTTAAATTCATAAAGTAGAGATGGTTCAGCGTCTTTATCCTTTAGCCAGTTTTTTATAGCAATAAAGTCTCTAGCACTTGTTGATTCAACCGAACCTGAATATCTGTTTGTAAAAACAGAAGCCCAATACCAATGACGCAATTTTCTCTGTGCATCCAACTTTTCCTCAAAAGGAATACTCTCAATTTGATTTTGTAATGCTGAAAATACTGGTATTATGGAAACATAGGGTAAGTATTGTGATGATGAAACACCATATTCTTGTGGATGTTTTAATAGATTTATTGCCTTTTCTATTGCATTAACAGCATTTTTCCACTTATTTTCAAAATCGTTTATATCATTAACAAGTATTTCTTTTCTTCTAGTCCCATCTGATTCTCTTATCTGCTTTTCTTGTCCTGGCAGAAGGTAATAGAGATATTTAGGAGAGCAATATGCTTGGGTTAAAATGGACATTACTTGCAGAATGTAAACATTCATTTTCTCCGTATCAACAAACTCAAGTTTTGATGCAGATTTGCGCCACATTAACTTTAACTGTAATCCTTTGGGTTTTAAAAGAGCATTAATTAAATCAAATACATCAAGCCTAATCCCGCGACTATTGATTTGAGTAAAAATATCACACACTTTATCAATTGGCAACTCTTCATCAAGTTCAATAAATGCTATCTGATATTCTTCGGTTATTCCTTTTATGTATTCGCCAAATGCTTTTGCATTTATCGCATGTTGGTTGGCTAATTCTTCACCGGTAATATCTTCGGATTCATTCGCTTTTTTAGCCTGTTCTTGCCAGTACTTTTCATAACCTTGTAACCAATTAGGTAAATCCCAACTACCTGTTCCAATTATTGACAAAGGGAAAAAGTGCTCGGCGAATTGAATCTCTGTATCCTCAAGTTTTTTTTCAAAACGTTTAGATAACCAGTCATATTGAAAGGCTTCATCGTATTTTTCGCTCATAAATTTGTCAACATGGACAAAGTAAATAGCTCTGCTCGCCCGATTAGGTAGGCTAACTTTAGGAGCAATAAAGGCATAGTATAATGCAGTCAATCTCTGTTGACCGTCTAGGACAATATACTCAGGACTACCTTTCTCATATTTCCATGATTGTTCACCTGCCGTATTATCATAACCATAAATGACTTCACAAGAAAGCGCATCAAAATTTTCTTTCTTGCCCTTCCATAGCAATAAACTTCCAATATAATAATCAAGAAATATTGAACGTATCAATTCTCTTATATCCCATGGTTTCCACTCGAAATCTCGTTGAAAATCAGGAATGACATAACGACCATCCTTTAGTCTCGCAATCAGGGAGTTTAAACTTAGATGGTCAGGTTTTTGAACAGCTTTCATATATTTAAAATTTCCTATTAATCTACGAATTTTATCCTACGCGTCGGCAAAAATTTGGCTCTTTTGCAAGCTGAAGTGTCAGCATGTGGGTTTAGGCTTGCAAATGTGCCAAATGTGTGCTGGTTTTTTTTTAAGAGGAGGAGACAAAATATACCATCAATTTAGCAGTGACCTTTCTACGGAGTGCTAATCGGTTATTAATGATTTATATATATCAAAATCACCCAAATATCGTTCTTCTAGGGGTGTAGCTAGTTTAATTGAAAAGCTCAAATAATAAATTAATCCTTAGGTCAAAAAAATTACACTAACGTACTTTATAATCCGTTTCGTGAGGCGACCCCTAGAAGGTTGTTAAAATTTTTCCCTTTTCCTAGATATTATTATTAATTTTAGTTTGTAATCTGATAATCTAATTTTATAATTTTTGAAATCGCTAATTATGAAAAGTCTGATTTTTATCCTTCTATTAGTAAGTTTTCATTCCATGATGAATGCACAAACATTAGACCCTCCTTTTCCAATGGAAAATGGAAAAATATTTTATGCGGAAGTTATTCAAGTTGATGATTCAGCTTCATTTTTATTTAAGAGAGCGGTTAGTTTTATTGAGGCACAAAAATATACTCGAAGTGTTAGTATTAGAGCTAAAAATGGAGGTATTATCAATCAAACTATTATTGCTAAAGACAATTTAGATAAAGATAAAAGTAAGGGGAAAATATCCGGAAACGCTTTTTATCCTATCGAATATGGATCCAGGGATTTTTTTACATTCAATTTTGAGTATAAAATATTAGTGAAAGATCAGAAATACAAATACGAATTATCCAATTTTTATATAGTTGAATATGTATCTGCAGCTGCTTCAAGTGTTAGAGCAACATCTGTAGTTTCTTATGGAGAAGTGTATAGCGGTGCAGATATTCGATTTTATGAACTTGAAATATTTTCAAAAAAGAGCACATATATTACTAAAACACATACCCTTGCAATGGGTATTGTTAATAGTTTTATTGAAAATCTTGAGTTGTGTATGAGAGGAATATGTGAGGAAGAGGAAGAAAATTGGTAATGATGCCGGATAATTCAATCTAGATTTTTGATCCTCTAATTGTCTATTGATGTTAACCATCCAGGTTCAATTTCAAGAACACGTTCCAATCTGGAAATAATTTCCTGGTTCGGTTCTTTTAAACCTCTTTCATAATCCGAATACCTTGCAAATCTTAGATCGGCTAAAAACTAAATATTAATCGAATAAAAAATCCATTATTCTTTCATCTGTCAATGGCAAAATAAATATGGGTGCTATAAAACCCGAAAGTTTTTCAGTCAAATTATGATACTTATCAAATGTTTCTTTACTAATATCATTAGGATTCTTCCAATTGAAGTCATAATCAACGTAGAATCCTCTGTTCTTAAAATCATTAGCAGCATTTAGTAAATTAATCAATTCGTTTATTTCATTGTCACCTATCAATCCGAGTTTTAAGCATTTACTTAAGAAAATCGCTGTTGATTGGTATTTATTCTTACACTCATCAGGATAGCATGTGTATTTTAAAATATTTTGTTCAAAATCATCCTGAGAACCTGGAGTTAAAGAATGAAAGAAATCCTTGATATTAATATGCTTGAAATTGTGGTTCCTAAAAATCCTTTCCTTTTCTTTTGTATCAATAAAATTCCTATCACCATGTAAGCAAACCAAAATCATAGCTTTTATCATTTCCTCAGCACCTAGAATAAGGTGTGATATAGCAAATCCATAATCTCCTTTTTCAGAAGCAATATCACTGTAATTAAAGTGTTTCTTTCCGTTCTCGTATGAATCACAGGCTCCTGTTAGGAAATCACAATCAAGCCAATATCCTTCTTTATCTATACTCATGGTATTACGCTAGGGTTATTGCACACAAACGTTCCTTGTGTACGGTGTCGTTGGCTTGTGAGGCTTGGCAATGTGTGTGGTTGTTGAACGCAGGCATAATTCAAATACTTTTAAGTTAAACTAACCCAAATATGGCATAGATTCAACTTCTTTAAACCCTTCCTTTTTGAATTTGATATGGAACTACATAGATTATCATTTGACCAATTAGTTGTAAGATAATCACCATCATCCCATGGCAAGGTTGAATCATGAGGCTTATCAATTTCATCTTTGATCCACCTATTTACCTTATCAATCCAATATTTAAAGGAATCTGTTTGGACGTATCCTATGATTCCTGCATGATCCACATCCTTACCATGTCTTAGGTTCTTGAAACGTTCAATTCCACCTGAGTTTTTAGTTTGTTGACCATTTTCATATTCGCCAATAACATACTCTCTTTCTCTTTTTCTAGGAAGTGTTGTGCTTAATCTCTTGGCTTCAAACTTAACTAAAGGAAAATTTTCTCCCCTTTGATTAGTTGACTGTGCATAAGAATAGGTGCCAAACGCGGCAAAGTCAGTCGAGGTATTTTCTTTACTATCTTCTATGTTTTGATGTTGAAAGAAGAAAGGAAACTCTGGTGGTTTTTTGAAGCCTAAGGATTTACAAAGCTCGTTAGTTAAGTGGTTTTCGTTATCATCTGTTTTGCCTTTAAAGTTTTGTAAGACAGATGAGACAAAGCTGAATATTTTTCCTAAAATTTTCCCATCAGGAGCACTGATTAATGTGCCAAATGTATTATCGCTTGCATGCTCCATTACTTGCCTTGCTTATATAAGTCATTAAATGTTTCGTCTGCATCCCTAACTGCAATTGATCTTAACCAATAACGTTTCTGGTTAGGCTTGTAAAGAAGAATTACATTCTTGTGATAAACCTTAATGATTCTCTTAGCCCACAGATTATAAGAAATCTGATTATCAATCAGGCTTTTTAGCTTATCTTCTATTCCCTTTATGGTATTGGGGATTTCAATTTCAGGTCGATTCCCTAAAATGAAAGGGTAGGCAATAAATTCATTATCAACAATTGGGGTAAGGGGTTTAAAATTGTCATAAATGGAGTTGAGTATTTTACAAAAGATTTCACCAAAATTTTTTAAATCCTTATCACTGGAGATATTCAATACTTTGCTTTTTTCGCCCTCTTTTCTGAAATCAGAATAATATTGTAAAATATCATCTAGTAGAATTTTTTCAATAGAATCAAATTTTAAAATTTCTTCAGAGTATGGCAGAGATAAGATATTGTTTTTAAGAACAACACCTTCTCTAGTAGAAATAATTCTTCCGCTTAAAAGCCATAACAAAGCAGAGTAAGAAACATTACCTTTTATTCTTTGAACTATTTGTTTGAGTATCTCCGTATCCTTTTTAGGAGCTGATATCCCAATGATTTCATTCCTAAAGGTTAAATAATCTTCCCTGAATTCTATAGGTATAGAAGATGTTCCTGATTGTTCCTTAATTAACAAATGGGGAGGTTGGAAAATCTTTTTATTTGTTTTAGCTGATCTATAAAAGTATTCTATTTCGCAAGTTTTATTTTTCTTAATTCCATCTTCAGTAAAATCTTCCGTTTCAACAAAAGGATGACCTGTAATCCATTCTGCTTGATGTTTAGATTTTAGCTTTTTAAGCTCATCTTCCTCTTGTTTATTAAGCATTTCTAATTTTGATAAAACATTAATCCTTTGAATTGCCTTGGCTGAAGGAGAATTTATCCAACCTTCCCCAACTTTCCAACCACAATTTTTAATCTTTTCTTCTAAAAAAGATCCTAATGAGGACATTCCACTAATTTTCTCCATTAGGTTGTGTAGCCGTCCACCACCCATAAAATTGGCTTGCCAAACACCCGGAATGGATAATGCTTTGTCATAAGAAGTCCAATGGATATCATAATGATCTATTTCAAACTCAACTTTTTCACTTGATGCCTTGGTTCTCCTGAAAATAAGATGCTGAATAGATTCCCCCTTTTGTTTTGTCCTTTCTGCAAAAAGTGCTATTACCGGAGGTTTTGCACTGGAACTACTGCCAATAAACAGCTTAGCTCTTAATGGAGTGAAATCGAATATTACTTTGAAGTAGTTATTTTCAAACAAATACTTTCTATAGTCATGAACTTTAGTATTGTACAGAACAGGGCCTGATGGTAATATTAAGCAGCTATTTCCTCCATTTTTTAACAGCTTAAATGATTGCTCCAAAAACAATAATGCAATCTGATTGTCTGGCACAGATGGTCGCTCATCGTTTTCCTCAAAAGAAATTTTATCTATTTTTTTTGCCCACGAGGTAAATACTGAATCAAACGGTGGATTTCCTATTACTAGGTCGAAATCGGCTGATAATTTTTTCTCATAAAGTGTTTTGAAAAAATCTCCGCAAAAGAGGTTTTGATCAATTAGGTTATCAAAATGTACATTTTTCCATATTTCTTTAGGTGATAAGGCGTCTAAAAGCGCTAAGCCCAAACTGAAATAGGTTAATGTAACCGCTTCTTCCTCTAAATCGCAGCCATGGATATTATCTTTAAGAAGCTCTTTTAGTTCAACAATGTTCTCTTTAGTAGGCTTTTCCCAATTGTTTCTGATTCGCCACCATTGAATCATTCGCTTAAAAGCACCTACAAGAAAAATTCCCGAACCACAAGCTGGATCCAATACTTTAAATTGCTCTTTTGGTTCGTTCAAAGGCATGGTGCGATCTATAAGGAATTGAACAAGGTAGGGAGGTGTATAAACCACACCTTTCTTTTTATTCCCATTTTCATCCGCTAGAAAGTCTTCATAAATATGACTGATTAACTCTATGGGCAGATAGTTAAACTGGTATAACCTCCAAAGAGTCATCTGTCCTAAACCATATTTCGAAGAAGGTAAAATAGAAGCGTCTCCCTTAACAAAGTGCTGAAACACGGTCAAATTAATCTCCCTTAATTCATCTAATTCATCATCAGTTAAATAAAAAATCTGACCATTGAAATGTTCTTTACTGGAAAGATCACTCAACATATTAGCAAATGTGTCTGCGTCTTTTAGGACACCTTCAAGTGTAGGATTGTCGGCATTATATTGTTTATAAAATTCATCTGGATTTAATGCTCCTTTATTGTTCTCATCTTTTCTTTCTTCAAGGTATTTAATCAGAATAAGCATCATTAACACCCGCTTAACCAACACCGCTTTTTCTTTCCCTACTTGCTCAATGATATGCGCTTTGGCATTTTTAAGCTGATTTAGTAATTGTTCATAAGCACTTTGGCCGTATTTAAAGTTCTTGTTTGCTTCTGAATCCCAAAATAACCCTGAATCAAACTGTCGAGCATGATATAGGCGTTTTTTTTCCTGAGCCTTACTCAGAATATTAATCACCTCATGCGCTTTTGTGGTAAAACTAGCATCATCCTCATTCCAAGAAGGTTTTAGTCCACAGTTATAGACAAGAATCTGTGAGGCACGAAAAATAAAACAGTATGGTACAATTCCGGCATTCCACAAACGATGGTGTATTTCAGCATCTTCATTAACATCTGAATTTATCTCTGGAATATCATATATGAACACTTGTGGCCTCGGTGGGCGGGCAGGATCGCTATAAAATCTAAAATAGACAGCCTTGGCATTAAAACTTTCAGCTTGCTCTAATGCTAAATATATATACTCATTATTTTCTTTTTCCTTTTCAGAGACCCACCGCAACCCTTGTGAACTCTCATTCATTCCCAAGGTTTCTATGGCTTTTGCCAAAGATATGTTGTTGCTATTGCTCATTAAACAAATATATCAAAATTCATCTTAAAAAGGTTTGAATAATTAACAGTCTATTTGTGCATTGGCAAAATGAAGGCTCTTTTGGCTACGAAGCGATTGCCCGTGTTTGGGGCAGCCAAATTTACCTGAATGTGGGTGGGTTTTCCGTTTTCTTTTTTGTCTTTAAGGGCCCGTACAAAAGTTCTGCAAAAATCGCAGTAAAATTATTCAGCGAAAACTGTTTCTAACTCGTAATCAACCAGTGAGTCGACATCAAACTGTTCTGATTGAGATCCCATTAATTCGAAATCATATTGGGGTGTCGCCAACATTTAACTTCGTTGAGGGCTGCGCCGTTCCGACAAAACCCACGTTAAGGAATTTTTTAATTCTCAAAATTTTTCGTCATCATCATAAGTATCATCTTCATGGTCAATTTCAACACCACAATTTGGACAATAATTCCAGAAGAATTCTAGTTGCTGGCTGCATTTTTTACAGACTTTCATAACATTTGAATTTTAGCAAATATCAAATTTACAACTTTCTTATTCTCTAGAATATCTACTTTAAAAAAAGAGAGAGGCCCTTGTAACCCTCTCTCTTTCCGATACTAGAATGGACAATACTCCCATAGCATTTCAGCTACGTAACAAATCAGATTTGAAAGAAAAGCCACCAGGACTTCCCGTTTTAAAATATCATACCACCGTTCTCTACTGGTGGTAGCCATGCATTTCCATGGTACGCTTATGTATAAAACATGCATATATGCCGGTTTTAAAATAAAGACAGTCTTTACGGCGCTGCCGATCTCCGTCCCTCTCAGTTGCCCATTGAGGTATTTAAAACCGATTTACCAGATTGAGCAAAGCTACAAAACTTGCCAGACTCATTTTTTTGACTTCAGATTCTGTTTAACATAAGACTTATTACGTGACAATAAAAATATCACTCAATAGGCTGATTCACTTTTTTTTAAGATTTTTCACTGCAATTATATAAACCCGTTTTGTATACCAATTCATTTTTTATGCAAAATGAATGAATATTCGGTCGTTTTGTCAGGGAACATATTCTATTATATAGATGTGTCCATGCTTCACGCGAAAAGAATTTTGCACTTTTTTAAAATTCTTATTTAGATCAATTAAAAGGCGATTTTTTCGGGTTTTCTTTGTCATGAATGCTTTATCCCGGGGGTGAAATGGGGGCTGGCCCCCTGAAAAATAGGCGGAGCCGGATTATAGGGTCAAAATTCCTTTAAAATTTATTAAAGATTTTGACTCCTTATTGTTTTATTAACAAAATGATATATAATAATGTTAATATAAATAGTAAAAAAAAGAGTATACAATAGCTGGAAAAATCAGTAATAACGTGGGATAGAGAAGTTTTTCCGTGTCTGAGATGCCATAAAGCCGTGTTTAAAAAGTCATAGGGAAAACCATTAATTATCTGTAAGTGCTTCTGAGTAAGTACAATAATAAATTAATTGTTTCATGCCCAAGATGCCATAAAACCATGTCTGAAATGCCATATTTTTTAAGTCTATCCACGAGCTTATAAACACTTTCCTGTATAGTAAATCTCTATTTCGTGTCTGAAATGCCATAAACTATA
>Ga0315543_1005040_pt1 | contig 10567 bp, 7 predicted proteins | sample SalMarSW160210MG_2_FD_203098 | JGI IMG/M metagenome (GOLD analysis project Ga0315543, IMG submission 203098) | Salt marsh sediment microbial communities from the Plum Island Ecosystem LTER, Massachusetts, United States - Salt Marsh Sediment SW1601-210 ...
TCCACATCTCGAAAGCTGAATCAACTTTTGGCGGCAGATGTGGACATCTGCCGTCCACAAGTATTGTTATCTACCGCCAAGTTACAATACACGTTACTATCTCTGCCCATTAAGAATCCGATCCAAATACTGCCCGGTATACGAGGCTTTGTTGTCCGCCACTTCCTCCGGGGTGCCGGTGGCGATGATGCGGCCGCCGTCGTCACCACCTTCCGGGCCAAGATCAATGATCCAGTCAGCGGTTTTGATGACGTCCATATTATGCTCGATCACTATCACCGCGTTGCCCCGGTCAACTAACTCGTTGAGCACGTTGAGAAGCATCCTTATGTCTTCAAAGTGCAGTCCCGTGGTCGGCTCATCGAGGATGTACAGCGTCCGTCCGGTGGCTACCTTTGATAGCTCCGTCGCCAGTTTGACCCGCTGCGCCTCACCGCCGGACAGCGTGGTGGCCTGTTGGCCTAAGCGAATGTAGCCCAGACCGACCCGGTATAATGTCATCAGTTTCTTTTTGATGCGGGGGATGTTTTCAAAGAAAGTCAGCGCTTCCTCTACTGTCATGTCGAGGACGTCGGCGATCGTTTTGCCCTTAAAGTTAACTTCCAGCGTCTCTCGACTGTACCGTTTCCCCTTGCATACTTCACACGGGACATACACATCAGGCAGGAAGTGCATTTCGATCTTAATAATACCGTCTCCCTCGCACGCTTCGCACCGTCCTCCCCTGACATTGAAGGAAAACCGCCCCGGTAAATAGCCGCGCGCTCTGGATTCGGGCAGCCCGGCAAACAAGTCACGGATATGGGTAAAAACGCCGGTGTAGGTAGCCGGGTTGGAGCGAGGGGTGCGACCGATTGGAGACTGGTTGATGTCAATAACCTTGTCAATGTTTTCAAGTCCTTCGATGCTTTCATAGGGAAGCGGCATCGTACGACTGGAGTAAAAGTTACGGGCCAGGATGCGGTATAGCGTTTCGTTAATGAGCGTCGACTTCCCCGAACCGGAGACACCCGTTACCACAACAAACATACCGAGTGGAACCTCTATGTTCACACTTTTGAGGTTGTTGCCGGTAGCACCTTTGAGGTGGACCGATTTGCCGTTAAGGCTGCGCCGGATTTTCGGGGTTTCAATGAATTTCGCTCCGGTGAGATACTGTCCGGTAATTGACGTTTTACATCTCTTGATAGTGCTTGGTTTTCCAACAGCTACCACGTAGCCGCCGTGAACGCCGGCACCAGGGCCAAGGTCGATAACAAAATCAGCCTGTTCAATCGTTTCCCGATCATGCTCGACAACCAGCACGGTGTTGCCGATGTCGCGAAGCTCCATGAGAGTGTTGAGCAACCGGCGGTTGTCTCGCGCGTGCAGTCCGACGGAGGGTTCATCAAGAATATACAGCACTCCCATCAGTCGGGAACCGATCTGGGTTGCCAGTCGTATCCTCTGCGCTTCTCCACCCGACAGCGTTGAGGCGGCGCGGCTGAGCGTAAGGTAATTCAAACCGACAGCGGACAGAAATCCCAACCGTTCGCGAATCTCTTTCAAAATCTGTCGGGCGATAAGTTGCTGACGTTTGCTCAGCTTTATGTTTTTGAAGAACCTGTTCAACTCTTTGACAGACATGTCGGCGACGCTGTCAATCGTTTCCCGGTCGATTATGACCGATAGAGCCTCAGGACGAAGCCGGGCGCCCTTGCACGTCGGGCAGGGAGAGATCGACATATAGTTTTCAATCCACTGACGCACTCCGCTTGATTCAGTCTGCCGGTAGCGCCGCCGAAGATGGGGAATGACCCCCTCGAAAGTTGACTTGTACATCCCCGACCCTCTCCCCTTGCCGGAAGTATGCTCGTACTCGAACGTGATCTCCTCTCGGCCTGAGCCATAGAGAATAACCTGCTGGACCTTGGGCGAAAGCTTATTGAAAGGGGTGGAAAACTTGAAGTGGTAGTGCCCGGCCAACCCTTTCAGCATGTAGCGGTACCAGTTAGGCATTTCAGCTCCCCCCCAGGGCTGGATGGCTCCTTCAGTAATCGACAGGGAGGGATCGGGTATAACCAGGTCGGGGGCGATTTCCATCTTCTGGCCAAGTCCGTCACAGGTCGGGCAGGCTCCATAGGGAGAATTGAAGGAAAACAGACGTGGACTTGGCTCCTCATAGCTGATATTGCAATTTAGACAGGCAAACTGTTCCGAAAAAAGCAAATCCTTATTCTTGATATTTATCAGCACTGTCCCCTGGCCAATCTTCAGAGCGGTTTCAACCGAATCCGCCAGTCTGCGCTTTGATTTGACCTTCACTACCAACCGGTCGACCACTGCCTCGATAGTGTGCTTCTTCTTTTTGTCCAGTTCAATATCAGAATCAGCCTCGACAACTTGCCCGTTAACCCGCAGCCGTACAAATCCTTCCCGCTGAGCCTGTTCGATTATCTCTCTATGTTCCCCTTTCTTGCCGCGTACGAGCGGTGCCAACACCATTAGGCGGGTTCCTTCTTCAAAACTCAGCACCGAGTCAACAATCTGTTCTACGGTCTGCTGAGCAATCGGCTGGCCGCACTTGACGCAGTGTGGAACTCCCACTCGCGCAAAAAGCAGGCGGAGATAATCATAGATTTCCGTCACTGTACCGACTGTTGAACGAGGATTCTTGGGGGTGCCTCTTTGCTCAATCGAAATGGCCGGAGAGAGACCTTCGATAAAATCCACGTCCGGCTTTTCCATAAGCCCCAGAAACTGGCGAGCATACGCCGAAAGCGATTCAACGTAACGGCGCTGGCCCTCGGCGTATATCGTGTCAAAGGCCAGTGAGCTTTTCCCTGAGCCGGACAGGCCGGTTATCACCGTCAGGGTGTCGCGTGGGATTTTTACATCAATGTTTTTGAGGTTGTGTTCCCGGGCGCCTTTGACGTACAGAAATTCCTTGTTTTTTTTGTATTTGTTGTAATTTGCCATCTGCCATCCAAAAAAGCCAACCGGTAATATAGCCCATTGAAGCCGGAATATAAAGGAGAAAATAGGAAGTTAGTTTCACTTTTTTGTGGCGGGCAGCATGCTGTCTGGACATGGGATTTAAGCCTCGATTTTGCAAGTGCCTGTGTTTGGAGGCAGCCGGATTTTGTCTTTCCGCATGTCGAAGATCGATTCGGACGTCATGGTTCGACTCCGCTCACCATGACAGTGGTAAGCATCCCCTATCGCATGCGCTTCGTCACCCTGAGCGGAGTCGAAGGGCGAAGGTAAGATAAGGCAATGCCTTACACGCGGGAGCAATCATAAGGTCTTGTCTGTCCACAATAATAGCTGGAAGCAGGCGCAGAAAAAACAATTGCTGGAGCTAGATTCCGACCCTATATTGCCGCCGTGGATCTGGACAGATATCAACATTTCATGAAGATAGCGTTTCAGGAAGCGCAGCGGGCGTTTGAAAAAGCTGAAGTACCGGTGGGCGCCGTCGTCGTGTTTGAAGACAAGGTTATTGGGAAAGGGCATAACCAGACTGTGGCACTCCACGATGCCACCGCCCATGCGGAAATGATAGCTCTCTCAGCCGCATCCAACCATTTGGGCGATTGGCGTTTGGAAAACTGCAGTTTGTTTTCAACCCTTGAGCCGTGTGCGATGTGCACCGGCGCCGCCGTGCTGTCCAGGATTAAAACAATCGTCTACGGGGCAAACGATCCAAAATTCGGGGCTTGCGGGTCAATCCTTGACATCCCTTCTGAAAAACGACTGAATCATCATATCGAAGTGGTTGGCGGGGTGATGGAAGCTGAAGTGTCCGAGTTAATGAAACTGTTCTTTCAGCAGGTGCGAGAAAATAAGGCGATAATCAATTGAATACCTCTCACCAAGCCTATGCCAAGGAATTTAGAAAGAGCAATCTTCTTGCTGCAGCACTACTCATCGTAGCGCCTCTTGTTTATTTGCTTGTTGCCTATGTAATGCAGGTCGATGTAAAGAGCGGCGGCGAGATGGACATGCTGTTTTATATCCTTTTGATCGTAGCCATAGCACAACCTGCGGTCGTGCCGTTAATTGAACGGTTCCACCTGAACAGGTACCGTGCTGGTGCAACTTCCCGCATGAGCCCAGGTCAGTTTTTCACCAGCCTTAGCATCATTAAGTTTGCTTTGGTTGAAGCTACATATATTTATGGACTGGTAGTATATATTATTACCGGTGATATGATGAGAATGTTGTATTTCTATGTTGTGGGAGTGATCTGGTCGGTGGTCTACTGGCCGCGACGTGAGGCGTGGGTGAGATTCTTTCGGCTTGTCGAAACAAAATGAATGACAAACTGGACAACAACGATTATGACCTGAACCAGATTATCGTAAGGCCGTTGTACTTCGGTTTGGTCTCGAATATCCTGATTCCCATGGCCTTGCTTCTGGTTTGTTACTACCTGCACGTTCATTATGGCCGCGATAACAAAGTTGGTGAACTCGCTAACCAGCTCTTCTTTATCTTTGCGGCGCTGGCTTTGTTTCATGCAGTTTTCGCCCTGTGGTGGCGCTCAAAAAGGCTTCGTCAGCCGATGGTCAGAAGGAAAGAGACATTTGAACAGGATGTAACGAGTGGCTTACTGAGCGCTTGCCGACCGGTATTTGTGATTATAGCTGCTATATCTGTCTACGGATTCCTATACTTTTTCCTTACCGGCCGATTTACGGAAATGATTATTTTCGTTTTTACCTCCTTTGTTGTTTTCCAACTGGTGCGTCCACGACAGGGCCTCGCCCGCAAGCTGATTGCTCAGCAACAAAAGCTGATCAAGCAGGGGCAATTCCGGTCGTGGTAATATGATTTTCTAACTGTGATATAACAAATAGTAAGGCAGGTCTCTCCGAGACCTTCCATACCAATATCTCACAGAGCTTTTGACTTACAAAACTATTACCAGGCGAGAAACGCATACTATTACTCTGACCGGCTCGGCTTTCGGGGAGCAACCATGATGGATTTTTCTCTCTCCACAGTCACCAATCCCGACTTGGTTCTGCGGGGCTTGCGGACATAGCGCCGCTGGGTGTATATGACCGGTGCCAGCGAGTCACTCTTGGCTTTGCTGAAGTAAGCGGCAATGGCGGCCGTCTCTTCAATCTCACGCTTTGACGGTTCAAAGGACTTGTTGGGAAACTTCATAACCACGTGTGACCCGGGACACTGCTGGGCGTGAAACCACAGCTCGTACGGCTTGGCGAACTCAAAGGTGGTGCGGTCGTTGTCAGATCCGCCGCGCCCAACGAAGATTCTCAATCCGGCGGAGAGGATGTATTCCCTGAAAGGGAGTCTCGGCTGAATTTGCTGCTTCAGCCTTTCCGTGGGAAGAAGTGTTGCTATCTCCCGTTCGTAGCGGCTTCGAGCCGATCCAAAGTCCTCTTCAAGTTCAGACTGGATTGCCGTTATCCGTTCCAGTTCCTTCTCGGTAATGACCAGTCGCCGTTGCAAGAGCTGAAGCCCCTGGTGCGCCTTTCGTAATTTTTTGAAGTAGGCCTCAACGTTATCTGCCGGTGAAAGCGCCGGGTCAAGGTGGATAATCATTTCAACATGTGGTTCAACGTACGCATCCGCAACAGTAATTTCGCTCATCCCCTTTTTAATTCTGTCAAAGTTGATCTGCAAGAGCTCGCCTTTCTTTTTGAACTCTTCGTAATCGGAAGCATCTTTGACATCCTGCTGAACCTTCGCACGTCGCCTTTCCAGTCGTTTTAAGGTGCGCTTTAAGGCATCTTTGATGCGTTTCTCTTCATCTACAGTTTCAACTTGCGTCTGGCGGAGGGAGGTCATCGCAAGAACCGCCAGTGACAAAGACTTGAATTGCTCCGGCTGTTGCTCAACCGATGACAGTTTGAACGGGTAGACCTCGAGCTGTCCGGCTACATTGTACAGGTAACCCACTTCCGGGCGTTCAAAGCGGGCCACAGTGTCACTGATGCTTTTGATGAGGGCATCAAGGGAACCATCATCCATGCTCTGCAGATCAACAAAATCAAGGCCGGCTCGCATCATGGTTTCTTTTGCAAGCGTGCGGTTGAAACCGAGAATATTCTTCTCAAGGAACAAAGGCAGCGGAAGCGAGGCGTCACTTTTTTGGACGATTCGGTCCCTAATTGCCTCGATGGAGATTTCCAACGGGTTTAACCTGTCAGACTCAGGAGGCGGCATATACCTGTCACCATCATTAAACTTACGTTTGCGCAAGGTAGCCAGCTTCACACTGTCTTTATCAAGCAGCCAGATGTTGCCGTTAGGCCCCAGAGCTTCGACCACAATTGAAAGTTCCCACTCATCTTTATGGACAAGGATTTGAAAGATGCGATCAAAGCCAAACTGCTCAACCTGTGTGATATTAGCACCTTCGAGCTTGAAAATCGGCCACGGTTTCTCACTGGTATCGATTTTGACTTTGGAGGTCGGCACCACAAACGTCCCATAGCCGGCAGGATGATACACAAATCCAAATGCCCGGCGTGAATTGCCCTTCTTGACGAAGAAGTAAGCGGCTCGTCGCTTCTTGTAGAACTCGGTAGAGACGACCTTCCCCCCAACTACCTCCTTTTGGAGTTCGGCCACCAGCGCCATGATGTGCAGAGCGGTTTGCATGGGGCGAATATACACACCCAGCTCTAAAAGAACAACTGCGGCTCAGGCAATCAACTCCGAAACCAAACCGGAACTGTTTTTAGAGGGCAGAAAAGTTATGCTCAGTGGGACCAACTCACAAAGCAGGAAACCGCCGATAAGATATAGCCGAAGCTGCTGGTTTTTTGAACAAACCATACCTTTCAAGTGTAATAATAAATGGAACCTCCTTTTGTGAGTTGGATGGGACAGCAGATTTTAGACCCACTATACCCACTGCGCGAAGATGGCGGAGCAAGGACGCTCCGCCACTTTTTATTATGAAAGGCAACACCCATCATCTCTGAGAGCGCACCAGTCTATACAGGTCGGGCCCCGTAGTCCGTAGCAGACAGACAAGAAACCCGACACGTTACCTGTCGCCTATGGGCATGCAGGCGGTGGCGGGCCACCACGGAACAGGTAATCAACCAGGTAGGTCAGGTCAGCAACATTAATTTGCTCACCGGGATCGCCGTTAACGTTGCCCTCTTCCGTACATGGCGGCGGTGGACCACCCCGGAACAGGTAGTCAACCAGATACGTCAGGTCAGCCACGTTGACCTGATCTCCATGATCACCATCAACGTTGCCGCGAATCCCGATACAACATCCACCACCACCGAACTCCTGCCAGAAGCCATGGCTCAGACCGTAGTTGGTCGAGCTGCCCTCACCAGCCGCCGTCTGACCGACAGTACCCTTGAGGGCGAAGTTTGTAGATGATCCCTCAGTACCTCCTGATGAGATAACCTGCCAATTGATCTCTTCGCCGGTTGCGGGTTCAGCGGTCGATGTCTTCGTGCTGTCGGCGGAAAGGCCAGTCTGAACAACAAAGAGAACAGGAACCGCTAACAAGGCCAGTTTTGTAATACTCTTCTTCATTTGATAGTTCTCCAATCTACTTGTTTATGCTAAGGTAGGTTAAAACTCCTGTAGTTTTGACAACATGTAAGATGTCGAAAGCACCATTCGTCAAGCTCAGGACAGGCAGTGCTTTCGACCTACTCTAAAGAGGCTTGGAAATTTTCTACCGGCTCCAGCCGCTTGTCTTCGAATCCTTTCCGCTTGGCAACCACACGGTAGGTGAAATGTGCATCACTTTTGCCGTCTTGCAGCTCTATGACGACGAAATCCGTCAGGCCACGTTTTACATACACGCCCTTGCAATCGTCATTAAGCGAAACAAACACTTTCATGGGATGTTCTTTACTAATCGTCACGGTTTCATGATACAGCGGATCAAGGTCTATATGTGCTTGGCCATCTTGTAATCGCCCCTCACCGAAATCCTCAAACCAGACTTCTGGGGACTCCTGAGAGTATACTTCAGTCATTCCACGTGACGTTTGTACAACAGCACATTTAGAACCACCACACGTTACTGAGCTTGCCGTTAGAGCACCAGTCACATTCACGTTACCCGAAAAATAGCCAGCCCATCCGGTCCCGTTTGGAGATGCTTCACCCCATATCGCTCTGCCCTGCGCTCCCGACTGTTTTAGTGTACCCTTTACTCCTGCTGATCCGGCAGCAGTTGACCAAGTCTCACCGAAAACACCTGTACACTCGTCACTCTTATTCGGGGCATCGCTTTTCAGTCCCTCGAAGTATCCACCTCCTGGTAAAGAAGGAACACTTCCAGGGGTCTTTGCGAGGAGGCATCTGCCAAACACACCGAATGCGGCTCCGCCACAAGGAGTACCTTCATAACTTGCGATACCCCAAACACCGGCTGCTGATCCGGCACCTCCGGTCATATCGTTACAGCCCCCTGGGCCACCTTTCCCGCGCCCCTTTGTTTCTCCATACACTCCGATCCCTCCAGCGTCACCGGACTGAGTATTGATGCCATAAATCGCCCGAGACTCGTTGGTAGTGCCTTCGGTCTCCGAATGGAGTTTATAGCCCGGACTTGTCGTTCCGATACCAACATTGCCATTGCTGTTAATGCGAAACACCTCACTCGTGCCAGGCCCCGCCAGAACAACAAGGTTATCCCCTGATGCTCCGATGTGCGGAGCGTTGACAGTGGTCCCAGAATTGAATCGTGCAAGTGAATATGAGCCAGATGACCTGAGGGATAGGTACCCTGCGCTTTCTACACGGAGTTTTTCACTCGAGGTGGAACCCGTCAATACGACAAAGTCGTCTCCGGAAGAGCCGATGTGTGGTGAATTGACGGTCGCCTGATCTCTAAAACGAATTAACCCTTGAGGTCCCGTTTGCTGAAATTCGGCCGTTGTTGATGATCCCACCACGTGAAGTGGACTCGCTGGCGTAGTGGTCCCGATGCCCAAGTTGCCATCTGGAATCACCACACTTCTACCCTGGAGCGGGTCGATTACCAGGTGGCCATAGGTCCCGTCATGCCTCAACTCGTGATAGTTGATAAGGTCTCCATAGATTCTCAGATCTTGGTACGCGCTGACTGTTCCCTCCACGTCGAGCCGTGTGCGAGGAGCCGTCCTCCCGATGCCGACGTTGCCGGTACTCAAGTTTACGAATACGCCTTTCGTTCCAGTTTCCCAATCAGCGATTCGGAGAACGTCGCTTCCCCCCGTCCAGAGCCCACCGTCGACAATGGGGCCAACAATCCTGATTTGCCCGCCTTCGTAACCTGCCACAAGAGGGGCGCCTCTAACGTCAAGGCGTCCAATTGGGCTCGTCGTTCCGATACCGACGTCGCCACTGTATCGATCAATCGCTATGTAGGGCGAAGGGATCGTTCGCGGAGGGTTGGCGATGGCCTGACCGATGATGAATTGATCAGATGCCCCGATTCCGATTCCCCAGGGAAATATTCCCGACTTTGTGAGCCCGATGTAACTCAGGTTCTCTGCCACAGCCGCACGCGTCACCCCGAAAGATGAATACGGCCAAGTGTCTGGTGTGACGCCATCATCTCCAATCTCCGTTACGCCACGGACATCCAGCACACTATAGGCATTAGGATTCGACGTGCCAATTCCAACGGTACCACCCAAGCGATAGATGTCATCACCTGCAATTGTCCAGTCGCCGTCGTCCCCAGTGGCTGCTGTGTCTGCGTAAGCCGCTCGGAAAGCATACGCGACGCTCGTGAATCTCGTCCGGGGTATAATCTCCAGGTCATCAGCAACCGTAATCCCCAACCACAAGTTTGGATTGCTGAACATTTCAGATGATAAGGCGTGGACTGTACCCAGTTGAACGCTGAATAAGCCACCGCTCACTTCTACTAACAGTGTCTCCGCCCACAGACCCGTTCCAGAGGCACTGTCGTCATAGATGGTAAACGTGACGGTATATTGACTGTCCACCACCGGGCTGCCACCTGGGTCAGTCAGCCGCCCCTGGTAGTTGATCATCTGCGGCACGTCAGCTGCGGAGAGCGACACCAGCGCCAAGACCGTAATAGTGAATCCGACTGTAAGTAGGACCATACGTTTCATGGTGTTACTCCTTCTGTTAGTTTGGGTTTATGAGTGTTTCCTCTATTCTACTCTTCCTGTGACTTGTAACTTGTGCCTCACTCACTTCTCAAGGTAAGACCACCTTTGCCAAAAAATATGCCTTGCAAACTTAGTACTTTTTTTAAACCCCGGATACAATAAGTATAGTATTAATAATTTATTTTGCAATTGTTTTCTGCGCATTCCCAGAAGTGTGAAATAGATATTATGGTACACTATATGACAAGTGAATGTGGCATAAAATACTCAACAATGTTTCGCCGGGGGACTCAATTACTTGAGCAGGTCAGCGTCCGGCATAATCCGAACGAGTAATATCTTTAGAAGTGTGTAAAAGGCAGAAGGTGTATCCCGGTACAGACCGGGCAGATAGGTAACAGAATAGACCGGGGACATAGGTAACAGGTTAAATTACGGCACGAAACAACAAGGAGGTGTAGTCGTGCCGTGGAAAGAGACCTGTCCTATGGATGAACGGA
>Ga0315543_1005044_pt1 | contig 10557 bp, 10 predicted proteins | sample SalMarSW160210MG_2_FD_203098 | JGI IMG/M metagenome (GOLD analysis project Ga0315543, IMG submission 203098) | Salt marsh sediment microbial communities from the Plum Island Ecosystem LTER, Massachusetts, United States - Salt Marsh Sediment SW1601-210 ...
CCCATCGGCTGTCTCTGTCCATTGCATAAAACCGCCCCATAACGGCGGCGATACGGCCTGTGCCGATTTGAGACATTTTATCTTCTATCTGCTGCAGATATCCCTTGCCGCTGTCAGGCGGAGAATCCCTGCCATCGGTAAAGGCATGCAGATAAATTTTGGTAAGGTTATTTCTTTTCGCAAGCTCAAGCAGACCATAGAGATGTTCCAGAAGTGAGTGCACCCCGATATTGCTGCACAGGCCCAGCAAATGCAGCTTACCGTTATGTTCCCTGATAAAATCTATCAATTTTCCGAGCTGCTCGTTCTTAAAGAAAGAACCGTCGCGAATGGCCTTGGTGATTCGGACGGATTCCTGGTCGACAATTCTTCCCGCCCCGAGGTTCTGATGTCCCACTTCGCTGTTTCCCATAGTGCCGGCCGGCAGGCCGACGTCCTGGCCGCTCGTATGAATGAGACAATTCGGATACCCACTCATCAGCATATCATCGACGGGCGTATTTGCCTGTTTTATCGCATTATACGCATCTTCAGCAGGATTAGGGTTGTATCCCCAGCCGTCGCGAATAATTAACATAAACGGCCGTCGTTTAAGCTCTGTCTGTCCTTTAGCCATAATACCTCTATCGTATTTTAATCTTTGGATTTATATAAGTGATATGCTAAGTAAAAGCAGTGAAAAAGTCAAATATTAAAGAAAATTCCGCCGACAGGCGGCTCCATAATTTTACATTTTTATTTTTTAATTTTTCATTGATAATATATGAACCTGACATCGGCTTTCCACGTGTCTTTTTCGCCCTTGATTTTTACAAGTGTCAGGTTTGTGCACTGCAGATTTACCCATCGCATATGCATTACAGACATAAACTTCGCAAGCCTTTCAATGTCTATCTGGGCGACTGTTACGGCAGCATCCTGGCTTTTCTGGCCGCCTTTCATCTTTCTCATAGCGCCGGAACTGAGCTTATAATTGGTCGGGGCAATTCTGCAGAATCTTGTTACCTGGTCGATTGCAGTCGTATAATCGAACGCGTTGCCGCCCTTTTTTGTCCTGGCGTAATCAAGCCTCTGCGGGTCAAGCTCGCCAAGTATTTCACCGATAAGCTTTTCAGCCTCGTTGTAATCCTTGATTTCCTTTTGCAGGTTATTTCCGGACGCCGGGATACCCAGGCCCAAAAGCCACACAGGCCACAAACAGATTACTATCGGCACAAGCACATAATAAAAAATAGGTTTTTTATAAATATCTTTCACCTGCTTTTCCCTACTGTTTTAACTCGATAGTAAGTGAGAAATAGTCTCTGTTGTCTTTTGACTGATAACTCGACGAACTTCTTGCAAGTTTCGGATGTTTATCAATGGCTGCAAAAAGCGGCAGATATCCTCTGCTGCTCGTGCTGCCCGTGATATTCATAGTCTTTGTCGTAATGGCAATTTTTTCAATTTCAATATTGATTCCCTTCGGCACATTGTTAAGAGCTTCAAACAGAAAAGTAAGTTTCGCTTCTACGGAATCTTCCCCTGCAGCGCTGAGCAGGCCGCTTTTAACGTCTTTTATCCTGTTTATTTCGCTCTTGAGTTTTCTGACCGCTTGTGAGCTTTTCGTAAATTTCGCTCCCGGCATTGCAATAGCGTACTCAGCTTTGAACTTTTTCTCCAGCCGGCTCCTGTCACTGTTTGTCCTGTAATACTGCAGATGAAAAAATATCCCTAATATGACAAAAAGTATCGTCAGGCTGGCGCTGAGTATTTTAACGGTTTTTTCGAGAATTGCCTTTTTGCCCTGATAAGGGAGAAACAGCGGCCTGAAATCAACTCTTTCACCTTTGACAAGCACCCCTGCCGCGGCGCCCGCGGCAATAATTATATCCAAACTATCACACTCGTCTTGTTCGGCAGGCTTCATAAGAATTATTTCGGCAGGGTCAAACGCTTCTGCAGCCAGGGCCGTTTGCCGGCCGAGGTCGTCAAAGTCGGTATTTGCCCGTGAATCGAATATCCTGATTTTCCCAACCTGCTGTGCGGCTGCGGTCGATGTCATCGTGAGAATGATTTCTCTTGCAAGCACGGCATTTCTGTTTCGGCCTGCACCTGTAAGGAACGCTCTGACAGGCGCATTGCCGTACTGCGAGGCAGGAGAAACTATGAAACATTTCTTTTGTGAAAGCGCCATCCATATCGGCTTTGCATCGGAGTCCTGCTGGGGTATCTGCTGTATGATTCTTCTCAAACAGATGGAGTCCGGCTCAACGACAGCAGGGTCGAGCTTGTTGTTCTGTAGCGAGAGTATTATTTCAGACATTACGCCTGCAGAGACGGCAAAAACTGATACCTGCGAACCTGAAAGGCCGCCGGCCATTATCTCGAACGCAACAGCAGTTTCAGCGGCATTTACCGCCAGCGCCTCTTCAGCGTCGAATTTGATTGTCTGAGCAATCTGTTTTGACTCGGTGAATTCGGAATGCAGAGTCTGCTGTCTGTACAATCTGCAGTCAGCCGCAACGGCAACATCCGTAAAGACAAGCTGTTTTTCCTGACAGGCGGCGGCAATAGCCTTTGCGGTCTGAGCAAAGCTAAAGGCCTGTTGCTGCTCCTGCGGCTCAGCGGCAACACAAAACTGCTCTATGACCTCAATTTTGCCGCCCGCTCTTGCCGCAAGGACAACCGTGGCCCTGTCAGGCTCAACATAAATTCCCAAACATCTGTTCTGTTCCAAACGCTATCACTCCCATAAGTAAGCACTATCGGCTATTCGATAATTATACCTATTTTCTGAAAACTTCCCTTTTCTTTTTTTAGGCCTGCTGTTGCACATATTTTCGCTACGCCGCTCGTTGCTCTTACATGAATCGTAAAATAATTGCTCTGGGTAGTTATATAAGGCTTTGCTTTTTCAATTGAGTCGGTATAACTAAAAAGTTTTCTTTTAAGGTCATCGATATCTTTAAAAGGTTCGGTTCTTCTCAGTTCTATTATCTGCTCTGCGATTTCGGGCGCATCGCCGCCAAAGGTAAATGCGGCCTCAAGTACCTGTCTCGGCGCGGTATTTATATTTACCTGTCCTGTGCCCCACAGACTGATATATTTAAGGGCCGACTCCAGGCGGTTTTCATCCTCATTAACCGGTTTTGCGAGCTCTTCAAGGTCAATCATAGGGCTGTGCATCAGCTTTGCAAAATCTCTTGCGTGCCCGACATCAGGTCTTGTTTTCCGCACGGTTCTTCTTCTTGCCCGCCTGGCCCTGCGCCTCCTGGCCCTGCGGGACAATCTCCTGCTCCGTGACGTTGCGGCTTTTGTATCATCCTCTGCCTTTACCTGCTGTGTCGTGGCGGTAACGACCGGTTTTAGACTTACGCTGAACGGCTTTATGTCTTTTACAGCCTCTAATTGCGTCAGCAGTGGTTCAATTTCATTCGGCTCCATCTGCATCCATTCGCAGAATGTAACAACCGCAGCTTTTGTTTCCCGTTTTACATCCTTGTCTGAGGAAATACCCCAGCACAGGGGCAGCTTAGCATTCTCGTCGATAATTTCTATCATTAGACGTGCATCACCAAACTCTATCTCAACCGGCTCTGTTACATACGGCCAGGGCGGCCCATAAGGACCGGACACAACAAGTTTTTGCAACTCCTGCAGAACCGGCGCATTAATATCACTCGGCCGGAACATCGAGTTGGAATCCGTTCCGCTTGAACCGTTGGTGTCATTGGTCTCAAACAGCAGGCGGAAATCCATAAAGTTCGCAGTAAAATCGCTTTTGCTGAGGTTATTTGCGTCAATCTCCATTTCAAGCTGCCGCGCCCAGTCCTGCATCATCTGTTTGTAGTCCTCATCACTCATATTGAAAAGGTCTGAAAAGTCCGGTTCATTTGGTCTTGAGACGTAATTAGGCTCAAGACCGCCTACCATGACCAGTGCATATTTTAAACCTGACTCGCAGGCGTATCTTGCAGTCTGATAATCAATCATATACTGCTGCCTGTGCTTCCACCGGCTGACGGAAGAACTTATTCTGTACACGATGGCAGTAAGTACGACAAGCACAACCATCACAAGTATCAGTGCAACACCGCAGCGATGTTTATGAAAACACATTTTATTCTTCCGGCAGCTCATCTTCCATTAGTCCTTTTAACATATCAAACTCGTTTGGTTCCACCGGACTGTTCATGTCATTCATGTCGCCGATAAGATTGGCATCGATTGCAAATTCCCTGTATATGAACTGATAGGCCAGCTGCCTGAAACGGTCGACGATAACGGTTCTTGTTTTTATCGCTTCTGCGGGCACTTCCAGATTGCCCATTAAATCCTCCTGTGGTGCGGTGAAAGATATTGAAACCCTGACAGCAGGCGGGAGGCTGGGGCTTTCCCACGCAGGATTTGCCGTGCTGCCGCCGGTAATCGCCTCGATTGAAAAAAGCGTTACGCCGCTGCATATCGGGATAAACAATCCCTTTTCGTACGGCTCCCTGGGCTCGTCGAGCATTTTATCTTCGAGCGTATATCCGCTGTGAGCGCGGTAGATTATGAGACTGTTTGTATCCGGGTCCGGGTGGCTCTGCCAGACAATTTTTTCGAAGACCTGCAGTTTATTGTCCTTGTCATAAATCTTGCTTTCGATAATCATCTGAGCGCTTTTGTATCCGCCCGGCTCGATTTTGTTTTTTATGGCCACTGTTACATCATAGCTCGGCAGCGCAAGCCTGTCGATGTCCTCCGTGATTCTCTGGATCACCTCCATAGCCAGAAATCCGCCTTCAAGCCGTTTATTTATTGCGGCTTCAGCTCGCTTTATTCCCGTGTAGATGCCTATAGCAGTAGCCATAATCATCGCCGCTATTGCAAGAGCAGCCAAAGCCTCGGCAAGGGTAAACCCCCGCAACTCAAAACGGCATTTTATCCTTTCGTTTCGTTTCATTTATTGCTGAATAACTTTCGTATCACGGTATCCCAGAACACATCTTTCGGCACCTGGCTCCAGTTATTGTAATCTTTCGGCGGCGGCCCGAGAAGAGGCACCAGATCATCCCACGGATCGGTTTCGGGTTCCTGCTCGCCTTCCGGCTCATCTGTCGCTTGGTCCTGCGAGTCCTCATCTAAGTCTTCTCCCATTACTGCATAGTATTCTCTTTCTCTCTGCTCTTGCTCAAGTATCTGCAGCACCTGCTGCTTATTGAGGCTGGTAACCCAGTGTGTGAACTCGATTTTCTGCTCCTGGCCGCTGTCATCGACGAATTTTGCCGAGCATATTGCTCGTATCCACATATTGCTCGTTACCGGTTCATAAAAAGATTCAACGACTGTTTCCCATGTTATATCGGGATTTTCTTCGCTTGTTCCGTACTCGACAGAATCGGCAACGGCCTGCTGTGCCAGGATTTTCTCCATATTCTCCCTGGCAATATCAAACGCCTGCATTTTAGTCTGCCACAGGACTACGGTATCGACCGCCCTGTTGACGACAACAAGCACTGTTGCCGTTATCATACCCAGTATCAGCAGCGCAACTGTAACTTCAATCAGCGTAAATGCATCGCGGCTTCGCAGCGGAATTTTTCTAAAATCCCATTTCATCTTTGCTTCTCGGCAAAAGAATTCCAACATCATCTTCAAAAAAGTCTATCATTCGGCTCAATCTATTGACTACGATTGAATACTCTTTACCATCTTCGTCGGCAACGACGATTTTCCCGCCATACTGCCAGCCGTTTTTGCCGACCCGAAACAGGGCAGGCGAATCATTTGTCCAGTCGCCGTCGTCGAACGCCACATATACAGGCCGAAAACGGTCGTTGAACTGTCCTGTCTGTATAATTTCTTCTTGTGCTATATCTTCAACAGCCATCAGCCCCGTGGTAATTTCCCGCAGGGTATAAGTGTTCTGCACAAAATCTATAATTATTTCATATCTTCTTCCCGTCTCAGCCGAGCTTGTCGCTGCCATTTGAAAGAGTCTTACAAGTTCATATGCCCTGCTTTTGAAACTGTTTCTGTTGAGTACTCCCGCCAGGTTAATCATCGCCAGCATCGTAAACATTACGACGATGAAGAGCACCATAATGACTTCTGCCAGCACCGCACCGGATACTGCGGCGCCGCGAGCCGACCGATGATTTAAACAATACGGGGCCATTTTTCATTCTGCATCTGTGCTGTACATATCTTCATCGTATTCTTCGCCGCCTTCTTCGCCGTCGGCGCCGTAGCTGATAATTACGTATGGCTTGCCGCTTTCAGGATAGGCGATATATTCGAATTCGTTGTGCCATGCGTCTTTCGGCACATCTGTCGAGTCAAGATATCCGCCGGACTGATAACCTTTAACATCGCTGGGCTCTTCAACCAGAACAGTAAGCCCTTCTTCTTCCGTCGGGTATCTTCCGGTATCCATTTTGAACTGAGCCACTGCGTGATGAAGCATTTTCAGATTGGCTTTCGTTGTGACAACGCGTGCCTTGTCGGTTTGGCCCAGAAAGTTCATTGCCGCTATTGTGGCAAGCAGACCGATGATAATAACCACAGCCATAATTTCAACAAGCGTAAAACCCTTATTTCTTTTTCTGCATCGTTGTTTCATATTAAACCTTTCCTGTTTTATAACGATTTTTCACAAATATCCAAACTGGAAAATGAAGATTGTAGATTGAAGATTGAAAAATTAAAAACATCATAAAGATTACCGCTTTCTTTTTGAATTTAATGTCTTACGAGCCGCAAAAAACATCGCTTTTAATTCGTTTGCCTCACCCAATAATGATTTTATCTTTACTCTTTTAACCAGCTTTTCTCCTGCTGCAAAGTCCATCCAGAAAATTGATTCATCTGTTTCCTCCAGCACAATGCTCAATTTCGCGGTAAAACCGGCTTTTGATTGTGCCAAGTTACATGCCCGATAATTTGCAGCCGCTGATGTGGAACATCTTATCAATTGACCCGATACATGATTTCCTAACTTTTTTCCTTCCAGAGCTATCGCAAGTTTCACACACCTATGGGCAAAATCATTTGTTCTTTTTTCCATCTGCTTGTATTTACTAATCTCAACCATAATTAAGGTCTTAAATCTTCAATCTTCATTTTTCAATCTTCAATTTAAAAGTTTCCTGCTGAAAATCTCAGTATCGGCAGCAGCGCCGCCAGCGCGATAAGCAGAACGAAAAAGGCCATAACAACAATGATTAGCGGCTCAAGAGCTGCGCTTAACCTTTCGATAACAATATCTGATGATGCCTCCAGATTTTCACTTATACTCCGCAGCATCCTCGTAAGTTCGCCGCTTTTTTCACCGATGGCAACCATATGCGCGATAGCAGGACTGATTACCCCGCTCTCCCGCAGCGGCGTTGCGATGTCGGCGCCGGAAAGTATCCTGTCGCGGGCCTTTTTGACCGCATCTGCCATAATAACGTTGCCTGTAACTTCGGCAACAACCTTGAGCGACTCCGCCATCGACAATCCCGAGCCTAACAGTGTCGAGAGCGTCGAGGCAAAGCGGGAAACGACCCTTTGTTTTATCAGCGGCCCGAATATCGGCAGCGACAGCAGGAGTTTATCTCGCACGTACGCGCCTCTTTCAGTCTTGAGAAACCTCCTGACCGCGTAAACCGCCACCAGGATTATCAGCACTGCAACGTACCAGTAACTTACCAGCGCATTGCTCACAGCCATTAATATTCTCGTAAGCAGCGGCAGCTGCATTCGTGCCTTTTGAAGCTGAACGACTATTTTCGGCAGCACATATGTTACCAGGATTATAATAGCCCCTATGCCGACGATGACAAGGCACATCGGATAAATCATCGCGGTTACGACCTTTGACTCGGTGCGCCGCCGTTTTTCCATAAGGCCTGAAATGGTTTCCATCGTTTTTCCGAGCGTGCCGGTGGCCTCGCCGACTTTTATCATGCTTATATATACGACGTCGAAATATTCCGTATAGTCACCCAGCGCATCGGTAAACGATTCGCCGGTAACGACCCTGTCGCGTATATCGGTGATTACATTTTTGAAACGCGTATCCGAAGTCTGCTCAATCATCACCGAAAGCGATTCGGTAAGTTTAATTTCCGAGTTGAGCAGAACTGCCATCTGCTTGGTAAACTCGATAATATGCGACTTTTTCGCTCTGCCCAGAAAGCTCATCAGCCCGCTTTTGACTTCGCTTTCCATCGATTCCTGTTTTATGTCCGTAGCGTGGATGCCGCGTGAGCGGAGCTGCTTTCTCGCCGAGTACGGACTTTCCGCAGTTACCGTTCCCCTGACGGTCTTGCCGCCGCCGGCCAGTGCTGTATATGAATATCTCGGCATAACAAAAACTTAAAATTCAAAGTTTAAAAGTAAAAACCAAAACTTAAAACTTAAAATTGTCTCTCGATAGTACAAAAATACTCACAATTTTTATAGTTTTAAATTTTGAGTTTTGGTTTTGAGTTTTTAGTTTTAACTTTTAAGTTTTCCTGTCTTTTGAACTCTGTATTCTATTTTTATATATCCGCCTGTGTTACCCTTAAAACTTCCGCAATCGTCGTAACACCTGCCACAGCCTTTCTTGCCCCGTCCATCCGCAGGGTCTGAAGTCCTTTCCTAATTGCTTTTTCCTTTATTGCGCCTGCCGTTTGCCGCTGGTGAATCATTTCACGAATTTCCTCATCAATCATCATAAGCTCATATATGCCTGTTCTGCCTTTATAGCCGGTATTAAAACACTTGCTGCATCCTGCTCCGACGCAGAACTGACCGCCGGCATCGCCTGCGCCTATGCCGAGCTCCCGCAGCTCATGTTCCGTAGGTTCGTATCTCTGTTGGCATTCGGGACAGACTTTTCGCACTAATCTTTGCGCGAGCACCGAGATAAGCGATGAACTGACAAGGTAAGGCTCTACGCCGAGGTCTAAAAGCCTGCTGATTGCGCCTGAAGAGTCGTTCGTATGCAGAGTGCTGAAGACAAGATGGCCCGTCAGAGACGATTGTATCGCCATTCTCGCCGTTTCTTCATCGCGGACCTCGCCTATCATTATCACGTCGGGGTCCTGCCTTAAAACGTGACGCAGCGCGGTTACAAAGGTCATTCCCTTCCTCGTGGCGACCTGCATCTGGCTTATCCCCCCAAGCTGGTATTCTATCGGGTCTTCTATCGTGATTATATTTTTTTCGACGGCGTTCATTCTGTTAAGTGCGGCATAAAGCGTGGTGCTTTTTCCGCTGCCTGTGGGGCCGGTTACGAAAATTACGCCATGCGAACGGTCCAGCAGTGAATCGAACACCTTAAGGCCGTCTTCCCACATACCAAGCTCTGTAAGGCTGAACAATCCCGTGCTCTTATCTAAAAGTCGCAGCACGCATCTTTCACCGTAGCTCGTCGGCACCGTGCTGACGCGGATATCAATTTCACGGTTCCCCACTCTCACCGAACTCCTGCCGTCCTGCGGCATTCTCCTTTCCGCAATGTCCATTCCCGCCATAACCTTTATACGGGACACGACAAGAGGCAGAACGTTTCTGTTAAGGCTTAAAGTGTCGTACAGGATACCGTCAATCCTGTAGCGGATTTGAATCTTTCCCTCGTAAGGATGCACATGAATATCGCTTGCCCGCAGCTGCAGCGCCCGGAAGAGGACATCGTTGACAAGCCTGATGACCGGCGGCCTGTTTACGACATCGAGCAGGTCGTCTGCGGTTGCGACCTCGCTGACAAGCTGGTCGAGGTTCTGTGCGTCAAGTTCCTCGGCAACTTCGTCAATGACCGTCGTTTTCTGCTCGTATGCGACATCGATTGCAGCAGTTATTGCGGTCCTCGTGGCAAGGGCGATATTGACCGGCAGATTCGTAAGTCTTGAGATGTTATCCGCAGCATCCGTATCAAATGGTTTCGACATGACTACGGTAATTTCGGAGTCGTCATCGCCGTTTTTTACGCCGATAAGATAATGATGTTGTGCGTATGCGGCAGGCACGTTTTCAACGAACAGTTTCGGCACGCCTGAAGCGTCTATCTCGGCAAAAAAATCAACCTTTAAAACCTCGGCAAAGAGTCTCAGTACCGCTTCTTCCGTAATCTGCGGGCACGTAAGCAAAAGCTCGTCGAGCCGCAGCGGGCTGTCGGCATTTGCTTCAAGAAATTTCGCAAGCAAATCAGCATCAACTATGCCCGTCCTTTGTGCCGTCTTTATCAGAAGGTCTTTCATTCAACTGCATATCCAAATCTACTATATTTCGGTACCTGCCCCGCATTGGCGGGGTCCTGTATTCTATTTTACTAACGGCTATTTTTTCGTTAATAGTTCAAGCTTTTCCGGTTCTTCATTTCTAACCGGCTCCAGAACTTTTTCAGGCTCCACCGGTGTAGGCTTTACGCCTGGAAAATCTTCTTTCTTTTGAAACGCATCTTCTGCTTTCTCGAATTCAGTCTGGTTAGCTCTTGATATGGCTTCAAGTTGTCGCAATCCGGCAGTCTCTTCAGGCCGAAGGATATCGGCCTTTACAAAAATATAGAGCTTGTTTGCCTTGTCGGTATTATCAACTTTCCGGAACAAACTGCCCACTATCGGC
>Ga0315543_1005052_pt1 | contig 10539 bp, 5 predicted proteins | sample SalMarSW160210MG_2_FD_203098 | JGI IMG/M metagenome (GOLD analysis project Ga0315543, IMG submission 203098) | Salt marsh sediment microbial communities from the Plum Island Ecosystem LTER, Massachusetts, United States - Salt Marsh Sediment SW1601-210 ...
TAGCTGCCCGCAAGGCGTTGAACGTAAGTATGCCTACGGCGGGAGGACAATCGATAACGACATAATCATAGTCTTCTTGAACGGTTGCCAGCACGTCCTTGAGACAGTTTTCACGGTCAGGCATTCCATTTGTCTGCTGCTCGAAGGCGGCCAGGTCAATGCTTGCCGGTGCAAGCTCAAGGTTGTCGCTGATTTCCCATAAAACTTCAGAGAGCTTTATAGTCTCGCCCCTGCGGAAGTTTACGAGCACATCATAAATGCCCTGCTCAATTTGTTCCTCCGGCACAGCCAAGCCGACAGCGCAATGACCCTGCGGATCAATATCAACAAGAAGAGTCCTTTTGTTTTCAGCAGCTAAGGCGCTGGCAAGATTTATCGAGACAGTTGTTTTTCCGCATCCGCCTTTCTGATTAATTACCGCTACAGTTCTCATCGGATAATCCCTTATTCTAAATACCGCTTACTAACCCGACTCCGCCAAGGCTACGCCGGGCAAGCTGTTCGCGGCTCTGTTACTCCATTAAAAGCGTTTTAGCACTAAAAACTATGATTTCAGCGCGTATAGGAATAGTCCTATATTGGCTTATTCGGCCTTCGACAGTAAAAAACTTTAAGGTTTATCGGACAAGAAGATAAAAATTTACCTATTTTCAGCACTGAAAACAATGATACAAACAACCCAGGCAACCACATCCGTCAGCGACACCTTGCGCTCCATTTCTTTTGCTCATACTTCGCTTTTCAAACCTGTGAGAAAAAAATTTAAAGGCTGTCCTATAATCCGCTGATTTGAAGTGCGGAATCAATACTTTTTTACCGTAACGTCTTATAACAAAGAGACTTACTTTACTTTCTTGACTGCGTATGTTAAAATAGGCAAAAGTGATAAGACGGGCAATTTTATTTAACATTCAGCAGTACTGATTTCTGTATTTTTTGATTTTGCGAACAGGGCGCAGAGTCTTAGCTGAGAGGGTTTAAAAAGTGAACTTCGTCAAAAACAGTAGCGGCTTCGACGGAACATCGTTGAAAGCCAAATTTCCGGGAAAACTATTTCTCACCCGCAAAGACGCAAAGATAAGCGTTTATCCTTTTGGGAGGATTAATTTGAAAATGTCAGCGATAATTTCCAAATTCCAGATTTCAAATTTCAAATTGTGCCTGCAAGTTACCATACTTGCGTGCGCACTCATTAGTTTTGCCGGCTGCAAAGAACCGGTAATGTCGAACAATGAACAAGTCAAAGCGTTCGAGATGGCAGGCCCCCTCGTGCCGCAGCTCGATATCGACCAGATGCTGAGGGTTAAAGATAACCGCGGCACTTACACGATCGGTACAGGAGATGTGCTCGAGCTGCAAATACCGACAGTGCTGACGGCGGTATCACCGAAACTTTATAAAAATCAGCAGCAGCAAATCGAATCCTATCCGTGCAGGGTGTCAGACTCGGGCACAATCGCGCTGCCGATAATCGGCGAAATAAACGTCCATGGCAAGACGCTGTCGCAGATAGAAAATGAAATAGTGAGCGCATATTATCCAAAATACACAGTTACTCTGCCAAACATCATATGCAACGTCAAGGAATATTATCTGAAGGACGTTACGGTAGTCGGAGCGGTTGTTCAGCCCGGCGTTTATAAACTGCAAAGCAACGAGATGTCGCTGGTAAACGCACTGATGAAGGCGGGCGGCATCGTCGAAGGCGGAGCAAGCATTATCACAATAAAAAATCCCAACCGCAAATACGCAGCCGCCCAGCCGACGGCAGAAATGATAAACGAAGTAAAACAATTAGCAGATTTCGGCAGCGGTGTCGATGAAAAATACATAGAATACGTTGAATCGCCAAAGGATGAAACCAATGTCTCATCGCTCCAGGCCGATCTCGTATTCAAGCCCGAAGGCGCCGGCTCAACAGCCGGAACCCTCCTTGTTCAGCGCGGCTCCGAGACGCTATACTCAAAAAGGATAGATATTAAAGAACCGAGCCAGCGCAGCGAATACGTAAAAGAATTACGCAGCGTTATCGGTGATGAGCAGGCATACATAATAAGTCAGGCGATTGAGCAACTCGCCGGGCAACTGGCAACATCTACAATTGCGGCAAGCCACACAAAACAGGCCTACACAGAAGAAGAAGCCGAACTTCTCGAAGCGGCAAACGAATCAAACGACAGCAGCACTTATATTCCAAAGCCCATCGAACCTCTCAAGAGCGATTATACGCCTGCGGGCAGGGCCAGCGAAGATATTGTACTGCCTGTAAAAGGACTCAATATTCCATTTGCCGATGTGCCGCTGATGGAAGGCGACCTTGTCGAAGTAAAAAGACTCGACCCATCGGTCTTTACCGTCATAGGACTGGCTAAAAATCCCGGCGCTTTTGCGTACCCGTCTGACGTTCAGTACAATCTTATGCACGCAATAGGCTTCGCAGGGGGCGTCGACCTCATAGCCGACCCGAGATTCGTAAGCATATACAGACAGGATTCCAAAGGCGGGATTGTCTCGGCAGTCTTCAGAATCGACAAGGAATTTATGGCTAAAAGCTGTAACGTGAAAATAAAACCCGGCGATGTTATCTCGGTCGATGTTACACCAAGAACGAAAAGAAACGTGCTTCTGCACCAGATACTTCGCCTGAATTTCGGTCTGTACGTCAGTCCGAAATCCCTTTGATTAATAATCCATAAAAGCAAAAGAGAGTGAAAAATGATAGCGAACGGTACAAAAACAGAAAACCAGACGGTCGATTCCGCTGAGCAGCCGAGACAGGCTAAAGGCAGAACTTTCTCGATGACGCTTCGAAGAAGAAAATGGAGCATTCTAATCGTAACGGCCATGTTCGCAGCTTCGGCGATTCTTTACATTTCAAAGGCAGCGCCGACATACACAAGCACCGCAAGACTGTACGTCGAACAGATGGGGCCCAAAATCATCACGGAATACGAAGGCGTTATGACACAGTCAAAGAACTATTTGTACACACAGGGAGAACTCATCAAGTCCACGCCGATAATCGCCGAGGTCGCAGCGAGAAGCAACATAAAAAAACTGGATACGCTCAGGGAAAAACCGGAAGCTTTCATCGAAAAAATGAAAGGCCGAATCGGGCTGGCAGAACCGATGATGGAAACAGGCGAGATTGACAATATTGTCGTTTATCTGAAGAAAATTCTTGACGTAAAAATCGGCATCAAAGACGACATCATGGCAATAAGCTGCGAATCGCCATACAGACAGGAAGCGGCCCAGATAGTCAACGCCGTCGTCGAATCTTACGTGGATTACCAGACGAGCCGCAAGAAAAGCACCGTTTCAGAAGTGCTGAAAATTCTGCAGAAGGAAAAAATGGAGCGCGACAAGGAACTTGCCGCAAACTTCGAAGAGCTTCTGGACTTTACCCGTCAATACGGAGTCGTGTCATTCGAAAAAAGCGGCTCAAACGCAATATTCCAGAGACTTAAAAATCTGGGCGAGTCCCTTACACAGGCCCAGCTTGAGACCATAAACACAAAGTCGCGGTTCAAGGCAGTGCGTCAATTTGCAGATGAGCCGCTGAAAATCAAGGAATACGCGATGGCCCAGCTTGACACGGGAAACGGGCTTTTTGGAAATGAAATTGAAAAACAGCAGCGCAGCGAGCTTATGGACATGAGAGCCGAGCTTGAAAGTGCGGCATTACAATGCAGCGATGACCACCCGACCGTCAAGGCATTGAAAAACAGAATCGCAGCTATCGAAAAGCAATTAGTCGAGCAGCTTGACAGCCATGCGAAAGCATACCTTGAAGTTCTGAATATCGAATACCAGACCGCAAAACAAAAAGAAACCGAGCTGGCGGCCTCATACGAAAAGGAAGAGCAGGCTGCACAAGGCCTAAACATCAAGGCAACAGAATATACCGTCATCGAATCCAAACTCGAGCAGAGCAAGAGATTCTGCGAGATACTCGATGAAAGAATAAAAGAACTGAACGTCTCAGAAGATACCGGCGCTCTTAATATCAGCATACTCGAAGCAGCGAGACCCGCCGAATTTGCAACGAGCCCGAAAAAGGCAAGAGTCCTGATGATAAGCCTGATATTGGGCGTTCTGTTCGGGATAGGACTGGCAATAGCCAGAGAACAAATGGACTGGCGACTGCGAAACGCAGAGGAAATATCAACAATCCTGACAGCACCGGTGCTCGGAGTTGTGCCGTCGATGAACGGAAAAGGGAAAAAGACTTCCACCAGCCACGGACAAAAAGTACAACTCGAACCGAAGTCCTCGGTCGCCGAGGCATACCGAACCATACGAACTGCAGTGTTTTTCAGCGTACCGAAAAGCGAGGCGAGAACCATTCTGGTTACATCGCCTGCGCCGGACGACGGCAAAACCACAATGGTAAGCAACCTTGCCATAGCAATCGCGCAGGCAGGCCAGAAGACCCTTATTATCGATGCAGATTTCAGAAAACCAATGCAGCATAACGTATTCGGCTTTGACAATGACACTGAAAAAGGCCTGTCGAGCATACTTTGCGGACAGGTTTCGCTTGGCAATGCGATAAGGGGCTGCCAGACAGAAGGGCTGGACATTCTGACAAGCGGGCCGGACGTGGTAAACCCGAGCGAACTGCTCAACAGCGAAACATTCGCAAACCTGCTCAAGGAGCTGACGAGCCGCTACGACAGAATCATAATTGATTCTCCGCCGGTGATGCCGGTAACTGACAGCCAGATACTCGCGGCCATCTGCGATGTTACAATCCTCGTAGTGCGGGCTGAAAAATCGACACGCAAGGCCTGCCAGCAGGCAAAAGACGCCCTGGCCGGTGTCGGAGCACACATGCTCGGAGCGGTCGTCAACGACGTTTCTCCGAGACATAGCCGATACGGTTACTACTCCCATTACGGTTATTACGGATACGGCTATGGTTATGGAAGAAACAATAAATAAATACAGGCGTCTCAGCGATAAAATTATTGAGATACTGCTGACAGCACTTCTGGCATTTATGCCGTTTACCTTCGGCGCCGTACATCAATGGAGTCAGCAAATTGTCGTTGTTGTCAGCACGGCAGTACTGATTATTTTCCTTTTCAGACAAATAATTTCAGGCGGAGACTTCACGGCCACGTGGGCTTATGTACCCATTGCGGTATTTATCCTGCTGGCGATATTTACAATTATCCCGATGCCGCAAAAGGCTGTCTCAATCCTGTCGCCTGAAACCGTAAAACTTAAAAGCGAACTCCTTTCGGACAACATCAGGAACCTTACACTCAGTTTTTATCCCGACGGCACAAAGAACAACATAAGAATCATCCTTTCTGTCGCAGCGATTTTTATCGTCGTGCTGAACGTGTTCAAAAAACCATCGCAAATAAAAAGGCTGCTGAAGGCAATCGTGATTATCGGGCTTGGCGCTGCTGCCGTGGCGATTGCACAGGACATTGCCGGCAACGGGAAAATCTACTGGCTTATCCAGTCGCCGCAAAAAGCTATCGGCGGGCCGTTCGTCAATCACAGTCATTTCGGGCAGTTTATGAACCTGTCTATCGGAGCGGCTGTTGCGCTCGTGCTGCTGATACTGCACCGCCAGTTTAATAAAAGAGAGATTACCGCTGTAACGGTATTCGAATATTTCGATTCGCCGCGCGCAAGAAAGCTATGGCTTCTGGCGGCAATGATAAGCATATCAACAACGGCGGTGTTCGCATCACTTACACGCGGCGGGATGCTTTCAATGCTCGGCGCAATGAGCATTACAGTCCTTCTGCTTTCAGCCCGCAGGACACTTCGGCAGCACGGCTGGATGGTAGTTCTGGTCGCACTGGCGGCTCTTGTCTGTCTTTTATACACGGGATTCGACACGGTCTATGAAAGACTCGCGACGCTAAGCTCGCTCGACGGATACTCGACGAGACTTGAAGTGCTGAAAGATATGACCGAACCTATAAGGCGGTTTATACCCTTCGGCACCGGGCTGGGAAGCCATTTTGCCGTTTACCCGATGTTCCAGAGCATACATACCACACTGCAATTCAGCTTCGCTGAAAACGAATACGCACAGCTTCTTGAGGAAACAGGCCTGGCAGGTTTCGCAATAATGCTTGCTTTCGGCTCGATTGTTGCGGTAAATTTCATACGGGCCATACGAAATAAAGAACATTATATCAGCGTTGCGGCATACGGGCTGGGCTTCGGACTTATCGCGATTCTCATTCACAGCTTCAGCGACTTCGGCCAGCACCTGCCTGCCAACGCGATGCTGTCCGCAATTTTCTGTGCACTTATAATAACGCTCGGCAGGGGTAATAAAAACTTACAAACTATTCCTGTTGTCCGATTAAGAAAATCCGTATTGCTGATATTATCTGCAATCCTTGTGAGCGTATATGGCTGGGCCTTAATCGGGGCAGACAAGGCGAGAGTCGCTGAAGGATACTGGCAGCGGGCAAGCAAAATAGAGAATAAACTAATGACAAACGGCTGGGCCGGCAGCGATAGTGATTTTAAAGAGCTGATTTTTTATGCAGCAAAAGCCGCACAAACACAGCCTGAGAACATCGAATACAGGTACCGGCTGAACGTCTGGAGGTGGCAGGATGCTGCCCGCAAAATCGACCTTGAAATGGGCTGTCCGACAAACGAGGCAATCAGCCAAGTAGAAACAATCGTCGATGAGCTTAAACAGGCGCCGGCGGTATGCCCGACATTCGGGCCGGTGTACTGTCTGCTCGGCCAATTAGAGAAATTCGTACTGCTGGAGCCTGCGGGCGAGGACAATATTAAAAAAGGATTTATGCTTAAACCCAACGACGAGACAACACTGTTTGCGGCAGGCTGTCTCGATATAAGCAACGGAGAGATTGAACGCTCATTCGAGAAATTCAGCAAATGCGTCAGCTTAGGCAATACCTTCTTCAAAGATATCGTGCAGATTTATATCGAGCAGGAAAAGAGGGCAGACCTCGCCGTTGAAGTCGCCGCAGACAATATAAGAAGGCTGAAATATGTCGCAGACATACTGTCGGCAAACAAAGAGTACGGCGTCGAAGCCGAAAAGGCACAGGCAAAATTCGTTGCGCTGGCAGAGCAGAAGGCGGCAGAAAATAATGCCAGCCGCGATGAACTGGTTCTGCTGGGCGGATATTTCCTCAAAAACAGCAACTTCCAAAAGGCGACAGAATATTTAGGCGCAGCCGCTGCGGCAGATTACGGAGATGCGAATCTGAGGCTGAAACTTGCACGGGCACTGGCTGAAAACGGGCAGGCTAACGAAGCTGTCAGGCAATTAAGAATATGCCTGAGACTGCGGCCGAAATACCGGCAGGCCGAAAAACTGCTGGCAGAGCTTTCAATCAGGCCTGAAGTGATAAAACAGAATCTCGGCGAAACAGAAAAACAATGAAAACCTATATATGTACATATCTGGGTTCTCTCGTTATGTCGTTGATGCTGACGCCAGCGATAATCGCCATGGCGAGGCGATATAAGCTGTTCGACCGCACAGGACCGAGAAAGGTACACCGCGGCAGGATAGCGAGAATCGGCGGGCTGGCCATATTTTTCTCAATGATATGTATGGTCGCAGCGGTACATCTGCTGCCCAACAGAATCGGCGATAGTTTCCGCCAGCTCAGCCCGAAAATACTTGCACTGTTAGGTGGAGGGATATTAGTTTTTTTAACAGGTCTGATTGACGATATAAAAGCCGTTAAGACATGGATAAAACTGCTGACGCAAATAGCGGCGGCAATTCTGGTCTGCGCTTTCGGAATAAGAATAAGAGTAATAAACGTGCCGGATTTGCTGAGCCTGGACTTCGGCATATTTTCCTGGCCTTTCACGATTCTGTGGATTGTAGGCGTTACCAATGCGGTAAATCTCATCGACGGGCTGGACGGACTTGCGGCAGGAATCTGCACGATTGCCTGCGGCACAATCGCAGCACTGGCAATTTATTCCGGGCAGGCAGTGCTCGGCGTGATGATGCTGACGCTGGCAGGCGGTCTTACGGGCTTTTTATTTTTCAATTTCAGCCCGGCAAAAATATTTATGGGGGACTGCGGCAGCCTGTTCCTCGGATTTATCATCGCATCGGCTACCGTTATGTGCACTGCAAAATCACAGACGCTTGTGAGCCTGGCGCTGCCGCTGCTGGCGCTGGGAATACCCATATTCGACACACTGTTCATTATGCTTAACAGGTTCGGCGACAAAAAACCGGTCTATATGCCCGACAAGGAACATTTTCATCACAGGCTTCTCAAACTGGGCCTGAAACAAAAACACATAGCAATCCTTGCCTACACGGTTACGCTGCTGGCGACCGGCGCGGGTATCTTTCTTATAGCGGCAAGAAACGTAAAGAGCATCATAATGTTCGCCTCAATACTCGTGCTGATTGTCCTTGTTTTTCACGTCATCGGCGAGGTCAGCATCAGACATATTCTGCGTGCGCTGCGAAGAAAATATTATTAAGTTAAAGCTGCGAGTTTTGAAACTGTGAATACCATAATAAAAAGAATGTTCAAAAACGCTTCGGTGCTCTTCAGCGGCAATACCCTTGCCGGATTGATGGGGCTGGTCAGCCTGTCCCTTGTCGCCAGAGCATTAGGCGCCGAGAAGCTGGGGGTTTTTGCGATTATCCAGTCATCCATAATCATTATCGACAGACTTATGAACTTTCAGTGCTGGCAGGCGATTATAAAATTCGGCGCCGATTTCCTCAAACAGAACAAAAAAGAAGAATTTAAAGCCCTTGCCAAGTTTTGCACAATTCTTGACGCTGCAACCGCTGCTGCAGGGACTTTTATAGCGGTAGCTGTCATTTGTATACTCGGGCAATGGAAAGGCTGGCAGGAGGAAACAATTTATGCAGCCATAGCTTACAGTTTCTGGATACTTTTTAATTTAAGGAGCACCTCTACGGGCATACTTCGGCTATTCGACAAATTCAAGCTTATTTCAGCAACAATGGTAACCGCAGCGTTTTTAAAAATGATTCTGGCAGTGATTGCATATATATTTTCCGGCAGCTTACTGGTATTCGTGATTATCTGGGTAGCAGCAGGGTTTGTGGAATCGGCGATATTGCTGACAAGCGGATGGCGCGAGGTTTATAAAAAAACAGGTGATAATTTCCTGAAGGCAAAACTGACTCCCATCGCAAAAGATAAAAATATCTGGAAATTCGTGTTAAGCACCAATTTAAGCTTGTCTATCCGGCAGGCTTCGAGAGAATTCGACGTTCTAATCACAGGAGTGATTTTAGGGCCGGCATTAACCGGTATATACAAGATAGCAAGACAGTTCGCCTGGGTCCTGGTACATCTAATTGAGCCGATATCGCAAGTAATCTATCCAGAACTGGCTCATCTGGCGGCTAAAAAACGATTTTCAGATATGAAACACGTCGCTACAAGAACGGCAGCAATTGTCGGCGGCATATCTGTGTTCGTATGGCTCGGCTCGATACTTTTCGGCAAATGGATTTTGAGCATCGCAGCAGGAGAAGAATTCACAGGGGCATGGGGCACGATGATTATTTTTATGTCAGGCCTCGTTATATGGGGTTTTACCTTCTGCCTGCCTGTCGGACTGCTTGCTGTCGGCAGAGCGGGTAAAGTTCTGCTGGTTCAGATAATCGCATTTGCAGCATTTCTGCCGGCATTATATCTGCTGCTTGTCAATATCGGAGTTGCGGGGGCAGCCATCGCACAAGTTATATACTTCGCGGTTTATTCGCTGCTTATGCTGCTATTCTTCAGGAAATACGTTTCAAATAATATGAGAAATGTTTCTGAGCAGAAATCAGGCACAGGAACAAAAAAACAGCAATGGCTGTATTACAATATTCACGATTTAATCAGGATTCGCCTGCAAAAAGGCCATATAAGTGAAAGATCTTTCGAGCTTTATTTCGGTCCATTTAAGACGGACTTCCTGAATGAAAAAGAAATCGATATTTCGGTCCAGCAAGACGTCCCTGGAATTTCAGAATTCAACGGCAATCATATTTTTTTGAAAAAATATAAAACTCATCTGGTTAAACAAAACGGTTCGTGGATACTGGCAGGCCGAAGGAATCTTCTGCCTTTTATTCATCCGTTTTTGCAAATGATATGTTTAAGAAAAAAATATTGTATGATTCACAGCGCATCAGTTGCCATAAACGGCAGGGGCGCGCTGATGCCTGCCTGCGGCGGAACGGGAAAGACAAGTGCGATTATCCATATTTTAAAAGAGATGGGCGGTTCAAGTTTCCTGAGTGATGATTTCAGCTTTCTTTCACAGGATTTGATTTACTCAATGCCGAAAGCGTTCGTTATATATCCATATCATCGGCCGCTGTTTGGGCATTTATTCAAATCGAGGCACAAATTTTTAATTCCTTCAGGTTTTTCCAATATATTCGGAAAAATTCAACTTTTTGCCCGGCCGGTTATTATGATGTTTCCCAGACTTGAAAATATTGCAAGAAGAATAACGCCCGAATATATGGTGGTGCCGGCACGCGAGGCTTTGGGCGATTTTGAATTT
>Ga0315543_1005060_pt1 | contig 10527 bp, 9 predicted proteins | sample SalMarSW160210MG_2_FD_203098 | JGI IMG/M metagenome (GOLD analysis project Ga0315543, IMG submission 203098) | Salt marsh sediment microbial communities from the Plum Island Ecosystem LTER, Massachusetts, United States - Salt Marsh Sediment SW1601-210 ...
CGGTGTACTTCGAGGGCAACTATGTGGCGTAAATTTAGGAACGCCGGTGTGAACGACCTTCTTTTGCGGTGTACTTCGAGGGCAACTATGTGGCGTAAATTTAGGAACGCCGGTGTGAACGACCTTCTTTTGCGGTGTACTTCGAGGTAAATGCAAGTCCCATATATTTATTCTGTCTGGTGTGAACGACCTTCTTTTGCGGTGTACTTCGAGGCAATCCTTTCATTTATGAGAGCGAAGTGTTGGTGTGAACGACCTTCTTTTGCGGTGTACTTCGAGGTTTGGTAATGCAGCATGTGGTTCGTTAAGTGGTGTGAACGACCTTCTTTTGCGGTGTACTTCGAGGGCAACCATAAAACAAACCATACTTGCCTTGTGGTGTGAACGACCTTCTTTTGCGGTGTACTTTAGTGTTTCTTTTCTGTCCCTATCCATCTCCGTGCCCTCAAGTCAACTCCCAAAGACGCACACTTTAAAAAGCCCCCGCGGCTTGTGCCTTAGGTGCACTTCGCAATTTTCATAACCGACTTAACAAAGTACTACCAATCTTACTAAACACCCAAAATTTGCTGAAATACTATATAAGTATATATGCATATACTAATATACTTTCTGACGCCACCACTTCGCAGTTCGCCACTCACCAATTAACCAATTCTCTAATTAACTAATCCCGCCCGTAACTTTTAACTTTTTAGCTTTGGTTTTGCACTTTCAGCTTTAACTTTTAAATTTCCTAATCGCTTCACCTCACTCATCATCTGCCGCCCCCCTGAAGTTTGATTGAACTTCTTCAAGTATCGCATTTTTGCCATAAAAACAGAGTCTGTCTTCTATATGAACTACGGACTACCGACCACTGACTACGAACAATGAACAACGAACTAAAAACTGTAAAATCTTTGCTCATTTTTGAAGATTTTGTATCAGTTTTTGAATATTTCCATACAGTTTTTGTGTGTTTCTATACTTTTTTCGAACGTTTTTGAATGTTTTCGAACGTTTGCTCATAAACCTGTGCCGTTGACACTTTAGGAGCCGTTTTACGAAATGACTTGCCCGCATTTCTCACTCTCCGAGATTGCCCACTTCACCCATTTTTAATAACATAGGCAATCTGTGGGATTTAGGCCCCGAAACCTACCCCCAAAAAACTAAAAAAATTCCCCTCTGTTCATATTTTTTTAGCTTGTTCGATTCTGATGGGTTGGCTCAAAAATTCTAACTGTGTTTTTACCTGCCTGTTTAGCCGTGTATAGGGCCTCGTCGGAATGGCTTGTAATATCCTCAGGGCTGCTCTCAGCGTCATATTGTCCAACCCCGATGCTGATAGATAGTGCTATTTGCTCTTTTTTCCACGCTATTGGCGAATCTGAGACTGCATCCACCATACGCTCAGCGACAATAACGGCATCAGCCAGCGAGGTATTGGGCAAAATTGCCGCAAATTCATCTCCGCCGTAACGGGCTGCTGTGTCGATTTGACGGATGCACGTCTTTATTTTTTTACCGATTTCCTGGATGACCTTATCGCCCGCACGGTGACCATAGGCATCGTTTATCTTCTTGAGATTGTCGATATCAACCATAATCAGTGAAATTTGGCCGCCATACCGCCGAGTTCTCCACAGTTCTTTCTCCAGAATTTCATAAAATGTCTTGTGGTTCGAAAGACCCGTCAATCCGTCCGTTGTAGCTTGACGCTGTATCTTTTCAAAAAGCTTTATATTGCCAATCGAAGCACCAACTAATTGGCTTAATAGCTCTACAAATGCAATATCATCACAACTGAAGCTGCCCTCTTCCATTTTGTCTGACAAATTGAGTACACCAACCACTCTGTCCTGGCAGATAAGCGGGGTGATAATGCAATTCTTGGTCTCATAGTTCTCGGCAAAAGCGCGTTGAGATTTCTTGATAATAGGCCTTTTGTGGGTATCTATGTTTCGCACCTGTATAAGTTTTTTACTTCTTACAGCCATAACCATAGGGGAGGGCGGATTTTGATTGACTGAAACTATTTTGTTTATAAGAAACGGATGATTGTATTTTTGGAGGTGTAGAATATCGTTTGTTTCATCGAGTATATACAGCGAAGCAAATCTCACACCAATCAAATTGGGAATGTTCTTAATGCAAACATTAGCTATTCGTTCGATGTCGAGGCAGTTTATCTGCCGAGCCAACGGGGTTATCTGCTCAAGCAGGGGAGCGCCGCCATGAGCGGTGTTACCGGTATTTTCGAAACTCTTATTGCTTCGGTGCATAGTTTATCCGCCTCCGGCGGATTAAAGCGATACAATTTTGCTCCATTTATACAGTTTCAGATAGTACTATTAGGTTCGCTTATCCCTGTATCGGATATTTAGGTAAGGGCGTTTGGCAAAAACCTTATAACTTCCCGGGCTTTTCTGCGTGTGCCGGCTGGTCATTCGTCTTAGCCAAAAGCCGCTGCTCTGCAAAAAAGCCACCCACAGAACGTGCCCAGGCCCTCATTCCGGATATACTCACACTTTCGCCTTAGAATGTCCCTGCACCACCACCTTAGAACATACCGTAATACACTTGAACCTTCGCCTCAGAAAGTCAGGGCACTTTTAATCCTGAAAACATGCCCAATTTCCCATAAGTGCCGGCAGAGACATTTCGCTCGCTTTGGTATACTTTTGCTCTGAAATGTGCCCAAATCCTTATCCTCAAACCCTTAACTGACGATATTCGGCGAAAAACACCGATAATACCGATAAATTTAAAGAAATATCGGCAAATTCCTACCTGCCAGGCAGCCAGCATTCGAAAAAAGGCCACTCACCACAGAAAACTTCCTAAATTTTTTCAAAAAAACAAAAAAAAGTTGACATTCGATAAAAGGTATTTTACATTTTGTAAAATGTAAAACACCTTTTGAGGACTAATGTAAACTAACAGCCGCCGGTTTGAAAAGAGTCAATAAGCTGAATTTGAATTGAGATGATTATTCAAACAAAAGCCATCAGTGATAATCAGGTGGTTTTAGCCACTTTGTATTTTACCTTTTTAACCCTTTGAATTCTTAATCGTCGAATCCTTAATGGGTCCATTATAAAAAGTTTTTGGTGATGCAGGTAGAAGTTAGAAATCGCACGTTGCAGATACCTACCAAGCTCTATCGAATTGGTGAATTGGTCCGTTGCACGCCTTTCTCCCGGCAAACTATTCATAACTACACAATAATGGGACTTATTCGTGAGGCACAGTGGACCGAAGGCGGACATCGACTGTACGACGAGTCAGTCTTTGAAAGATTATCAAGAATCATTGAACTTAAGAAAACAAAAACCCTTTGGGAAATAAGGCGGATTTTAAACAAAGAAGAGCCCCCCGGCAAGATAAGGGGACACGGCTCGCATTCTGGAAATAACTAAATAATGGACAGGTTGATTCCAGGCAAAGCCTGGTGGTTTGAGTGGAATCAAATAATTAACCATACATTGGAAGTTGGAGCTTAGGAAAAAAGGTAAAAGTGAAAAACGGCTGTATTTCTCGTTATTTTACTTTCACCTTAATGTAGGGGGCAATGAAGGGATAAAAAGGTCAAGGATGAGAAACATAGCTTCGCTTTTCACAGTCTATCCTTCCTGCTTTTCTCGCCCTCACAGGGGGAAAAGTTAATTATGAAAAAGCATAATACGAATGTAGGTGTTAAGTTGCCGCCTTTTTTAAGACATTTTGCCGGAATGCAAGCCCAATAGGGAGGATTGCTTATGAACCTGACGTCATTGATAACAGATAATATCACTGAACTACTCGTTAAGATAATTGAATTTACACAGAGTCGCCAAAAGATCCTTACCCAGAACATAAACAATATCCACAGTCCCGGTTTTGTACCGAAGGATTTAGCGGTGGACGAGTTCTCCGGCTTGTTGAACAATGCAATCAATGAGCATACCCGAAGCCAGCGTCTTCTGTTCTGCGATACTAAAAATATCAAATTTGGTGCTGCAGGCAGCTTAGAGACCCGACCAACAATAGACGAATATGCCGAAGGGCTGCTTAAAGAGAATCGAAATGAGTATCTCGAACTGCAAATAAATAAGCTTTTGGAGAATTCGCTCAACCAGAGAGTGGCGGCAGAATTGCTCAGGCAAAAACAGGGAATGATTTCAATCTTTGAATAATGTGTAGCGAACAGGAAAAAAGAAATCCTTTTTAAGAAAGTTGCTGATGGGTTCTCCTAAAGTTATCGGCTGGAAAGTCGATAAGGAATGTGATGGGTGTTTTCTCTGTGGGCGCGGCCGGAGAATCAGAAGGTAAGAGAAATGCTGGCACTTATAGGACTTAAAACTGAGTTTGTAAAACTTTTTAGGGTCATAGAATTTCATGGAGGAATCCTATGAAAACCAAACAGCAACTCAATATTGACCAAATATGGGAGCAGTTTCATAAAACCGGAGATGCCTATTTCCGCAATCTACTTATGGAACATTACAGGTTTCTGGTAAGGTATACCGCCGAGCGGTTACGCAGCAAATTACCTGAGAAGGTCGAGCTGGATGACCTTATCAGCGCTGGTATTTTTGGATTGATGGATGCTATCGATGCTTTCGACCCCACCAGAGGCGTAAAGTTTGAGACATATTGCTCGCCTCGTATAAGAGGCTCTATTCTCGATGAGTTACGGAGTATGGACTGGGTGCCGCGATTAGTCCGTGCCCGCGCCCATCAACTGATCAAGGCCGTACATTCGCTCGAAACCCATCTTGGCCGCAAGCCTACCGAAAAAGAAACGGCTGAAGAACTGGATATGAACATGGAGGAGTTTGACAGGCTCCAGCGCGATGCAAATGCAGTCAGCTTGGTTTCCTTGAACACCAAGTACGGCGAAGGCGAAGGCGAAAAAGATATTCGCGAAATAGATGTAATCAAAGATGAAAAAAGCGAAGACCCCCTGACCGAAGCTCAAAAGCGAGACCTGAAGAATCTACTCACCAAGGGGCTGACACGAGCCGAACGGCTGATTATCGTCTTATATTATTACGAAGAGATGACAATGAAGGAAATCGGCGTAACACTGGATTTATCCGAATCTCGCGTCTCGCAGATGCACTCTTCCATCATCGCACGTCTAAAAGCGCAAATGAACAGCCGCAAAAAGGAATTCTCGATTTAAAAGACCTCAGGCCCAAGGCCAACTTAACCGCGGATAGCTAAGCCACAAGTTACGCTGATTAACACTCCACGTGATGATAAGTGACAATCAATGGTCATCAAGTCTTGTTTTTTTCATCTACATAACCTTGATTTTATTCGTCTGGACGCATATAGTAAAGCAGTTTTGGCAAGGAGAAGAAAATGAGATTTACTAAAATGCACGGGCTGGGCAATGATTATGTTTATGTCAATTGCTTCGAGGAGAAAATCACCAACCCCGTAAAGTTGGCTCAAATCGTCAGCGACCGGCATTTTGGTATCGGTTCAGACGGCCTGATTCTGATAGGCCCGTCGCAGAGGGCCGATGTGCAGATGCGCATCTTCAATGCGGACGGCTCAGAAGCCGAAATGTGCGGAAATGGTATTCGATGCGTGGCCAAATATACTTACGAACATAAATTAGCCAAAGTGGAAGGGCCTTTTGTCGTGCCAGGCCAGCCACCCTGCCCTGCTTCACTAAATATAGAAACCGGCAATGGCGTTATAACCATTGGGCTTACAATCGATAATAATGACAAGGTCCAAAAGGTGTGTGTTAATATGGGCCAGCCTGTATTAGCAGCCAAGGATATACCTGTCAACTTACCTGTCAGAGAAATAATTGAACAGCCGATGCAATTTCTAAGCCGCGCACTTGTAATGACGTGCGTATCAATGGGAAATCCACATGCTGTATTTTTCTGTGATGATGTTAGCTTGATTGAGCTTGAAAAATTTGGCCCCGCTATCGAAAAGCACAGCATTTTTCCCAACCGCACTAATGTGCATTTCGTTCAGGTTGATAAACCCACGGAACTTACGATGCGCACATGGGAGCGAGGCAGTGGAATTACCCTGGCCTGTGGTACGGGTGCTTGCGCGTGCTGTGTGGCAGCGGTGCTTACCGGGCGAGGGGAGCGAGTATGCACCGCACATCTGCCCGGAGGCGACCTGGATTTGAACTGGTGTGAGAAAGATAACTGCGTCTATATGACCGGACCAGCAGTTGAGGTCTTTGAGGGTGTCTTTGACTGGCCGGGAAAGTAATTCTGGCGTAAGCCATCTTGATGATTATGTGCAAAGCTTCGGGGACTGACAAAATTCCAGAGCTACGCCATACCTACCAGAATGCAAATTGGTATCTGTGTGAGAATGACAGATGCTGCAAGTTCTCAATACCCTGCCGAAACCTGAAATCCTGCCGCCAAATTCAAGCAGGCCCGCTGTAGGGGGTATTGACAATTCCACCTTTAAGAGGTTGCCCGGCTTAAAGATGTCGTCCGCAGTCTCAAAATATAAACCGCCCGGACTTACGTTCACCGTACAGCCCTTGTGGAACTTCTCTGCTGTCGAACCAACTTTTCGACACGATAAACCAAGCGTTATCGGTAATCGCTTAAACTTTCGCTTTTCAGAGCTATTCATCGCCTGCCTCCCTGCTCAATCTTCGAATATCCCTTATGGCTAACTCGTGTAGCTATGCAAAGTACATACCAAAACGAGTGATGAGCAAATAGCCCATTTTTACTTTTACAAGTACTTATCAGCCATAAAGTTAAGCAGAATTAACACCTCCATCTACGCCCAGTTTGGCCGGGGAGACATTTATAATGTTGCGAAATAACAACGCCAGAAGCTCATTTTCTGTGGTTTAAGTCGAACACAAAGACCGAGAAAATCTGTTTAGCCGCTTATTCTACAGAATGTTACGCTTTTTACTAAACAGGCGACTCTTTCAATCCGAAAAAAGAACAGGTACGTTGCTTTTTTACAACATCTATACTTGATAAGGTGGAGATAGGCTTAGTTATTTGAGCTATGTCAAAACACAAGAAATTACCATCTGAAAAGTCAGACATCATCGAAAAGGCCAAGCTTGCCGACACTGAAAGACTGGCTACTATCGGCAAGTTCACTTCTAAAGTGGCACACGAGCTAAATAATCCTATGGATGGAATACTGCGGTATATCAATCTTACAATGAGAATCGTTGAGCAGGAAAATCTCGAAAAAGCCAAAGAATATCTCACACGGTGCCGGCAGGGACTTATGAGAATGGTTCAAATTGTAAGTGAACTGTTGGAATTCTCACGCAGCACTTACACGCCGTCTGAACACGTCAAAATAGAGCAGATTATTGAAGATGCTATAAAAACAATGGATACGAGAGCAGAAACTTCGAACGTTCAGATATTATCGAGCTACGCTCCCGGCACACCAGAAATCAGGAGCAGCAATTTGTTTCAGGTCTTCTGTAACCTCATAAAGAATGCACTGGATGCAATGCCGGATGGCGGACAACTCCGCATCTCCACGCGCCTTGCAGCGGATAATACTGTCGTGGTGGAGTTTCGTGACACAGGAGCCGGTTTCGCCCCCGAAGACGCCAAAGTCATATTCGAGCCGTTCTTTACTACAAAAGATAAAAACAAAGGGACAGGATTAGGATTGGCAATATGTAAAGACATAATTGAAAGATACAACGGTCGAATAACTGCTGAAAACGCAGCCGGAGGTGGAAGTATATTCACTGTATATTTGCCCGTGGCGATAGGAAGTTCATAAAAGCTGACAAGGATAACTATGAGAGAAAAGAATATTCTTGTTGTAGATGACGATAGAATCATACTGGATTCGCTGTGCGAATTCTTATCACTTGAAGGGTTCGGAACAAACGGTGCCGAAACGTTAAAAAGCGCTATAGCTGAGCTGGAAAAGCAAAGCTATGGCCTCGTTATAACAGATGTTAATCTGCCGGATGGAGACGGCTTCGAATTATTAGATATCGTCGGGAAAAACTATCCGCAAACAGTGGTAATTGCGATAACCGGCTATGGCAGTATTGAAAGCGCAATCAAGGCCATCAAGCGAGGCGCCTACGAATATCTTACCAAGCCGATAGTGGACGATGAATTGCGGCTGGTGGTGGAAAGAGCAATCAAACAACAATCACTTATAAGTGAAAACGAGAACCTGAGATTACAACTCGAACAAAAATACAGTCTGGAAAATATAATCAGCCACAACTATAAGATGGCTAAAATCTTCGAGCTTGTAGAGGCCGTCGCCGACAGCAAAACAACAATACTAATGACGGGTCCATCAGGCACCGGTAAAAGTATGCTGGCAAGAGCAATACACCATCGCTCAAGTCGAAGGAATAAGCCATTCGTGGAGGTCGGCTGCGGTGCACTGCCCGAAACATTGCTTGAAAGTGAATTATTCGGACATATTAAGGGAGCGTTTACCGGTGCCATAAGTAATAAAGAAGGCAAATTTCTGGCGGCGAATGGCGGCACGATTTTCCTTGATGAAGTTGCCAACGCCTCACCGGCTCTTCAAGTCAAGCTCCTGCGGGTTCTGGAGGACAGGCAGTTTGAGCCGGTTGGTAGTAATAAGACTGAGACCGTCGACACGCGGATATTACTTGCTTCAAATAAAGACTTGAATGAGGAAGTAAAGCAAGGCAGATTTCGGGAAGATTTGTATTACCGAATAAACGTGGTAACGATAGAGCTGCCGCCTTTGTGCGAGAGAGTGGGTGATGTTCGACTGTTGGCAAGACATTTTTTGCAGGTCTACTGCGCACAACACAACAGAGAAAAGCTCGGTATTACCGACGAGGCGATGGAATATTTGGAGCGTTATTCCTGGCCCGGCAACGTGCGCGAACTGGAAAACATAATTGAGCGAGCGGTTCTGCTAAGCAAAGATAAATTCATCGGTCCTTTCGATTTGCCACACTCAATCAAACAGGAACGGCGGCAAAAATCATACAACCCGACGAGCTTAAAGGAAGCACTGGCTGAGCCGGAGAAAAATATCATCCGCCAGGCACTTGAAGCTAATCACTGGAACAGGCAGGAAACCGCCAAAGCACTACAGATAAACCGCACAACTCTATACAAAAAAATGAAACAATATGGCCTCGATGCCGAGGCCGAACGATTAGGCCTGACCTGATATTTGATTGTTGACTAAGGTTTTACGATGACTAATTTTAACCAGATGAGGAAATTTGGATTATGAACCAGAAGCAATTTATTACTATGTGGTGTGGAATAGCGGCTGTTGTATTGGCCGGCCTTACTGTAATAGAAAACTATGGTCTTGTGTGTTCTTATGGTTTCTTTGTATGGGTATTCATAGTGGCTTTGGTAACAGGCGGCCTGATTTATACCTTCAAAGGCAAAAAAGGCAGAGGGCAAAAAGTGAAAAATACAATCCAGGACATACGGGATGGTATCCTCAAGAAAAGACGATTCAAGATGAGAAAAGATGACTACGATAAGGATAAATAACGTCACATATAGCGAAAGCCAAATACCATAAAAAACCCCTGCTATGCGGAGGGAGGGAAGAGAGGAAAAAGCAGGGGCTTAAAAAGCTATCGTAATTATAGTTGTCCCCTCAGCGTAGTCAAGACAATAATGTCGATAAAAGAAAAATCCTATTGAGTGTTAAACCCACTGCCCGGGACTGGAGTCGAACCAGCACTCCCTAATGGGAACCAGCCCCTCAAGCTGGCGCGTCTGCCTATTCCGCCACCCGGGCGAGCTAATTTAGTATTTATTGATGATTATTGACTATTGATTGTTGATTGTCAATTATCAACTTAGAAATGTAGAAAAGACAAACAGCAGTTAAGCCTCAATTACGTGCCTCTTTCGTTGTTCCAGAGTAAAATCTGGAGGCGCGGGCAGAAGGCAAAGCCGGTATGTTTGCACATATCGGCAACCATCGGTGATTTGGCTAAAAGCTCATCCCTTGTAGCTGCTTGCGGCATTAACATTACCTTTTCTGAATTGACGTTTCCGAGTTTCTCTATTGTTTGCTGTATTTCTGCCAAATTGGCCTGTGAATCCACCACAAATTTTAGTTGATATTTATAATTATCAATCAGCTTGCGTAAGACAGCTATATCTAATCTCGAATCCTCGTGAATCACAGCAAGTTTTGGGTCGTCTGGTGCAGAGTTACTCAATTTCGGGCTGATACTCATTAAATTACAGGCTAAATCCGGCATGAATGCAATACCCGCCGTTTCAATTGTTATATGTCTGTCAGATGCTTTTAATTTTTGCACCAGCTCCGGTAACTGCGAATTTGTCATCGGCTCGCCACCGGTTATTACTACAAATCTGCCGTCAGCTCCGTCAGCAATCTCGGCAACTTCATTGATACTATATTCGGTTCCTGATTTTTCGTCCCAGGCGTATTTTGTATCGCACCATCGGCAGCGTAAAGGGCAGCCTGCCAGACGCACAAATACGCTGGGAATACCAACCAAAAATCCCTCGCCCTGTAGAGAATAGAATATCTCATTTATTACCATATGTGATTACTTGTCCACAT
>Ga0315543_1005067_pt1 | contig 10516 bp, 8 predicted proteins | sample SalMarSW160210MG_2_FD_203098 | JGI IMG/M metagenome (GOLD analysis project Ga0315543, IMG submission 203098) | Salt marsh sediment microbial communities from the Plum Island Ecosystem LTER, Massachusetts, United States - Salt Marsh Sediment SW1601-210 ...
AGATCGTCGTCTACCGGGATGAGCTGCCACTTCCACTCCACGATGCTATTGGTGTCGTCGTCCACCACGATGTCGAATCGCCCGATCTGGTCGGTGCCCACGCCCGCCTGGGTGATCAGGATGTCGTTGACCACTGCCGGTTGCTCCAGAATGGTGTGGGAGTGCCCGCCAATGATCATATCTACGCCCCATTGTGGATCGAGCATGGCCGCAAGTTCCTTGTCCGAATCAAAACCGATGTGCGTGAGAAGGATCGTCAGATCAATGTCTTCGTCCTTGTACGCATTGCAGATCTTGCCCACCTCGGCATTGGCTTCCTCCAGCGAGATGAAACTTGCGATCTGAGTATCTGTCTTCAGAGACTTGAGCACGGCATCGGTAATGATGCCGATGAACATGATGTCGAACCCAGCCTTATTGATGATGAGGTATGGCCGCATCAGCCGCCGGTGATACTTCTTGATGTACAGGTTGGCGTTGACAATGGGGAAACTGGCCATCTTTTCAAGAAACAGCAAGTGAGGCAACCCGTAATCCATCTCATGGTTGCCCAGTGTGACAACGTCTGGCGCCAGGTAGTTCATGATCTCCATCGTAGAGATGCCCTTGAATTCCGAGTCAATCATCGACCCCTGCACCATGTCACCGGAAATGACGTACAGAACGTTCTCCTCTTCTTCCCGAACCCTGCTGATATAGCCCGAAAGCAGCGCCAATCCTCCGATCAGATTGCCTTCAGCGCCCTCGACCTCCGCCAGGAAATCTCCGTGCATGTCATTGGAATGCAAGATCGTGAACTTTTTCGTCTTCACCTTTCGTGCTCCTTTCTTCTGGTACACGAATTGCACGAATTTCCACGAAAAACACGAGATCTCCCAAAAAGAATTCGTGGAATTCGGTTTCGTTTGTGCTATTCGTGTACAGGCCCTCCCAGCACCCGCGATCTAAACTCCAGTATATACGGGCAGACCCTGAGGGCCTTTGGGCAAACCCTCAGGGTCTTGACATTCTTGATTCACACCAGAGAACGAAAGTGATTCCGTAGCAGGCCATAGCTATGCGTATCGCCTACCGCATTGGAGAGCCGTTGGTTTAGGCATCGTGTCTCCTCTCTCAGCAACACCTCAAGGGTCCTCAAAGCGCTCGGGGGCTCTGACTTGTGCAACTGGGTGGTCAAACTGCGGGCGATAGGTAGAAGAGAATGGCAAAATAGTGGCAGATGCTGCCCCCCAGAACAAATAGATGCCAGATGGCGTGGTTGTACGGCAACTTGCGCCAGGCATAGAAAATGACTCCCACGGTATAGATCACCCCGCCAACGCCCAACCAGATCAGACCACCGCGAGGAATGTGGGCCAACGCCTCTTTCCAGGCGATCACACCCATCCAGCCCATCAAGATGTAGGCCAGCGTAGAAAGTGTTCGAAACCGATGGATGAAGAACGCTTTGAAAACGACTCCTATCAGCGCCAAACCCCAAACGACACCCAGCAGGGTCCTACTCCAGGCCCCTGGGATGCCAACCAGAAGGAAAGGAGTATACGTCCCGGCAATCAGCAGATAAATGGCGGCGTGGTCGATGACTTGAAAGACCAATTTCACGCGGGGCTTCTGAAAGCTGTGGTAAAGAGTTGAAGCCAGGTAGAGAATAATGAGGGTACTGCCATAAATGCTAAAGGCAACAATTCGCCAGGCATCACGGTACAGAGCAGCCAAGACGACGAGCAAGGTTAGTCCTGCCACACTGAGGCCGGTTCCAATACCGTGCGTAATGGCGTTGGCTATTTCCTCCCCCAAGCTATAGGATTTGTACATTTGGGAAGCATCCCGCACTTTCTGTGATGACATCGCCTCGTCCTTCCGCTGAACGTCCTCTCCGCTACTGGCCCACATCGCCTTGTGAGCGAGAATAACCGGGGCCTAGCTACGTGAAGCATCAGTGAAACTCGGGTTGGAAACCTAGTCCCTTGCCAGCCTAAGGCACTCGTATTGTATGCTCTGATTGTCTGTGTGTCAAGTGCAATCTGACAATCGGGTGTAGCTCACGTTCGCGCCAAGTTCTCGGTGAGCAGGTTGCCGTTCTGGCCAAACCGAGCCTCTCTTAAGGGACATCGCTCTGTGGACCGCAGGCTTGATCTGCGGGCGCCGCTCTCCTTCTCATCCGAGACCCGCCTTTCGATCAGCTCTGGTTTCTCTCGATGGGACACTTGCAGGCGATTCCCTCATCCTCTGCAGTTTCCGGCCAGCAGCGGTTGGCCGAGATGCACGCGGACCGTTCCTGCAGCCCCAGTTGGAAGCGCTTGGGGAGGTCAGGCTCGCAGATGAGAGGGCGACACAGCGAGACAAAATCGGCATCGCCGCATGTCAGCACGTCTTCCATCACACGCCGTGAGCGGAAACCGCCGACCAGCATAATCGGGAGCTTGGTCACGGGACGCGCCTGCTGAGCGAGGGCACGAAAGTAGGCTTCATCCTCCTCGGAACGGATCCCTGTGCGCACGATGGACTTCGGGCCAATGCCCCCGCTGATCTCCAGAGCATCCAGGCCGAGCTCCGCCAACGCTGCTGCTGCCTGAACCCCCCCCTCGGCAGTCAGGCCTCCCTCCACAGAGTCCATCATGCCCAGCTTGATGAACACAGGGTAGCTCGGCCCCACTTGCTGACGCACTGCCCTGGAGACCGCCCGCAGGAAACCCATCCGCGCCTCCAGGTCACCGCCCCACTTATCTGTGCGCCGGTTTATCAAGGGGGACAGGAACTGGCTGATCAGGTAGCCGTGAGCGCCGTGGAGCTGCACGCCGTCAAAGCCGGCCTCCTTGGCTCTTCGTGCCGCCTGGGCATAGGCCTGGATCGTCAGGTTGATTTCCTCGGGCGTCATCTCTCGCGCCGAGCGTTTCAAGAAGGGGAGTGTCACAGTCGAGGGAGCGATGGCGTCTTCAACCGCCGTACGGCCACACTGGATTCCGCCGTGGTTGATCTGGACTGCAATCCTCCCCCCTTCCTGATGCACGGCACTGGCCAATTCAGCCAGATGGGGAATTAGGTCATCCGAGTAGATGCCGGTCATGCCACGATGCGCCTTGCCAGAGGGATGGACGTACATGTGGCCGGTGATGATCAGTCCGACGCCGCCGCGTGCCAGCTCTCGGTAGCAGTCCTTGAGGCGCGGTTTCGGTCGCCCACTGTCATCTGCAAGGTACTCAGCAGTAGCTGAGCGGATGATGCGGTTACGTAGGGTCAAGGTACCGATGTTTCCTGTGCTGAAAAGCATGCTCATACTGTGCCTCCAGGGAACTCGATTGCTTCCGAGGGCACTCCGGCTTCACTGCCCCCAAGACATGGACAGTCTGCCCGGGGGCCATTGCTATCCTGTTCACCGCAGAGAGCGCAGCCTCCCATCCTTGAAGCCAAAGAGACGCAGAGTTCGTACAGCTTTGCTGAGGGTTCTGCGGTGCTGGTCCATGGCCCGCCTACATAATCGCGGGATGATGCGCATGACCTGTTGTCAAGAACGAGCAGGCTACAGTCAGCCCACACGACGGCACAGCACTCTGTTGTCAAGCTCATACGCGTGCTCAGTAGGGCTGCTTCTCGCCGAGCACCTCATGGACACGAACCATCCAAGCGCTGATGAGTATTTTCTGGGGGCACAGATCTTCGCATTCATGGCACTTCTGACACGCGTTGGCTCGCGCCTCCTCCGGGACCTGTTCATACCGGAAACGGGCCTGCTCGACTGAGTTGTATGCCTTGCCTCTGTTGAAGAGCTCGAAAAGGCGAGGGATGTCAACACCGTTTGGGCACGGCAAGCAGTACCCGCACTTTGTGCACGGAATGGGATATAGCCCTTCGTATTCTTCCCCCACTCTGCGGACAAGCTCTAGTCCTTCTTCGGTCAGCGTGCTGATCCCTGATGCGCCAGCGCTGGCAACATTCTCTTCGACTTGCTGCATCGTGCTCATGCCGCTGAGCACCACTGACACTTCCGGTTGGTTCCAGAGCCACTGCAGCGCCCAATCTGCCGGTGTGCGTTTGCTCGGGCCGCCATCCCACAGCCGCTGAATCTTGTCGGGTGGGTTCGCGAGCGCACCACCGAGCAGAGGCTCCATGATCACCACAGCCAGTCCCTTAGCTGCCGCATACTTCAGACCTTTGGTGCCGGCCTGTTCCTCCACGTCCACATAGTTGTACTGGATCTGGCAGAACGTCCACTTGTCATACGCGTCCACGATCTCTTTAAAAACATCGTATCTGTCGTGGAATGAGAAGCCGAGATACCCGATGCGCCCATCGGCAATGGCCTTCTCAGCCTCTGGCAGCACACGCAGATCGTGCATCGCTTGCCAACGCTTCTCGTCTAGCCCGTGCAGGAGGTAAAAGTCTAGGTGATCAGTCTGAAGCCTTTCTAGCTGCTCGTTGAGGTACTTGTCAAAATCCTTAGGCGTCTGCACCAGCCAACAGGGCAGCTTTGTGGCCAGCCTGACCTTTTCCCGATACCCTCCCTTGAGCGCCCGCCCAACGAAGGGCTCACTGTTTCCGCCATGGTACGGATAAGCCGTGTCCAGATAGTTCACGCCGTGATCAATGGCGTAGTGCAGCATCCTGGTCGCCTCTGGCTCGTCAATGTTGGAGGCCTCCCTGCCCTTTCTGGGAAACCGCATGCACCCAAATCCGAGAGCCGACACTTCCCACTCCAGCTTTCCAAATCTGCGATATCTCATTGCACTGCACTCCTCCCGCACCTCAAACGGCCACGATTGTCCCATCCAGGACAGCTTCGACACTCACGGCAGGGCCTGGACAGGCCAAGAAAGCGCGGCAAAACCGATACAGATTATGTGAATGAGTATAGTGAGCGCGATGCCCAGCGCAGTCACATCGGCCGGTACCTTCTCCAGTGAGAAGAGCACCAGCGCAGCAAACACGGTGCACAAGAGAAGCGCAATCGCTGTGGTCATGATCCTGGCATCCTGAAAACACCTATGCCGTCTCACATGGTGGTGCAAGAGTGCATTTCACAGAACGGTTAGCGGCTGCTTCCTTGAGTTGCGTCTGTCCTAGAGGAAGGGCGACGCAATGATCAACCCGAGTATACCATTGATCGGGCATTCGCGCAACCGCCGTGCAGGCCTGGATAGACGTCCTACGTGACACCGCGCGCACTGCCACTCAGGCGGCGGCTAACGGAAGCCGCCCTAGGCACCCAGAATCAATCGTGGCCTACACCCAGCAACTCCAGCATTGTGTCCACATCGGTAGTGGGGAGTTGGCAATGGTAGTCGAGGCAGACGTACACAGTGGCTTTGCTATCAATCCTCCGCTGATACCTTGTGAACTCAGCCAGGCCAGCAATGTCGGGTGATTCCTCTTCGTCTGGCCGGAAGAGCACGACCTTGCCGGGCACAAACTGCGTCCTGAGCACCCTCAATATCGCCTGCGTATCCTTTGCCTTCAGGATCCCAGCGATAACCACCTCGTAGGAAGGCCCCAGCGCAAAGTCAACTGCGACTAGGAGTTGAGTATACGCTGACGGTGATCGTTCAACATCACTGGAGAACGCCCGTGCGATGCCCGCCGCCTTTTCCTCCAAATCCGAATCAGCAGTCATGCGCCCCAGACGTAGCAGGTTGAGCATGGCCACCGAATTGCCCGATGGAATCGCCCCGTCGTAGATTCCCTTCCGCCGTACAAGGAGCTCGTCAGCGTCATCTGCTGTAGAATAGAAACCGCCATGCTCATCGTCCCCTAAGTGCTGAATCATAACCGCGTTCAGCGCCAGCGCGCTCCGCAAGTGACGCGCGTCAAAGGTAGCCTCGTACAGTTCCAGCAGCCCCCAGATCAGGAACGCATAGTCATCCACGTATGCAGACAGGGCGGCTTCCCCATCGCGATAGCGGTGGAGCAGCCGTCCGTCGGCGGTCCGCATGTTCTCGAGAATGAAGGCGGCCGCACGCCCGGCTGCCTCAGCGTACTTGGGCTCATCAAAGGCCCGAGCGCCCTTGGCCAGAGCAGCGATCATCAAGCCATTCCAATCGGTCAGCACTTTGTCATCTTTCAGTGGATGAACCCGCTTCTCGCGGTAAGCAAACATCGTCTGCCGTGCGGCTTCCAGGCGCTCCTGCAGATCCGGCTCGGACATCTTGAAGGCGGTTGCCAACAGCGAGAGTGGCGCCGTCAGATGCAGGATATTCCTGCCCGTCCTCTGACCGGTGGCCTCCTCAGCAAAGTTGCCACCGAGTTCACCATTGAACACCCTCATGATGAAATCCACGCCCCCGCTGCCAAGAACCTGCCGGAGTTCATCTTGCGTCCACAGGTAGAACTTGCCTTCCTCACCTTCGCTATCAGCATCCTCGGCTGAGTAGAACCCGCCTTCAGGCGCTGTCATGTCGCGCAAGACGTAGGCAAAGACCTCGCGGGCCGTTGTCTCGTATTCCCCATTTCCGGTGGCCTGATAGGCCTCCGCATATGCCATGCCCAACATGGCCTGATCGTAGAGCATCTTCTCAAAATGGGGCAACAGCCAGCGGGCGTCGGTAGAATAACGATGAAAGCCGAATCCAAGGTGATCGAATACACCACCGCGTCGCATCGCCTGCAGGGTCTTCTCGACCATCTCCAAAGCTCTCTCATCCCCCGTACGCTTCCAGTAGCGCAGCAGGAAAAGCAACTGATGAGGCGTTGGGAACTTGGGAGAGCTGCCGAAGCCCCCATACTGATCATCGAACCGCTGGGCGAGTTGCTGATATGCCAGCTCTAGCGTGGACTCGTCCAGGTCTCCACCAGCTGCATCTTGTGACATTTGCTGGACAGCAGCGCTAACTCTGGCCGCCACACCTAGCAGCTCGTCCCGTCGTGTCGCCCAATGGTCCTTGATGACAGAGATGAGCGTCAGCAGCCCCGTCCGCCCCACACTACTCTCCTTCGGGATATAAGTCGCTGCAAAGAAAGGGATCTTGTCAGGCGTCATGATGATAGTCAGCGGCCATCCTCCTCTGCCGGTCATCATCTGAGAGACCGTCATGTAGACATCGTCGATATCCGGCCGCTCCTCGCGATCCACCTTGATACACACAAAGGCATCGTTCATCAGCGCAGCGACACTCGGGTCCTCGAACGACTCGTGTTCCATCACATGGCACCAGTGGCAGCTTGAGTAGCCAATGGACAGAAAGATGGGTTTGTCCTCCCTGCGAGCCTTCTCAAATGCCTCTTCTCCCCACGGATACCAGTCCACAGGGTTATCGGCATGTTGAAGCAGGTAGGGACTCTTCTGATCAGTTAGACGATTGTCTTTCCCGGCACTGCTTGTTGGCCGGTTATTCGGAGTCTTGGCCATCAGTGTACACACCCGTGCGTTATGACAATAACAATGCAGAGCCCGGTCGCCATGCAAGCACAAGCCTTCTCCGCCCTACTAGTGCCAGGAAAGGACAAGCAAGAGAATCGCGACACTATAGGTGCCACTGACCCTCAGTGGATGTCCACAGCACATTGTCACCCCAGATGCCGCTGGTAAGAACCGCCCTACGACCGGCTGGCAGTCAGGCTAGCGGGGTAAGAAGCTACTCTTCCTCCACCGTTGCCTTCATGACCTACTCCAGATAGAGCGGTTCGGGCAGGGCACCCTCAAAGCTCACCTCTTCGTTCACGACCGTCTTGGGCACGGAGAAGACGTTGTGTTTGAACATCAGATGGGCAAAGGCCGAGCTCTCCACCATGTCTGCCCGCACCATGTCGCTCTCCAGAGCCATGCTGTGCGCCAACTGCACAGCCATCGGGCAATATGGGCAGGTGAGAGTGACGAACACCTGGAGGTGGAGGGGATGCTTCAGCCCCCTCAGGGCCTCCTTGGTCTCTGGCATAAGACCTGACTTCCCCGCCGAGACGGCCTTGATGGCCTGCACGAGCGATGCGAATTCATAGCCTGTGGGCACGCCGTAGAAGCGCATCCCATAGTCCTTTTCCCCTTCCACCACGATGGCCGGGATCTTGTCCACCCCGTAGTGCTCTGCTACCGCCTTGTCCACGGCGAAGTGGTGGACCTCAACATCCAGCTCACCCGAAAAGGAGGCTAGCTCTTCAGCGAGGGCGGTGTTCTGCCGGCAGTGCTCGCACTCGATCTGCTGGGTGAAGACCACCAGCTTCACCTTTCCGTTGACCCCTCGAACTCCTTGCTCAGGTAATCTCGAACATCCTCGTTTAAGACAGTCATCTCTTCCCCCTACTGAGAACTCTTAACCGACTCGTCCATCAATTTGCTAGGAATCAGTCCCCACAGCCGAAGGACTGCGTGCCCGTGAATGGACTACCTCCTAAGGAGGTAGCTATAGGCGCTCAGGGACGCATTGGCCCCCTCTCCAGCAGCAACGATGATTTGCTTTTCAGGGACGTTGGTCACGTCGCCAGCAGCAAAGATGCCAGGCACGCTCGTCCGACAGCTGCAATCAACCACTATCTCCCCGACTTTGTTCAGTGCTAATAAGCCCCGGGCGAGTTCGGAGTTGGGGACCAAGCCGATCTCGATGAAGACTCCCCCCACTGCCAGTTGCTGGGTCTCGCCAGCTTCTCTGGATTCGATGACTAGTCCGCTCACTCTCTCCTCACTCAGGATTTCCTTGACCATGTAGCCCAGGAAAGGGATCACTTTCTGTGAAACCTCGGCCTTCTCTACCAATATGGGGTCAGCTTGCCAGCCAGCGGCTACATTCACCACGTAGATTCTGGCGGCAATCTTGATGAGGTCGACCACTGCTGTGAGAGCTGAGTTACCACCCCCGATGACCGCTACGTCCATCCCCGCGAAGAGGGGGGCGTCGCAGATGGAACAGTATGTAACGCCACGTCCTACCAGTTCCTTCTCGCCAGACACATCGAGTTGCCTGGAGCGCTTCCCGGAGGCGATGATCACTGCCTTGCCCACGAAACCTTTTCCCGTTCGCGTGGAGACCGTAAACTCATCGTCCTGGGCAGTGAGCTTTGTCACTCCCTCGCCGATTATGACATCAATGGGGAACTGCTTCACCTGCTCGTGGAACTTGGCCATCAGCTCCGGACCTGTGACGTACTGGTAACCCATATAGTTCTCGATCTCGGAGGTCAGGAGCGGCTGGCCGCCTAGGTCCTTGCTCACCAGCAAGGTCCTCAGCTTCTTGCGGCTACTGTAGACGGCGGCAGTCATCCCCGCCGGCCCAGCGCCAACAATGATTAGCTCATAGGCCCCCTCACCCATCGGCCTTTTGTCTTTGGCCTCGTCGACGACTCCAGGCAAGATGACCCCAATGTCTTCCAACACCTTCAGCTCCTCTCTGTATGTAGAGCCTCAGTAGATCCAGTTTTTGGAGCGGAGCGGGCTCCCACGCCCGCGGCTCGGCAGCATGCCCACTCCACTCATCTGCACCTGCCCTGTCTCACCTTTGTCTTTACGCCACCTCTGGTCTTTGCGCCAGAGGCGTAAACGGAAGGCGTAAACGGGGACGAGAGAACTGAGGCGGCGCAGATGCAGGTGTCGCTCCGTGGATGCTGCCCTTCGGCTGCGCTCACCTGTGCCTGCCTTGCCGAAGGCGTCCGGGCCACCGCTCGTCGCGGAGCGCCGAGAGGCGCTAACGCGGAGACGGGGCGGCCCAAGTGCAAGCAGGACATGGCGCGAGGAGCCGCCTCTGGTGATGATCTTGGATCTACCGAGTCTGGCCAGTTGTCGGTGTTGGCAGGTAGAGAACACACTCAAGGTCTACCGAGTCTCCAGAGCCTGTGCTGCCTCCAACACCTCTTCCATGGGTGGCACCTCCTTCACAGGGTATACCTTGGCAAAGCGGATGACACCCTGCATGTCAATAACGAAGATAGCCCGCTCTGCGAAGCCTTCCTCTCGCAGCACACCGTACCGCTTTGCCACCTCCCCATGCGGCCAAAAGTCACTTACAAACCGGAAGGATTCGATCCCTAATGACTCGGCCCAGGCCTTCTTGCTAGGCACGCTGTCAACACTGATACCCAGAACCTGGGTATTCAAGCGCCCGAACTGGGGCATTGCGTCATCAAGCGCCTGCATCTCCGCTGCACAACCCGAGGTCCAGGCCAGGGGATGAAAGGCCAAGACGACGTTCTTACTGCCGCGATACTCGCGCAGGTGAATCGTCTTGCCTCCGGCCGCCTGCAGTGCAAAATCCGGCGCTTCGCTTCCAACCGCTAGAGGCTCCTTTCTTTCCATTGTGTTGGGATGGGCAATCTCCTTTCCCAAGGAGACCTTCACCTCGAACAACTCGTCCGCCCTCACTTTGTCCGGACAGTCTATGACCGGCACGTGCTTCTCTTTCTTCCAGTCACCGTGTTGGGTTTTGTTTCCTAACACTATGCTGATCTCCTTTCTTGATTCACTTCATTCGGATCGAGCCGCTGATCTTCGTAGGTCGGCACTCCCTCCGCGTGGTAAATAACACCGATGGGCATGCGATTCCCGCACTCGTAGGCCTTTTTCCAGGCTGCCTCGTGCTTGGCAGAATCGTAGCCTCCTTCT
>Ga0315543_1005069_pt1 | contig 10515 bp, 22 predicted proteins | sample SalMarSW160210MG_2_FD_203098 | JGI IMG/M metagenome (GOLD analysis project Ga0315543, IMG submission 203098) | Salt marsh sediment microbial communities from the Plum Island Ecosystem LTER, Massachusetts, United States - Salt Marsh Sediment SW1601-210 ...
CTGAAAATCCGAATACTTGTTTCATAATTCAACTGCCTTTTCAAACGCTGCCCTAAATATTTCTGGAAGTAAGTCTATTTTGGCACGCTTTCCGACAAACACAATCGGGATACCGTATTTAGTCGCTATTTCTGCCGTCCAGTAGTAAATCGACCTGGATGTTAATCTTGCTTTACCTCTGCTCTTTTTCCTTATATGTGTTAATGCGCGGTTAATACTCAACCCGCTCAGGGTATCTTCTACAACAATAACCTTAACCGGATATTTACTCAAGCGCTCTAAAAACCGGACAAACGTTGGTCTGTATCCATTGGCCAAATCGTTTAGCAATTCAATTAAACCACTCTTTTTTTCGATGGCGATTACTTTTTCAAAGCCCTCGAAGGTATAATCGCCTGTCTTCAGGTTCGCCCTTTTCATTTTGAATGGCAAAACCCAGGGACGCTTTTCCTGTTTGTCATATAAAACAGGTGGTAACTGTTTCGGAGTTTTTTTGCCTTTCAAATATCTCACAATTTACTCCTATTCCAGTGTGCTGTTGCGGATGCCCAACGCAATCTTCCTCGTTCATGCCTGGATTCTGCTTCCCATCCATATACCTTTTTTCCACATCTTGGGCATAAAATTTCGTCGTCACAAATAGCTACTTGACAACATGTTGTAAACATTGTGCTATTAGTTCCTCCAGGCTGTAAAGGAAGTACACCAGATTCAATGTCAATATGTTGCTTTTCTCTTATTCTCATTGTTGGTCTTTCAACTCTGGGTTATCGTGGATGTTGCCGATGACTTCAATATCAAAACATTCAGAATTAAATCTTTTAACACAGGAACGCTCGTATATATATTTCATTTCAAAGCTATTACAGAGATGGAGTATTTCATCTTGCTTTGACCAATAGCAATGAACCAAATAACACAATTCTTTATCGCTCCATTTGACATAACCTTTGTAATGTTGCGATGTACTCATCGAAAAATATATCTCATCTCCCGCGTATATTTCTCTGTCATTCTTGTCTTTTAGACCAATAAACTGTTCAAAAACTATTCCGTTTTGTTGTTCATACTCTATGCTTTTATTTATCCAGCACTCACCCAATTCGTGTGAACCATAAACACACGGATCATATTCGAGAGTTTTTCCATTCCATGTTCTAAATTTAATTACACTCATTCTGAATCTCCTTCATAACTTATTTGTCTTTCTCAAAAAACAAAACCGGATACGCTTCTCCATTTACATAGTCTCTGTATGAAAGAAATTCGTGCATTACATCCGATCCCAAAAACAACTGTAACAAAATTCTTTCCGTATTACAAATTGCCGTTTTTATATCAACATAAATATGATAATGTGGGTGTCCTGATTGGGATACCTTTATCTCTGATTCACAATCAAACAGAGATTTCAGCATATCAATTCTTTCACGAAACACTTTCATTTGTTCTTCACTATCAATATCCACAAACAGTTGATTATTTTTTGGAAAAACTACTTTCAGTCCTTTTTTCTTGGCTTCTTCCTGTAAATTTTCTCTTGGTATGCCGTAGAAATTTGATTTTGTCATTTTTATTCATCCTCCAAGACTTGTTTGTCACCTTTCATGCCAAGACTTGTCCATCTTCCTTTTGAGTCTCTGGGCCAATTGGCCGAATCTAAACTTAGACTTTTATGGGATTGCTCACTCCATGAAATTCGGTTTTGAAACAATCTGGGAAGTTCTTCTATTTCATCTATGGCGGCCAATCGAATATGTTCTTCCAGAACAAGAATTGGCTTGTTCAAATATCCAAGCTTGACTTGCCAGAAAGTATGGGCCTTTCCAGGTACGAAATAACTTGGGTCTTCCCAAGTTATTCCTCCTTCTACAGAGCCGTCATATCTGGTAGCTAAACCAACTATCTGGCCAAGTCTTGATTTTCTGTATGAAAGAGAAACCCAGTAGATTCCATGATTGTCTTTGCGAAACATATACCCAGAAACAATTACGTAATCACCAATAGAATATTTCATTATTTTTATTCCTCCTCCAAAACTTGTCCATCTTCTCTATCAGCACAAACATCGTGGCAATCATGGTCGTAAATACATAAATAACACATCGTCCTCTCACATATAGGACACACGGCAAAATGGCCGAAACTCTGTGGTCGGCCACATATTTCACATTCCTCTGATGCTCCCCATCTATCCATAGCAATGTCTCCGGTGATTCTTTTGCTCTTCAACTCTTTCGCCACTATCACACATTATACCATCTCTTTTGCCGATGTCAAGTCTTTTTTTTGTGCCTATAAATATTTTTTCCAACTTTTTCCGAATCTAATCAACTTCATCACATAAATCCGCACACAATAGAAATTTATCATCATCCATAAAAACAGCATCTTCATTCAAATCAACAATAACATCTTCATCTCCTGTAGTATCGTTTGAATAAACAACTTCAGTATCATAGCGAAGACACACCTTCGCGTTTGGATTGCGTAGTAAAATTTCAACTAATTCGCTGGCCAACATATTTAGTTCCTTTCACTAAAAAACCATTCTTTCTTACATCTACTACACCGTACAGGTTTTTCATCTTTCTCCTGCTCTTTATTAATCTGAATACCTAATTTGCAATTCGGACACCAGATTAGTGTTTTCTTATCAGCCCAATTGGTCGTTGTTCTTTTAACATCCACCCTGAACTTCAAACCAACATCCATTGTCTCTTTTACTTCTCCCATTGCTTTAATAACACTTTCACAAAATCTCTTTTCATTTTTATGTTTTTTAGTCAATAGTTCGTCTGTCTGTAACAACCCCTGCTTAAATGCCTGGGCACAACCCCCTTGCACAATAGCATTGGCCGCTTTGTACGCCTGTCCATACGGCACATGATACCTTCGACCGAAATAATCGGTAACATATCCGTAAAGCCTCAACTCATCCTTCAACCTTCTCTGTAATTCACCGATAAAAGGAAATTCATTGTAGTAAATCTTCATTTCCTCTTTGGCTTGTTCAATACTTATGTTTTGTGACGCCGCCATTACTCTAATGCCCAGACCATATATAACACCAAAATTCTGGTTCTTAATAATCTTCCTTTTATCCGGTCGTCCAAGTAAATCAGCCATGTGTTGATGAAGATCAGCACCATCAAGATATGCCCGAACCAAATCATCAGCGCCAGCATAACTAAAAAACATTGCAAATTCCTGCTGACTTATATCAAAATAATATATTGCTCCATTCCATTCAATCTGTAACTCATCGTACACAGGCAGAATAATTTTCATATTTTTATATCTTCTGCTCTTACGAGGAACAAAACATTCTCTTACATGATTCTGCCTCCCCCTCTGCTTGACATCCTGATTTGGGATGTTCAGTAGGTTGGGATCGCGACTTGCTGGCCGCCCTGTTCTTGAATCAGTCGGATTAATCGTCGTATAGACAGTCCCCCCTGTCCTCTCAGCCTGTTCGGTCAATGGCTTCAAATACGTATTAGCAATCTTACTATACGCCCTAAAGTCCAGCAACACCTTGATAAACCTCTCCGCTCTTTTGGGCACACCGTCTCTAACAGCCTGATTCAAGACATCAACACTTGTTGTCTCCTTACCTTTCGCTTTAAGCTGTTTACTTTTAACCCCCAGGAATTTCAACGCCTCCAGAATCTTTTTAGGCCCAAGAGTAAAATCAGGCGGAGACAATTCATCCAGTATTCTCCGCTTGAGTTTAATCTTCGGTAACAACACTTTAAGTTCGGCCCGTCCCCGCTTAGCATCAAACCCCATCCCTGCCTCTTCGATTTTCGTAACCACATGCGTGACGGCCATTTCCCTGTCAAATATATCACCATATTCATCGGCCATATATGGTGACAGTTTTTGAAACAACTGCCATCCTACAAACACATCTGTCTGGCTGTAGTTACCAATCATTTCATTCGGCAGAAAACTATAATTAACATATTCCTTTGGATCGTCTGTCCAGGCGGGATTCCATTCATCTTTTCTTTTACCCCATTGCCGTCTCAATTTGGTCAACTCTTTTTTCAAATCCACTTCCCAATCGCTTATCCCAGGACATATAAATTCGCTCAACGCTTGTAGAGAATGGCTTTTGCGACGATCCCAATATATCCTGGACATAGTAAGGGTACACAATTGAGTTCCGTTGACCTCAATGCCGTTTGTCTTACACACTCTCAAGTCATACTTGGAATTATGGGCAACTTTCATAGAATTTTTTGCCAGTAATTCCAAACAAGCTTTATATAAATCTGTATTCCAACGACCCCATACTAAAACCAAATTATTCTTATGAGGAAAACAAAGTGAAATGCCAAATGGGAATGGATTTTGAACGACTCTGTGGTTATCATCAAACAAAATACTTGGACGATGAAACAAAAGGCCGGTGGTTTCGGTGTCCCAGGCAACGACATCTTTCTTGCGACGGAGTAACAACCGGCTTTCTTTATCGTATTTCCAAATCCGTTTGGTTTGTTTGTATTGTAGTAATATATCTGAATATTTACTCATCTATTGTTTCTACTTCCGCTTTCAAATGTTCATGTAAAAACCCTATTGTGTTAAATAGTATTCCATTCAGTGAATCTTTCAACGTTACCTCACCATGATTGTCATAGCTCTTAAACCCCTGTTGTATCAACCATACGGCTATTGTATGTCTAAGTAATCCATCCATATAGACATCTATCGGAATACCGTTTTTCCAGTTGTCCCAATCCCGCTTTGAACCATCTGACGTTGTTCTGTGCCGACCAATATATTTCACATACTCTCTTAACACAATAGGGGACAAAGCCCTGTAATAACTCGGCTTTTCAGGGTGGTCATTTGCATCTCTTGTAGCTCCTGTTTCAAACTGCCTTAGTTCTTCTGTAACTTTATTTTCTTTTTGTTTACCTAAATACAAATCAAGTGCTGCCTGTGCTTCTTTCAAAGTGTGATATGCCGTACACCATGAACTAATATGTCCGTCTCTATTAATGTAATAATCTGTGGTTATAAACTTATCACCATCGGCTATAGTCCAATTATCAAGAGTATCATCTGTTCCGCGTATTCTAAATTCACTCATCTCTCCTTTTTTACTTTCATTTTGGTGCAACTTATCAACATGTTTATCAATAAATTCTTTCATTCTTCGATCTCCGTTTAATTCTTTTCTTAATCATTCGGCCATACACCTTGTTGAACCAAATCTCCGATTTAACATAAGTCCAATTCAGTATTTTCAGAATGATTCTATATCTCATTTCATCTCTTGGCACTTCTTAACCTCCTGTCAGACACTATTGTTTATCTTTACGGGCTATTGCGTCTTCATAGGTAAATCCATTTGGATAACGCTTTTGCAGCTTTGTTACATTAGCTTCAAACACTTCCTCGAAAGACCATCCTTGTGAACTTAGTAACATTGCTGTGTAATGAAATAAATCTCCAAGTTCTTCTTTGAGTTTTTGTAAATCAAGTGGTTGATGATACACAATAGATTTTTTTACTAAATCGGTTAATTCTCCTGTTTCTCCTGCAATTCCTAAAATGGCATGAAGCGTTCTGGTATCAGACAAATCAAGGTCATTGTTTTCCAATGATTCGACAAATGAAACAAATTTTGATGTTTCCATATATTAATCTCCAAATACACTATGTCCATGCCAAGGTTCAAAATTCATAATCTCATTCACAGGTGGAAACCTCCCCCTAAACCTTCTACACCTGTCGTCCAAAATGAAATCATCTGTCGGTTTACGTAACCAAAACTTTAACTGCCCCACCTCTTTTTTAGTGAGTCCGTGTTTTCGCAACCACCTCCTCATCCTCCAATTACCCAGCAACTTCCAGCTTCTTGCCGAATAGATAGACGGCACAACCTTGTTCGAGTAAATCAACATCCTCAGCCATTCGATTGCACCATCAACCGGCGGATCATCTATTCTTCCATGTCCCTGCCACCCGCTTTTGAATGAATGAATAACGCCGTCAAAATCAATGGCGATTCTGGTTTTTTTTCTTCGTTTCATAGCCAAGCCTTTATTACGTTAATTATGCTTCCAATTAATAGACATATAGAACCAAGAAGGAATAAAAGTGATACGGCTTTATCCATGTTTACTCCTTTTCAACTACAACTTCTGTGAGTCTGCCTAAAATCTCATACGCTGGTATTCCTTTGAAAATGTTAGCCAACCCAAACCATCCATTATCACCATCATAGAGTTTTGCAAACTCGTGACATAACAACACAGCCTCGCCACCAGTCAACTTCAGTGCAATTGGGCCATTACAGTCGTCTGCTATATATACATATCCAACCGGAATTTTGTCAAACGGAATGTTATGCTCCTTCTTCTCTTCTGGTTTAATTGTGATTTTCATCTTATAATCCCCCTAAATTTGTTAAAATATTTTTCGTAACCCTTTGACTTATACTTCTCCAACAGCGTCCACCAACCTTTTGTACCAAGTTCTCTATTCACTGTAGTATGATCCAAAAGAGCATACAACTTATCCACTTCCTCCTGGGTCTCAAGTGTAACAACAACAGGTACAAATTCTACCTCTGGTTTAATTCTTTCGACTTTCATATCTTAGCCCTTTCAAGTTATGGTAATGATTTAGTTACTATTGCATGTATCAACAACACGGAAGTATAAATAAAAAACACGCCGATGCCGCCTGTAAACAAAGCCACTGTTGTCATAATAATGCTTTTCATCTTTCCACCTTTCCTAAAACTCTATCAATTACACCAAATATGTTTCCATGCTTTTTTGTTCACAATAAGAGAAACATTTGAATTACTTATATCATAAATATCTGCTATTTCTTGCTGAGTAAATAGCTTTGTATTATATTTACTTCTTATGTCTTTCACAATCTGGCCTGTCAGTTTTGCCATGCCGTGTTTTTCTCCTCTATTGTCGACATGTGTTCCATGCTGCACTGAATCGTGTTGGTTTTCAGAATGTGTACCCCAACATAAATTAGTTAGTTTGTTGTTTTGAGGATTTCCATCCAAATGGCGGCACTCCATACCTTCAGGACACTGGCCAACATAAGTTTCTAAGACTAAACGATGCACAAGTCGTGTAAATTTTCTGTCTTTGTTACGTAATATAATTTGAAGGTGTCCATCAGGAGTAGTTTTTAATTTCATCCATTTTCCTTTTCTACTATTTCTTGGCTTAGATCGTATTCTTCCATTCTTAGTCACATAATAGTTTGGAAATCCTGGTATTGCTTTCATTTTTTTAATGCCTTATCAATGTTTAATGAAAGTTTGATTATCCAATTAGGGCGAGACTCAGGACTGGAGTAGAGCAAACTTGCGGGATGGGAGCACTTCAAATACTCAAACCCATACTCTCTCTCCTTCATATACCTCTTAACCGCCCATTCGGCGTCCTTGCCCAGGGCAATCACCACACATGGTTGGACAATGTCAATCTCCTCGGCCAAATACGGCCAGCAATTCTCTTTCTCCTCTTCTGTACTCGGTCTATTTCTCTCAGGATGACAGTGAACAGCGTTGCTCCAGAAGCAATCGTTTCTATCAATCCCGCTTAATCTCAACGCAGCATCAATAATCAATCCAGACCCAAGTATAAACGGCAGTTGTGAATACATTCCAGGCTCATGCGCACTTTGTCCAACAAACATAATTTCCGCATTAAGCCAACCCCATCCACAAACCACCTCTGACACCCTCTTAATATTAAGTCCCGGACATTTGTTACATTCCCTAAGTCTCTGGCACAATTTATGATACCTTTTACCCTTTTTATATAGCAAATCCAAATCGGCGAAAGCATCTTTGGCAAACTCGCCGAACTCTAAGTCACAGAACTCACTTAGTTGTTCCAACTTGTCGCTTTTTTCACTCATTCTTTGTGCCTGTAATATGTATTTTTTGAGAAATACCCTTACCAATTAACGTATTGTCCTCTGCTTCATCAATAATAAACGTAAAAACGTTCTCTGTTTGATTCGGAAAATGTTCGATATGCCCAACATACTTACCCTGTGGTATATGCTTTTCATGTTTTTCGTTCATTTTGCTCTTTTCAAAAACAAATGGAATTAAATAGCTCTGTCTTGGCCAGAGACTTTATATTATACGCAGGGTCTTTAGCAACCTATTTTCCGGTTATTAGGCTGGAGCTTTGGTAGCCTTTGCACCATATTTAATTCCATTATTAAATGAAGGAGGGGCATAGGTCTTCATTTATTTCCCGGCTGGGAAGACTCCACGCAATGCCGGGCCAGATGTTCCCGATGTCAGCCCCTCTTGGGAACCAACGCTTTATGAACCGTCTTTCTTTTGACGTTTGTTCTTAAATTGTCAAAAACAAGGCGCCGGATCGGCAGAAGTATCTACCTTATCTCATTTGTGCATCTGCCGTCCGACGTCTGCAAAGGAGAAATATCATGCCAGTTGTTTTTTTAGACTCAAAAACGATTCGTGAGATATTTCAATGGGTTTGCCGTCAAGAACAATAATATGTTTGGCGGGCCGCAGGAAACGTTCCTCAATAAATACCACCTCGCCGGTGTTAAGCGATTGAATTACTGTGTTGTTATAATCACTTCCGACCCATTGTGATGTTTTTGGAAAACGGCAATCAGTCTCAATGACAACAAACTGTGTATCTCCGTCTCTTGGAAGACAGTCCATTCCATCTAACATTCTACCATCTTTAATAACACGGCTGTATGATCGGTCATAGATTGTTACTATATCACCTTTTTTCATTTTATTTTCCTTTCAAGTTTTATACTACAATCAACGTCTCACCTTCTTTTAACAACCTCACACGGCAGCCATCTGAAAGAATACATCGCTTGTGGTCATAACCAAACACTCTGCCCCAACCATGAGCATACCCAATAGCGATTAAAAAACACCCATATCGCTGAACAATATCTCCTATATACTTTGTGGTTGACCACGCAACTATTTCGGCAACATCCCCGTCTTTCATGTCACCTGCCCAAATTCCTTCCAATTCCTCTTTCTTTACCAATTTAATCATCATTTCCCCTTTTTATTAAAATCTGGCCTTCAATTTCCACTGATAGATTTCTGCCAAAAAAACCTTTGTCACAGCAAAAATTTGATGACATTGCCGTATCATGTATCCACAACATTCCTTTTCCTGTCTTTATTGCATAAGCGCGTTCCGACTTAGGTAAACTAATGGGCCATGAGAATATCGTACCAGCGTCTATTGTATCAAATTTCGGAAACGGGTTTTTTGCATTTATTATTTCAATCATCTTCAACCTCCTCGAATTTCTTGGTCAGTTCCCAATTCAAATATCTGTACTCCCAATCCGGAGACCAGAAAGTAAAGGTCAAAATAGTAACAACACTTTCAAAAAACCTTAGCCAAGCGAGAAACCAAAACCTCTTTTTATTTTTTATTCTCATTGTTTTGCTCCTGTCAATCTCTTCCGCTTCAAAACTCTCTTGCCACTATCCCCCATTATACCACATCTTTACTCAATGTCAAGTGAAAAACATCCATCTCATCAATTATTTTCTTGCTTATCCACTTGCCCGATATACTTCGGAAATATAGCTCTGCTGGTTACAACCACAGTTCCACTTATACCATATACATCTTGTATGCCAACATTTTGTAAACACATCTCTTTATCTCCTTTTTTTTTAATCTGACCAAAACTCTTCCAAAACATTTTCATCCGGTACTACCGCTCCTTTGTTTATCAGAAATTCGGTAAAACTTCCAGGCCAAACTGCCTTCTTCCCTAACTTTTGATCTAAATGATATTTTTGCAGCAGTTTTATTCTATTCTCACACTCCTGTTTAATGTCCATCCCATCGGGAAGTATCAAATGGTCAACACTTGCGTCATACCAATCTGTGCCATCACAAATAGCCCATATTTTCTTAGCCATCTTATCTCCTCTATTAAAACCTCACATTCTTGCCCTTCCTACTCTCTACTCCCGTATAGCAAACATCATAATCCAATTTCTTCAACATTTTCTCCCACTGCCCCTGCTTCCTCAGCGTCCACATATTCTCATCCCGTCCTCCATGTCCGGCTATTCGCTGCACATCACATATTCCGATTAATCTCAAATTATCAAGCTTCTCGTCACATGTTCTCTTACACCAGCCAAATCTCTTAATCAAATCCTCACTGGTCAATCCTTCCTTCTCTAAAAACATGTTCAACAGCCTCAACATATTGAGAGACAAAGTATGTGCCGCCACATGCCTGACAAACACCACATCCTCTCCCATAACCCTCCTGTGCCCTCTTGCCATCGCTACTCCTTTGGCCAAACTTATCAATTGCGAATACAGTCTTGCTGTTCTCTCCGGCCTTGCCACACTCGCATCATGTGTGTATTTATCTCTCACAATAGCCGTTCTTGCGAGGGCAACCACTTCTACCGCATACATGATAGTATCCGCCTGCTTTTTGGTAATATTCGGCTCTTTAGGCTCTCTA
>Ga0315543_1005072_pt1 | contig 10512 bp, 8 predicted proteins | sample SalMarSW160210MG_2_FD_203098 | JGI IMG/M metagenome (GOLD analysis project Ga0315543, IMG submission 203098) | Salt marsh sediment microbial communities from the Plum Island Ecosystem LTER, Massachusetts, United States - Salt Marsh Sediment SW1601-210 ...
TTGATGTAATTGCTTCTCAATGTCTTGTGTCAATGAGGGGCTATCCTTCTCCATCTTGCCTTCAATAACCAGCGTGAATTCACCCCTTGGCTCGGCGAAGTGGGCTATGGCTTGGCTTATCCTTCCCCGAAAAACCTCTTCATAAATCTTAGTAAGTTCACGACAAACGGCTATTTTTCTATCTCCAAGGGTAAGCAGTATATCGTTTAGCGCAGCTAGCAGCCGGTGCGGAGACTCCAGGACTACAATAGTGGCATATTCATTGGCGACAGATTCTAGGAGGCGCCGCCGACCATTAGCCTTGCGAGGCAGAAAGCCTAGGTAGGTAAACTTCTCTGTGGGCAGCCCGGAGACAGCAAGTGCAGTAACAATGATAGAAGGTCCAGGAATGGGAACAACTGGGATGCCTCGCTGGTTAGCTGCCACAATCAGTTCATAGCCTGGGTCAGATATGCCGGGCATCCCGGCGTTACAGACAAGAGCCACATCCCTGTCCTCAAGGCAACCCAGAATATAATCCAGTTTAGTCCACTTGTTATGCTCGTGATAGCTCGTTACTGGTGTCTTGATGTCATAGGTAACCAGAAGCTGCTTTGTCTTGCGTGTATCCTCAGCGGCAATAAGCTTCACTTCACGGAGAGTACGCAGAGCACGCAAGGAAATATCCTCCAAATTACCAATAGGTGTAGCTACAATATAAAGGTTGGGCATTAGTTTTTCTCTTCCCTAACTGGTCATTATAGCCCGTACTTACTTCCCTCGTCTACATTGACTAGAATTTCTTGACTTTGAACTGCTGCCTTTGATATAGTTTAGCTTTAAGGAAGGAGAACAAAGTGGCTACCTCCCAATTTAAGCAATTGCGGCGTTGCTACGGATTTGATGAAGTAGCTATTGTTCCTGGGGATATAACCGTTAATCCAGACCAGACAAATATTGATTTTAAGGTAGACGACCTTACCTTCTCTATTCCTGTCCTAGCGGCGGCAATGGATGCTGTGACCGATGTCAATTTCGCTATCCTGATGAATAAGCTGGGTGGGCTCGCTGTGCTCAATTTAGAAGGAGTGCAGACTCGATATGATAATCCCCAAGAGGTGTTGACTGAAATTGCTCAAGTATCTGATGCTGAGGTCACTTCCCTGCTCCAGAAAGTCTATTCTCAGCCGATTAAGGATAACCTTGTTGGTGAGCGAATACAGTCGATTAAAAAGGCAGGCGCGGTATGTGCCGTTTCGGTAGCACCGGCTAATACCAAACGCTTAGCTCCAGTAGCCACTGAAGCCAGGGCTGATATTCTTGTAGTCCAGTCCACAGTTACCAGTGCCAAGCATATATCCAAAAGCTATCGGGGGCTCATCTTTTCTGAACTCCACCAGTCCATACCCATGCCCATTATTGTGGGCAACTGTGTAAGCTACAGCGCGTGTTTAGAGCTTATGAAAAGCGGAATCTCTGGGGTTTTAGTTGGAGTAGGCCCGGGTGCTGCTTGCACCACCAGGCAGGTTCTCGGTGTCGGTGTTCCCCAGGTAACAGCCACTATGGATTGTGCTGCGGCTAGGGACGAGTATCTGCGTCAGTCCGGCAGGTATGTGCCCATAATCACTGACGGTGGCATGAGCAACGGTGGCGACCTGGGCAAAGCCTTTGCTTCAGGCGCAGATGCCGTAATGCTGGGTTCAATCTTTGCCCAGACCAAAGAGGCACCAGGGCAGGGTTATCACTGGGGTATGTCCCACCCACACCCGGCACTCCCCAGGGGAACCCGAATAAAAGTTGGCACTACTGGTACATTAGAGCAGATTCTTTTTGGTCCTACTTCAGTTACCGATGGTAGCCAGAATCTGGTTGGAGCTCTTCGTACTACAATGGGCGTCTGCGGTGTATTTAACATTCAAGAGATGCACAAGGTTGAAATGGTAATTGCACCGGCTATTACCACTGAAGGAAAATCATGGCAGCGCTCAGTAACACATGAAGTAAAGTAGTTTGAATGCTACGTAAAACCCCTTAACAAAGAGCCTAGTAGCAAAATAATCTGACTCGCCTAATTGCTTTAGCGTAGAAGTTCCTCTTCTTCCTCTTCGGCTGCTATATCCTTCTCCCCACTAACAGGAGGTAACAAGGCTTCTGTCTTTCCCCACCTGCGTTTTGAGGGGAAGGTTAGTTTGTCAATTGCTTGGCGTAACTCCTCTAATCTCTCAGGCTGCTTAATACCAACTTCTACGACTACGCCATCCACCCCGGCTTTCCATAGAGCCTGAAGCTCACTAGCCGTCACAGTTGACGGCATGGAGACTAACAGAGGTTTAGCCAGCAAATCGGCGAAGCGCTGAAAAATCATGAGGTGATGCCAGGTAAGAAAACTACCTCCTGCCTTTTCACCAGTAATAAGTACCGCGTCTGCGGGCAACTCATTAATCGTCCTCAATAAACCTTCGCTGAGTGATGCCTCTACCTCTATTATCTTGCCCACTTCATCATTTTGAAGTATTGTCGGCGATGTATTAGCTGCTGGAAAAACCAAAAAGTCGCAGTCAATCTTTACCGTCTGTTTTATTCCTCTACCGCTGGTATCCCTTAACCACCCGCCCCAGGGAATATCAGGCGTAATCTGGCGCATTTTTTGAAGGGTTTTGCCCCCTGAACTCAAATTGGAAATATGTAGCAGTGCAGCATCAGCCCCGGCCACACACTTAGCCAAATCGTTAACATTATTCCGAGTCAAACTGGCAATGAGCAATATTTTCGGCTTCTCTGAGACCGGTTCTACCCTGAACCCCATTGACTGGTTTACGGCTTGTGAAACTTGTTTTAACTTATCTATAAACTTACTCATCTAAGTATCACCAAAGCCAGCGGTCAGATTCAAACTGATGACTGGCGGTTTACGAAGACGTGGCTCGCAACATCTCCTCGAATTGTAGCGGAAGTTCGGAAAAAAATCAAAAACCCCCTGTGGTAACTTTCCAGCTTTACAACGGCTGTTTGCCATGCTTAAGCATCAAACTAAATGGCGGAACATGCGTGGATGCCGCGGCTACTTCTTTGTTACAGGGTTTGCCCTATGTGGAAGCCCTGAGCTATGGCATCTGATAATCTACCGGGCTTCAGGCAATCACCGATGTGATAGACCTTCAGCCCCCTCCCCTCCAGTGCGCTTAGCAGCTCTGTGTTTGGTCTTGAGCCTGCTGCCAGGACTATAGTATCAGCTGGGATGGTTTGTTTCTGCCCTTCTTTGCCGGTGATCACCAAAGCTTTGGCTGTAATCTCCTCATAGCGCACTCCAGTGAGCATGGTCACACCCTTGATTGTCAGCCTTCCTATCAAAGGTTCCCTATCAATGGGAGCTAATGTTGCTGCCATGGTTTGCCCTCTCCTGGTAATGGTCACCTTCTTGCCAGCATCGGCCAGGAGTTCGGCAGTCTCACAGCCAACTAGCTCACCACCCAGCACGATGGCACTCTCTCCAACCTTCGCTGTACCAGTAAGGACTTCCTCAGCTAAGACCACATTATCTTGATCTATCCCTCGAATCTCCGGGACAAAAGGCATGACACCAGCCGCTAGCACCACCACGTCTGGGGCTATTGACTCAACGTCTGCCAGTGTAGCTTCCTTCCCAAGTTTAACATTAACACCCGCTTTTTTAACTTGGGCGCTCAAGTATTTGATTAGTTCTCTAAGTATGTCTTTGTAAGGTGGAACGGCGGCTAAGATGAGTTGTCCTCCCAGTTCTTTTCCATTCTCGAAGAGGGTTGCTTGGTGGTCACGTCGGGCGGCAATAATAGCGGCTTCCATGCCAGCCGGGCCACCACCAACCACCACCACTCTCTTTGGTTTTTTGGCTTTGGTAATAGAGCTTTCACTTTCTTTGCCCGTTGTCGGGTTTACCCCGCAGCTTAGGCTTGCCCCCTCAGCGGAGAGGTCATACTGGCAGGTGTTACAGATAATGCAGGGAGTGATGTCCTCTAATCTGCCTGCGGCTACTTTGTTGGGAAGCTCAGGGTCAGCAAGCAACCCCCTGCCGATAGCTACCAGGTCAGCTTTCCCCTCCTTTATAATCTTTTCACCAAGGGCGGGTGTGATACGACCCACGGTGATGACTGGTATGCTGACTGCTTGCTTCACCGCTTCGGCTAAGTGAACCAGGTAGCCCTCCGGCTTTGCTGACATGGGTAGATGAGCAGGGTTCGGTCCGGCAATACCGGACACATGAATGGCAACAATACCCGCTGCTTGGCATATTCGGGCTACTTCCTGTGTCTCTTCAATGGTCGTACCACCCTCAATTCTCAACTCCTCCCCGTTGAGGCGACACCATACTGGATAGGAGTCACCGACTGCTTCTTTGACTGCGGTTATTGTCTCTAATAGCATTCTGGCTCTATTTCTCAAATCTCCTCCATACTGGTCATGACGCTTGTTGGAGGATGGCGACAAGAATTCGCAAATGAGGTAGCCGTGGGCAGCATGAAGTTCTACCCCGTCAAACCCCGCTCTCTTCGCCCGCTCTGCCGCCTCAGCAAATCGACGTTCGATTTCTTTGATCTCGTTAACAGTGAGTTCTCTGGGTGCTTCACTTTTACCACGCACTCCACTCAACTCGTCTCCAGGGAATGGAATTGGTGATGGCGCTACAGGCTGGTGGTCGGTTAGCGAGGAAGCAGTGATTCTGCCAGCGTGGTGTAGTTGTATGGCTGCCTTGGCACCATGTTTATGGATGACTCCGGCAAGTTCTCGTAGACCAGGGACACATTTATCATCGTCTATAGTGAGTTGGCGACATGCACCCTTTCCTATTGGCGCGTCAATGCAGGTAGCCTCGACAATGATGAGACCTACTCCGCCCTTGGCTCGCGCTTCGTAATAGTCCTTGGTGCGGTCGGTTACGTATCCCTCCTTGGTAGCGAAGTTGGTTATCATTGGAGGCATGACTAGGCGGTTTCTCAGACTCATGGTTCCTATGGCAAACGGCTCACACAGCTTCATTACAACACAGCCTCCTTATAAATTCTGAATAAATTGCTGAAGAGACTTTAATACTGCTATTCTTGTATATCGCAATGTTATGGCTAGCGATAATTATTGTCAAGGGTTGTTGTCCAAGCCCAAACTCTTCAATTGACGAGGCTTGCCCATGGTTGTATGATGCAAGTAACTATTAGCAAAGCAGAATCATCACCATAGTTTGGTCTCATGGTCAAAGACTCTCACTGTCCATTGATAGAAGAGATAGACGCAGAACTGTCACCGCTTAACGTCTTCGAACTCCTCAGGAATAGGCAGTTCAGTTTCTTCTTAGATAGTGGTATGGATCCTCACAAACTAGGACGCTATTCTTTTATCGGTAGCGATCCTTTCTTGGTGCTTAGTAGCTATGGTAATGAGGTAATTCTTACCCAGGGCACTGAGAAGAGACGTTTAAATGGCAACCCGTTTGATGTAATGGGGCATTTCTTGGAACTATATCGCCTGGATTCTTGTTCTTCACCAGTACCATTCATTGGCGGCGCCGTAGGTTACTTCAGCTACGACCTCTGTCACTTTATCGAGCGTCTGCCTAGCACGGCTGTAGATGATCTAAAACTGCCTGAATGCTATTTCGGCTTCTATGACTTAGCGCTGGCGTTCGACAACCTTCAAGGTAAGGCCTATATCATCTCCACAGGTTTCCCTGAATTGAGAGAGAATAAAAGAATAGATAGGGCTAAAAAACGTCTAAATGAGATGAAGGCTACACTGGCTGAAGTATCCTCTTCAGGCACAGAAGCACCGTTTACGTCCACATCTGCTACTATGAAGCCGGTTAACCTTAAAGGTGGTTTTACTCATAAAGAATACGTGGATGCGGTGGAGAAATGCCGGCAGTATATCATCGCTGGTGATATTTTCGAAGTAAACCTCTCCCAACGCTTTGAAGCTGAGCTTGCTATTACTCCCTACGAACTATATTGGCGGTTACGCCAGATAAACCCGGCACCCTTTGCCTGCTATCTAGGTTTTGATGAGGTCTCAGTAGTTAGCGCTTCACCAGAGAGATTTCTCCGCCTCCGGGGAGATTGGGTAGAGACACGACCTATTAAGGGCACCCGCCCGCGGGGGAAGACCCCGGAGGAAGACGAAACGCTAGCCAATAAGCTGCTTAGCAGTTCCAAGGACCGAGCTGAGAATATCATGATTGTGGACCTGGAGAGAAACGATTTAGGTCGCGTATGTCGTTTTGGCACAGTCAAGGTTACCGAATTAGCTATACTGGAGGTGTTTCCTACTGTCTTCCACCTCACCTCTACAGTGGTAGGAAGGCTTGGGGAAGGCAAGAACTGCATTGATTTGCTCAAAGCTACCTTTCCCGGTGGTTCTATAACGGGAGCCCCTAAGGTGCGTGCCATGGATATTATAGATGAATTAGAACCTACAAAAAGGAGTGTGTATACTGGAAACATCGGCTACTTGAGCTTTAATGGTGACCTTGACCTTAACATCGCCATACGTACCTTTCTGGTCAAAGGGGAAAAAGCGTATTTCCAGGTGGGTGGTGCCGTTGTTTATGATTCCGACCCTGAGGCTGAGTATCAGGAAACACTGGATAAGGCTAGGGCGCTGGTTAACGCCATCAAGATGGCAGCAACTCAGGTAAAGTAATTATGATTATCCTTATTGATAACTACGATTCCTTTGTTTATAACCTTGCCCAGTATCTGGGTGAACTGGGGTGGGAACCGGCAGTCTATCGGAACGACCGGCTAACCCTGGACGAAGTTGAGCGCCTGAGTCCATCCCACATTGTCATCTCTCCCGGACCCTGCACCCCGCTTGAGGCTGGTATCTCTAACGATATTATCTGGCGCTTTGCCGGGAGAATCCCTATTCTTGGCGTCTGCCTGGGGCACCAGTGCATAGGCTATGTCTATGGCGGTCAGGTTATCCGTGCCGCTGTTCCTACTCATGGTAAGAGTTCCTTAGTTTATCATGATGGCAGGACGGTATATCAAAACCTGCCCAATCCCTTTGAGGGAGGTCGCTACCACTCCCTTTTAATAAAGAGGGACACTATACCTTCGTCACTGGTATTGGCTGCGGAGACTGATGATGGTGTGGTTATGGGTATTCGGCACAGGGACTATGTAGTCGAGGGGATACAATTCCACCCAGAGTCAATAATGACCGAAGTAGGTCACGATGTGCTAAGGAATTTCTTAAACTTTGTACAGCCAAGGTGGCCAAAAGGAGCGGGCTTATGAGCGAAATTGTTTACCTAAATGGTACCTTAATACCCCGTAATCAAGCCATGATATCTGTTATGGACTACGGTTTTCTCTACGGATTTGGTCTCTTTGAGACCATGCGTGCCTACGGAGGCTATGTATTCCGTTTGGATAGCCACTTAGGTCGGCTGGCACGTTCCGCAGAAATATTGGAATTGCCAATTAAGGCACTGGAGCTAAAAAGCGCGGTAATGGATACTATACAGGCTAATAGGCTGAGTGACGCTCGTATCCGTATTGCTATTTCTATCGGTGAGGGAGAGATGGTTCCCGACTCCAGCACATGCCATAAGCCTACAGTGCTGATACTAGCCGGACATTACCAGCCTTACCCCGAGCAGGTTTACCAAAAAGGATTCAGAACCGTTGTCTCATCCATCCGCCGCAACAGTCAATCACCTCTCTCTAAGCTCAAGACAGCCAATTACCTGGAAAGTATTTTGGCCAGACAGGAGGCTAGAGCAACTGGAGTTGATGAAGCTCTCTGCCTCAACGAGAAAGGGCTTCTTGCTGAGGCGAGTATGAGTAACATCTTTCTGGTAAATGATGGCATATTACAGACACCGAGAGAAGAGAATGGTATTTTACCCGGGATTACCCGCGAAGTGGTACTGGAGCTAGCTTCCCAGTTAAGCATCAGTGCTTTTGAGCAGGATATCAGGCTGGAAGAGGTTTTTAAGGCTCAGGAAGCTTTCCTGACGAACTCGCTTATAGAAATTATGCCGCTTACTGAGGTAAACGGCAAGCCAGTCGGTTCTGGCAGACCGGGGCCTGTCACCCGGAGGCTCATGGAAGACTACAGGAAATTAGTGCTCGCTTCTAGGACCAGCGAACAATAGCGTCGCTCACCCGGCAGACCCGTATCATCTGTTGCACATCGTGTACCCGTACTATGTCAGCGCCCTTGGCAATGCCGATTGCTATGGCGGCGGCGGTACCTTCCAGGCGCTCATCAGTGGGCAGCTCCAATACCATGCCGATGAAAGACTTCCGGGATGGCCCAATCAAGATAGGTCTTTTCAGTCCTTGCAGTTCATCCAGTCGACGAATTATTTCCAGTTCCTGTCGCCAGGTCTTGCCAAATCCAATTCCGGGGTCCACAATGATGTTCTCCTGTGGTACCCCCAGTTTTAATGCCAGCTCCATGCTGTTATTAAGTGACGAAGCTACTTCAGTCATCAGGTCATCATAATAGGCGGTATCACGCTGAATCCCGGTATCATAACCTCCCTTGTCCCGCTGGTTACTCATTAAAATAAGAGAAACACCCCGTTCGGCGGCTAGTTCAGCTAGTCGCTGGTCCCGTTTCAAGCCCCACTGGTCATTTATCATGGTTACACCGGCCTTGAGCGCCTGTTGTGCTACCTCCGACTTGTAAGTGTCTATGCTCAGAGGAATGGTTATTTCAGAAGCCAGCCGTTCTATCACCGGGACTACCCGCCTGATTTCCTCATCAACTGAGATTGGAGATGAACCAGGGCGGGTGGATTCACCGCCAATGTCCAGAATATCGGCGCCTTCACTAACAAAGCGGTGTGCCTGTGCCACAGCTACTTCAAGGCTGGTGATTCCATCACCGGAGAAGGAGTCCGGGGACATGTTGAGTATCCCCATAACATAGGTTCGCTCTCCCCAACGAAATTCCGTATTTCCACACTTGGTAGTGCCGAGCTGATTCATAGCTACTGCCTTTTGAAAAAACTCCCTCACTCTGCTTCGTATGTGTCCCTGCGATTCTTCTTTAATAGATAGAAAAGCACCAAGTACACGTCTGCTTTGACGGAGTAACTAGCCATATTCTATCATATTGCACTAAATCGCGGTAAGCCCTTGTGTTTAATTGGAACGGCAGTAACATGCCTGTCTGGGGCGGGCTTGTCCAGCTAGCCATTGAGGGAGGTTTTGAAAACCAGCCGACTATAGATGAACAGCTAGTTGAGCTAGGAAAGAGCGGGAATAAGATAATCACCCATCTACCCTTTCACTGCTTCTCATTTTTCGCCAATAACTTATTACGCGGCGTAGCCGGCACACTCGACTCGTCAGTTGGGTGTGTCTGTTCTAGCAATTGCACCATATAGGGCTTGGGCTGTGTGTCAACCCAAGCCCTATATGTAGAAGAGTATGAGAAAAAATTGGGTTTAATCGTAGGGAATGGGGAATATGAGCTCAGCCGACTCACCCATGTGTGGTAGCGGGGCGAAGACTATCGGGCATTCCCACTTCTCTGGTGCATCGGTCTCGCGCCACTGGGATAAGAACATAGGGACGCGGCCAAACTGGGTTTCGTCAAATTGCATACGGTAACATATTGTTTGCAAATCCGTTGCCTCAAGGGCGTTAACAACTGCATCTGGGTCATCAATTGTGCCTGCCCTTTCGATGCTATCAAAGAGCACTTGGGCTGCATTATAGCCAAATCCTATAGCTACGTTTAATGGTCTGCCTGTCTCTTCTAGCCAGTAATCAGCCAGTGCTTGTGGAGTTCTGCCAGCAATACCGGTGCAAAGCTCAGGGTCAAATGAGGGGGCCCACCAGCTATCTGTACAGATACCTTGTGGTAAGTTACCACCCCAGGCAACCACATCGTCATAATTTATCGCTGCTTTTGCACACCAGGCTGCCTTCGGTTTAAAGCCCATCGACCGGCATTGTCTCAGTAACACCCCGGTATCAACGCCGGGGGCATTACCAACAAGTATATCACAATCACAGTCTATCCACTCTTGTATTATAGCTGAAAAGTCCGTAGTTCCAGGAACGAACAGACCTAAGCTTTCTTCCTTACCACAAATATCGTAGCCCGCTGCTTCCAACAAACCAGGAAGTAAAATCATCCAGCCTCTGCCGTCCGGGTCATCCGTGGCGTATAGTGCCGCTTTCTTGTTGGTCTGGGGACCGATTGTCTTCATCCATTCCAGCGCCATATCAGCCATTGACATTCCAGGCTTATCCCAAGGGCTTCCCGCAGGGGCTGGTGTAGCTACGGCAAAACTCATGGCCCAGGTGTATTTCCAAGGCGGCGTAACCGCTTCCCGCAGTGCCCGCCAAGATTCCAAAGGACCGGTGCTACTAACAAATGGGATTTGATAACGCTCACAAACTGTAGCTATAGGAGTGGATAGAAAAGCTGTCGTACAACCTTGTATCAAGAAGTCTACGTCATCGCGGAGAATCAGGTCTTCGGCCAGAGTCCCTGCCTTTAACCCATCACTCTCGCTGTTAGTTACAATAACTCTTACGG
>Ga0315543_1005074_pt1 | contig 10505 bp, 10 predicted proteins | sample SalMarSW160210MG_2_FD_203098 | JGI IMG/M metagenome (GOLD analysis project Ga0315543, IMG submission 203098) | Salt marsh sediment microbial communities from the Plum Island Ecosystem LTER, Massachusetts, United States - Salt Marsh Sediment SW1601-210 ...
CAAAGTCGCTAAACGCAATTTGGTCCCGCCCTTGCGGGCTTTACAGTCTGCTCGAGCAAGCTCGGCAGCCCTCGCCCTCAGTGCGGAACTTCGTTTAGCGCGGCGTTATAATTATCCACTTTGCATAATGCTGAATTATCGATAATTTTATTAATGACTTAAGAAGGTTTTTACAATGAAAGAATATACCGTACCAAATCCATATTCTTACGAAGAGGCAATGTGGCTCTCAAAACCAGGAGATACTATTAGAATTACTTCTGGAGATTATTTGGTTTTGCCAACCAAGGCAGGAGTCAATATTACATTCGAGAAAGGAAAAACCACTTGTGGAAGCATTTGGGCAGGGATAGGTGGTGGTGGTGATAGTACAATATCTGGTGCAACTATAAATGGTTTAAACATCAAAACATGGTTTAGTTTTAGAAAACTTCTTCCTTTTGAATTGAGACTTAAAGTATCAACCGGAGAGAATCATCCGTTACCATTTTGTACGCCAGAGGGGTGTATTCTAGAATTCCTTGGTAACAAAAGTATAACTCCAGAAGAGGGAATGGTGATGGGACCGCCTCAGTACTTAGGGGATGGTTACCATGCTCGCAGACCAAAAGCTCTTATACGAATTCGTATTCCGTCAGATTTAGATATTAATTTTTCTATTCTTAATCAATCTGAAAAAGACAGTGCAGAAACTGAGGCCGCATTTGCAAAAATGGATGAAGAGAATAAAATACACTTTGCTATTGATGGAAGTTATGGTTTAGGAAAACAGCAACCGTACTTTTTACCCTGTGGGGACATAATGTATCTCGCATTGTGGACATTAAACAGATTTTTGCGAAGATATGGTGAGATAGCCGGGGCTGATAAACTAACTCGCGAAGGGTTGAGTTTTTCACATTTTAAAGATGGACTTTATGTTGCGGTATTTAATGCACAGAATACTCAACAAACCCATAGTTATCAAAGTAGTTATGTAGAATCGTTCCAAAGCACTTCAATTACAGAGGAAGATATGCATATAATTCAAGAAAAAATGGTTTCTGCTCCTGATTATACATTACAGGAGCACATAGAGTTTTTTCTTGACCGTCTGCATTATCATCTTGCGACAATAAGTATTCAACAAGCATTAGAAATCAGTCTTGATAATTTTTTGAATGGTAAGAATGGTTATAAATTAGATAATGATGATTATTTGGTGAACAACAGACGTAATCGAGTTAGTATATGGCATAAGTGCTTTGATGCGACGCCCATTAAATCTGTTGTTTCATTTACAGATGATCAAAAAAAATATCTGTGTGAACTAATTGAAGCAAGAAACAATATTACACATTCAGGGCATTGTGAGGTCGATGCAAATGATAAATCGAAGAGTCGTTGTGCAAGCATTCAACCTTTTTCGGAATACAAGATTTATAGAGAAAAGAGACCATGGTATTGGTATTATGAAGGAGTTCTGCCTTTACTTGAAAAGTTAAAATAAAACTTCAGACAACTATAAAATGTATTATGCGAAACAAAAAAATTATAACAAGGCGCTGCACTGGACAGCTTTTACGCTGCGCTTCAAAGCTGCCAGTGAGCTTAGCCGTTGGGCCGCTCCATCATGATAAACATGTCGACCGGAAAAAGGAAAAAATATATGAAACTTGCTAAATGGATTTTTCTCATCGCAGGCGTTTTTGGCTTGCTGATTACGATTCCTCTCGCTTTTGCTGAGAAGATGATGGCGGTCAAACAGCCGGAGTTCTACTACGGATTCGTGTTTCTGGATATCTGTTGGCAGATTTTGTATTTGTTCATATCTTCAAATCCGGTTCGCTATCGCCCGATGATGATTCCAGCCTTTCTGGCAAAAGGCAGCGGCACGGTCGCTCTGACATGGTTGTATTTCGTAGGACGAGTCTCCGGTCAATGGATCGCTATAGGTGCCGTAGATGGGATCTTTGCGGTCTTATTTCTAGTTTCATATTGGGCTATACGCAGTGAGTCAAAGGAACGGGCGGCCTAACCAGTCGCTAAAGTGGGACTGGGCATAAGGAGCGGCTCTAAGAGTAGTCTGCAAAATTGAATTGTTTACACGTAACAAACTTTGGTGGCATGCGTCACCCAGCCCCTTAGCTCTCCGTTATGCCCCATAATTAAGAACAATTGGACAGCAACAATGATTGATAGAAAGAATTAATAATTAAAGGGAAAAAATCAAAATGAAAAAACTAATTCTTATCATCTGTTTGCTGCTGGCGTCGGCAATAAGTATTAACGCCCGGGAAGAGGGCGTTCAGGACAGGCAAAAAATCAAAGATGAGCTCTTTGCGGTGGCTAGGAAGGGGGACTTCACAACTGTCAAAGACCTGCTGGAGAAATATCCCGACATGATAAATGCCAAAGCGCCCGGCGGCTGGACCCTGCTTCACGTGACCTACAACAACCGGGAACTGGTCGAATACCTGATTGAAAACGGGGCGAACATTGAGGCCCGAAGCGATGGCCAATGGACGCCTTTGCACAGCCAGGCCTATAAGGGGTTTCGAGACGGCGTGGAACTCCTGCTCGAGCACGGGGCGGACATTGAAGCCAAAACCTCCTTCGGCAATACCCCTCTTTTAAGTTCCATCCGTTGGGACCGGATCGAGGTAACAAAATTCCTGATCAAGAAGGGAGCGAACGTCAATCCCACAACCGAACTGGGAAGAACCCCACTAATCATCAGCGCCGTCGAAGGCAATTCGGAAATGGCCAGGCTTTTCCTCGAAAACGATGCGGACATAAGCCTCAAGGACAATAACTACAAAAGGATGGCGCTGCATTTCGCTGCCTTGTACGGTCAACTTGATATTGTCGCCGCACTGGTGAAAAAAGGTGCAAATGTCAATGAAAAGGATGCGGCCGGGAAAACGCCCCTGGATTACGCCAACCAATACGGCCATGAAGAGGTGGCGAAACTGTTGAAATCCTCGGGCGCCCAGGGAGAAATCGACTCAAAGTATTTTGGGTTTTCACCTTATCTTACCAAAATCCTAAAAGAAGGCGAGGCTTACGCCTGGTATATGGGTCATGATGGATATGCCGTGAAAACGAAAAACTACTTCCTGCTGTTCAACTACAGCTACGGCTCCGGTGCCGGTAACCCGGAAGAGCCCCGGCTGGCCAACGGGCGCATCCATCTCGACGAGGTTACCGATTGCCGCACCATCGTTTTTGCCGGTAGCCCGCACCACTCGCATCACCATCCCGAAATATTCAACAAGTGGCAGAAGACCCACAAAAACATCACTTTTGTCTACAGCTTCGAGGATAAGCTTGGCAGGAATCCGAGATACTTCAAGGACGTGGAAGGCCCCAAATTCATCCATCTGCCCGATGGAGAGAAAAAGATCATTCAAGGCGTGAAAGTGGAAACCATACCGATTATTTGGGCTCATGGTAACAGTGGTTCGGGATTCCTGGTGGAAGCGGATGGACTGGTGATCTTTTACGGCAGTGACCACCTGCTGCGAAATGAATCCCAAAGAGAAGCCTTCCGCAAACCGATCGATACACTGAAGGACAGGGGCATAGAAATCGATCTTTTGATCCTTCCGGGTAATTTCGCTTTGGGCCGGATTTTTCCCATCAACCTGGAGGGCGTCGACTATGCCGTCAAAACCCTCAAACCCAAAGCCTTTCTTGCCTCGGGAGGCGATTCGACAGAGTTTGTCCTTTTGGAAGTGGCCGCCGCTCTCGAAAAATATAAAAACCACACAAAGATCTTCTGCCCCGAACACAGAGGAGATTTGTTTATATTCAAAAATTGAGATTACTCCGAGAATATTCGTCAGTTAAATAAATGGACAGTAAAGGAATCAAAATGAAAAAACTTACAATTATCAGTATTTTGTTGATTCTATCAGCAATAACTATTGATGCACGGCAAAACTTATCTTCATGAAGAAAAGGCATAACAAATTGTTCCACCTGACATTTTTCCGCTTTGCTCCGAAATGCAGGGGAACTCCACCGTTAGCTTTATATAAGTTAGGAGTTAAAATTTCACAATTATAGGAAAATATTTCATGAAGCTTTCAATTATTTTAATGCTGGTTTTTTTGTTTCTGAGTAGCAATGTTTTTTATTCGGATCTTAATTTACAAAGTAGCGATTGGGAATTGGACTCAGACACACAGGATTATGGGCAAAAACCTCCAGGCATAATACCTATTCAATTCTCGCCAGATTTCATACGAACCAAGCATCGAATACATAGCAGCCCAACATTTTCACCCGATATGAATGAAGTCTATTGGTCTGTATTTCCTCGTACATCAGAAATAAGTCATAAAGGCGAGACTATTCTTTTTTCGAAAAAAGTGAATAATATTTGGTCCGCACCCAGAGTAGCTATTTTCTCAGGAGAATACTATGATGGAGGTCCGTCTTTCTCGCAAGATGGTAAGAGATTATACTTTTATTCCAAACGACCGCATGATAAAAAGTTAAAGTCAGAAACGGAGGGTGAAATTTGGTTTGTAGAAAAATCGGGAGAAATCTGGGGAGAACCGCAACACATAAAATTTGATTTTGATGGAGAAAAATTATTTTTCTCAATGAGTGAAAACAATAATATTTATTTTACGTCTGGCCATAGTTTTAGAGGAGCGGGTAGCGGTTCAGTTGATCTATATTGTGCAAAATTCATTAATGGAACTTATGCGAAGCCAGAGAGACTTCCGAATGCTATAAATAGTAAACAATATATTGAATCTGATCCTCTAATCTCACCAGATGAGAAATATTTAATTTTCTTTTCATTAGAAAGACCAGAAAACATTGGCCAATATGATTTATATATAAGTTACAACGTTGGAGAAAACCAGTGGACAAAACCGGCAAATCTTGGTGCGAAAATAAACAATGGGATTACAAGATTTCCGCGGTTTTCACCAGATGGAAAGTATATATTCTTTGTAAGAGGGGTAGATGGTGTTTACTGGATGGATTCTTCATTCATAAATAAAGATAAGAATTAGATTATAAAAATTTTTGTAAAGCTAACAATCTGTTCAAGTTGACCTGCTATTCTCGGTGGTCTTTTGAGTTTTGTAGTGGTAAAGAAGGCTAATTTTAAATTCAACGCTTCGTGTTTATTATACCGCAGGCAACTTAACTTAACCGTTATGCGGCACAGGACAGTTCGATACTGTAGAACCAATCTTGGTGGCTAGATCGCGGAGATGAGAAGACTTATATCCGTAGAATGCTGACGTGCAATGAATCATATAAGTAGTAGCAGTGAAGAATCCGCACTTCTCGCAGTAATCGATCGCGAGGTGACTGCGGCAGCCAAAAGTGATTTCGGGGAATACAACTCAATCCTCGCAGATGATGCAGTGTTCATGCCACCGAACGGTCACCCAAGATCTGGTGCTGAACTTCGTACATGGTTGCGTCAGTTCCTTGAGGATTTCGTCGTGGAGTGGTTATCGTTCCGGCACAGCGATGCTGTAGTCGACGGGAATATGGGGTATCATAGCTATGAGTACGGATGGCGGGTGACGCCACGCGCTGGGGGTGAAGTCACTGTCAGTTATGGAAAAGGGTTGCATGTGTTGAGGAGGGATTCGGACGGATCGTGGAAGATCTTACGTGAGATCTGGAATTCATCACCGGAGGTAACAGTTGAGGGCACGTGACAAACGCAGAAAAAAGAATGTCGTATAGGGTGATTTGCCGCATAACAAGTCGGTTCAGCGGACGCGCAACTCGCACCGCTGACCTACACCGTTATACCGTAGCGTCTTTTGCCAATGGAGTTGTGCCACAACCGATGATAATCGTCATATGAGTAGTCTGATCGCATACTGTGGACTTGATTGTGAATCTTGCCCGATTCACCTGGCTACCCTACAGCAGGATTCAAAAACAAAGCGCAATATGAGAATTGATATTGCCCGCCTTTGTCGGGAAACCTATGGCATCCACTTACTGCCTGAAGCCGTTACTGACTGCGACGGATGTCAATCGGCAACGGGAAGGATTTTCTCCGGTTGCGCGAATTGTGATATCAGACCATGTGCAATGGGTAGAAAGGTAAGTAGTTGCGCTTATTGCAAAGAATATCCGTGTAATCAACTTCAGAAGCATTTTCAGAGCGATCCGACATCCCAGGCTCGACTAGAGGCTTTGCGAAGAACCATGTAAGTTGGGGCAAATCGTTCCAAATATCGTGTCGTTACGGTATAACCGGTCGCTAAGCCTGACGGAGCCCCGGCCTAGTTTTTTAGTAGAATCAATGGTTTGTTGAGATCAATGCTAAGATCCAAGCGACAAGAAACAACTAACAGCAGATGCGTTACCTACAACACGGTCCACACCGACACCGCAGGCTAGCTCCCAACCGTTAGGCTACACTGCACACCGTAATACACTTCAATAAAAATTTCAATTTAACCCGCATTATTCATGCAAAAACGCAGTGCATTGCATGAATGTGTGATGGATAGAGGGAAGCAATGCGGGAAACCCCGACAAGAAAATACCCAAATTTGAGGATTGGAATGAACTCAAATTTGAGGTATTTCTCCCATTGGGATTCCTACGGAATTCGTCGTCAGGATTATTTATGAATAACCCGGGTTAACAATGCAAATTAAGTAAGGAGGGCATACAGTACGTATTTTCTCGTGGTTCAATCGTCAAGTAGGTTACATCGGTTTTACCCTATATTTAATCGGGAAGGAAATCTAATTCACACAACATGGAAATTACACATCTTCAACCAATTGGATAACTTGCCTGTCAGAGTAAACACCATGTAACAATTTGTCCCGAAGGTGGCATAGCCATGCCCATGGCAGATGCCTGCCCGACTGGCAGGCGGGCCTTTGGCAAAACCATATGGAACAACATATCCCAAAGGGATGCCTGTGGCAAAACCATATGAAACTACTCTTCTATCAACTCCCCGATCATTCCCTTGATCTTCTCTCCATCCCACTTGGTTGCCCCTTTGTGTTTCATCACAATCTCTCCCGATCTGGAAATAATAAACGTAGTTGGTATGGACCGGTGGTTGAAAACGGTTGGTAAGGAATTCCCCGATATCCTTCCCACTCATCTCTTGATTATCCGGATAATACGTTGTATATTTACCTTAATGCCGCGATTGGCAGTAGAATATATGTTAGGCTGCTCTCTTTAAGTTAGAAGAAAACAATATGAGCGAATTAGAATTGGAATATTCGGAAGTCTTAGACTTCGCTATTCAAAATATCCCAATAATACAATCCATAGTTGAAATTAAGGAACACTGGGGACATAAAATTATTGATATAACTAAGTCGCGGCATGAACTCCTACGTAACGATCCATTAGTCTTTATGTCAACGACGAATATGATCATAGGCCAAGAGAATTATTTCTTTAAATTTCAAGCTGGGAAGCGTTTGCTTGGTGAATTTTCGGTGGATTTTTTACCAGTTAGTGGTACTGAATATCTTCGTGAACAGATATATTCAATGGCAGAAGGTAACAAAAAAACAACCACTTCAAATATGCGGCTAGCGAATTGGAGGATTCAACTATTCGCTAAGAGTTTTTTCCCTTCCATAAGCATTAAAAGGGAGTATTCATCTACTTTGTCTTGGCTTATTAGCAAACTCGGTAAACCCAACTCCGATGAACTTACGGTGGAGTGGGCATCAACCGCACGTGTTTCATCTGGGCAAAATGTGAATTTCTGGTGTTATCATGCACCTGAGTGGGACTATATAGTTACCTTCTATAAGTTAAAAGGACAGCACAGTATTTCTTTTTCAATATCGGAAGGAATGTAACAATTTGGTTAAATCAATCGCGCAGCCTAACAAATCATTCAACCGGACGCCTGAATCGTCTGCGGCTTTAAGCAGCGGTAGTGCAGGCGCCGGTTAATTCCACCGTTCTACTTCTTATACAAGGTTAATCTTATGAATGCATTCAATTAGATTACCTAATTTTGAGAACGCTAAAATTCATTTTGATAGTTCAAATAATCCTATTTGCAGCTTTTGGTTGTGAAGCTGAGAAAAATAGCAAGGATTATAGAGAGCCATATTTGGGTAGTTTTGCTTTTTCATCCTATTCTTTTTATACAATAAATGACATCACAACTTATTATGATACAGTTATATTTGAGGGATTGATTGAATTGGATACTGAAAATGATAGCTCTATTATTATTACTTATCGCCCAGAAGAATCAGGGGGATATACTTGTAACGATGTCAAGGTGTATGGCAGCCAAATAAAACCAAAATTATTGGCATTAGGGACAATAGACTATCCCTTAATTAGATCAATGTGTGGGCCCCATGGATATTTTTTTGGAAGCTTCATTGGAACAGATAGCATCAGTTTCGCTTTAGGAGCCGGATCTATAGGTTTATCAAACGGACAGACTGTAACTGGGGCTAGAAATAAGTAATTACACAAGCTAGCAATGCGATATACAAAACCTGGTTAGTCACGCCCTGCATTTAACTATTTAGGTTGACCACAATCCTGAAAATAACTAACATTTATTAACCAACCACTTATAATAAAGGAAAGAAGTAGAACAAATCGCTGCAGCAGACTTGCTGGCTGTCATAATTTTTTCTTGAGAGTAGGAGAGGGATGAGGCAAAAAGTCATGCCAGCTGGCGCAAGCCGCTTAGTTCCACCGTTAAATTTTTAAAAGCTAAAGATATGAGCTTAAGTTATGGTTGGGAAAAATTACATTTAGCTATTCATTCTTTATGTGGACAAGGTTCGCTATGCGAAAGATTGGTAAATGCAGTAGCATACCATCTAATTCATGTCACGCCAGAAAATGATCTTCCTGAAGATATACGAGGTGAGTTTCAAGAATTCATGGAAGAAATCACATCAGTCGAAGCAAAAGGTGATGAAGGCACAATTCAAGCTACCATCAATACCCTTGATGAAATTGCACTAAAACGGGCAGTAGAGAAAATCATAAGCTTCTACGACACCGTTTGTCGCTATAGTGAGCCATTTTAAAATTTAACAAGCCGCTTCAGCAGATAAAATCGCGTGTCACGCTCGTTACAAAAAAAAAGCATAGATCGCACCACGCTTTATTACTGCTGAGCTTTACCGTTATATGCAATTAAACATTAAGTAAAACGAAAACATTATGGAAAGAGCTGCAATATTTATAGATGGAGCGAATGTAATGTACCAACAGAGACATTTAGGTTGGAAAATTGATTGGGAAAAACTTTTGCACTGTATAAATGAAGATTATAGAGTAGTATCGGCAAGATATTACACTGCATTAAAAGAGCCACCTAGCGAAGATCAAAAGTCATTTCACAGAATGCTGGCAACAACTGGATTTTCACTGAAAACCAAACAACTAAAGAAAGTAAAAGATCCAGATACTGGGGATATCATTTATAAAGGTAATTTAGATATTGAACTTGTAATAGATGCATTATCAACTATTGAACAATACGATATTTTTATTCTTTTTAGTGGTGACAGTGATTTTGTTCCTCTTATAACCGCACTACATCAACAACGAAAAATTGTGAAAGCATTTTCTACAAAGGGATTTAGCTCTATCGATTTGGTTTCTGAACTTGGAATGGATTTTCGGGATATTAGTGACTATAAATCACGTTTTGAGCTAATAGATAAATTAAGTAGCGAAACTTCAAAGAAAAAAGTAAAAGCTGACCAAAAATATCCTTCACAAGAAGATAATCAATTAGCTTCTACCCAGGTACTGCCTGATATTGGAGATAAGTTTAAAGGTAGTGTATTATCAATTAAAGACTATGGAGTATTTTTATCAAATGAATTTAACGCAAAAGTTCTTCTTCATATTAAAAATATGAATGTTGGTTATATATCGAAGCCATTAGAAGAAGTATTTGAAGTTGGAGATGAATTTTATGTAACTATTAATAATATCGACACTACTCAAACAGTAAAAGAAATTTCAGTTTCATTGACAGACGACCAATTCCAAAAAGATCTTCAAAAGAGAATTAAAGAATAAAATATTGTAAATAACAACGGCTTTGTGCTGACCGGTTGTAATAGAATCAAATAATAAATCATTCAACCGGACGCCTGAATCGTCTGCTTTTTATAGCAGCGGTAGTGCAGGCGCCGGTTAATTCCACCGTTAGATTTCACCTCCCGGCCGGACATACTGCAACACAAATCCCGAAGAAGGCGGAGGGTTAACCTGCCCCGGGCAGGCTGGTTTTCCGCAACTCTGCTGCGGAATAAGTTTCCAAAGCTTGCTTTGGGGTTTCATGCCCGTGATTAAAGGAATTGATTTGCTGGAAGAAAAGTAATGGGCTAAAGCCCGTTTTTTGCAAAGCGTAATACCCCCGGGATGAATCCCGGGGTAACGGAAGGATTACCGGAACAATAGCTGGCTTACCCCGGCATTCATGCCGGGGGCTTGAGTTTGGCTAATTTCTCATGTAAAACATTGCCGAAGTATTATGGTTTGCCGCATTT
>Ga0315543_1005078_pt1 | contig 10501 bp, 10 predicted proteins | sample SalMarSW160210MG_2_FD_203098 | JGI IMG/M metagenome (GOLD analysis project Ga0315543, IMG submission 203098) | Salt marsh sediment microbial communities from the Plum Island Ecosystem LTER, Massachusetts, United States - Salt Marsh Sediment SW1601-210 ...
AGCTCATTTAATTACCTCCCGGAATGCCGCGTGTTGCTTTGAGGTCGTTTACATCTTCCCGCAACTGGTTCAAATCGACAGAATTGTTATCCATCTCTGTCCTAATTTCCTCAACGGTCGGGGCCGACCCACCGCTACCGCTACCTGTAGTCCAAGGGCCGGTACTACCGGTCGAGAGTATCAAAGCAAAGTTTGCATCTACGGGAGTCGCCAGGGCTGCATCGTCCGTCCCTCTCATAGCAGCACCGTCTAATCCGCAGACATCAGCCGCAATTAAAGTTACATTACCATTCGCATCGGTTATTATGGTATTTATTGCTGCAAGTTGAGTATCTATATCAGAATCATCCGCAGGGTCGGCGGGCAGGTTATCAGTCTTGGTTTTTACATCGTTTACATCAACCCATAAGGCATATTCTGTTATTTCTGACGAGCCATTCCATGATAAAACCGTCGGGCCTGCTATCCACGAATCATTTGTTGCATCTGGATTAGCACCCACCCTCAAATATCCTTTTAGAAAATAATCACCCGCAATTATAGAACCGTTAAAATCGCCGATGTATGTATCATCGCCAACATCGACCAAAGGGATATCATAATCTCCTATATTGGCATCGCTCCAGTCCTCAAAGGCATTAGTAGTATTGTTCCAAGATTGCCCATTCGCCTGCTTTATCACAGCATACACATTGCAATCCGATGGATAAGGCACCACAATTTCATCGGTTGCAAAAACGAACGCCGATAACGATAGGCAAATCAATAAAGCAAATAATTTTCTCATTAAATTACTCCTTTATGGCGCGGACAAATTCCAAACTCTGTTTTGGTAAAATCCATTGATATGAAAGATATAATGCTCGTTAAGCTCTAAAGCAGCGGAAAAAGTGATAACTATCTGCGAGGATGTTATGCTCGAAATCCAATAGGTCGCCGCCGCCATTTTCGCCGAAGCTGGTGTAATCTGAAAAATTCTATCACACCACTTGGGGCCGTTAGCATCGAGGTCGTGATTTAACGTAATTGTAGTGGCGCTGCCATCGCCGGTAACGTCAATAATTTCGCTGCAATCTGTAACGTAGTATTGATTGTTTTTTACTACAGAAGTTCCGTCCCCATCTTCAAAGGCCATCGAGCTTTGGTTATAAAGCATATTATCTGTAATAACATTACGGACACCATTAGCAGTCGCAACGACTCCGGTATGCCCGTTGTACATGTGATTTCCAACTATTACGTTACGGGGTGAATCTATTCGGACACCAACTCCATTAGTTTTTAATCCCATACGGCAATTAGTGACAGTCGCATTGCCTCCGCCACCCTCAAAACATATTGCTGTATACCGATATTCGGCTTTAGCCGAAAGAGTTGTCGTATCAGATTGGGTGGTGTTTTCAATCCCGGCCGCTATAACTATGTCGTCGTAAGTCCCTGTTGTAAGCTGAACAATAACCTGTGCGTTTGTCATTCGGTCGCCGGTGTATAAATCGAATACCGTTCCCGTCCAGTCATCACCAGCGCCGGTATCATTACGAACAACATCACCTTCTGCCCAGGCGCTTATATCTTTGCCGGTAGTCAATTTGGCATAGACTTTCGTTTCATTTACCCCCGTTCTCAGCCCTCGCAATTCGCAATTTGTAAATTGACCAGAGCCGCCCTTCCGAAGCAAAATTGCGTGTTTTTCGTTATCTATAAACTTGCAATTCGCTATTTTCGGGCCGGTTCCAGCTCCGTTTAGCACAAAAGCATTTCCGCCACACCATTCAATGACGGACTCGATTATCTCCCAACCCCAAGCCTCATCCGTAATAATCGCATCGCCACTGAAAGAACCAAAGAAAACCTTGGAAAGATAAACATCCCAGAGATTGTCATTCACTACAAGTCCGCTGCCGCTGAAACCTGAACCATTGAGGAACATATATTCGAGATAAAAGAAACCCTGTGTAGCTTCCCCATCATATACGAGCATATCACAGTTCGCAGCAAGGTTTAACCTCGTAGCGTAAACACCTTGGCCTTTCAGTCTCAAAGAGCCTCTGATATTTATAGATGCCGCAATGTTAAAATTACCTGCCGAAAGTATCACGCTGCCGCCACCACCATAAGCAGGCAGGGCATCAATAGCCGCTTGAATCTGCACATCATCCGCCGTGCCATCGCATTTATAAGGAGCAATTAATTTGTATAATGTTGGTGCATCGCTGGCAGCCACAAGTCCCGGCCACAGTAAACCCTTTATTGGTTGCACTACCTGCCCTAAGCAAAAAAATGCCACCAAAATAAGTGCTATTAAAATAATAGCTTTTTTCATTTATTTTTTATTCCCTTTTCTGCGGGTTACATACGGCGATATTGATCCTACAAACCAAACCGACTCTTCCTCATTGAATATCTCCGCCCCGAAACACGGCAAAGCCAAAATCAAAATCAACAAGATAACCCACTTGAATTTTTTCATTTTCAAAACCATTTTAAAAAAGGGTTACAGGCCAATTAAAGACCCTTTGTTCGATAGTTACAGCCGGCTTTATCAGGCCTTAACTGCTTGTCCTTCGGAGTCTGCTGCATCTTTTGGCGGCCACTTGATGCCGGCCGCTTTAGCGAGTTTTTTTGCTTTTTTGACTGCATTGTCGCGGTCCTTAACTTTCTGTTTTAACGCTTCCTGCATTTTCTCGATTGAGCCCGCACATATCCGGCATTCCTTGGTGAGAGCCTCGGCCCTGATGATCGCTTTTTGCACCTTCGCCAGAAACGCATTGTGTTTTGCAGCTTTCCGGTCAACATGTTCGTCCCAGGGGGCACAGGTTTTTTCGTAGCAATCTTTATCAAGCTGCTTTATTGTTTTTTCCGGTAAGTCATATTTCCCGCCTCTGTAGAAACTGCCGAGTGTGCCGGAATAAGTTTTTTTCATAACAATCCACATAGGTTTACCTCAGATAATTTCAGGTTAAACTGTTTTTCAAAACCCGCCCGCCGCCGAAACGGCGGGCGGATTAACTTCGTCACAAATTCAACCGCCCGAATTAGGCGATTATGTGCTCTGCCAAACCTCTCTCGGCTGCAGTTGTCGGGCCGATGTTCGGCTTCGACAAAATGCAAATAATGCACAGGTTCGAACCGTTAACAGCGCCTGCCGCACTATGAGGGGCCTTGACTCGCATATACCGCTTGTGCGTCTTGTCCATCAGATTAACATCAATCTGGAACAGCTTGTCGTCCTCGTTGTACTGAATGGCGTCCGCCAATACAGCGGCGGCTATTTCAGTGTAAGCGCCGCCGGCGGTGTCGCATTCTTCGATGACCGGGGGCGTAGCTTCGGCTGTCGAACCGATGGCATCAGCGGCGGCAACGTCCGTTGTTCCCACAGCCAAAATGAATTCGGCGTATCCCCAGCCCATGGTGTCCACGTAAGTATTACCTGCGAAGTCGCCGTCATCCTTGAGCTGAGGGGGCAGCAAGAGCACTTTTTTGGTGTTTTGTGCTTCTACTAACATCTAAGTTCTCCTTTCATTGAACTTTTTAAATCAAACAAAACTATTTCATCACTGACGCCCTATCTCCGAAGCAAGACCTGCCGAAACAGGAACCGGCTTAAAAAACATTCGCACGATATCGATTAGGCGATATCGGCAAGCAGCGCAACGACAGCCCCGGGCTGACATAAACTTGCACCTACATCTTTTGCAGTGCCGACGCCGTGGTTGTTAATAGCGATGCGCTCGGTGCCGCGTATGCCGAGCTGGTCGGTCTTGAAATAGGCCTCTTTGCTCTGGTCGATTTGCAGGGCACGCCTGTCGCCAAACAGCGAGGCCTGCTTGAGGTTACCCAGTAGCAGCGGTATGTGGTCGGCAGCGGCTTTAACCCTTGGCAGGGCATTTGCAAATTCGACCGGGCGGCCTTCAAATAAAGGATTGCGGGTGTAGCCCGTCCGTGTTACTTCATCCGCTTTCGCGCCGCCCAGGGCGAGGGCGAGGTTAATCATCACGGTGTAGTAGAAGTTGCGATGACAATACCACTTGCAATCCACATCGTCCGCTTCGTTGAGAATGATGCCCGGCAATGCCAGGATATCATCCCTTGTGATTGCCGACCAGGCACCGGCGGCAGCCTGAATGTGCAGGGCCATGATGTTGCTGGGAGTCGAATCGACGCCGAGAATGGCATTGACCAGTCCAACAAAACCGAAATACGTCGAGGTGCCGTCACCTATAAACCCGCACAAGTCTTCCATTTTGGAGAACGCCCTGATTATCGAACGGGCAACGACTTCGCCTACGGCAATGGCGAGGTCCTCGGAGACCTCCGAATCGATTGCCGTCAATGTCATCATCTTACGAGCATTCAGGCCGACGTTCTTGAAGCCGGGGCTGGATTCTGTCGGCTCTGTACCGGCGCCGGGTGCATAAACGACAACGTCGGAGGTCTCGGCTGCAGCTAAGGAGCTGTCCGATGCCATAGGCCATTCCTGTGCGTTGCGTCTGAATACGCCGTATGTCTCCATAAGCACTATCAGCATGGGGATGAACTCGGTCGGAATCAACGCGGCGCCGCCGGTAATCGTGGTGCTGGTCATGGCCTTGGTTATTTTGCCGTCCTTGGTAATGAAGCGGTCCTCGATGCCGAGGTCTTTAAGCTCTTTTTGGGCGTTTTCGTTTTTCAGCAGGTGGGCTATTACGTAAAGCCCGAAATTCTTTGCCTGCTCCAGATTGCCCCAGATGCCGTTGTAACGGCCGTCCGAGGTCTTGATTGCCGAGAAGCGGCTGGACATAAGACGCTTGACCTGCGATTCGAGGCTTGCGTTGGCCTCTTTCAGCTCGTTGCCCTGCTGCTCGGCCTCTTTGAGGTATTTATACTCATCGGATGCGAGCTTCTCGGCAACTGCATCAGCAACTTCGCTTTTAAGCTCCTTTTTTGTAGCGAAGCCCTTAGTAGTATCCTCGAGCATGGTTTTTATTTTCTCTTCGAACTCTAAATCAGTAGGCATTTTTTTAACCTTTCGAATTCAAGTTATTTACTGCTTTTTGTAAAACGTTAAGTAATCTCACGGCCTGTTTTTTCTCGTCCCCTGCCGGGACAGAATTATCAGAGCCGAGCTCGCCGCACAAAAGCTCCTCTGCCATTTTGTCCGAATCAGGGGTCAAGAGTGATTTGATTTCGTCTATACCTTCCTGCAGCTCACCGAGCCGCTGCAGGAGCTTCTCATTAGCATCATTCTTTCTTTCTTCTAAAACTGTGGGAACACTTAAAAAGTTGTCGCCATCTTTACCCTCGGCATAGAATTGTTTTAGCTTAGACAGGGCCTGAGGATTGGCGCCGACGGCAACACAGCTTATTTCGTAAAGCTCGATTTTAGTGATAATATAGAATCGTTTGCCGTCCTTAACCTCCTCGTGACCATCGAGGATTCTAAAGCCGATAGAGACCGCCCGCATGTGTCGCTTGTCGTAAAGCTTCCAGTATTCTCCGCCGAGTTTCGTATCGATTGCGAATTGCAGCCACATCTCGACACGATGGGCGGTAACTTTAAGAGCGCTGACATCCCACGAGCCGATTGCCGGCGGCATACCGTCAGTCAGCCGGTGAAGATGGCAGGCAAGGGCGACGGGATTATCGACAAATTCACCCTTCCTGGTTGCAGCTTCGGCAACGGCTTCCGGCAAAACGATTTCGCTGTCGCGGTCGAGCTTGTCGGTCGAAACAACAAATTTTATGCGATGATTTTGTTCATCAATTGAACCGGCATCTTTGCTTATGTAAGCAAATAGATGTCTCAGGTCTTTTGTAAGTTCGTTTTCCCGTAAAGGCATTTGAAATCTCCTTCATTAAGCAGCTTTGTCCCTTACCATATCACCATAAGAGTAAAACCGCAGGGTTACATAAAATTCCATATCGAACGTTTTGCCGGCTGCACGCTTCGCCAGCTCGAGGCAGCGGCAGTTGATAATATTGGCTGCCGAGCCGGACGGGTCGCCCGGATACATCAACGGTTCATTGTCGACCATGAACGGCAGGTCAAGGGTAATGCCTTCGGCGTATTTCTCGCTGGCTGTTTTATGTGCATCGCGGACCTCAAGGTCGCCACTTGTTAGCCAGGTCTTCAATTCCACGCCAGCAGCCTTCATGCCGAAGTGACGGCCGCTGCTGACGGCGCCGCCTGTCTGTGTTCGTGCGATCCGCAGAGCCCGGGCACGATTTGAACCGAGGACGGTTTGGATTCGCTTGGTCAAATCGTTAAGGCCTTCGCCGGCGTCGAGGCCGAGCTTTAACTGGCTGGCGACCTGTCGCTGAGTGACTTTGTTGACGCCGGAAATATTGCTCGTGCTGATAACGAGCTTGCCTTTAAGTGCAGGCAGTCGCTTGACCTGCTCGGCCTTCTCTTTTAGCTGCTCGGCCTTTAGGCCAAGCAGCTCCGTCAAGCTCTGGCGGATACCCAGCTCCGAAGCCTTTTGAAAAAACGTGTGATTGATAACTTTTAATTTGCCATCCTCTTTTTTCAGGTCGAAGACCACGCGGGCAATGACCTCGTTGGTGTCGGCCTTCTGTGATTTTGATTTGGGCATTGCCTTACGCAGCTTGGTTGTTAAATCCCGCTGCTGGCGGACGAACAGAGTGCGGATGGCCTGGGTGTATTCTCTTTCGATACCGAGCCAGCTTGTAGCCCAGTTTCGCCAGAGACGAAGCCGCTGCTGCTCATCGGCTTTTTCGATTGTGTCCTCTGCCGTTTTTTCGATTACAAGGAATTTGCCGGGCTCCTCACCCTCGCCTTCCGGCAAAGATGGGCCGGTTAGTCCCTCGAGGCCGGCTTCAAGCGTATATCTGGCCGGTATCAAGCCCGCAGACACCCACCAGTCATCGCCCCAGGGAAAATGCTCGAACGGCAAATCGAAGGCGTCTATACAGGCATTCAGAGTAACGCCCCGTTCGGTATAGCCGATTACTTTTTCGATTCGCTCTCTGAGCATCGCCTGCATAGCAGGATGTTCTTCAACGACAAACCATGCAAAAAGGTCCTGGTTGACGTTGACTGCCTTGATTTTTGCCGTTCTATAACTCGGCATCCAGCATGGTTTTTTAGCTCGTCCCGAATAGGTTTTAGATTTACTGAAATCTACAGCCAAATGCTTTCGATACTTGAATCTGTTTAGTATTCCAAGCGAGATGTTCTCTGCGACAAAAGAGAGTATCGAATTAATAGTGGTCGAGATAAACCGCTGCTGAGCCGGGCCGTGTGCGTATTGCGCTTCGGAGTTAAGCCCGATTACTTCAGGGGGGACTCCGAAGGTTATACATATTTCGGAAGCGTCCATTTTGCGGAGCTCAATCATTTCAAGCTCCGCCATTGTTTGAGCGAGATTTTTCACGTCCGCGCCGCCTGTCATTAAACAGGTTTTGCCGGCATTGCGGGCGCCTTTGTGTCGTGATTCGAATTGAGAAATAAGCATCTGCCTCTCATCTGGCTCGAGGCGACCTGGTATTGTTATCAGATTGCCGATTTTGCCGCCATTGGCCAGCGTCGCTTCGTTAAGAAGCGAGGCCTGATATGCGCTCGATATAGCTATCTTACCGACCATTGCAGGACCGGCTCCGTGAAAGTTATCATCAGGATTAAAATCAATCAGCGGATGCACGTCGTCAATGAAAAGAGGCCAGCGGTTTATTCCGACTTTGAGCCAGTAGCCGACGAGTACTTCATTGTGGATTTCAGGGATTAAGCTGTTCGGCCCTGCAACTAAGACGGATTCCGGAACCCTGTTATTTTTGTCGAGGAATACCCAATAGCACTCTCTAAGCAAAGCAAGGTAGCCGACCGTATCAGTGAGGAATTTCGTAAATGTAATTTTTTCGTTATTGAAAAGCAGATCGTAACCGGGGCCTGATTCGATAACATCGTCATTGACAGTCGAAATCATCATCTGAATACCGCGACAAGCTTTAATGATTTCGTTCACACAGGCGTAGACCCAGGTGCTTTGTGTGTATGGTTTGTTAGGTCGCTCAGGCGTGGCGCCTTCGAGGTCAAGCCCCTGCTTCCACATCTCCGCGAGCGTATTAATTCCGTAGCCCTTTTCCCTTGTCTCGCTGTTGACTTTCAGCTTTAAAACTTCAGCTTCAAATTGTGATAATTTTGTACTCATATATTAAAGCCAGATAACTTCGGGTTTAACAGGACCTGTCCGGCCCGCTTCCTTGGCGAGATTAAACGCCCAGAAATCATCGGCATGACCGGCCTCGGTAGAAGCCGCATCGTAACGGACATTGCCGCTGATAGTGACTGATTTGCGAACGGTATGGAAACTTTCACGGGTTTCGCGGTCGGCAGGGACACGGGTGCGCTTGTCCTCAAAGAGACCCCTGCCCAGACTTGCCAAATGGTCTTTGACGGGAGCGGTAAATTTCACCTTCTCCACTCTATACGAGCCGTGGATCCGCTGGGCCTCCTCGACCAGCATATCGCCGATACCGGTCGCATCGATACAGGCACGGCGGATATTCTGGTTTGTCAACAGGTCATTTAACATTTGCAACTGTGCGTGATATGGAGTCTTATGCAGCTTGATTATTTTGCGGGCGATATAAAGGTCCCCGACTTTCTCGTCAATCCAGAAAACAGTCCGATGGTGCTCCCTGCCGATATCACCTCCGAGATAATACTCATGCCGTTCTTTGGTATGGTGGACGAGCTCCTGAAGGCAATTCGGGTCCTCGCAGGATTGATATAATTCGTAAGTGATAAGGGCAAGCAAGGCCGTCGAGGGCTTGCACATATACTCCTGATTCCAGGCATCCTCGTTACGGCAGCGGGCGCGACATTCCTTCAAGAATTGTTCGCGGACAGCAGGGTCAATATGGTCGAGTTTTTTAATCTTTTCGGCAAGACCCTGGGCGACGGCATCTTCAATTGTGGTCCTGTGCAGCGACCAGTGAAGCGAATGGGCATCATCAAAAGTCATCTCGCCTCGAAGGACTTTATTGATTAATTGGATGATGCGGTTAAATTCCGATTCCTCGCCGTTGTGCGTTGACATAATCCGGATATTATAACCCCACGTTGTCGTCGGCATCGCGGCATCGAGCATTTCTTTGGGCTGGTCATGCCAGCCGAATTCATCGAGCACTACGTCTCCGCCCTTGCTGCGGAACCGGCGTGGATTACTGGTCATGCAGTTGACACGGCTGCCGTTAGGAAACTCAACGACGTAATTGTTGTATTTAAACCCCTTTTCGTCCTCGAGCCGCTCAAGGATTTCCTTGACGACAATCTCCATCAGCTCGCACCACTGCTTGCAGTAAAGGGCATATTCGAAGGCGGCTGATTCGTCCGCACTCGAGAACCACAAATCGCGACGAACATCGGAACGGTTACGGTCCCTGCAAGTCTTGTAGCTGTCGGCGTAGGTTATGCCGATACGGCGGCTTTTCTCTGAAGCCATCGCATTACTTGGGTCGAGAATCCACTTGACCTGGTAAGGCAGAAAGTAACCCTTTGGCAATGTATCTGCTTGAGCTACGATTTCGTTACTCCTAAATGCTCGTCGATAATTTCCTGAACAAGTTTCCTGTTGACGCCGGCCTTGGTGAGCTTCTTCTTCGTCGATTTGGCGGCGGCGGCAATCTTCTTTTCGAGCTGCTCGCGGATGTACTGGTCGGCCTTGATACTGACCTGGGCTAAATCACGGATGGCTTGAGAGACCTCTTTGAGCTGCTTGCTGTTAAAATCATCGTCTGATACCATAAATTTCAACACTAAGGCCGTCGCCATCTCAGCGGCCGCCTTCTGGGTCTTCGGGGCGTTCTCTGCGGTCAGGCCCGTCATAGTTTCGCGGGCAATCAGGCCGGCAGATTTCATAAGCGAAATTGTTTTCAGGTGCTCGGCGAATCGGCCCACAGCCGATTTGGAAATCTTCGAACCCTTTTGCAGACAATAAGCAACAATGTCTTCAAAACGAGGCTTGCCCCCCCGCTTGCCTGCGAAGTCCGGAGGCCAGGCGTTATCGACGACCATAGCCGTCAGGGTCTGCCGCAGATAGGCAGGCAGCCTGTCGAGCGAACTGTGAGCACGTCTTGCCATATTCAATATCTGTCTTCGCGGTAGTATAAAATAACAGTCAAAGAAGTGAGGTTGTTCGGGTCAACATCGTTGGTATCGACCGTAATAGTTCCGGTGACGGGGACATCCCCGTGCGGATTGCCTTCGGTATCGTCCATATAAAGCATATAAGAGAGTGGCAGCAAGGCAGTATTACAGTCGGTCTTTTCAAAAAGCGTGATGGCGTTGCTGTCTTTGACAGTAAGGGTGAAATCGAGGTCGCAGCCGTCAGCGACGAGCGTAATCCGCTGCAGCTCGCCGTAAATAGTATTGGCATCGGCCGAGGTTGCGGTCGATGAAGTCGAGTTGACATCGTTCGGAGTCGGCGTGACGACGACCGTTAATTTGCCGACCGGCGCCGTCCTGCCGTAATAACTATCAGCCTCCTTGTCAAAGGTGGTT
>Ga0315543_1005079_pt1 | contig 10497 bp, 10 predicted proteins | sample SalMarSW160210MG_2_FD_203098 | JGI IMG/M metagenome (GOLD analysis project Ga0315543, IMG submission 203098) | Salt marsh sediment microbial communities from the Plum Island Ecosystem LTER, Massachusetts, United States - Salt Marsh Sediment SW1601-210 ...
AATAATCAAAAACTTCTTCCAAAGAAGCCCAGAGGTGAAGTTCATTCTCTGCTTCTTGAGAACTTTCGGAGGCATGAATAATATTGTAAATAGGTCTCTTCTCCCGATTAGCTTTAGCGGCGTCATCAATGGAAAAATCGCCGCGAATAGTTCCCGGGGAAGCTTGAGCCGGCATTGTCTCTCCGACGATTTTCCTCACCATCTCAATAGCGTGGTTGCCCTCAACCACCATTTTAACCATCGGACCGGAGGTTAAATAATCTAAAAGCCAACCCCGGACCATAGAACCAATTTTCTCCGGATCGTCTGTCCCTAATTCTTTTTGGGGATCAAGGCCATAGTTTTGATAATTCTGGAGAGTCTTTTCCCCTAATCTTCTAATCCAAGCCGGGTCGTGAGGGTAATGTTCATCTACTTGGGATCTCTTGGCCCAAATCATTTCCAGGGAAACAATTTTTAATCCCCTCTTCTCAAAACGGGAAATTATCTCGCCAAGTAAACCTCTTTCCACTCCATCCGGTTTCACCAAAACAAAAGTTCTTTCTTCTGTATCCATAACTAAAATTAAAAATTAACCACTATTTTTCCTTCCCTTTCCGTCTGACAGAGGGAAATTTCTGAAAGAAAATCCTCCTCGGGAAAAGCGCCGCTGACGATCACCAAGGAAGGGTGGAGGTCAAGCCAGAAGGACCAGGGTAAAGTTTTCTGAAGATGACTGGCTTCCACTATCTCCGCCTTCAGCTCATCCTTCTCAAGAACGGCTAAAGATTGAGAAGGAATTTGGCCTAAAAAAAGAAAACTCAATCCTCCCTCTTCTAATTTCCAAACCACCTCTCCTTCTTTTGAATTTTCCAATTGATGGCGATGAAGATTCTTTTGGGGAGCAAGCACCTCCAAAGAAGAGGAGCCTAAGGCAATTTTCCTTCCCGCCTGGGCAATAATTACTTCTGCCCCTTCCGCCGCCAACCCCTCTTCCCAAGTCTGGAAAAGAGGCCCTGGCGTTACTGCTCCACTCCATAAAACACCATCTACCTCATAATTCTCCAGAACGGAGATCAACCCTGTCAGATGATCTTCAGTTAAAGAAGTGAGGATAACTAAGTCAAGCTGTTTATCTCCCGGAGGCATCTCCAGGCTTAACTTCCGGAGGATATCCCGGCTTCCTCCGCCGTTAACTAAAATTTGCCCTCCTTCCTCCGTCTGAATAAAAAGACCATCTTCTCCCTCTGGCCAAAGAACCAGCCGTCCTTCTCTTCCTCCCGAGAAGACCTGCCGCCAGACAAAAACGGTAGCGATCATCAGCCAGATCAGCCCCCATTTTCCTCCGGCCGACATTATTTCCCGGCCTTCTTTTTTGCTGACCGACCAAAAAGCAGCCCCAGTTCCGTTTCCTCCGCTAGAATCCCGATCGTCCGGCCCAATTCCGCCAGTTTTCTTTTAACTACCTCCGGTTCAAAAACCGGCGTTCCTTTCACCGCATTCAGGACATCTTCTTCCTCCACCCCCGCTTCTTTCAGATCGGAATGCTGGTAAAAATCGGTCAGCTGTCCTTCAAAACTCTCCGCATCTGCCTGGCCGCGGACAAAAGGTCCTCCCCCCCCCACCGCCGAGCCGATAATCGTTCCATCAGCTGTTGCCACCGGCGCCCAAAAAGAAAACAAGCCGTCAAAAACCTTGATTAAAACTGGATCACTGTGAGCAGTGATTAAATCTCCCGCCCGAACATAAGCCCGATTATAGAGCTCTCTCCCGGAAGAACTCTTCTTCAGCAAGCGGGCAATAGTTGATTCGGCACTGCTTTCGGTAACCGGTTCGCCCTGGTCATCGAGAACAGCCAGTTGAACTCTTAATTCTTTAGCCAGCTCGCCCTGCAGCTTCTGAATATTCTCCAAAAACCACCGGCCCTCTTCTGAATCTAGTATTTCTTTTTCTCCCTTCATAATTAAAGTAAAAATTAATAAAAAAGAAAGACCTTTAGATTAACAATTCTTTAAGCTTTAAAAAATCTTTTTTCAAAGTTTCTTTCATTAAAGGATTATAGGTGGCCACCGCTGGATGGTAAAGAGGCATAATTTGCTGTTCCTGAAAAAGACTTTGGGCAGAAAAAATCTGGCCGTGAAACTGGCTGATGCCTATTCTTTTTCCCTCTTTCAACAGCTGATTTCCTAAATCATACTTTTCTAAAAGCCAGCGGCTGGCAAAATTTCCCAAAGGGCAGATAACCACCGGTTGAATAATCTCTAGCTGCTGATTCAGAAAAGGAGTAAAAGCCTGAATTTCCTCCGCCTGAGGATTTCTGTTTTCCGGCGGCCTCAATTTCAAAAGATTGGTAATGTAGAGTTCTTCCCTTTTGAGGCCCACCTTCTGCAGCAGCTCGTCAAGAACTCCCCCGGCTGCTCCGCAAAAAGGCCGTCCACTGACTGACTCGTGATAACCGGGAGCTTCCCCAATCATCACCGCCTTCGCCTCCGCCGGTCCTTCGCCAAAAACCATCTGGCTCCCTTCCTCCGCCAAAGCATGCCCTTGGCAGAAGACAGCGCACTCCTCTTTTAATTTTTCCATTCTGGCCTCCTTTTCCATCAATCTAGAAGGTAAATAGGATGGTCTCTCAGGGCTTCCAGGCCGATATTAAGCCGAGCCTGGCTGGAAGCATAAAGATGGCAGAGGACATCTCCCTCTTTCACTAACTCTCCCGGCAGTTTCTCTAGGTAGACGCCGGCCTTCTTAGTCGCCGGCGCTCCCAAGCTCTTAGCCACCCAAGTCAAGTCTTGATTCTCAATCATCCGCACCTGGCCTTTTTGGGTTGCTCGTAAGGGATAAACAATTTTCCCCAGTTGAATATCTTCGGAATCAATATTCGGGTTTCCTCCCTGGGCCTTGATAATTTTCTGCAGCTGCTGCCAAGCCCGGCCGCTCTCTAAGCATTTCTGGGCTTCTTCTTGGCCCTTCCCAGTCGTAATTTGACCGGTCATCTCCAGCAATTCTCCAGCATAGTAAACTCCCTTCTTTTCTAAATCCAGAGGCCGCTCCTCTTTTCTTTGCATCACCCGGATAATATCTCGGGCTTCCAGAGCCGGGCCGATTCCCCGGCCAACCGGGCCAAAAGAATAGTAGGAAATGACCTTCACTTTTATCTTAAATCTCTTCCCTAAGTAGAGAAAGAGCGATTTGATTTCATCCGCTTCCTGCAGAGTTTTTACCTTTGCTGTCGGATTGACCGGGACATCAATAATTAAATACCTTGCCCCCATAGCGACTTTCTTCGCCATAATGCTGGTTACCAGTTTAGGAATCGGCTCTTCGGGCAGCTGATGAGCGACCCGGATAATTCGGCTGTCAGCCGAGGCGATATCTACCGCTCCCCAGATAACACAACCCTTGTTTTTTTTGATTAACTTCCTCACCTCCTTCACCGAGAAAATAACCGGAGCTAAAACCTCAAAAGTATCGGCCGTCCCGGCCGGGGAAGTTACCGCCCGGGAAGAAGTTTTCGGAATAAGAACGCCGAAACTGCTAACGATGGCGACAATAATCGGGGTAATGCGATTTCCGGCTAATCCTCCAGTCGAATGTTTATCGGCGACATTGGCTCCAAAATCAAATTTCTCCCCCGTCTCCACCATCGCCTTCGTCAAGAAAAAAATCTCGTCCAAGGAAAGCGTATCCCAGAAAGTGCTCGCCAGATAGAAGGCGACCATAGCATCGTTCAAGCGATAACTTACCAGATCAGAAATGATCTGATAAATCTCCGGGTAGTTTAATTCCTCCCCTCTCAATCTCCGGGCGATAAACTTAACCGAGGAGGGAGTATCCAGTAGTTCAAAATCAAGAATGTCTCCCGGTTTAATTTTTAGCCTTCGAGCCAGATTTTCGGGGACCCCTACCTGACGCGGCTTAACTAAAGAATCCGTCAGCACCACTTCCACGGCAATACTTTGATGGTTCGGTGTCCCAACCATCAGGGAGTCAACGCTTCTCACTCCCTGCTTCTTCGCCTCTTGATTATGGAGAAAAACATATAAGTCACCATCTGTTTCCGCATCAATAATGACCGCTTCTAATTGAAAATGATTCATCATGACCAATAATCTAAAGCTTCTTGTAAAACTGGCCAGTCTTCCGCTTTTTTCGCCAAAGGAAGACCATCCATCACCGCTTCCACCGCCAAGCGAACGGCCTGGGCCCCAGCCGCCGATCCCCGGGGATGACCATGAATCCCACCGCCAAAATTAATGACTAAATCCGGCCCCAATTTCTCCACCAGCAAAGGAATTAAGCCGGGATGAAGCCCGCCAGAAGCAACGGGGAAAACTGGTCTTATTCCCTGCCATTCTGCCCGGAGAAAATTATTAATTTTCACCACTTCCTCCAACCTTCCTTCCATTTTCCCGACCACCGTCCCCGTGTGCAGCTGGTCCACTCCGGCCAGCCGAGCCAATTTGGCCAGAACATACATTGATAAGCCATGACGGGGAGAACGGTCAAATAAGCCGTGACCAGCCCGATGACCGTGAATGATAAGGTCCGGCTCTTCCTGGCGGAGAAATTGGAGAGCGGAAAAGCCAACCGTCACTAAATCAACCATCACACAAAGGCCTCCATTGTCTCTCACTAATTCTGCCCGCTCCAGCATTTCTCCCGCCGGGGCCGTAATATTAAAAGCATAAATCTTCTTCTGGCCGGTTTCCTTTTCTGCTTTTCTTTTCCAAGCCATAACGGCTTCCAGCCGAGAGGCAAAAGGATTAATTTTCAAATCAGTCAGGTTTTCATCATCCTTTATAAAATCCACCCCGTTCCGAAAAACCTCATAGGCCAACTTAGCATTCTCCTTCGATGTCAGGCCAATTTTTGGCTTCATAATTGATCCAATGACCGGACGATGAAAAACCTGTAAAAAATTTCTCACCCCTCCCAGACCAAAAGTTGGCCCGCCAAAATTTTTGAGATAATTAACTGAAAATTCCAGATCTTCTAACCGGAGGAAAGCCGCTTCTTTCATCGAAAAAACATTGCCGGCCACCGAAGAAAGTAATTGAGGCAAATTCCCTTTTTCAAAAAGCTCTTCGGGATAAGCAATCTTCACTATTTTTCTTTCCTCATCCAAGTCAAAGACTTTAGCCGCCAGTCTCTCAAAAACATCGGCCGAAAGAGTCCTTAAATGAGTCCAGGTGCCAATAGAAGATTCCGCCGCTAGACTCTGAGCGACCTCAGCAAAACTAAAGCCGGCCACCGGCTCCAAGCGGTAAACAGCTACCAGTTCCCGACGCCGATCAGGCTGATGGTTAAGATGAAGATAACTAAATTTTCCGGGCATTTAACCAAGGATAAAGTTTTAAAGCTTGCCGGGAAAAATCTTCCGGCTTGATAACTCCCTTTTCGGTAATAAAGCCCTTGATGTAAGAAGCTGGAACACGATCAAAAGCTAAATTCACTATCTCCAATTCCACCGGAGCGGATGGCCAGATTTCTTCCCGGGGTCTTTGTTCTAATTCAATTTCCGGATGGGGATGGTATTTAAGCAAAGAAGCCGCTATGTAAAGGGGGATGCCCGCTTCAAAAGCCGTTAAGCTTAATCCGTAACTGCCAATTTTATTGACGGCTGATCCGTCTGTTAAAATAGCGTCGCTTCCCAACAACAAAAGATCGATTTCCTCCGAAAAAGAAGAAAGAATGAAGGGACCGGCGGCATCAACCACCATCCGGACCGGAATTCCTGCTCGTAGTAAATTCCGGGCGGTAATGCGCCCTTGGAAAAGAGGCCGGGTTTCAGTACTAATCACTTGGAAAGAGAAACCTCTTTTCTTTCCCTCTTTTAAAACCCCTTCTACGCTCGAGGAACGACAATGAGTAAAGACCACTTGAGCCGAACGGAGAACTTCTATTCCTGATTGAGCCAGTTGCTCCTTTCCCTGTCGAATAAATTGAAGAAAATTCTCACTCTTGTTCTGAATTTTCTCCCCCTGAACAGGACCAGAAACTCCTTCCAAGGAAGATAAAATAAACCTCACTCCGTTTTGAGCCATGGCTTCCGTCGGCCGCGCGGAAAGAAGATAGGCGGCCGCTTCTTCAATTTCCGAATCGCTTTTTCCCTCCCGGCTGTAATCCCCCAAGAGCTGAGCAATGGTTTGGGCAACAGTCGTCGCCCCCTGAATCTTTAATTGTCTTAACTTCTGATAGACTTTCTCTAAGTCTTGCGACATTATCAAAAAGCGGCTTAGTCTTTTTTAATGTCAACAGCAAAAAGACCGCCTAAAATGAGAATTACTCCTACTATCAAACCTCCGATGAGAAACCAAAAGAGCCAAACGGGGCTGACAGCGACGTTGGCTAAAAGGACGATTACCAGAGGAAGGCCGCAGACAGCAACGAGGAGGGCTCCCAAAGAGGCAACCTGGGCTTTTCCTCCCCAAACTCCTAAATAACGAAAATTCTTCTCTGCCATAGTAGTATAAATAAATAAATTAAAAAAAGACCTTTAAAATTACTTTTTCATTATAGCATCATTCAGAAAAAATCAAATTCAGGCCCGGTCGCAGATCCGGCGGTAATCACAGAAGCGGCAATGATAACCTGGCCGAGGAGAAAAGGAGCTTTTCTTTATTTCTTTAATAACTTCGGCGATTTCTTTTTTCGTTTTTTCCTTTTCTTCCGGGCGACCAAGAAAAGAAAGCCGGCTCCCGTCCTGAAGATAATAGAAAGTCAGTTTTTGAGGAAGAAGATGTAAAGCCTCTTCGGCCGCTATTTGATAAATTAAGAGCTGCCGGCGGCGACCAGCATTAAGTCTTTTTTGAGGAAGGCCGGTTTTATAGTCAATAATTTCCACTCCCCCTTCTACCTTGTCCACCCGGTCAATTTTTCCCTTAAATAAATTTCCGGCCAAAGAAAAAGAAAAATCTTTTTCCAGCCAAGGCTGGCCGTTTGCCAGCCAAAGAGATGGAGGGTCTTTCTGGAAATCCCGGAAAAAGTTCATTAATTGTTTTTTCCCTTTCTGGAAAAAATCTTTCTCTTGCTTTTCACTCTCGTACCAATCGTCAATCCAGTTTTCCTCATAAATTTTTAATAACCGGGACCAGTCGGCTTTAAATCGGGACTGAAGGCCATAAGCCCGTAAAAAGACCTCTAAGGTTTTATGAAGACTTTGGCCAAAACTTCTGTCTGGTCCTCCTCGGGTCGGCAATTTTAAAAGATGAGTAAACTTGTATTGCTGAGGACAAGTTTGAAAGTTACTAAACTGGGTAAAAGAAAAATATTTAGGAAGAGAAAAAATAACTTTTTTCCGAAGGGGCTTTCGTTTCTTCTCCGGAACATCTTTCTCTTCCCTTTCTTTTCCTTTCAATTCGTCTTCCATCTCCCGTAGGAAACGAGAAGATTTCTTTTTCCTCACCCCGCCGTAATCATCCGCCCAGGTGAAGAAAAGACCTTTCTTGGCCCGGGTCATCGCCACATAAAAAAGCCTTCTTTCCTCCTGGAGATGCAAATCCCCCTCTGGAAGTTTTTCTTGAACTAGCTCGGCTGGAAAAGGAATCGCCTCTCGCCTCTGACTAGAAGGAAACCGCTGGTCAACTAAACCCACTAAGAAAACATAGCTGAATTCTAAACCCTTAGCGGCGTGAACCGTCATTATTTTTACTGACTCCGGTCCTTCTTCCGCCATTAAATTTTTCTTATCCGGCACTCCGGCTTCTCTCTCTTGTTCCACCTGAAGCAGGAAATCATAGAGTTGGCCTTCTGGAGCTTCCTTTTCAAACTCCTCCACTCTCTGGAAAAATTCATTCAGAGAAACTAATCTTTTTTCTTTCTTCTGATGAAGAAGTCGCTTTAGCCAACCCGTTTCTTCCAGCATAGACACCAGAATCAAGCTCAATTTCTTTTCTTGGAGAGCAATCGCATCTTTCTCTATTCTGGCTAAAAAAGCTTGGACTCTTTTTCTCTCCACTGGACTCAACCGGGAAGCGATTTCCCCTAAACTCCGAAAAAGAGGCGGCCCCTTCCTTTGATGGTAGTCCATTAACCGAGCCAAGCTGGAAGGAGATAGCTGCCAGCAAGGAAGCTGGAGTACCCGGTAAAGCGAGGCGTCATCAAAACGATTTTCCAAAAGACGCAGATAACCAAGAATATCTAAAACAAGAGGTTGCTGGTAAATATTAGCCGAAGACTGAACTTGGCAGTTAATCCCCGCTTGCTCCAAAGCTTCTTCAAAAGGCTGTAGGGACTGATGAGTTCTGGCCAGAATAGCAATCTCTTGAGGAGAAACTTTCTTCAATAATAACTGCACTTTTTTTACCACTCCGGCTGCTTCCGCCCGCCCGCTGGAAAAATGAAGAGCTTCAATCTTTGCTCGCCCTTTCTTCACCGCGCACAAATGATTATCAATCTTCAATCCTTCTTTCTTGTCCCTTACTTGATATTCCAGACGATTGGGATTATTCAACTGGATAAATTGATAGCTCACATCTAAAATCTCCTGTTGAGAGCGGTAATTATCCCGGAGGACGACTACTCCCGCTTGGGGATAATCTTTAGCGAACTGGAGAATATTAGTAAAGGAAGCTCCCCGCCATTGGTAAATCGCCTGGTCCTCGCTGGCACAAACCGTCAGATTATTCTCCGGAAGAGCGATGAGCTTTAAGAGCTGGTACTGAGCCCAATTGGTATCCTGGAATTCATCAACTAGAATAAAGGACCAGCGCTGGCGAAAACTTTCTAAAACCTTTGGTCTTTTTTCTAAAAGCTGGCGGCTCTGGTTTATTAAATCTCCAAAATCAAGAGCTCGATTTTCCAAAAGTAATTTCTGGTAAACCTGATAAGCCTGGGCAATGTCTTTCACCCGCTGGATTTCTGACCGATCTTTTTTCCGCTGCCGGAATTTCTTCCAATAAGCGGCGTAGTCTTCCGGAGTTATCCCCTCGTCCTTACAGCGGGAAAAATGAGTGAGTAGAGCAGAAATCAACGGCCCGGGATCGCCCAGGGGCCGATAGTAAGGAAGCTCAAAGCGCTCCCAAAAGCGCCTCATTAACAGCCAACTCCCTTTTTCATCCAAGAGGCGGAAGTTAGGAAGCAAGCCAATTTCCAATCCGCATTCCCTCAAGATTTCCTCTCCTAAAGAATGAAAAGTCCCTACCCGCCAATCAAAAGTCGAAAAGGGAAGCAGCTGATCCGTTCTGGCTTCCATCTCCTGGGCCGCTTGATTAGTAAAAGTAACGGCTAAAATCTTTGCTGGGTCAACTTTTTTCTTTTGGATAAGATAGGCCAAGCGATGAGTTAAAACCATCGTCTTCCCTGTTCCCGGCCCGGCAATAATAAGCAGGGGACCGGAAGAACATTGAACCGCTTTCTTTTGTTCTGGATTAAGCTTGCTCATCCTAAAATCATCTTAGCTTAAGAAAAGAGAAAATCAAAACAATATCTCCTTCCTCTTGTCAAATAATTCTCCTATGCTATAATCTCAGTATTAAACAAAGGAGGCGATCTTTTTATGTTCTCGGGAATTCCCCCGCCCTCTCTTTTTCTAAGAACTCAATCTAAATTAAAAGAAAGAGGGAGGTTAATATGTGTATGTGGCAGCTGCGAGCGAACGAATCTCTTTCCGGCTTGACCGAAGAGGCAGCTTTTCTCCTCGCCGATATGGTAAAGGCGACTGGCGGAAATGTCGAAACCATTCTCAATTTGGACGGTTCCTATGATTTGGACATCAAAGGAACATTAACGACTGATAGTCACCGTGTCGGTACGAGGATTGTCAAGCTAGTCCGCGGTGCTGGAGGTCATAAGTTGCCCCTCCAGCAAACCAACCACAGAAGGAAAGAAGGCGGCTACCACCGCCACTAAAGAGAATTCCGAAAGGAGGAGTAGCCAAAGGTTACTCCTCCCTTTTCAATTAAAGAAGATTAAGCCTGAAAGCCGATGGGGGCTTCCCGATTTTCTGCTTCCTCCACTTTCCCAAACTTTTGCTCGTAATCAGCTAAATTCTTCTCCAGCGCTTTAACAATCTGCTTCAAATGAGCCGGGGTAGTTACGACCCGGGCGGTAACAATCCCCTGGGGAGGAAGAAGATGGGCAAAGTCCATAGTAAATTCCCCTTTTTGGTGAGTCACCCGCATAAAATTAGCAAAAGCTCCCTTCAGCTGCTCATCATTAATTTTTACCTTAATCTCTTGTTGATCAGCCATAGTCTAATAAAATTAATTTAATTTCTTCTCTTCCTCGAAAAGTTGCCGGGCTTCTCGTTTTAAGTTAGAAAGAAAACGCGAGGATAGAGCCAATTTTTCCAGCCGCTCTTTTTGAGTTAAAACATCTTCCGCTAAAATTAGTCCTTCTTGAGCAAAAATTTCTATCGTTCTCCGCCCTTTGAAAGAAGGAAGAATAGTAATCGGATAAATCTTGTGTTTATCAATAATTCTTTCCAATCCCCGGCGAGGAGGATAATTCCATCCTAACAACTCCTGGCCGACGCAACGCCCATATCTTATCGCCTCACTCGTAAATCGAGTATTGGTT
>Ga0315543_1005080_pt1 | contig 10493 bp, 9 predicted proteins | sample SalMarSW160210MG_2_FD_203098 | JGI IMG/M metagenome (GOLD analysis project Ga0315543, IMG submission 203098) | Salt marsh sediment microbial communities from the Plum Island Ecosystem LTER, Massachusetts, United States - Salt Marsh Sediment SW1601-210 ...
TTAACCTTTTGCAACAAAACTTAACATAATATAGTGTCTTGGTGGCTAAATAGTTTGTAGTAATTCTGCCGTTTTTCAGTTTCTGGGGCAGGCGCAGTTTTTCTGAAAAAGTACTGTTTTCAACAATCTTCTGTTATTAGTCTCCAATATGCAGAGGAAAACTTACAGAAACACAGTACGTCACGGTAACCATGTTGCACTAGCGGAAGAGTACTTTGGGTTATTTACGGTCCTTTGTAAGAAAAGTAGAGAAACAAGGGGTACTGAAAAAGGATTGAATTCTTCGAATACTTTGCTTTAATTGGAAAAGGTATGCTCATCCACAATTGAATTGTACAAGCAGCATCATTGAAATTAGGTATGGTATACGAGCCTACCTTCAACCTTCCGCTTTATGTTTTGGTGGTTACGAAGATATTCTTCCAAAACCTCTTGTGCCGAGGTGCTGATTAACTTTGATTTTCCTGATTCCAGAAGTTCCTCTTGCGATATGTTGAGATATGATGCTGCGTTACTGAAGTGATACCCTTGTATGCAGATCGAGTAAAACTCGGTGTTAGATAATTCATTGCCATTTATCTTTAGTGACATAACTGCATGATGTGTGTCGCTATACACTGCTTTCACTTTGCCGTTCACTTGATAACACTCGCCTTCGCTGTTTCTATTTTCTGTGCGCATAATATGGGAAAAGATTTTCTTGAGTTTCCCTCCGCTTATGGCGTACCTCGTAAGTGTATCATCATATGGAAAACAAGTGAGTAGGTCTCTCAGCGTCACTAGTGGACCCATCTCTTTGATTCGTATGGAACCGCTTCCAACGAGCATAACATCACACTCTGCCACCTCAGCAAAGGAATCTGCTAAGAGGTTTCCTAGTGATGTTTCAATCTCCCGTTTTGGATGAGTAAGCATTTGAGCGAATTTACATACGATTGTGTTGTATTTGCGGTCAATTATTTCTTGAAATGAGGCTATGTACTCTTGAAGCTTCCGGTCTGGTTCCGCAAGGTTGTTGTCTATTGGAATAAGCTGCCATTTATAGTCAATAATGCTATTTGTTTCATCATCAACTACAATATCAAAACGCCCAATCTGATCGGTTCCAACCCCTGCCTGTGTTATCAATATACCATTTTCCTTCCATGGTTTTTCAAGAATTGTGTGAGAATGACCGCCTATGATGATGTCTACACCCCATTCAGCTTTCAAAAGTTTAGCTAGCTGTATATCTGATTCAAAACCGATATGAGTCAATATTATTGTGAGGTCTATGTCGTCATTTTTGTAGGCATTAGTAATCTTGCCCACTTCTCGGCTTGCTTCCTCTAATGTGACAAAACTGCTGATAAGCTCATCCTGTTTAATGGAATCCATCACCTTTTCTGTGATGATACCTGTAAACAGGATGTCAAATCCGGCTTTATTCAGTATGATGTAGGGCTGCATCAACCGCTTGTTGTATTTGTGAATATACAAATTGGCGTTTACGATCGGAAAGTTCGCCATCTTCTCAAGAAACAGGAGATGGGGCAAACCGTAATCAAATTCATGGTTGCCGAGAGCGACAACATCGGGAGCCAAATAATTCATGATCTCAATGGTGGAGATGCCTTTGTATTCGGAGTCAATTAGCGACCCCTGTACCATGTCTCCAGATATGACATACAGTACATTTTCCTCTTCCTGCCGGACTTTGTTAATGTAGCCTGATAGAAGTGCTAGTCCTCCAATTAACTTTCCTTCTTTACCTTGGACTTCGGCTAAAAAGTCTCCGTGCATGTCGTTTGAGTGAAGGATAGTAAATTTTTTCGTTTTCATAGATTTCCTTTCTGCTTCGTTGATGCGCGAGCTACTTGTATCTCTCTCAGCCACCTTTATCACCGTTATTACCTTCATCATGAGATAATTAATAAATTCTCCTTGAGTTCAGGTAGAGATGTGTGGGGGTTAAATCTTATCCCCTCATACTATTACAATGTATACTCGATTTCGGTAACATCTATCTCTAATCGTTTCTGATGGCACCTTCCTTTCTATTCATATTCCAATAATATCAATCCTGTACCATTAGGTGTATCCTAAATTGGATATACAGTTTTTTGGTAGCCTATAATTTGGTTGTCCATTAACCGTTATCCATTAACGTCTCGGTTGCTTTGGTGGGGGTTGGTTTGGTTTGGGGGGATTAAATTTTAACCCTCCTAGTTTCTTTGTATTAAAGTCCTCATAACCTATTAAATATCAGGATCATTTAATGATTAGTGACTCAAAATGAAACCTAAAGAAGAAAACCAAACAAATAGTTGGGTGTTTTCAACAATGAAGTATTATTAGTCTCCTAATATGCAGATGAACACTTCAGTTGGCGGGAACTTTGGGCAGTTTTCGTTTGTAAATAACTACGGCAACGGCAACTATGCTGAGCACGAAGAGTATTGGTGTCCATGAGGGAAACTCTGGGATTATTGGATAGTTGTCTTGGTTGTTCTCGTCTATAACGTATGGCGTGTCTCCTATTCCGTCGCCATCACTATCTGTGCCATTGTAGTTGCTCCAATAGTTGCCTTCGATACCGTTATCCCAGATGTTGATTGAGGGGTCAAAAAGCCAAGTTTGGGTCCTGATAACTAAATCGGTAACTTGTTTTGAGTTATTGAGGAAAGTATTGTGTAAAAAAATGTTATCTGGAGATTCCATGACAAAGATGCCATAAGTGTTATTTTCTATTAGGCTTCTAACCACGCTATTATTACTGTTAAAGTAATCGAAATTGACTCCCCATAAATTGTTTTTAATGTTGTTTTCGGATAATGTATTATTTGAAGAATCATAGAAATAGATTCCACTGCTACTGTTTGTTAAGTTGTTTTCAATAATAGTGTTTTTGGAAGATGACTGGAGTCGAATGGCATGAGTTGTGTTTGTTATGGTGTTTTTGTTTATGGTTGAGTTTGTCGTATAAGCCAGTAGAATACCCTGCCTGTTGTTGATTATATTCAGGTTTTGAACCATTACTTTTGTGCAGTTTACGAGAGCCACATATCCTGCGTCAGATGGGACCTCCAAGTTTTGGCGATTAACCCAATAATATATTGGTTTTCCATCGACTGTGTTCGATACATCCACATCATTAACAAAATGATTCGAGTCTGTACCTTCAACACTGAAGTTTTGTTTATTGTCAACCATAGTGTTGTTTCTGAGTGTAGTGTATGATGAGCTGTCGATGAAAATTCCGTAGCCGTTGTTTGCTACATAGTTAGCAGAAACAATTTCGTTTGAAGAGAAGGAGATCCGGATGCCGTTTGGCTTGTTGTTTGTTATCTGGTTTGAAGATACTGTGTTACCGTTTGCAAAATCAAGCCAGATGCCTCCTTTGATGTTTGCTGTTATATTGTTCTCATATATGCTGTTACCTGAAGAGTAAAGGATAATTTCAATGCCATAACCGTTGTTTGTTATGTTGTTTCCAGTAATGACGTTGTTAAGGGCGTTACTGAGATGGATGCCGTCTTTGTTGAAATACATTATTTGCATATTCTTGATCGTTACGTTACGCCTCCATGACAAGTCTATTCCTCTATTCCGCACAGGCCCTTCTATTGCTACACCGGTTCCTTGAAGAGTGTATCCTGCCCCATCAACCACTATGTTGTCCCTCTCCACAACAATCTTATCATAAATGTTGCCAGTAAAGGTGTAAACGTCTCCGTCTCGTTGAATCTTGTCTGTTCCCTCAACGCTTCCATCAGCTCTGATGTAAATTGTGCTTTCTGCCTGCACTGATTCAATTACTGGAAAAAGGACAAGCACTAAAGAAAGAATCAATATTAGAGCAACTGTCGATTTGAATGTCTTCATTTTATTCCTTACCTCGATTGAGTAAAAAATCTATGTCGGTAAATGACTGCTACTAACATGACAGCAAGCAACATAATCGGTAGGGGTGTCCATGATGGAAACTCTGGAATTACGGAAATGTCAACTGGATTCATTAGTGGATAATTGTCTTGATTGTAATCGTCAATTATGTATGGAGTGTCTCCTAATCCATCAAGATTAGCATCAGTGCCGTTATAGTTGCTCCAATAGTTGCCTTCAACCCCATTATCAAAACAGTTGCCTATACCAACACCCGAAATGGGATCTCAACGTATTCTTTCAATGGGCTCTTAGTATATTCTAAGAAATTATTCAAATAAAAATTGTTATATGACGAATTTCCCCTTATGACAATGCAGTAATCATGCTTTGTTATGTTATTTCCAAATATAGTGTTGTTTGAAGAAGGACCAAAACCGCCCCCATCAAAAAGGAGCCCAGCAAAATCGTTTGAATTTATGTTATTCCCGAAAATAACGTTGTTGAAAGTTTCAGTCAGTTTAATGCCACATAAATGGCTTCCCGAAAGGGTATTTCCAAGGATGGTGTTGTTTGAGGAACCCTTGAGATTTAATCCAAACACTTCGTTATCTGTTATTTTGTTTCCGTATACAGTGTTTTGTGAAGAAGAACCGAGAATTATGCCACGAACATTTTCTTGAACGTTGTTTTCGTACACTGCATTTCCTGAAGATTCATGGAGAACAATGCTGTCAAAGCAGTTAGTAATCATGTTGTAGGCTATTGTAGAGTTCGAGGTAGAACCAAGCAGGATTCCCTGACTATTGTTAGATATAACTAGGTTTTCAGCAGTTATTCTTGTGCAGTTTATTAGGGCTACATATCCAGCGTCGGAGGGTACAGCTCTATCATGTTGGTTAACCCAGTAAATTATTGGTTTACCGTTGACAGTGTTGGAAACGTCAACATCGTTGGATGGACCTATCATAAGCCCCAAGTTTTGTTCAACCCCAAAGTTGTAATTGTTATTTTCCATAGTGTTGTTTCTTAACACATTGTTTTCACCGTTGACAGTGATGCCAAATTCCTGACGCCTGATGATGTTGTCTGTAACAGTATTGCTGTCGGAATCAAGATTGAGATTGACACCATACCCCCTAGAGTTGTTTGCGATGCAGTTTTCAGATAAGATGTTCCCAGTGGAATTACTGAGAACAATTCCTGCCCTATTATCTTCTATAAGATTTCTAAAAATGGTGTTATTCCTGGAAGCTTCAAGTTGAATTCCGTAGCTATTGTTTCTAAGAGTGTTTTCAGCAATGGTGTTTTCAGAAGCGTCATAGAGCCATATGCCATAATGATTGTGCATAATTTTGTTTCCGGATATGTTGCAGTTGTGCACGTTAAGTAGATGGACTCCCCTTCTGCTCATGGTGACGTTTGGGCTTTGGATTGTGAAGCCTGTAACATTCACATTGTCATGGCTTACTAGAACAACGGTTCCATTTAGGAGGTAATCGCCGACAATAATTGTTTTTTCTTCATCTTCACCCACAATTGAAATAGATTTGTAAATAAAGACGCTTTCATTATAGGTTCCGCTCTTAACAAAAACTGTATCTCCGTCAATAGAATTATGAACAGCCTCCTGAATAGTAGCATAATCATCTGGAACAACAAGCGTTCTTGACTCTGCTTCAACAATTTCAAGTTCTGGAATTGAAACAAGAATTAAGGAAAGAACTAGTAACAGGATGATAACTGCCCCTCTTTTCCCCACTATGGGCACCATTAATAGATTATTTAAGGAGGATGAAAAGGGTTTTTGTCAAGAAACTTTGACTAAACACTCTTACATGAATCATTTATTTGGTCAAGAAACCTTCACAAAAATTTTTATGCAAATCTGTTTCCACCAGAAAGCTTCAAAACATTATTTGGTTCAGCTTCTCAAACCATACTTGGAAAGTTAAATAAAACGTTAGGATCCTTTTGTCATACAAAAAAGCGGTTAATTTTGTCTTCATTGTCTTTTTTCGTTCTTCGCAGTTTTTCGGGTTTTGTTCTTTGAAGGGTCCTATGGAGTCTTGATCGTCACTTTTTTGCTACCGTGAAGGTTTTTTCTGCCACTGAAACGCAGGCTAGAAGGTCGTCAATGGTGGCTATGAGCGTCTGCAATCTAGTTTGACATTCTATTCGTGTGAGAACGTCAGACCCTTTCCTCACCGTTTCGATATACAATCCCGGAGGAACCTCCACGTTGTCTGGAGAAACAGCCTTTGCCACTGCCTCTGCTTCCCGTTCATTCTCGTAGGATAGGCGAATCTCAGCCTCCAATCTGCTCCCCCGCCAACTGCCTTTTAACCAAGTCATTAACCAGCTTGATGAAAGCTTCCACGTCTTTGATGGGTATCTGGGCTCCAGCGGCAACATCGTGTCCTCCTCCTCTGCCAGAATATTTTTCCGCTGCAATCTGCATGATTTCTCCGAGGTTTAAGCCCCTCTTTATTAATGGCGTTGACCCTCTGGATGACACTTTAACTTGGTCTTCCCCGGAGATGGTGGCGTAGGCGATGATGGGTTTTCCCAGTTTAGTGAGAGTTGTTGAAAGGATACTGCAGACTGGACTGAGAACCTTCTCGTCGATGAATCCGTCCCCTCGGACAACATAGATGCTTTCCAGCTCTTCCAAGTGTCCCGGTTCCCCGGTTACCCAACGGAGATATTTGGTGATGGTACGCCGATACTCCTGTATCACCGCTGTTGCCTCTTCCAGACACTTCTTTCGGTCACCCATACAGATAGCCGCGCCCAATCCAGCCTTATCCATGCGTCCAGTGGCATTAAGCAGAACAGAAAATTCTCGAGCGCTCCTGAGCGGAGTCCAAGGCTCCTCATGAACCAACGTGTAAACATCCCCAACCAAATCAAATGCAATGTCTCCAGCTAAACCCTTCGACACCAAATGATCAGCGATGGCTGAGAGCAACCTCTTCTTCTCCTCAGATGAAAGGTCCCTTAAAGCGCGCCACTTGTCATTCCGTTTAGGTTTGATTCCCAGATTTATGAGGAAGGCGAGACTCTTGTCCTCTTCGCCGCTTATTTCTGGAATAAACGGATTTGTTGTGCGAGCAAGAGCCTGATGGATGGGATGCGTCTCCCTTCCGAAGAACAGAAGATCAGTTTCCACTTTGAGACAACCCGACTTGACAGCATCTTCCACTATTGTTTTGTTGACGCTTCTCAACTTCCGTTCCTTATTCTTGTCTTGCATGTCCCCTAAGGCTCCCACAACAGCGAGACAGGCTAAGTCAATATTCGTTTTGTCCATTGCCTTGGCTGCGAAGTAGGCGACTCCTGCGCCGCTGATGTCGCGGGTTCCATCTATTCCGTGAGCGTGAGGGTTGACTTGAACGAAGCCGGGAGGAATTTCTGCGACTGGCTGATGATGATCGAGAATGATTACATCTCGGTTGGCTAGCCTTTCGCCCAGCAGATCAAGGTAGCCGCTTCCCATGTCAGTGAATATTGTTAACGCCGCATTTTCTTCAGCTATCCGGTCAGCAACCTTATCGTCCATCCACCTTTCGAGGCGTAACCGAAACTTTCCTCCTGCCCTCAACAGGGCTTTTCCCATGATACCCGCAGCTGATAAACCGTCAGCGTCTATGTGAGAGTGTAAATGGATGATGTTGCCTTTTTTGACGTGTTCTAGAATAAGGTTAGCCGCCTCAGATGCATCTTTTGTGAGGCCAGCAATCTGTTTCTTCTTAACGGACAAAGTGAACCCCTAAACTAGAAGAGAGCGATTGCTTTTGGCGTGTATTTCCAGTCAGAAGGAAGCACACCTTTGCGTTTGTAGTATCTGGAGAGCTTGTAAATTTTTGCTTCCACGATCTGGAGAGACCTTTTGTTATGCAAATCTGCCTTGTTTTTGTCGAAGTGAACATGAAGGCGTGTAGCCTTTCGTAAAAGATTTTCTAAATCTTCGGGAAGAGACGAAAACATTTTTCTCTCTTTAAGTATCTGAGTAACGGATTTTCCGGTGATAGGTTTCGCCAATGGAATACCATGCTGGTCACGAAGAATTATTCCGATCTTGCTGGGGGGGTGTCCCTCTTTAGCCAGCCTCATGACTAGGGCTTCCACTTCTTCAGCTGTGTATCTACACCATGATGGTGGCCTCTTGGTTACCGGTCTTGTTTGATGTGACATCCCCTTTTCTTTTTTCGGCATGTTTTCTCTTCTCCGAAAGCTCCTTAAAGGCGGAGGGGACGCGGGTATTTAAAATCTTCGTTTGCTGCCGGAGTACCACTCGGCGAACTTTCTTAGAGCCTCAGCCCGATGGGAATACAAGTTTTTTTGTGCGGTTGTCATCTCCGCGAAGGTTCTGCCGTCGCCCTTTGACGGTTCAAATATGGGGTCGTAACCGAAACCTGAAGTTCCCAGCTCCTGCAAAGAAATCTTTCCCTCTACTTTGCCGCTGAAGCAGGTCGTTTGTTCTTCTGGACTGCTGAAGGCAATCACGGATTGGAAGTAGGCGTCTCGGTTTTCGATGTTTTTCATCAGTTTGAGGATGCCTTTGGTTCCAACTGTTCTGTAGACGTAGGCGGAGTATGGTCCGGGGAAACCGTTTAGGGCTTCAACGAAGAGACCAGAATCTCCTACGAAGATGGGGAGCCCACAGTTTTTCACTGCATCCAAGGCACTGAATTTGGCGATGTTTTCGAGATTGTCATCTTGAATCTCAACTGCGTCTACTTTGAGTTTGGCTGTTGCAATCTTGTATTCGGAGAGGACTCGGCGGGCTTCCTGAAACTTGTGAATGTTGCTTGTTACGAAGTAGGCTACTTTGCCTCTAGGAAAGCTGGCTGAAAGTTTGTTCGCCTTCATGTTGTTGTCATCCCTTGTGATTCAACAGAGCGAATGCACATTTTACTTTGTCACCATTAATGTTTTACGGATCAAACTTGGCTTATTTCTGTCCGAGTTCAGGGTATTTCTCTCTGATTTTTTCGTCAGCCACTTTGGCGATCATCGCATTAGAGATAAGCACATGTTTGGCATCCTTGAGATTCGCCAGTTCCGCAGGTTTCTGGTCTTCAGTCACAAGCAACAGGTTATTGTTTAATGCGTACTCCACAACAGCCCTGTCTTTTGCCCCTCGCAAACCTGCCTCTTGGGCGGTTATAACGTCCCAGCCTAAAATCTCAAAATACTCCTTCAAGCCAGCAAACATCTCATCAAGCAGAATCTTCAACAAACCACCTCAACGAACATTAACGTAAAAGAATCAACCTTTAGAGGCTTTCAACTTTTTGGTGCAGGCTTTTTTTATCTCTCGGAAACGTAACGTCCTCTCTTCTCTATATCCCGAATCTTCGCGGTAACCTTTTTTGTCTCTTCCTTTCCCACAGCTTCACCGTATCCTTTCATTACAGCTTTGAAGCACTCTTTTGCATGTTTGTAGTGGGTGCTCTGGAGAGCCCGTTTCATGAGATGAAGGTCAACACCCTTGGGCTCCAGCTCCACTGACCTTTCGCTTAACCCGAAGTCAACGAAAACAACTTTGCCGTATGGCGTCAGAATCATATTTGAGGTTGTGAGGTCGCCGTGGATGATTCCATGCTTGTGGAGGCGCCCAATCATTCTGCCTATAAGACTGCTCAAGCTTAGCCTTTCTTCCGAGGAAACGTGGTCTAAGATTTCTTTGATCTGTTTTCCTTCAACAAACTCCATGATGATGTTTGCTTCTGCCAGGTCAACCATGAAAATTGTTGGAGTAGGAACCCCCGCTTCCTTGGCTTTGTGGATAATGTTAGGCTCATGCACTGTCCGCTGAGAACGAATCATCATGTCCAGCTCTGGAATACGATACTTTTTGGGTAACCGCCGCTTCATTATGACTTTACGGTTATGCCACTCCTCCAAGAATAAACTGGCTTCGGCGCCCTTCTTTATGAGCATGGTTCATCCCTCTACCCAAGGCGCATAAACGTCTTCCAGTCGCCACTTCACATTAACATAACTTTTCTCCACAGGTGTAGAAATGCCGCTTTTGTATGCAAGGATACCTGTCCAAGCGATCATAGCCCCGTTGTCTGCAGCAAGCCCCCGGGGAACAACACAGAAACGGGCATCATGCTCTTCCGCTATCACCTCAAGCATCGACTGCAACTTCCGGTTAGCAGCCACGCCTCCGGTTAAAAGAACTTCAGGCTTCTCAGTGTGAGCCAAAGCCCGTTCAGTCACCTCAGTCAACATGGAAAAAGCAACCTCCTGAAGACTGAAACAGACATCCTCCAAGGAACCCTTCTTTGATTGAAACGCCTGCACAGCAGCAGTGAGAAGCCCACTAAAAGACAAATCCATACCCTTCACGGTGTAAGGAAGAGAAACAAACGATTTGCCCTTACGCGCCAACTCTTCAACTACCGCACCGAAAGGTGCACCATGGCGTTGCTTCAATCCTACCGCTCGGGCAAAAACATCCAAACAATTCCCGATGGCAATATCTAAGGTCTCTCCGAAAATCCGGTATCTGCCGGCTTCAAAGGCTGAAACTATAGTGTTTCCTCCCGAAACATACAATGTAACAGGGTCCTTAGCTCCAGTTGCCAACTTGCCGATTTCAATATGACCCACAC
>Ga0315543_1005083_pt1 | contig 10489 bp, 6 predicted proteins | sample SalMarSW160210MG_2_FD_203098 | JGI IMG/M metagenome (GOLD analysis project Ga0315543, IMG submission 203098) | Salt marsh sediment microbial communities from the Plum Island Ecosystem LTER, Massachusetts, United States - Salt Marsh Sediment SW1601-210 ...
CAGCTATATTGTGGGAGATACCCATCTGTATCTGCTGGTGTTGCAGGGAGCCATTTTGTTCGTCTTACTAATTGCCTGTGCCAATGTAGCGAATCTCGTCCTGGCTCGGGCCACCACACGCGAGAAGGAGATTGCGGTTCGCCAAGCGTTAGGGGCGAGTACGTTCCGCGTTGCCCGACAAATGCTCACAGAGAGTCTGTTGCTGGCGTTAGTAGGCGGCGTAACCGGGGTATTGGTTGCCTTCTGTGCTATCGATATTCTGAAAACGCACGTCTTCTGGATTGTCCCGCGGGCAGATGAGATTGATATCGACCTTTGGGTTCTTGGCTTTGCGTTTCTGGCTTCAGTGGTGACGGGTCTTTTTTTCGGGATGGTCCCTGTAGTTCGTCTGCATCGCTCTATGCCTTATGTCTCACTCATGGAGCGATGGACAATGTCCGGAACCAAGAGCAAACTTAGCAACACACTCGTTGTGCTGGAATTCAGCGCTGCCCTTGTTTTGCTGATTGGAGCGGGATTGATGATCCGAACGTTTCACAAATTGGTGACGGTAAATACGGGCTTTAACTCAGCCAATTTATTGACCTTTAAGGTTTCACTTCCGCCTTCAAGGTATGCAAACGAATCGCAATGTCTTGTTTTCTGTCAACAAACCCTGACACGATTAACAGACCTGCGGGGTGTGAAGGGGGCAGCGATGAACGTAACAATGCCTTTTGGTGGTTTGTACAGTGCCTCAAACATGACAGTATCTGGACGTCCAGAATCAGAGCAACCAAATCTTGATGCGTCCATACACTCTGTCACACCCGGCTACTTTCGTACTCTTGGCATCCCGCTGCGCGGCGGACGGACATTCAACGAGCAGGACATTGCTCGAAGGTTCAGGCTCGTCATCATCGATGAAAAGCTGGCGCAAATTTGCTGGCCTAATGAAAATCCGCTGGGCCAGCAACTAAAAATAGGCCGAGAAGCGCCCGATGGTTCAAGAGCCGCCTATGAGGTCATTGGTGTTGTGGGCAACACTCTGCAGAGTGAGCTTACACAAGAGCTGGAACCAAGCATCTATTTTGCCTATTCAGTGCCGTTTTTTGATCGAGACTTAGGATTTATCGTTCGGGCGGAGACAGACCCTGAAGGTCTTGTCGCAGATGTCCAGAACATTATTCGGCAGCTGGATCCCAGCCTTGCCATCCTGCGAATAGGCACGATGCAGCAGAGCATCGCAGAATCCATCAGCCGACAACGTTTTTCCTTAATGTTCTTTGGTCTCTTTGCTGTTCTGGCGGTGACCCTGGTGATAGTCGGCATCTACGGAGTTGTGTCTTATGTAGTTAGCCAACGCACACATGAAATCGGCATTCGTGTAGCGTTGGGCGCCCGGCAGCAGAACATTCTGGTCATGATCCTCAAACGGGGGTTGACATTATCGTTGGCTGGTTCAGCGATCGGACTGGCGGGGGCGTTTGGATTGACACGTTTTCTGCGGGCTTACCTCTACCAAATCAGCCCGATGGATCCCGTTACATTTGCGATTGTTCCTCTGCTGATAACAGGTGTAGCAATGCTGGCCTGCTATGTACCGGCCCGTCGGGCGGCCAAGGTCGATCCGATGGTGGCGTTGAGATATGAATGATAGGAACATGATATGATTAAACTAAAAAATATCGAAAAATGTTTTCAAACACGTGCAGGCATGCTTTATGCGCTGCGGCGAATCACTTTGGACATCGAAAAGGGTGAATTTGTCACCATCATGGGCCCATCAGCCGCGGGTAAATCCACGCTATTGAATATCCTCGGTATGCTCGACCACGACTGGGAAGGTGAATATTACCTCGACGACCAGGCCGTGCATAAGCTTAAGCCTAAGCAGCGCATGGCTCTGAATCGGCAGTATGTGGGATTTGTATTTCAGGCCTTCAACCTGCTTGACAGTCTGACCGTGTACGAGAACCTAGACGCACCACTATCTTACCGCAATGTAAAAGCCTCGGAGAGAGCTGCAATTGTGTGTGACACATTGGATCGCTTCGGCATCGTGGGTAAGAAAGACCTTTTCCCCAGTCAGCTCGCTGGCGGTCAGCAACAGCTCGTAGCTATCGCCAGAGCTGTAGTGGCCAGTCCCAAGCTGATATTAGCGGATGAACCCACGGGCAACCTGCATTCAACGCAAGGCCAGGAAATCATGGAGCTATTTAAAAAACTAAATAGAGAAGGCACGACCATTATCCAGGTGACTCACTCCGACAAATATGCGGCCTACGGCAAGCGAATAATTAAGCTCAAAGACGGCTGGATGGATGGAGAACTGGCGCCGAACCAATCTATATGAAAGGCAGGATAAATCATGAGCACTATTTGGCAAGATATACGATATGGATTCCGAATGCTGCTGAAGAATCCCGGTTTCACCGCTGTGGTGATCCTGATCGTGGGTCTGGGTGTAGGTGCCAATACGGCAATATTCAATGTGCTCAATGCACTGATGCTGCGTTCGCTTCCTGTACGTAATCCGCGCCAGCTGCGTATCATCACTTGGGAGGGCAACCTCACTCCCCCAATAAACTGGACTATGTTGAGGAATGTCTTTTCCTATCAAACCTATCAGGACTTTCGCGATCATGGTGTGGGGCTGGCAGAAGTCTTTGCATTCTCAGATATGAGTGGACATATTAATGATTTAAACGTCTCCGCCCGGGGTCGGGCCGACACGGCCGGTGGCGTCATGATCTCTGACAATTACTTTCGCGGTTTGGGTTTGAATGCTTTAATGGGTCAAACGATTACCTCGGACCACGATCGACCCGAGGCGGAACCGGTAACTGTTATTTCCTATGCAGCCTGGCAACGCTACTTTGCCGGTGATCCCCAGGCCATCGGAGAAACAGTGGCGTTAAACAGGCACAGCTTCAAGGTTATTGGTGTACTTCCCCAAGGCTTCCAGGGACTGGTGCCCGGTGAAAGAAGAGATTTTTATGTTCCCATGTCGGCCCATCCCCTGATGCGCAACGGTTCTGCGGAGGAAACCTCATACTGGTGGGTCCAGGTTATGGCCAGACTGGCACCGGATGCCCAGGAATCCCAGGTCCGGACCTCATTGGAGGCCCTGTTTGCCCGGACGGAACGTGATGTGCACTCGAGAGAACCGCAGAAAACGTTTCGTATTGTCATGGAAGACGCGAGCTGCGGCCTGCTGGCATCCCAAAAAGACCTGATCAAGTCCCTGCGCATCCTATTGGGATTGGTAGGGATCGTGCTGTTAGTCACCTGTGTCAATCTGGCGGGACTTCTGTTGGCGCGGGGGACCAGACGTCAACACGAACTGGCTGTGCGTGCGGCACTTGGGGCCGGACGTTGGCTGCTGATCCGTCAATTGCTCACCGAAAGCTTGCTTATCGCCCTGGTGGGTGCGGGGTTGGGCCTGATTCTGGCCTCCTGGGGTAAGATAGCTTTATTCCATCTGCTTTTGCCGCCCGGAGCGAGCCTTGACTTATACAGTGATAGCCGGGTCTTGGTTTTTACACTGTTTGTCTCTTTGGCCACAGCTTTGCTGGCTGGTCTGTTACCGGCATTTAGCTCCACAAGTACTAGTTCTGTTGCTGTCCTCAAAGACCGTTCCAGCCTTGGTGTTCCCCGTTTGAAACTGGGAAGGGCCCTGGTATCCGTGCAGATCGGCCTGTCACTACTCTTGTTAATGGGGGGCGGATTGTTCGCCCGTACCTTGGTGAATCTCTATCGGGTTGAGACTGGTTTCAACACCAGGAATCTATTGGTATTTAAACCCGGTGGACTTTGGGACAGTTATGACGGGGAGCAATTAAAAAGTTTTCATGAACAGTTCTCCACGTCCCTGCGTTCATTGCCAGGCGTCCTGGCAGTAGGACGTTCGAACTTTCCTTTACTGACCGGTATCAGTAACATGATGGAAATCCATTTACCACATCGTTCCGGAAGTTTCCACAGTAAGGATGTGCGTGTCGACCAATCGTTCCTGACGACTATGGGTATTCCGCTTGTCATGGGACGTCATTTCAACCCCAATGACTTCGAGACCTCACAGAAGGTTGTGATTGTCAATCAAGCATTTGTCAAGGCAGCCTATCCCGATGAAAATCCGATTGATAAGATCATCAGCAGTGGTTTCCGTGAGTTTGAAGACTACAGAATCATTGGCGTATGTGGAGACATCAAATACGACGATATTAAAAAACCATCCGAGCCAATTGTTTTCAGACCGGATGCCTCGTATATCGAGTGTTATATGGTACGGACTGTAACGGATCCACAATCCCTGATTCCGGCTGTACGCAAAGCCTTGGCGGCGATCGATCCGACCCTCCCATTACGTTATATTAAAACACAATACATCCAATTGAACGAATCCATAGCCCGCGAACGATGCTTCGCCTCCCTGGCGTTGAGCCTGGCCTTCCTGGCCGTACTGCTTTCGTGCATGGGCCTCTACAGTATCATGGCTTACAGCGTCACACGTCGTACCAGCGAAATCGGCATACGCATGGCACTCGGTGCCACCCCACGGAATATTGCCTGGCCTATCCTGCGCAGTGCCTTGTTAATGGCAGCATCCGGTATAGCACTTGGTGTGCCTGCCGTTTTTGCCACTGTAAGGATAGTCAGGAGTTATCTCTTTGGTATTGAACCCTATGATTCCGCCACCCTGACAGGCGCGGTTGTCTTACTGATTATCGTAGCGGTCCTGGCAGCCTGGATACCGGCACACCGAGCGGCCAAGATCGATCCGATGGAAGCGCTGAGATACGAATAATAAAACAGAATACAGAATACAGATGGAGTCATGAAATGACAACAATATGGCAAGACACAAAATGCGGAATCCGGATGGTATTGAAGATGTCTCGACCATATCTGATGTGCCGCTGGGTATTTACAGTATTGGTTGTATTCATCTTCACGGGATGTACCACCTTGAGTATCAAAGAGGAAACAACCAACAAAGCATTAAAAGACAAGCTGGCTAAGATTGATACCGTCCAGCTCGTAGACCATTCGAGCACACCGCCGGTGACTGTCGAGCAGGCCACTGAACAGATTGCTAAACAAGTCACCGAACCAAATGAGTCAAGAAAAACAATTACATTGAGTCTGGAGCAAGTGCGTGCGTATGCTTTGGCGAACTATCTTGACCTGAAAGTCGAGCTTGTTAGCCCGTCGATTGCTCAAAGCGCGTTCGACGAGGAGCAGGCCAAATTTGAATCAACCTTCTTTGGATCGACAGGTATTCAACATGCTGAAGCAGTTGGTACAGGTGACGTATCAGAAACACGTGCATCTGAAGTGGGTATCGAGAAGCCTTTGCCGACCGGCGGCTCAATTAGCGTGAGTGTGCCCTTTAGTGAAGGTGATTACGACAGCGGGGGCCTGGCTGCTGCTTCAGCCAGCTTCTCTTATATTCAATCATTATTGCATGGTGCCGGTACACGAATCAACACCCAATCGATTCGTATCGCCGGTCACCAGTGGAACATCATCAGTGCCAGGACAAAGCTGGCAGCGATTTATTTACTCGCAAATGCTGACATTGAATACTGGCGACTATACGCGGCACGAAAGGAGCTTGATGTCCGTCGCGAGCAGTATAGGCTGGCGCAGAACCAGCTAAGTCACGCCAGAAAAAAGGTTGCTGCGGGTTCCGCCCCAAAAATCGAGATTGTGCGTGCTGAAGCAGGTCTTGCCAGCCGGCTCGAGGCCGTGATTAATGCTGAAACCGCTGTACAGAGCCGCATACGTGACCTCCAACGCATCATGAATCGTGATGACATACCTTTGGAGATAACCATGGATATTGTTACACTAACCGAGCCGAATCCACTTGGTCTGGAGCTGGACGAAAAGGCTCTGGCTGAACAGGCGCTGGCAAACCGCATGGACATGATCGAACTTGAACAGCTTCTGACCATCGACGATCTCAATATCGAGCTGGCCCGAAACGCAACCCTACCCGATCTCACACTTAACTACACATACACAGGACGAACCCAGGGCCGAAATATAGGCAGCGCCCTCGAAGACCTTACGGGCAACACCTTTGATGATCACTCAATCGGCCTATCTGCAGTTTTCCCGTTAGGCAATGAAGCAGCCAAGGCCCGCCTGCAAGGTGCCAGATTGACCAGGAGACAAGATTTGGCCAGGCGTGACAGGCTCCAGCAGCTCATTCGACAGGATGTTTATGAGGCGGTCAGTGAGCTTGACAAGAACTGGCGTCGCATCCTCGCTGCCGAGCAGGGCGTAACAGCCGCAGAACGCGACTATAAGGTTGAACAGTCACAGTTCCAGCTCGGCAGACGTACAAGCACCGACGTTTTGTCCGCTGTCACACGTCTTGCGGATGCACAACTGAGCAAGATTCGTGCTTTCGTCGATTACGAAATCGCCCAAATAAACCTGGCACGCGCAACAGGCACACTCTTAGGACATAAACAAATCCACTTGTCATTAGCCTGCGTAAAGACAGATTGATGTAAGAAAGTTTCAACTGACTAAATAAAATTCCCATTTTCAAATTCTATAGTTTTTGATAACCGGTGATGGGTAGTTAGTAATTGAAAATTGGTAATTAGTTATACATTTACCAGACATTTTGTCGGCATGGGGCTGTGCTGCTCGACTGTTCGTATCGTAAGATGTGCGAGGCAACAGCGCATAAGTTATGAAGAAAATTGAAGCAACAGCTATTCGTACACGCCAACTCGAAAAGGAACAAACAGTAAGTGATTTCAAGAACTGAACTTGCAAATGGGCAGGGGCGGAATTGAACCGCCGACACACGGATTTTCAGTCCGTTGCTCTACCGACTGAGCTACCTACCCATAACTTGGTTTGATACTAACAGGTTCATATTTATACTGTCAAGTCCTTATGCGGCAAAAACAGCCAAAAACGCACACCGATCTCAATTTAGTGTCAATTGTCTTGAGGTTAAGCCAAAGTATTATTCAACAATTCACCTGCTATGACAAAGCCTTCGGACCGCGCGGTAAGATAATATCTTTTCGTTGTCGATATATTGAAATGCTCCGCAAGTGTCTGAACTATTTGGATTGACAACCTTTCAGCCTAAATGGCTGGTCAGTAAAAGTGCAGGTCTGTAATCAATTAGTGCGTTTCTTAGTAGTCCTTAAAGCCTCTCATCCATTGTGGCCAGTCCTGGGACACGGCACTTCCGGTAGTTGTCCAGGGACCAGCCGTGTCGTACTGACGATGCCACTTTAGCTTCCAGAGTTCCTTGAGACCGACTTTTCTGGAGCTCCAATCCATAAAAAGGACGTTGACATACCCGATATGTCGATTGATACATGAAAACTGCATTTGATTAGAGCGTTCGCCATCATATTCGGGAGGCTCATCTGCGTCAGAGGGGTTGATAGCCACATACACACAATCCAAAAACACTGGAATTGTATCTGCATTTTTTACATCGGTTCGCCTCCAGTATTCATCGCCTGAGTTGTTAAGGACATAGCGACTCTCACCGTAGCTGCCGAAGAATCCTGCCTTTGGAACCCAATTACCTCCCCAACCCCAATCTGTGTCCGCTGGTCCTCCCTTTGTGCCCCAGGTGCCAAACGGGCCCCAGTTATTGTTAGGATTTTTGGCCGCCGGACAGCAACGCATCATTGGATCATTGTAATACGGCTTAAGTAATTCAGGCCACATTTTTTCATAATTGGTGCCCAAAGGCCTTGTCTCGAAACAGCCGTTATTGTCGGTGGTATAAATCGAATATATTATACCCCATTGGCGTAGTCTTGATATACAAGCGACTGCCGTTGCCTGCTTCTTAACCCGTTGTATTGCCGGCATAAGTACCGCCATCAATAACGCAATAATGGCTATTACTACTAAAAGCTCTATTAATGTAAATCCGCCGAGGCGGATAAAACCCGTTAGAAGCAATCCTCGATTCTTGGTATGCTTACCTTTGTTTCTAATTTCTAACGGGGCGAATCCAATTCGCTTGCTCATAATGATGCTCCCCGATTGAACATTTTTATTGAAATGGTTGCTTATGCGGCCAACCGTATTTTTCAAAACTGCCGAACTCCATTTGTGATGTATCAGTCTGGTCTTCACCCAAAGCTGAACGAATCTCATCGACATGGGCATCTACAAAGACCGCATTGCATGTTCCAAGGTTTAACTTTCCGGTTGAGGTGCTATGGAATGTGCCGAACCAGTCACGACCATCAGGACATAAAGCGGTGTCGTTAAGTACACGAATGCAACCCGGCCTCAGCCACATATTCTCCTCGGCGAAGAAGAACACCTTATCTTTGCTTCTGGTTATCTCTGTAAGCTTATAAATTCCATCGAGCCCATTTGAGTTTTTTTCACCTGAGCCGGAAGGGTCGCCGCTCTTCGAGCCTAAGTAAGCATTCATACTATAATTGTATTGTGGTACAACGGGGATGCTTTTGTCATGTTCGGGATGCCCTTCGCCCATGGACTTAGCCAGAATTTTGAAAGTCGGGCATAGATGAACCTTCGTATTCTTCAGGTATGGCCAAAACGGGCCGTCGGGCGGAAATCTCGGGTCGTGCCACCGGCAAAAACGCGGGTATCCGGAATAAGGAGACTCTGTTCTCACAAGGGAGGTCCATGCGGATGGATATCGGCCATCATTATCGTCTAAGTACATAGACTGTGCGATCCCATATTGACGAAGGTTGGCTCTGCAAGCCATTTCTCTTGCCTGCTCCTTTACACGCTGTAGCGCCGGCATTAAGATCGCCATCAATAATGCAATAATGGCTATTACTACTAAAAGCTCTATTAATGTAAACCCCGTTAGAAATCTTCGGTTTTCCTGAGCAGGAATGCTGATTTCTAACGGGGTAAAACCTTTCCGTGTCCTCATGATTACGTTCCTCAATGAGTCTACCCCGCACCAATTGAACCTGCTAAGAGCTTCTAATCGAAAACTTGATTGCCATTTATATTGTAAAGCAATTGATGCGGGGCAGCGGTTTATTATTTAGATTCCTGTTTTTTTGGCCAGGCGTATTTCTCGTTCTTGCCGTCTAACTCCATTTCTGAAGTATCATCTGGGTCTTTACCCAGAGCCGAATGCACCTCATCGACATGTGCATCCACAAACACTGCATTGCAGGTGCCGCTATCTAAATCACCACTTGCAGTGCTATGAAAGGTGCCGAACCAATCTCTGCCATCACCACATAGAGCATTGTCGTTTAGCACGTTATTGCAACCTGGCCGCAGCCATATATTCTCCTCGGCAAAGAAAAACACCTTATCTTTGCTTCTGGTTATATCAGTGAACTTCAGATTCAGATAGAAATTCATGCTGTAACTATATTGAGGAATAATGGGTATATCTGGGTCATGACCCGGATGTATTGGTCCTTGACTTTTGGATAAAATCTTGAAAGACGGACATATATGGACCTTTGCATTTTTCAAGTATGGCCAAAACGGGCCGTCGGGCGGAAATCTCGGGTCGTGCCAGCGGCAGTAACGGGGGTATCCAGAATAAGGTTCCTCTGTCCCCATAAGAGAGGTCCATGGGTCTGGATACAGGTATTCATTATCGTCTAAGTAAAGGGACTGTGCTATCCCATATTGACGAAGATTGGCTCTGCAAGCCATTTCTCTTGCCTGCTCCTTTACCCGCTGCAGCGCCGGCATGAGGATAGCCATCAAAATCGCTATGATGGCAATTACAACCAAAAGCTCAATTAATGTAAACGCCGTTAGAAATATTCGATTTTTCCTATTTAGAATTCTAATTTTTAACGAGACAAATCTCTTCATAATGATGTCCCTTTCGTTTTTTGACCTTTAATTACATTATTATGTATACGCAAACCCAATAATCTATTTAATTATCGCAATAATGCTTTTTAAATGGAACCTCATTTTGGCTAAATAAATCGTCATTTTGTGCAATTCCACACTAATTGCTCATCGCCAGGACAACCAGATTTATTATCAGCTGGAACATATGTTACCAGTTCAATTAGTGTGTCGTAATTAACTTGGAGAATGGTACTTACGGTAGTCAAATGGGTTAACCGCAATAGTGAGAGATCAAGACTGGATGCTCGATGCTTGGTGGGCATTGAGTATAGAGAATCAAACATCGAATTATTCTTTCTTTAAGGAAATTTTCTTGATATGTGTAGAAAACTAATTTATTTTCTTTTGTCAATATGAACGGTTGTTGTGGTGGTGCCTTGATGATTTAGGTATAGGTGACTACGAGCCATGAGTAAGAGTCGCAAAGTTATACTTATGATGGAGACTTCGCGGACGTATGGACGGTCCATTCTGCGCGGCATAGCGCAATATTCTCGTAATTATGGGCCCTGGATATTTTTCAAAAAGGCCCCATTCTACTGGAGAACCGGCGGTGGAAAAATCACTTTGGATGAAATATTCAAGATGGGTGCCGATGGTTTAATTCTGCGTGAACAACGTACACGAC
>Ga0315543_1005086_pt1 | contig 10486 bp, 7 predicted proteins | sample SalMarSW160210MG_2_FD_203098 | JGI IMG/M metagenome (GOLD analysis project Ga0315543, IMG submission 203098) | Salt marsh sediment microbial communities from the Plum Island Ecosystem LTER, Massachusetts, United States - Salt Marsh Sediment SW1601-210 ...
CATTTCCGTGACAAACGAATAATTCTTGTGAAAATCAACACCAACATATAACATAATTACACCTCCATAGTTTTAAATTTACTAACTACTTCTAGAGATGCAATTTTTTCATATTATCAGACCTTGAAATGTGAAATGAAAAATAGCTGACTGCCGACTGTAAGAATTGTTAATTTTGAATTATGAATTTTGGATTGAAATTAGATTTTTAGTTTCGACTCGAGACTCATGACTGAATTTCCTTTTCGGAAATCCCTTCTTGACAAAATTTCATAAATCTCTACAATTTAAATAATGAAAAAGAGTATAATAATAGTAACTTTATTTTTTATCTCGTTTTTTTCTTTTGCAGGTACCTTACTTGATTATCCGCAAATAGGGGCGATTAATGTTTCCGCTACTAATATTTATAAAGAACCTTCCCCTACTAATGATATAATAAAGGAATTAAAAAATAGTGAATCGGTTATAAAAATAAAAGACGAAGGAGATTTTTATCAAATAGTTCTTGCTGATAGTTTAATCCCTAATGGGTGGGTTAAGAAAGAAACTGTTAAATTAAAGAATTTGGACGGTAAAATTGAAGGAAAAGAGCTTGAAGTTTTAAAAAGATTTCTGTCTAATTACCTTGGAGGTTCAATTAAGTTCTACACTCAACCATTTTTTAGGAAAAAACCTCTTGTACCTGTTCAATTTTTAGATGTTGAAACTCTAATTATAAAAGATAGAGTTTTTTTTATTATCGATTATCCTTTTACCGGTTTTAAAGATAATAGGTACTGTATAACACCCCTTTTAACACTTGAGTGGGAGGAGGATAATCTAGTTGCTAGAAATTTTTATGAATCGAGGAATTATGAGGGACTCCTTAATAGAATATGTTTCTTTTTGAGTCCAAATGCGAAGGAGATAAGAAAGAAATTCTTAATAGCAGAGATTTACGAACATCTTGTTAAAGACTACGCAAGAGCTATTAAGGAATATTATAGATTAGAAGTATTATTCGGAAATAACTTTTACAGTAACGGAATCTATGGAGAAGGCGCTCAATATGGTAATTCAAGAATTATAGCTTTAAGAAATATGGCAAGAGCATACAACAAATTCAATAAAAAAGAAAAAGCTTTGGCCTGCCTCTATACAATCTTAGATAAGTACCCAAATGACACCATTGGAGGTTGGGAATGGCAAGAAACAGCAGATTTTCGTGCAGCAAGAGATATTTTAGAAATAAATGGCACTTTAGAAGAAAGTGAACGATTAAAAGCAGCAAGTAAAAACGTATGGATTCGTGTGTTTGCAGATTTATGGAAATTAAAATATTTCCTGAAAGAAGATAAATATCCAATCGAATATTATTTGCAATTTATTAACGAATATTACAGTCTATATGAAGGAGATGAACTTGAAGAACGCTACCCGGTATATGAAGCTATGCGCGAAATGTTACGTTTCCTGAGTAATAAAGACTCTAAAGATCAGGCTTTGTTACTAATCTTTAAAACCTATCAAACCTTACCTAAAGATTTTCTTTTTACTAATGTTCCCTACAAGGGGGAAATGAGCTTCTCGGATTTTTTTATTAAACGTGAACATCGACTTAAACAGATGCTAAAATATTTAAAATACGAATTAGGAATAATTGAATCCGAGAAAGTTGCGCTAAGAGCTAAACCTGGGTTGGAAGAAGAAACAATTGCAACCGCCGATAAAAATGAACGAATATCAATTATGGAAAGTCAAGGAGATTGGAGTAAGGTCTTAAGGTTTGATGGAAAAGTTGGCTGGGTATTAAATAAAAGTATAAGAAAAGTCTCTCGACCAAACTCCCTTGAGGATATATTTATTGATTGATAATCGCATTATCAGCTATTAGTGAACAAAACAAAAAATCCTTTTAAATCTGCTTCAATCCGCGTCCATAACATAGATTCTTCGAATCAAGAATCAGTGAATCAGTAAATTAGTTCTCCTTTTTTACTAATAACATAATTTACCAATTGACTAATAACTATTTCCGCTATAGCGGAAATACAATCTTGACATTTAATTCTTTTTTCGATATTATTTTAAAAAGGAGATTTCTGATTATGAATATTGAACAGGCGAAAAAAGCAATTAAAACAGCCTGGATACTTGCTTTAGTTTTAGGAGGGATAACTCTAATTTGTGGTATTTTTTCAAAACACATACAGTATTTCGTTCCCATAAAAGCTAATTTATGGTCTATATTAGATGCATTTATAATTTTTGGGCTAGCCTTTGGTGTTTATAAAAAAAGTAGATTCTGTGCTGTAATTATGTTTGTATATTTCTTCGACAGTCAATTTAGATTTAGTATCAACTCATGGACAATTTCCAATATCCCATTAGCTCTTGTATTTCTATTTTATTTTTATCAGGGTATACGAGGAACCAATTATTATCATAAATTAGCCGCTGATGAGGAAAAAGAATAGAGGGGTCATATCAACAGGGTCAGACCTTCTTTGAAAAGTGTCAAACACTTAGTTTGTTGGGTTTATAGTGTTCATAGAGTTCGTTGGGTCACAAGCAAAACACATATTCTTCTATTTCTGGGGTTAAATTAATCTTTTTTTTACCTCCTGTTTAAATTAACATTAAAATTATTTGAGAAGTTAACATTTCTCAATTTTCTTTTTTTGACTCGTGACACAAGACTCGTGACTCGTGACTCGGTGCTACGCACCGCTCTTGACATTTATTCCTTTTCTCGATATTATTTATATATTGATGAGTATAGAATTACCTCTAAAAGGGCTGTTGTTTTTATGTTACAATGTAAATAGTGGAGGATGAAAGATGAAAAAAAACATAGTAATAATTCTCATAACAGGCATTCTTTTATGCTCATCTTGTAAAGTTACTTCTCCGGAAATAATAGATGATGTTCTGGTTATACCACGTGGTCGCCCTCAAATTATGAATGGAACGTTAGTCACAGAAATAAAAACACTTCTGCGCGGTGTTTACTGGTCCACTGACTGGATTGGAGAATTACCCGAAAAAGAAATGCTCGCCAGTATTAAGGATTATGGCTTCAATTCTCTACATCTGTATGCTGAAAGATACGACGCCGGCCTACCGGCAGGAATTTATCAAGATGAAGTCGATAGCATAGTACAGTGGTGTGGCGACCTGGGTTTGTATTGCATAATCACTATTGGAGGCGGTAGTCACAATGGTGAATTTGATTATGATTTTGCTATGGCTTTTTGGGATATTTATGCTCCCAGGTATAAAGATGACACCTGGGTTATTTATGAAATATATAATGAACCATATGCCTGGGAGGCACCGTATGATAGCGCAACTCTCCAGATGCAACAAGAGGCATACAATCTTATTAGGAATCATGCTCCCAACACACCTATTCTGCTTTTTTCGTATGCTGGATTTAGCACTGTGGATGATATGTTACAGGATATAAACAATCTTGAGGTTGATTGGTCAAATGCGTTAGTTGCATGGCATGGATATAATTCTTTAACGGATGAAATTCTTATTAATATGAAAACCGAGGGGATTAACGGCATATCTACAGAATTACCGGTAGATTATCTTGGACCCGAGCCTAGAGTAAACGTTGAAAACATTAAAATATGTGAAGAGAATAATGTTTCCTGGCTTGTGTTCCTTGACATAAACAAAGTTCAAGAAAGCTGGCGATTTCAAGAGATAATCACTCGTAATGAAATTTTCTGGGAACCTGATTTTGGTACATGGCCAAGCGATACAAGTGACTACATACTTCCTCAAAATTTAGCACTAAATAAAACAGTATATGTTTCTTCTGTAGAAAGGGATGGTTTAGAGGGTGAAAATGCTGTAGATGGCAATATGGAAACCCGTTGGTCTTCCCAATTTCAAGATCCTCAGTATATCACTGTCGATCTGGGAGATGTCATTGACATTACTAGGATAATACTTGAATGGGAATCCTCCTTTGCTGTAGAATATGAAATCCAGGTGTCCAATGACAACCAAAATTGGACAACTTTATTACATGTTACCGATGGCGATGGAGGAATGGATGTTCTATTCTTATCCGCATCAGCCAGATATGTGCGAATGTATTGTACCCAGAGGAATTCAGAATATGGCTATTCATTGTATGAGTTTGAGATTACCAATATAACCAATTAATATAGAGGGGTTAGGTCTTGTTTTTTAAATTCTTCAATGTTAATATTTTAGTTGGTTCGTTGGGTAGTGGGTTCGTTGGATCGGATTGTTTAAAAACTACCTAACGATCTAACGTCCTAACGATTTAGTGTCTTCGTGGCTATTGACAAGGGTATAGTTTTGAGGGTATAGGGTATAGTAAAAACAAAAATAAAAAATCCTTTTTAATCTGCGTTCATCCGCGTCCTATTTTTAGGGTATAATATGCAAAGAATAATTTAATTGCCCTGACTTTATTACAATATGAGACACAAATTGGGTTTACTTTATGTCATATCTGCTCCAAAATTGCCTTGACTTTATGCTTATTTTGTTTATATCCAGTGTAAATCCGTGGCAGCATAGTAGATTTTCCGAATCTAAGTTAAATAGTAAAATAGTTGAGTGGTTAAGTAGGAAAACAAAAGTAAAAACTTTGTGGTCTTTGTAGTTCAATTTTTTCTAGTTTTCTTTAGAGTATCTTACGGTTAAAGAACTCTTTGACGAATGCTATTTCTTTGAATTACTGTGAATTTTCCTTTTAAAGATATATTTTCTTTTTTTATTATTCTCAATAAAATTTCTGCCGGTTCTTCCGGAGTATAAGGATCAAGTCTAAAATACAACACTCCTGGCGGAGGAAATTTCTTATATTTATAAATCAACTCCCCATAATCTCTATCAAAAGTTAAGATTATACGTTTTTCTTTCTTTGCTTTCTTTAAAACTTCTAAGTCTTTTGCTCCGAGAGTCTTTTCTAATATACTTTCTACGTTGTATCCAGCGTCTCTGAGTATTTTTATACTGGTAAGAGGAAAATTTTCGTTGGCAAGAAAAAACATTAATTTTTATCGGTTGTTATCGCATATAAAGATTCTTCACGCATGCACTCAGCGGCAAAAGCTAAAACGGCACGCAGGCTATCTTTTGTTAAAGTAGGATAATTTTCCAATATTTGTTGTTCTGACCAACCTTTAGCAAATAACCCTAAAATAAATTCGACAGAGAGGCGAGTCCCTTTAACAACAGGTTTCCCCACTAAAATTTCCGGGTCTGAATGTATAAAATCTTTCCAATTAATATCGGCCATATTTCCTCTCCTTTTATATTATATTTTAGCACTAAAAACAAAGATGTCAAGTAGAAGCACTAATAGCGATACAAACATACGTAAACCTTGAAATGTGAATTGTTCACTAAAACCTAAAACCAAATACCTAAGACCTATTCTTCTTGCCTTCGTGGCAACGTATCTAAATATCTTCGAATAATGCTCTTTACGATAGTACTTTCTTCGGAATCGACAATCTTTTCAAATTTCTCTTCTACATCTTCCCCGCCAAGTATAGTAAGCCCTCTTGCAGCATATTCCCTATTTTTCCAGTCCGAATTTTCTATATATTTAAACAAAATATTTTTTACCCTCTCCCTATAATCGGAACTGTCCTTTTTAACTGCCTTTGCCGCAATCAATAATAACTCACAAGCAAAATCTCCTTTAACCCTTTTTTCCAGGTAAGGAACTATAAGAGTATCAAACTGGGAAAGCGAACGAATAGCTGCCGATTTTACAGCGACAGATTTACTGTTAATAAAAGGCAATAAACCGTCTATGGTATTCGTATCGTTAATTTCTCCTAAAGCTTTTATGGAAACAAGTTTTAAAGGCTCATCTTCCTTTAAAAACGAAATTATCTTATTCACAGCTCTTTTTTCCTTAAGCTTACCCATCGCATAGACTATCGCTCTTCTAAAGTTGTCAGTCCCCTCTCTGTCAAGAATAGAAATAAGAGAATCACTAAGTGATTCCAAGCCAAGCTCACCTATAAGTACTAGAACGTTTTTCCTTGTTCTCTCATCAAGGTGATTGACGTTAGAACCCAGATATTCTTCGATTAACAAAGAATCCTCTATGCCCTTAAGAGTTTTTTCTATGGCACGGAATTCCAATCCCCTCTTTGTACTGATTTTTTTATCGAAGATATAATCGAGCGCTTCTCTTCCTCTTTTGGAAAGCTCTGTTCTCGCATCGGTTACTCTACTTTTATTATCCCCAACCCCCCATTCCGACGCAATTTCAAAGACTTCGTCTATCAGCATACCAGAGAAATCCGGAACTCCTCTCTGAAGTATCTCTTCATCGACATCACTGTTCTTATCGATACCAATACCGTAATCACCATTAATCCAATAACTTTCATCCCCACCCCTTCCAAAAGTATAAAAATCTTTACCTTTAAGATCCAGAAAAATCCCCAGACCCGAAAACCCTCTCGCGTAATTGGCGTCACCTATACCGAGTTTTTCTGTAATATTATAAACATCACTCCCTGAAAGATCCGCGAACAATCCAAAAGAGTTGGTAAGACCTACACCAAGTCCACCCGAAACCGAATACCAATCATCACCTGAAGAATCAATAAGAATACCGCAAGCAAGGTCATGCCCCTCTCCAAGAGATGGACCCATTTTCGAGAAATAATGGTCATCTCCTTTTAAATCGGCCAAGTATCCGTATGAAAGATGAATACCTGCACCTTGAGCGTACTCTGTCGCAAGGTATCTATCCTGACCGCTCTCATCGATCAAAAATCCCGCTCCGCACCAATAACTTGTACCCTGAGCGTAAACATCCGCATTATAAAAATCATTACCGCTTCTATCATAAAGGAACCCTATACCCCCACCAAAATCAGGCCTTATTCCCATCGCATACCCTTGCGACATCGAGTTGTAAGAATCCGGATTTAAAGGAGTATCAAAATACTTTCCGCCGGCATAATAAATATCAGAACCTTCCATATCGCTCAGTAGTCCGAATCCTTTAGTGCTTCCAAAACCCTCGCCATAGCAATTCGTATAATAGAAATCATTACCTTCAGAATCCAAAAGCAAGCCAATACCGAAATTCCCAGCGCCAAGAGAAAAAATACCTCCTCTATAAACATCATCCCCGCTAAAATCTTTAAGCAATCCGAATCCGAGATAGCCGCAACCAATCGAGTAATGACTTGAACGGTAAAGATCATCACCTTCAAAATCAAATATTAAGCCCGCCCCAAAAAGACCGGATGCAACCGATACAATTTCTTTTGAGCGATATATATCATCCCCAGACAAATCGACTATAAAACTTATCCCACTTGATGAGTCAATCAACCCTATGGCACCCCCGCAATCTATATATTTATCATCTCCACCCGGATCAATAACAAAAGGTATTCCCTCGTATTTATCTTCTCCTCTTGAACCTATAATTAAGGATCCGAAGTTGGTTTCAAATCTCATCGGCAATTCGGAATCTTCTAATCGACCAATAAACTCAGGAATCGTTTCTGCTAGGAGCACCATTAACATTCCCGACTGCACTATTTTTTTATAATCCACCTTTTGAATAATACTCATAATAGTGTCTTCATTAATACCTGTTGTGTCAAAAGGAAGTTGATATCTATCAAGTAAAACTGTATTAAGCCAATCATCCTCCGGAAAATCTTCCATTTCCCACCTTCCGGGAAGACTGGCAAGCAGTATAAGCTCTTCCCTATCGGTTAAATCGGAAAAAGCTTCCCGGCATAATCGCCCCATACTATTTATGACGGTAACCAGTTCTTCAACCGAAGATATTTCCGCCTCCGGAACATCAACAGGTATTTCTATATCTCCTGCAACAGTCTTTATCAAACTCATATCAGATTCATTGATTGCGCTTCTTATTTTATTAGCATATTTCTCACCACTTAAAGGCGAATACATTAAATCTCTAACAACGGGCAAAATAAGAGAAGTTTCCAACCATTCCAATCGAGCAAAGTTAATTGCTTCTCTTTCAAGATTCAAATACATTAAAGCGCTATCTATTTCCGCATGCGGTATATAAAAAAGAGTTAATAAAATAATCATATTCCTCCTTATTAGCTACTAAAAAACAAAGAAAAATAATTTATTTAACCACAAAACAAACCAAAGATACTAAACTTTCCTTATTTTTCAACCTCCTAACTTCCTAACGTTCTAACATCCTAACTACGATATTAACAACAAATCTCACGAATAGCACGAATAGATATTTTTTTATTAATCCACTAATATACCTAACCCTACCTTGACATGTAAAAAGAATATATATAATATATATATAAGGAACCTATACATATATTTATTAAAATAAAATAATTATAAGGAGGGTTTATGCGGAAAATTTATTTAGTATTACTTTTATCTTTTACTCTCTTTGGAGCAACCGGGTTTTTAATAAACGGTGACTCAGTTGTTACAATCACATTGGGTGACAGCATGTTTATACAAGGCACTCTTGAAATCGGAGATACTTTGGGTAGCGTCATTGCCTATATTGACCTCGACAACAACGGGGTAGCCGATCCGAACGATCCTGTAATCGGATATTACTATCTAATCGACGGCGGTTGGGAAGACATCGATGAAACAATTAATACTTTTATATCAACTACCGTCGAGAGTTTCCCGGTTAGCGGTAATTTTATTTACACTGTAACAGACGGTGTGGGATCGGATCAGGTAATACTCCATGTACAGCCTCTTAGCAGCTCCCTCAGCATCAGCGGACAGATAATAGCACCTGATACGGCAGGCGTAATAGTGATGACTGGGCCTCTACCAATGGACGATGAATTTGAACCTATTGGGGCTGTAACTGATTCAAATGGTAACTACTCAATTAACGTCCACGATTCTCTATCCGGCAGATATTTCAAGATTATTACTATGGTTTTTAGTGATGTCCTGCCGGACTATTTAGGCACTTTATCCGAAGATTCAGTTCTGGTTACAGGTAACGAAACTTTAAATGACTCGCTAATTCCAATAGATGGAGCTGCACTTAGCGGTACTTTTGTAGATGAATATGGATCCCTCTATACGAGCCCCATTGGCGCTCAGGCTATGGGTTACTTCACAAATGGGTTCAACACTCCTCACCATTGTACTAAGTCCGGCTTTGCTACCGGCGGTTCCGGAGAATTACTATTACATACAAGTCCTGCAGGACAGGATAGCAACGCCTGGACATTGGAATTCACTCAGGAATCCGATCCGTATTACATGACTCCGAAAACGGATGATACAGCACGATTCAATTATCCTCCGGATACGCTCCCAGACACTTTCACTGTCTTTTCATGTGATTCGGTAATAGCCGGAACCGTCTTTGTGGACGGCTCTGTAGCAGATGGAGTAGAATTATGGGCTAATTCCGATTCAACCGGATCAGCACCAACAAATGGAACTTATTCCACAGGCTATTATAGAATACTTGTTTCATCTCATGCGACCCATTACTTTGTTGGCTTATCAGATTATGATTGGTCTTTGTATGGCGGAGATAAAACTGTTCCGCCGGGGTCAACAGGTGTAAACTTCTACGTAATTACTTCGGGTATAGAAGAGAAAAAAGTCCCTTCAATTCTAAAAATATCTCCCAATATTATTACTGCTTCGGTGGTACTCGAAGTATCGGGAGTTACCAATGAAGATGCTGAACTTAAAATATACGACGTTACCGGTAAGTTAGTTGAAACCATCTCACAGGAGAGTCTCAGAGGTGCCATAGCAAGATATGCACTTGATACTAAAAATCTTACAACGGGAATCTTTTTTGGAGAGATCGAAGGGCAAGAAGGTACTCTCAAATTAAGTGTAATCAAATAAAAAAAACCGATTTCTAATTACGGAGAGAAGCAGGAAAAAATGTAAAATCGTTTCCTGCTTCTTTATTTTTATAGAAAACTTCTTTTGTTTAATTTACTATAATTAAAATAACTGGTGTTTTTCATCAAAGCCTTGACATTTTCCGGAAACACACTAACAGTGATAATAAAGGAGGACAATTATGCAATTTATAAAAAGTAATATCTTTAAAATTTCTCTATTGTTAATCTTCTTATTTGGTTGTTCAAACTGTACTTCTTCCGTTGAAGAAAACTTACCTGTATCTTCCGTATCCAAAGATAAAGACCTAAGCAGTGCATTTTTAAAATACTATGAACCAATTAAAGAAGATTTCAAAATCGACATGCCCCATTATTCCCTTCCTTTGGACTTAAACAAAGTTACTAATTTTTCTTCCGTTTCAGACAAATACCTAAAAAAACAGGAGCAAACAGACCTTCTTAAGAAAAACGGTTTTGTGGTTGTAAACAGAGGAAAAACCGATGACATAACCACCTTTTACAAAAAACTCATCGAAGCAAACATTCCGATTTACGTAACCGCAGATACACCTCTTCATCTCTTTCACATTTTATTTGACGAAACATTAAAA
>Ga0315543_1005087_pt1 | contig 10486 bp, 11 predicted proteins | sample SalMarSW160210MG_2_FD_203098 | JGI IMG/M metagenome (GOLD analysis project Ga0315543, IMG submission 203098) | Salt marsh sediment microbial communities from the Plum Island Ecosystem LTER, Massachusetts, United States - Salt Marsh Sediment SW1601-210 ...
TCACCCCGTTGCTGGTCACCGTGACTGTGCCGTCAATGTCAGTACGGTACACGTTTGCAGCCACATCTGCCAGTCTCTGCAACACCTCAGCCCTGGGATGTCCGTACTGGTTTTGGCCGACAGAGATGATTGCGTCGTGTGGTGCAACAGCACTGAGAAACTCGGCAGACGAGCTAGAGTTGCTGCCGTGGTGCGATACCTTAAGTATCTCAGCATCCAGTGGCGGGCCACTGTTTAGCATTCGCCCTTCTGCGCCCGTCTCGGCGTCGCCGGTCAAAAGGAAATCCACCGAACCGTGCGACACTCGCAACACTATCGAGTTCTCATTCTTGGAAACGTAGAGCGGCTCAGACGGATTGAGCACTAGGGCTGTCACTTCACCCCACTGGTAACTCTCGCCCATTCTCACCGTGGCTGTGACGACGCCATTGTCGAGCAGCGCCTGATAGAAGTCCTGGCAAGTGCCCGTGGTGCAGGTCTGCGAATCAAGCCACGCCTGGTATACCGGCATGCAAGCTAGTACATCCAGCAGTCCGCCGATGTGGTCAGCATCGCCGTGCGTCGCAACCAACAGCTCAATGTCAGTGACGCCGTGTTGCTGTAGATAGGCGACGACCGTTGGGCCTGCCTGCGGCTTTCCGCCGTCTATCAACACGTCGTCACCGTTCGGCAGGTGCAGCCAGCAGCAATCGCCCTGCCCGACGTCCATGAAAGTCGCAACGAGTGGGGCATCTGCATGCAGTGCGTAGAGATAGCATAGAAACAACGCAAGTGAGAGAATGAGTAGAAACGAACGCCGTGCTCGCATCGAGTCCCTTCCAAATGCCGCCAAACCAGATGGTCACTTTCGACCGTCTGACTACTACATGCCAGCAAGCTTCCTAGTCTCTGGCCTTTGCGCTTTGGCTTTGGGTGCTTCTTTGAAAGTAACACTAGTCCGTGGTGGGTATTGTATCTGTGCGCCTTCTAGAAGTTCAGCCACAGTGAGAATCTGAATTCGGGGATACTTCTTGCCCCAACCCGGCGACTCATAAAAGCCTGCGCTGGCCGCCTCAGAACGCATAGGCTTCGTAGGCTCTTCCAGTGTGATGAACACGCCTATCTGAGCTTTCTCACGTTCGACGACGCCCCGCAGGTCTCTGACTTGCGAAACCGACACATGCCCCGATTTGACTGAGATGATGACCTGCTTGGTCTTTCCCTTGCGTTCATCGTGGAAGTAGAGTCGCCCGTCAATCCCCTTGTCTGCCCCCCGTTTCTTTGAGGTGGGCCGTGCTCCAACTAGGCCTAAAGCCCACAACTCAAATTGGAAGCGGTCCTGTCGTGCCAGTGTTTTAGCATCAGGAAGCGAGACAGGTTCGCCTATGACTTTGAAAGAAACGTCATCGCTAAAAGCATCCCGAAGGCGGTGCTTCATGAGCGTCACTGCAAGGTGAGTGATGTCCATGCCAATCCAACAACGATGCAGACGTTCAGCGACAACGACGGCAGTACCACACCCACAGAATGGATCTAGCACCACATCACCCTCATTGCTACTTGCTTTGATGATGCGCTCCAGTAGAGCCTCTGGCTTTTGGGTGGGATAACCAAGACGTTCTTTTGCTCGTGGGTTTATCGGTGAAATGTCATTCCACAGGCTATGTACTGCTTGCCCTGGCAATTCATGTAGGTACCGCTTCAACTGGGCAACCCTGCTTTTCGTATAAATGCGGCCTTCGGCTTCTAGCTGCCGCATCTTTTCCTCTGTGAAACGCCACGCTCTAGTTACACCATGAAACTCGTACACTGGCCCACGCCCACCGGGTGGGTTGAGGTTATCCAGACGGAACCGTCCCCTTTCGTCAACATATCTGAACTTGCTGGCTACGTATTCCTTTGAATATGGCACCCGTAGTTGGTTGAAAGTGAAATCCCGCGTTTTCGTGTAGAAGACAATCCTGTCTGTGACTCTACCAAAGCGCTTGGCATCGGCATGAAAAGTGAAACGTTGCCAGACAATTTCATTCCTAAAGTTCCTTGGCCCAAGAACGGCATCTAGCAAGACTTTTAGGTAGTGGCTCGCCGTGGGGTCGCAGTGTAGGTATATGCTGCCAGTTGGCTTGAGTACGCGATGTAGTTGAATCAGGCGAGGGGCCATCATAGCAAGGTAGGCAAGCATATCGCTGTCACCAAGTAGTAGGCGGAACGCCCGCATAGCATCGGCCACTCTTCCCCCGCTCTCTACAACCTCATAGTACGCTTCAGCAGCAGCAGTGTCCCAATGCCAGCTGTCCTCAAACGCCTTTATCTGCGCGGCTGAATCCGAACCGTTCTTTTCGCCGAAAAGAACGTTATAAGTCGCCTTGCTGTTGAACGGGGGGTCTAGGTAGATGAGGTCAACCGTCTCATCCCTAACGTAGCGCCGCAGGATATCCAGGTTATCGCCATAGTAGAGAATGTTCTCGGTCATAGTCATCCCTCATCAGACAAAACGCCGTTCATCGACCTGCTTCCGGTATATCCTGTCACAGTTGGCCATCGTTTGCTCCCGAATCAGTTGGCTTTAGTCCTCACGATTCTTCGGCTTCAGGATGAACGACTGCTTGTTGTCGCGGAACTCGATATAGCCATTGTCGAAAAGGGCATCAAGGTCTTCGTGACTGATTTCTATGCATCCACCTGGCAGCCCAGGATGGTCTATCTGAACCTTGCCCATCAGGCGCAGGCAGCCGGTGCGGTGGTTTGGAAGGGCGGCCAGGGTGAGGCTGACCGCATGTGGCGGTTTGGGTCGGAGAGGCGCTCCAAGGTTAGGGTGAGCAAAACGCTGGTGCCAGCCCTGGGCAGGCGCAGCGACTGGCTAAGCCAGCGTGCTCCACTCATGGCGAAGCACAGGCCCTTGGGTCTGCTCTAACACGTTCAAACCGGACCTGTTTGCAAGAAGTGCTTTGGCGAAGGTCCGCCTCTCAGCATATACTCCGTGCTCTCCCAGGTGCTGAATGAGCGCTTCAGCCCTATCGAGCGTTGCCCGACATGACTGAAGCGTAGCGTCGAATGTGGACTGTACTGCACCCCGCGCTTGCTGCCGAAGCGCGCAGAGGTAGTGCCGGAATGCCTGGGGCTCACTCCAACCGCTAGCAGACGGCTGAGAGCCAGCAAAGAGGGGCTCGGCGTAGCCAGTCTCGGGCTGCGGAAGCAGCTCTTCCCTCAGGCCCTTGCGGAAGGCTATGTCCAAGTAGGGGAGTCGATACTCAGAGAGTGCTTGTGGATAGTAGTACCAGACCGCCCTCTGCATCGGTCGACCTTGTTGGGCTTGGAACTTGCTGAGCGGAAAAGACCTGACATTCGCATAGGTCCCAGAGGCAATCGCGGTAACACCGGAGCACGCCATGACCAGCTGCTGGTGGTTGCTGTAGCCGACCACCACCTCTGCCAATGTTCTCCGCAATCCTGCCGCAAGGTCCAAGCACCTGGCCACCCAAACGGGATCGTCCGTAAGATATGCTGTGCGGGGCTTTTCCAGCACAAGATAGTACGCGTCTACTGGTCGCTCAGACACCTCATCCATGATGCGGCTAATCTGCTCCACATCGCGCACTGCACTGTCGGATAGGCAGATCGTAACCATGAGTGGCTGATCGGTGCTTCGCCTTGCAGTATTGATTAGATCCCTCTGTGAGTCAAGCCAGAGTTCATCCACATCTTCAGCTCGTTCCCCAGGCACTATGAAGTAGGTGGTTTGGAGCGTGCTATTCAGCTGAGCCAAAGTGGTCATCATGCCCTGCATGGCAGGACCAGCAAAACCGGTTGTTTCATAATCCTGTGGCCAATAGGCATGAGCCGTGAGTCTGTGGTGCTGGGATCGCGGAAGGTAGAACTGCGGATCCAACAAGACTGATCCGCCCAGCTCCTGGAGTTGGCGGCTTAGTGAGACGAGCTGCTCATCCGTGAGGTCTCGTGCACTCAGGATAGATACACCGCCGCCCCACTTCTTGATGAGTTTGCGACCGTGATCCATCATGCCCCAGCCAAACTGAAGGTACAAATCCATCACTGCCCCTCCGTCTCGTTAGCGATGCTGTCCAGCCACTCGAGCGCATCCTTGCAGCGTCGTGGCCGTTGATATGGTCGTTTCTGAGTAAGGGCCATGACAAGATCGCAGAACTTGCCGTCTTCGTCCCACTCAAGGCCAAGCCTGGGCAGGGGATCCCGCTCGACACGGTGCAGAATCTCAAGCCGGTCTCGTGCCCCCTCAATGAAGGGATTGGCTCCCCTAGCACACTCGTACAGGACGACACCGATCGCGAAGAGATCAGAGGAGCCCGATATCTCTCGCTTGTCGTATCGAAACTGCTCTGGGGCACTATAGCCAGGGGTACAGGGACCTGAGACAGCATCGGTTGGCGTGATGGACTCCAGGTCGAGCACACGGGCGATCCCAAAGTCGATTAGCCAGGCCTTACCTTCAGTGTCGATGCGGATGTTCTTAGGTTTGATGTCTCGATGCACGATTTCAAGGGATTCCGCCGATACAGCAGTGGTCAGCAAATCCCGGGCAAGGGCTAGCAACTGATCCTCTCCCAGAGGCCCATCGCTTAGAATCTCGGACAAGTCACGCCCCGGGACGAACTCCTCTAAGACCCAGAGAACCGGACCAACCGGGGATGTACATGTTCCCACGTCATGTATCTCAGGAATGTTTGGCACGGCCAGCGCCCGTAGACGCGATACAGCCTCACATTCTCGATCGAGATATTGCTGTGCAATTGGTCGAGGTCTAATCAGCTTCAACACACACCGACCGTGCTGACGATGCTTGCACCCAAAGACGTCTTTCTGCCCTCCCTGTGTGATTGGAAGAATGTCAGACAGATCTGGAAAGGAGGACGCAAGCCAATCAAGATCAACTACTATCAGATGATCTCCAAACTCGTTCGCCAACACAGTTCGTTGAAGACCCAAGAGACATGTGATTGTGGAAGAGACTGGTGGGATCCTTCCCACTGCACAGGGGAGGCATGGCGCTCGAGGAACCAGAGTCCTACCCCGCGGGCTTGGGCCTTGTTACGGAAGTCCTCACTGATGGCTCTGCCGGCTGTGAGAATGTAGGACTCGGAGGCAAACCACGTGTTGTAGAAGGCCTGCTGCAAAGCCTTCGACAGATCTTTCACTTTGGCCTCGACAGCGATAAGGCGTCTGACTGCGAAAATGCCATACAGCTCCTGCAGCGACCAAAGACAGCCATCCTGGGTCACCAAGCCTGCTGTAGTCAGGCGTTCCAAGGCCGGTGCCAAGCCGCGTGGGCAGTAGAAACGAAGCTTCTCTTCGGAGATGGTGCCTTGTGTGTATAGCAGCTGTGCAATGCGCAGATCCCTGACTTCTAAATGTCGTCGATCAAGAGGCCAGGCAGCCGAGACTCCGGGATCCCAATCAATGATCACCAGGTCTGGCCTTGTGGAACCGATTCGTTGTTCCACGAACACCGTGCGGCGCACATCACTCTGAGGTTCTGGTAGACTCGAAGCAAACCTTGATACGAGTCGAGATTCAGGACCAGGTCGCAGCTTCGACCGGAAGAAGATCTGAACCATGGTTGCGTCTCTCCCCTTGTGGTCTACCCTATGGCAGTAAAGGGCCTTCGACGTTTGCTGTGGTGGCCACTGCACCGTGGCCGTGCCCTGCACCGCGTTAACAGTTGCAGGGCTTCTTACTGCCTGCTATTCTACAGCATCCCCTTTGCTTTTGTCAAACTCTTCTGGCAGCAAGTCACGGCCCAGGACATACCAACGCCGCCCATGAGTTACAGGCATGTGAGGATACGATTCAATCATCTGCAATGTCCCTTGCCTATAGATATCCGCTGTTGCGTGAGAAGGCAAGATTGTCTTTTTCTACATCTCTTCCAAAGCCTTTGTTCGGCACGAACTGCAAGCCCCGAAAAAACAGATACCAGAAGGAGACAAGCTAGAAGCCCGAGAACGCCAGAATCGCACATGACAAATCCCCCTGTAAGAACGGCCATAACTGGTTCAGATGTGGTACACACGCCCCCGCAGCCAAATGACAGAATGCCCGTCCACCGCTTTGCAGCAGGCACGCTAGCTACGCCCTGTCAGTAGCAATACTGTGACACCAGTTGCCCCGCTGCGTCATACAGATACCCGCAGTCGCCTTTGTTGTTCCATATCGCCCGTCCACTGCTGAAGGTGAATCCACCTGTTTCAGGGTGAACCTCGTTGGTGTATACTCGACAAGCTTGGCCCGGTTGCAGCAAGAAATAGGGAAAGATGAAGTCCTGCCCAGGGTCACCGGCATTCAGTCGCCAGCCACGAAGATTCACTGGGGCGATGCCCTGGTTTGCTATCTCTGCGTATTCGTCACTCTCAACCCTCGGCACTACACCGTCATAGAAGATATAGCGGATTATTACGTTCGCCTGTGCAGGCGGCCACTGGGTCGGTGTACGTATGCGGGTTGGTGTTGGCATGACTGTTGGTGTCCATGTGCGCGTCGGCGCAGGTGTCCGTGTTCGGACAACCGTTGGCGTGCGCGTACGGCAGGGGGTTGAAGTAGATGTAACCACAGGCTGAGAAGAACCACGTCCAAAGTCCCTTGTAACAAGGACCAAGTCAAAGAGGTCGACTACACTGTCGCCATTGACGTCAGCCCGTGGGTCGGACACTGGCCCATGCGGGTTATAGGCGACGGCTACAATGACCAGGTCCAACACGTCCACGACGCCGTCACCATTGGCATCGCCCTGACAGGGATTCTGCGTTATGACTGTCCAGGTCACCCCATTGCTGGTGACCGTGACTGTGCCGTCGAGGTCAGTTCTGTAGACATTGGCGCCCACGCCTGCCAGTCTCTGTAACACCTCGGCCCCGGGGTGTCGGTACGGGTTTGGACCGACAGAGATGATTGCCTCTGATGGTGCAAGCGCATTGAGAAACTGGGCCGACGAGCTAGAGTTGCTGCCATGGTGCCCTACTTTGAGTATCTCAGCGTCCAAAGACAGGCCACTGCCAAGCATTCGCCCCTCGGCGCCCGTCTCGGCATCGCCAGTCAACAAGAAATCCACCGAGCCGTGGGACACCCGCAACACTATCGAGTTCTCGTTTTTGCTGGCGTACAGCGGTTCGGACGGGTTGAGCACCAAGGCTGTGACTTCGCCCCACTGATAGGTCTCGCCCATCCTCACCGTTGCCGTCACGACACCGTTGTCAATGAGCGCCTGATAGAAGTCCTGGCAGGTGCCCGTGGTGCAAGTCTGCGAATCAAGCCACGCCTCGTATACCGGCATGGAAGCTAGCACATCCAGCAGTGCACCGATGTGGTCAGCATCGCCGTGGGTTGCCACCATGAGGTCAATGTCAGTGACGCCGTGTTGCTGTAGATAGGCCACGACCGTTGGCCCCGCGTGTGGCTTGCCGCCGTCTACCAGCACATCGTCACCGTTCGGCAAGTGCAGCCAGCAGCAATCGGCCTGCCCAACGTTAATAAAGGTAGCCACAAACGGGGTGTCTGCATGCGGCGCGTAGCTGTAGCATACGAACAGCGCAAGTGACAGAATCAGCGGAATGCACCGTCTTCTTCGCATGGCACCACTTCAATCCATGTTGCTACGCAGGCCTCACTCGCCCTCGCTAGTTGACGCCGCTGGTCGTACGATCCCCGGTCCACTTGTTGCGATCACTCGCACAAGGTCTGCGCGGGACTGGTCTCTGCTATCGCCATGCAGTGATTCGCAAATGCTGTTCGCCAGCAAGAAGCGTTGGGTGCGATCCAACCGCTCATGGAAATCAGCCAACTGTGCCGTTGCTTTTACATAAAGCCAGAAGCTGATACCGGCTATTGCTTCCACCAGTGCACCAGGAATGACGCTAACTATGGCAAGGCTTTGAGGCTGTTGTGTCAACACGAGAACGACGGCTGCCAGGAAGAAAGCCAGCCCAATGACCGCGGCAATCATGGCTGCTTTAAAGCTCATTGTCGCTTGCTCTAGCGCCGCCCGGTAGTAGCTGTCAAGGATTGTGATTTGCGATGCTCCGATCTTTTGAATCTCATCAGGCTTGGCCTCAGCAAGCTCACGGACCGCCCGATTCCGATCAAGTATCGGTGTGGCACCGCTCAGCCTCAGTATCGCTTCCTTTTCTTCATCGCTGAGGATGTCGGGCGATACATGAGGCAGATCCATATCGGTCTTGTTTCCCATGGTCTAGCTCCGGTCTTTACACTGTAGTTCTGTGTTGTGCGTGCGGCTTGTGTCGGTGTGCACTCCAGTCCCTTGTGACCTGTGCCCATAGCAGATCCAATCAAACGGCCCGTCCACCGCCTTGCAGTCAACGGGCTGTTATGCTACAATCCGAGTGCTGCGGTGTCCACTGTACCGTGGCCGCGCCCTGGACTTGGGCAGAAGTCGCAGGGTGTACTTGTTGTCACTATTGTACGGGTTGCCGCTTATTCCTGTCAAACCGGCCATACCGCCAGCGGTAGAAGGGCCACAAAAACAGAAGAGCCTTGCTGGCAGAAGCGTGACTGCGCGTGAGCTGAGCTACCAAAACGAAGCCCCTTTTGCATCGACGTTCAGCGAAACGACACCTATCCCGATACACCTCAACTGGATTCTCAGGTCGCCGTAGAACGTCTCGACCTCTCCTGTTGTCCTTGCTATTGAGATGTTATCTTCAAGCCAAGCGCTGCGACCTTCCCAGCCTGGAGCCACTAGCTTGAGAAGGGTTATCATGCGTCCAACGTTCAATATCCCTTGAGGCGGGTTATCTTTTCGAAGTGCTATGGTGATGCTCGCCGCGACGAGCTCTTCTGGCGGGCCAAATAAGCTTAGGTCGGCATCCGAATAGTCGGGGGGGATGCCCCAGGCAAGTGGCTGGCCACTAGCGAAGTCTTCGGGTTGAAAGCGATACCCTAGCTCCCTCTCGAATACTGACTGAATGTCAGCGCGACTGAGGCCAATGCCGGGGACAACTGGACTGGGCGTGTAGGTAGGCGGCGGCCGGTGCGTGGGATATGGCGTCGCTGTGCCCGGCCCAGTGGCCTGGCGTCCGGGATAGAACCCTGTCAGCGAACGCACTGCCAGCACGCAAATGGCTATCACTACAACACACGATAAGCAAGCCCAAGCTACGCGCTTTGCGAGTGTTATCCTCTTCGTCCTCTTCTCAGCTGCGAGCCGGGCCAACTCTCGCTCGATGATTCTCTGTCTATCTTCGGGTGTCAGCTGCATTTGTTGACCGTGGTTTCAGAATCCAGCGGCCATGACAACGGCCGTGCTGTCAATGCCCCATCATTTTCTCCACACGCTCCCGGGCCGTTTGCGCATTTCTAAGAGCACTAGTACCCCGCGCGAAGTGCGTGGCCACGACCGACTCATCTTCGCGCGCCATGAAAGCAAGAAACCCATCAATATTACACCCCATGGACTCGCCTATGTATTCCCAATACTCCCTCATGCATTGAGGTGGATGGAGTCTTTCCCATTCTCGATGCAATTCCTGCATCTCACGCACTAGGCTGGGCAACGCGACGCGTGAGCTGGAGAAGGCTACCTTGAGAGTGTCAGCATAGCCTAGAAACAAAGGTTTAGCCTGCCCCATAAACCTCAGGTACTCATCCCTTGTCCATCCTGGCCTGGGGGTCGGCGTGCGGGTCGGCCTGCGGGTCGGCGTCGCCTCTAACCCACAGGAGACTGATAGTACGAGAGCCAGAATGAAAGGGAGTGCCTTACGAAGGTGGCCCTCATGGCGCCAGGTGCGAGATAGGGAATCAAGAGCTGCGTGCATCGCTGGCTCCTTCGCTGTTAATGGAAGAGCCCATCCACCACCTTGCAGTGAACGGGCTGCTATGCTAGAATGTATCTGCTACGGTCTCCACTGCACCGTGGCCGTACCCTGGACTGCGGTAACAGTCGCAGGGTTTGCTTGTTATTCCGTTTTCTAAGCCAACCCCAGCAAACCGCGGCCTGTGCGCTACTTGGCTTCTTTGGTTTCTAGAGATTTGAGGATGCTTTCAACGTCCAGCACGTGACCTGCGGTCACGGCTGCTGCGACTGCCTTGTATGCAACTAGGAAGGTCCTGATGGAACTGTCTAGGTTGGCCGCTGAGAGACTCGTGCAAAGGCTTAACGCTGCTGCTATCGCTGGCACTTCCCAATTGTCAGTATCTGGTATGTCAGCCATTGTCTTGTCCCCCTCACACCCCAATCCACTTGTCACGTGTCCACTGGGCCGTGGGCCTGCCAACCAGCAGGATCATAACCGTGCCCCAAAGAAACACTTCGCCCAGAAGTTCGTCTTTCGTATCCCGACGTCCATCAGTCACGGCTTGTTCCCCGTACTGATTACAATTCCCGTCACAGCCTTGTCATACACCCCGTAAATGGCTATGAAGGTGCCCGGTACGCTTCCAAACCACCAATCAAGCTCGCCGCCCTGAGAAGCGAACGTTTCTGCCAAGGACTCGCTCACATAAACATCCACAACTAACTCTG
>Ga0315543_1005090_pt1 | contig 10483 bp, 16 predicted proteins | sample SalMarSW160210MG_2_FD_203098 | JGI IMG/M metagenome (GOLD analysis project Ga0315543, IMG submission 203098) | Salt marsh sediment microbial communities from the Plum Island Ecosystem LTER, Massachusetts, United States - Salt Marsh Sediment SW1601-210 ...
GCAGAGCAAATTTGTCCAGAGCAAACTTGTCCGAAGCAAACTTGGCTGGAGCAAATTTGTCCAAAGCAAACTTGTCTGGAACAAACTTGTTTAGAGCAAACTTGCTACTTTGCAAAATGGATAAAAGAGTATTTAAGCAAATCACCAAAGAATGGTTTCAGTGGGTGGTTAAATAGAATGGAACTAACATGCGAAAAACCAAAAAGTATCGAAGATGGAGCCCATGAGGGTATGATCATAGGCATTGAGTATAGGAAAAAGCCATACAAGTATATGGATGTGGTAATTGAGTTCGATGGTAATACCAAGCTAAAAGCGGGATACCCACAGAACTTGCTGGTAGAGAGCAGATTAGGGAAACTGCTAGAGAGATTCGGAGTTGATGTGCAAGAGGGCATGCAATACGACCCAGAGAAGATATTAATAGGTAGAAGATGTGTATTTACAACAGTAAGAACAGGAAAGTTTGCTAATATCATCAGTGAAAGCGTTAAAGCCAAGGTTGAGAGCGTTAAAGCCAAGGTTGAGACTGAGGCAGTAAAATGAGCACATTTAGGAAGTATTGGAAGATTCTTTCTTGGAGAAGCTACTTCGGCAAGATAAAGATTTACATTTTGAAAAAGAAAGATTGGGGTAGATTCACCAAGAAGGAGGTGTAACATCACTAGCACTTTTAAATATATATTCCCCTTCAGGCTCCTGTGGAGCCTGCTTCTGGTTATCAATAGTTAAAAGTACCAACAACTAAAAAATAGACAGGGGGCAACCCTCACCCTACGGGCTTCCGCCATGACGTGCACATTCATGGCGTCTTCCGGGCAATTCAAAACTGAAAGCACAGCTTTACATCAGTTCGTCTTGCCCGGTGTGGTGTTGCCCCCTTAACAATAACCCCCCCAACCCCCCCTGAACACAAGGGGGGGCTATAGCACTCCGTGCCAATAATACCGCTCCCTTTGGTCGCTCCCATTCGCTCGCTTCGCTCGCTCATATAGAAGTGTTAGTGTGTATGTGTGTTGATTTGTGATTAGCGAGTTTGAAGTGGGTGGGGGTTTTTATGTATGCAGGAGCCCAGACAAAATTTCCTAAAAATCAAAATGCCAAGATACAATATAAGAAATCCAGAAGTTTACCCTAGATTTCAAAGAAAAATTATCATAAATCTCCAGTCAAATGATTTCGTTCATCTCATCAACACCCAACTAAAAATGACCAAATTCATCAATAAACTCAGAGAACAGGATTCAACAGTAAAAAATTATGTCTGGGTTAATTATCACCAAGAATCAAAAATGGAGAGTGAAAAACATGGAACAAACCAAAAAAGAGCCAAAAGAGCCTGAATTCGGCTATTTCGAACTAACTCAAATCATCGAGAAACTGAGAGGAGACCTCAAAGAGTTATATATCTCCCAGAAATTCAATGAAGTATTCCTCAAAGCCGCCTTGAAAGAAAGAGAGAAATATCCCCAACCAATACCACCAAAAACAGAAATAACCAACGTCAAAAATCCCGTAGTAAGCTAGAAACAATGCCAATGCAGCTTAACGATGATGGTTTCATCAAATGCGAGGCCATCATCAACAAATGGGTAAATCCCATTTACGGCAGATGTTATCTAATCGGGAAAAACCTAAAAAAAGCCATCAAAGACAAAAGAGTAATAAAAATCCGCTGCCCAAACGCAGAGCCCGGAATGATTGCCATGAAAAGAGACGGCAAGTGGCTCTGCCGCAGCTGCCTACTAAAATGGGAGAAGAAAAACCACCCTTGGGAACATCCCCAGCCAACTAGAGCCAGATTAAGAAAGCCAAGAATATACAAACAGAGAATACCACAAACAAAGAAGGCGAGGCTTGTCCCTCGCACGGACAACGATAACAAATCAATAACATGATTACCAAACTCGACAGCTGGCAAGAGAAAGTATTGCAAACTAAGGGCAACATTGTCCTAAGAAGCGGGCGGCAAGTGGGGAAATCCACAATTATAAGCATAAAAGCGGCAGAATTTGCCATAAACAACCCCAAAAAGACAATTTTGGTGATTGCCTGCGTAGAAAGGCAGGCACTTCTCCTTTTCGAGAAAATTCTTGCTCATGTTTACAATAATTACCGAAAACTCATCAAAAAGGGCAAAGACCGCCCCACCAAGCACAAAATCCAGCTTACCAACGGAAGCGTCATTCACTGCCTTCCTACGGGACTTTCTGGATATGGTATTCGAGGTTACACCATTGATTTATTAATCGCTGACGAGGCTGCATTCATCCCTGAGGATGTTTGGACAGCAGTCACTCCTATGTTAGCTATTACCAAAGGAAAGATAATTCTCCTTTCTACACCTTTCGGAAAGGGCGGCTACTTCTACCGCTGCTTTAGTGATGAAACTTTCACTTCCTTCCATATTAGCAGTGAAGATTGCCCCCGAAAGAACCAAGACTTCCTAAATCAAGAAAAAAAACGCATGAGCAAGCTCCAATACGCCCAAGAATACCTGGGAGAATTTGTTGATGAACTAAAGCGATTCTTCCCCACTTCCCTAATCGAAAACTGCATGAGAGAAGATTTTAAAGTAGAGCCCCCATACAAAATCTACTCTGGAATCGACGTCGCCCGTATGGGGAGAGATGAATCCGTTAATTTTACTTTAGCGGAAAAGAACAAGGCTCTTTATGAGCTCAACATGGAAATCATCACTAAAACCATGATTACCGAAACTGCGAGGTTAATACTAAATGCTGACAAAAAATATAACTATCGGACAATTTTCATCGATGATGGAGGACTCGGCGTGGGATTATTCGATACTCTCCTTGATAATCCTCAAACGAGAAGAAAAGTCATTCCCATCAATAATTCGTCACGTGGACTTGATAATAACAAGGAAGAAGGGAGAAGAAAAAAACTTCTCAAAGAAGATTTATACAACAACCTTTTAGTTTTGATGGAACAAGGAAGAATCAAACTAAAAAGTAATCCGGAAACCGCTCTCTCCTTAAAATCCATCCAATGCGAATACAGCGATTCGGGAAAGATGAAAATCTTTGGCTCTTATTCCCACATCACCGAAGCCCTAATCCGTGCTGCCTGGTGCTTAAGAGAGAAAAATTTAAATATTTACATAACTTACTGATTGATACAATGGCAGACTCTGGAGTTTGGACATCGCTGGCAGACACTCTTAAAAAAGCAGGATTGAATGTCAATTCAACTTCTGGCACAGAACTACATCTCAACGATATAGTGTTACAGGTGGAAGCGATGGTCAATAATTTAACAAGATACAACTGGAGCGACGCTTACGCTGGGCTGAACGTAGATGTTAAGGGAATCCTTAGAGGAGTAACTACCGACCTCTGCGCAATCTACATGATTACATGGGACATGTCAGGCTTCACCTCAAGAGCAGAAGCCGAAGCGATGATAATGGTTCTCAGAGACTCAGCCATGAGAGGACTTAGTATCCTCAAAGACAAAAAAAATCAAAAGTTTATGGTGGACGCATAATGCCTCCAATCTGGACAACAAGAAACGACGTTCAAAGAAAAGCAGGGCGTAATTCAAGCAGCACAGCAAATACAACCGCCTACACCAACGTTTATGCCTTGGAACTGGAATCAATGGTTAACGTCTTTTGCAGGTTCAATTTTAGCGACGCTTGGACAGCAGGCTTAAACCCAGATGTTAAATGGCTCCTTACCGAAGTAACCACCAACCTAGCCGCCATCTACGTTATTAACTGGGATATGTCAGGATACACTTCCCGGGAAGAAGCCAAGACGATGATTAACAATCTTAGGGAAGCTGCTATGAGAGCTTTATCAATCCTGCGGGATAAAAAACAGCAGGACTTTATCAATGCCGCATGACTTCAAAAGATTCCCAGAACTCACCAACGGACAAATGGAAGTTTACTACATGGAAAGCCCACATAAACAAATCACCGAAGATTTCACCTGTAAAGTCGTCAAGGTTCATGACGGAGATACTATCACTGTTCAATGGAGAGATAGAAGTTTTGATTTTCCAATAAGATTTAGCAACATCGCCGCCCCAGAAATGAACGAAGAGGGGGGTAAAGACGCCCAAGTGTGGCTCGAAACATTACTTTTGGGCGAAACTATCGACGTAATAATCAATCCCAAGAAGAGAGTAGAGAAATGGGGACGGCTTTTAGGCACTATCTTACACAAGGGTTTAGATGTCGGAGAAGAAGAGATCCTCCAAGGATTAGCAACATCATGGGAAGGAAGAAATGAGGGAAAAATCATCGACCAAATAAAATCATTAGACTAATGGCACAACAAAATATATTTCCACCTGCACAGACCATTAACGCTAGTTACGATTGGATTGATTTAGTCAGTGCCAGCGGATTTATACTCTTTGATGGGTTCGCAGCTCACCCCAGCGCAGGTTTGAGTTACCATTTAATCGAAGAAAGCCACGCCGCAGATATCATTAACACAGTTCACTTAAATCTCTGGACAACAGGAACAGCCATAGACAACGCTGCCTTTACCGAAAGCATTAATCTTGATTTTGATACTTCAATCTTCCAACTCCCCAGAACAATAGAAGGGACAGGATTTATTAACATCCCTTTTTACGTTACATTCAACCCCACAACAGGACAGGTAAAAGTCAAGGTCAGAATAATAAAACTTCTTGTTACAGCAGAAACAGAACTCGTTAAGGACGACAGCACAACATTAACGGTGTCAGCAGCAGGAGAGGGTTCATGGACGGTGCCCTTAACAATACCAAAAACATTAATAAAGAAAGGCGAACAACTAAGAATAAACATCATCGGTTATGTAAAAACCACAGCAGGAACAGGAAACATCCAATTAAACTTAGGGCACAACCCACGTAACACAACCGTTGCTACTGGCTTCAATGCAGGCAATACTAGAATGTCAGCAGCCATCCCGTTCAAATTAGATTTCATGTAAAATGCCCGACACAAAAATATCATCCGCCGATTATGGCGATAAGAAAAACACCCAAACAGATTATTCTGTGACTGCCGTCAGTACCGACGGTGTCTTTAACCAACCAGAGACAACATACCTAAATACCAAATGGACAACATATTTAGGCTACTACAAGAAAATCCCCGAGCTCGCTGCCGCCATCGATGCCAAAGCTACATGGACTATCGGTAAGGGCTTCAAAAGCAATGAACTTACCGAACTCGCTCTCTCTAGAATTACTGGGTGGGGAAAAGATACCTTCAACACAATCCTAGAAAATGCTGTTAGGACATATCACATCGGGGGAGACTCCTTCTCCGAAATCATCCTGGATGGAAAAGGGATGTTAATAAACTTAAAGCCCCTGAACCCGGAAGTAATCAAGATTGTTGCTAATCGCCAAGGGCGAATCATCCGCTTTGAACAAGTAGATAGGGAAGGAAGAACCACTAAGAAATTTATGCCCAATGAAATATTTTATCTGGCTAGAAATAGGGTTGCCGATGAGATTCACGGAGTGAGTATCATCCCGGCAGTTGAAGATATTATCTTAATGAGAAATGAAGCGATGGCAGATTACAGAAAACTCCTGCACCGCAACGTTTTCCCTGTGAGAATCTGGCATTTAGATACAGATGAGCCAGCCGAAATTGCTGCCTTTAAAGTAAAAGCAGACAAAGCCAGCACGCAGGGAGAGAACATCTTTATTCCCAAGGGAGTAGTAGAAACAGAACTCGCCGCTGTGCCCACCAATGCGACGCTGAATCCGCTGCCTTGGATCCAACAATTAAACCAGTATTTTTTCCAAGCTACAGGAGTGCCCCAATTAATTGTTGGTGGCAGCCAAGAATTTACCGAAGCCAGTGCAAAAATCGCTTACTTGGCTTTTGAGCAAATTATCGAAGAAGAACAGCTTTACATTGAAGAGCAAGTTCTCGCCCAATTAAATCTAGAAATTGACCTCGAATTTCCAGCAACACTCCAAAATGAGTTGATTTCCGATACCGGGAAATCCGAGACCATGCAAGCCGCCACCCCGGAAGATACAGCAATAACCAACCCACCAGCAGAGGCGAATCAATAATGGTAAAAGTCCCCAAGTCATGGAGCCCTGCAAGAAAAAAGAGACTAGAAGATAAAATTGCCAAAGGAAAAGCAGAAATTGCCGGTGCCAACAAGAGGAATGAAGAGAGAAGAGCGAAAAAGAAAGAGGTAAAAACACCAATTACCCCCCCCTCTACGCCGTCACAAGCCAAAGAAGTGATTGTTTCTCCGACAGCTGCGGCACAAACTCCAACAGCTGTAACTCCTCAAATCCAGCCGCCTTTAAATAAACAAACCCCACTGGAAGTAACCCCGGCTGCCGAACCAAAACGTTCTCTCCTTCAGGATTTCTTAGGATTCCAGCAATTAAGCAAAGGCATTGCTACTCCGGAAAATGTTAAAGGAGGAATAGGCGGACTAGCCAGAGGAGCAGGAGTAAGCCTAGCTGGTGGAGTGATAGCAGCTGCGACAATGATAATAGGTTCGGCAGCTGCAAGCGGAGCCACACTTTTAGCAACAAAGGGATTATCTAATCCAAAAGTAGCTAGTGCAGCTGCCGGAAGATTAGCAGCTGCTACAAAATATATCTCTAAAACATATCCAAAAACACCTATCACCACAAAAGTAGCCAAACAAACTCTAAGTTACATCGGAAAGCTAACCACAGGGAAAAAGTTTGGAGGCGCCTTAACTGGACTAATCGGCGGAGCAGTTCTTAACGGCTTCCTAGAAGAAGAAGCTGACCAAACTATCAGCTTTGCAATAGACCAAGCAACCAGAAACGAAGATTTAGACAGAGCAGCAGAACTAATCGAATTTAGAAAAGACCTAACCAATAAAGACATGTGGGAAAATTTAAGATTACTAATTCCTTTAGAGGGAGTTTGGAAATACATGCAAGCTGCTAGACTAAAACTAGAACAACAACAAAGAACACTAGAGAAAACCCAAAAAACATTAACAGAGGGATACGAACCCACAGGAATAGAGCAAGCCAAGAGAAAAGAAGCAGATGAATACTGGGCAAAAATTAGGGGGGAAAATAAATGAAAGAAAAAACTCTGATATGGATTCAAATATGGGAACTGTTAATGATTATGATAGCTTTATGCTTTATTTTTAACGCACTCGGCAGGATTCAGGCACTCCTTTACTTTTAAGAATGATAGACTACCAAACTTTAATTAGCAACTTTGGATTTCCAATCTTTATGGTGCTTTACTTCGCCTTTAGATTTGAGAAAATCCTCAACAACAACACCAAAGCCATCAACGGCTTCAAAGATTATTTAATAAAAAAGAGGTAAAAAACATGGCAGATGAAAAAGAAGAAGAAGAAGGGGAAGAAGAAGGGGATTCCAAATCCCCCTCAGAAGCCCTTACCTTAGATGAAGCTAAAAAAGTAGTAACCGAAATGCAGGCAGCCAACAAAGAGAGAAAAGAATTGATTGAAAGAGAGGAAGAGCTGCACGCTCAAAAGATTCTCAGCGGCAAAGCCGATGCCGGCGAAAAGAAAGAAAAAACCAAAGAAGATAAAGCCATCGAATCCGCCAAGAATCTCATCAAAGGGAGCGGCTTTGAAAATGACCTCTTCCCGGAAACCCAAACTGGATGAAATTCATCATCAAAGTATGCAAAATCTGCAAAAAGCAGAGGAAATTCCTCCCAGGAACTCCCAGAGATGAGCAAAATATTTGCGGAAATTGCTGGAATTGGGAGAAATTCCCTTGAATTCTTACAAAACCTTTAAATAATTAGGCACTATAGTGCCTAATGGTGATGTTTAGATGGCAAATGAAGCTGTTATTATTGAATTGTTCAATGGCGGGCGACCAATAAGATTCACTTGTGCCGATGGCACAGGAATTGAAAAGGGAACTCTGTTGGAACTGACCAGCCCAAGAACTGTTATCGCAAATACAAACGATAACGCCCCCATTGCAGGAATTGCTGCTGCTGAAAAAGTAGCCAGTGACGGAGCGACTGAAATCGCCGCTTACACAGATGGAATTTTTGATATGCTTACTGATACTGGAACCGACGCTGTCGGTACAATGATGGCAAACTCCGCAACTGAAAATACCATTCAGGGTGCTGACGCTGCTGATCTACTACAAGGCTCCGTTGTTGGAAAAGTGCTGGAAACCTGCACTAACGGCGGAACTCATGCTGTGAGGGTGAATTTATAAAATGGCAGACTCAACTGGAATGGCTGACTTAAGGGCAGAAAATGTTTCTCGTGTTGTTACGGGCTTCGCCCTACAATCTTACAAACTAAAACAAATCTGCATGATCCAATCGAGTAACGCTTGGACCGAAACTTATTTCAAAGAAACTTCAGCAGAATTAACAGCTGGTGGAAACTTAGCTGTTAAGGGAATTCCCAGATTAGCAAACTTCCCTTATGGAGAAGTCACTTGGACAAAGACTAGCGGAAGAAATATCAAGCATGGAATGGATGGCGTTATCTCATGGGAAGACGCCAAGACCAATGCTATCGATGTTATCGCCAGAACTCTCCTAAGAATTGCCAGAGCTGTGACTAAATCTGTGGATGGCGTGATTGCCGCCGCAATTTTATCCGACGCCGGAAATACTACTGCTGCTAACGCAACATGGAACAATGCTGTTATCGCCGACCGGGACCCAATCCAAGATATTCTGGACGCCAAAGCAGAAATTGCCATAGACAATTACGATATTGACAGAGGTGGTTACCTCTTAGTTCACCCCACCAACTTTGCCGAGATGTTGGGAAACCCAAATATCCGCAATGCTGGACAATTCTACACCGCAGATGTTACCAAGAATGGAAGAGTAGGGCAGATTTTAGGGCTTACCATCATCTCCTCAAATTCCATCACAGAAGGGGGAGCTCAGGTAATCATCGGGAAAGAAGCCTGCACATGGAAATCTGTTGTCGGGCTGACCGTAAACACAGTTTACGACCCTGGGGTAAAATACACAATTAGAGCCTTCGAAGTAGGGCAGATTCAAGTAACTAATCCTGACGCTATCTGCAAAATAACAGGTGTATAAAAATGTCATATGCTAACAGGAAAAGAGTTTATGAAAAGCTTGTTCGGGAAGGCAGGCTGGGGCAAGATGATGGCTCACTGCTAAAAGAATTTGGCAATGTAAAAGTAAAGCCAAAGCCTGAACCAAAGCCTGAACCAAAGAAAATGGAGAAGAAAAAAGATGAGTGAAGTCCAGAAAACTCTTGATGTCATTGAAATCCGAGCCACTAAATTCGGGCTGGCTGGAACAGCCGCCCAAGGACAAACCTCCGGAGCAAATCAAGCAACTTGCCCGGCAGGAGGAACAGGAGCTGCTGCTGGTGGATGGGACACCGCCGCACACCGAGACGCCGCCATCCTTTTGATTAATGAAATCCGGGATACCCTTGTGGCTAATGGAATAATGAAGGGGAGTGCATAATGGCTGCCGGAGATGTTACTGTTCAAATCGTCGCTGCCTCAACCACTGCTATTGATACCGCTGTTACCGCCATGCGTAACACCGCCAACGATAAATGGTTAATGGCTTCAATTGCTAATGGATTGCAAGTCGTGATTGTAAATATTGAAGAGGCTTAAAAGTGGCAGCTGGAGATGTCACTGCTGAACTTGTTCAAAATAATTCTAAACCCTGTGCTGTCTTCGACGGAACAAATGATTACATCGATTGCGGCACCGCCACAAAATTTAACATTACTAAAAATATCTCCGTCAGTGCCTGGATAAAGACAAAAGTTACTGCGGCAGCATATTATGCTATTATCTCTAATGGAGAAACTGGAGCAAACCAAGGTTTCAGGTTAATAGTAAATGGTGCAGGAACAGGCCAAATCAGATTTGGAAAAGCAGGGAATGATGTTTATAAATCCGATTTAAGTATTAATGATAATAAATGGCACCACATCGCCGCCACCTACAATGGCAGCGGAGATGAAACTGGCTATCAGCTTTTTTTAGATGGCACTAAACTTACAAGTTTATCAGAAGCAGGAACAGCTGGAGATTTTGCTGCCACCTCAGAACACTTATTAATCGGCGCTTACTCCAACGACAGCGTAATCGGAAATTATTTCCCCGGAGAAATCGCCGACGTTCGCCTTTACAATTACCCCTTAGTTCAGGGTGATGTAGACCGCCTCTTCGCAGGAGCAAATGACAGCGAAGAAGAAACCTTAGGAAGTGAATTGCTAAAAGATAATGATATGGAGAAAGTAGGTGTTGGTGATTGGATAACATTTGATTCTGTTGCTACTAAACAAACTACAAGTCCTCATACAGGTAGTCAAAATTTAAGAATCACTAAAACAAGTAGTGGAACTGGTACGGCACGTCAGGCAATTACCACAATAGGAAAGACATATCGTGTAACTGGTTGGGGGAGGGGCGATGGAGGAGGAAGTACAACACCAAGAGTTTCTGATGGTGCAGCCCCGATTTGGACAGG
>Ga0315543_1005091_pt1 | contig 10479 bp, 7 predicted proteins | sample SalMarSW160210MG_2_FD_203098 | JGI IMG/M metagenome (GOLD analysis project Ga0315543, IMG submission 203098) | Salt marsh sediment microbial communities from the Plum Island Ecosystem LTER, Massachusetts, United States - Salt Marsh Sediment SW1601-210 ...
CGATACGCCAGCCAGTGTCGGTGGTAGCCTGAGCCTGTTCAATACCTTCGGTATATCCGTCAATGTTGGTTCCCTGTATGTCGTCCGCTGTCCACCCAAACGAAAACTGATGGTCGTCTCCGGCCAGCGCGGTTGTTAGCTTGGTGTTACCACCGTCGAAATATATCTCCACGCTGTCGTCCAGCCAGGAATCGGCCGAATCATTTTGCAGACTATCGTCGGTAACATCCACGAGAACATAGAGATTTTCCGCATCATACAACGCCATCCAGGTACCGGAGCCATTGGCCGGATCATCCAGAGGGACGAAAGAAGCCACTGATGCATCAGCCCAAATATCATCGACCTGGCCATCAATCACGGGGGTGCCTAAGCCGATTTCCATATCGACATCTTGCGCCGCCGCCGGGCCGATCAAGACCACAACCATAAAGACAGAAACCAAATAAAACAATTTTCTAAGCATGATAATCCTCCTTCGATAAAGTTAAAATAATCTCGCTTTGGCCACACACCAAAGCATTTATACCCTTCGACATGTCAACTACATTCTATCCATATTTGACCAAGATACTTTTTGCGATTTGACACTACCTCCTTCCTTCAATAAGCCAAATATGAACTGCTAATTGAAAAATCAAAATCTGAAATAAGTAGTAGAATATCCACTTGCCGGGAGGCTGGAAATCCACTAATACCTATTGTTCTACTTAATGCCTATATTTCTACTTATACAAGATTAGCTATCCTCTTGTCAAGCATAAAATCCGGGTGATTGCGTGTGCGGCTTACGCAGAAGTGAAAAACCCTATTTTTAGCACTAAATTCATTTTAAGGGCTTATTTATCGGCGTTTTCATGCGGATTTTTAAATTTTTTTTAAGACTATCGATGCCAGCTTCGGATAAGTTTTCAAAAGACCTGTGGGAACAAGCTGTTTTTCGCCACTCACCAGGGCCTTCAATTCTATGGCGTTTGCAAGCTCGGCACCCCGATAATGATTGTTGGCGATGACCGTTAAAAACTCAAAGGCCTCAGCCAGTTTTTCGATCCTGTCGTGTATCCCGGCAAGCTCGTCGGCGTTGTAGTAGTAATCGTAAGTTTCGTCCCTGCCGGCCTTGCTGAACCATTTTTCGGAGTTTCTGCCGTGCATTCGAAAATAGCCGGACCGCCCTACTGTGCAGTGCTGCAAATTGAACGAGTTGTACGTGGTCGGATAGTCAAGATTGCAGACCGAGACGCCAAGCTCCTGCAGAAAATTTAGCGCCTCTTTTTCCTGCCATGATTTATGCCGGACCTCGACAACAAGCTCGAACACATCGCGGAAGTTCTCCACTATCCCGCTCAAATGTCGCCGGCTGTCAGGGCAATCCGCAAAATCGTATCGGAATTGAACCAGCAGATTCTTTAATTTGTCCGCCTCCAGGAACGGCTCGAAACCTTTATGAAAATCCCTGACCATCCCGGCGTCAATTTTACCTTTGTGCGTAAAATCACGATGCAGCTTGGCCGTGAAGAAAAAGTCTTTTTTTCCAGAAGTCCTCTCAAGCCACGATTTAGTATTCTTTTCAGATGGCGGCCGGTAAAACGTGCTGTTAATCTCGATACAATCGACAAACCTGCTTACGTATTCGAGCTGGTCGATTTTAGGCTCGGTATAAACAATCCCCTTCCAGTCCGGATACGACCAACCCGCTATTCCTATGTAAACATTTTCCGGCATATACCATCCCCGTGAACATTGTCATTCCCGCGGAGGCGGGGATCCGCTGTGGCACTCTAAAAAACCTTGTTACATTCTTGTAGGCAAAAGGCAAATACCTGTTTATTATAGTGAATATTAGCGATAAAACCATATAATAACTTATTGTATGTCTTCTTCCCTTAACGTGAGATTTGAAGATGAAATACCGAATGTATATTGATGAAGTAGGAAATCCTGATCTTGCGAGTTCGGAGAACCCACTTCATCGCTTCTTAAGTCTCACTGGAGTCATTATAGACTTGAACTATGTCAGCGGTATTCTATATCCTGAGATTGAGCAGTTGAAGTCGGACTACTTCGATTCCCATCCCGACGATCCGGTCATTTTCCACAGAAAAGAGCTTTTGAATGCTAAACACCCATTTGAAGTCCTTCGTGACTCTGAAACAAGATCAAGGTTCGACGAAGATCTGTTGGAATCACTAAACAAATGGGAATACATAGTGATATCTGTATGCCTGGACAAGAAATTACACAAGGAAACCTACCAGGTGTGGAGATATGATCCGTATCATTATTGCCTTGCCCTGCTTCTTGAAAGGTTTACATTCTTCTTGGAACAGCGAGAGGCAAAAGGTGACGTGCTAGCAGAATCCAGGGGCGGGAAAGAGGACATGCGGTTGAAAAAGTCGTTTTCTAGGCTTTGGACCGAAGGCACTGAGTACATGAATCCAGAAAGATTTCACAGCGTATTCACGAGCAAGCAACTAAAGGTTAAGGCCAAAGCGAACAACATTTCTGGGCTCCAATTGGCAGATATTATTGCACACCCGAGTCGAAACGAAATCCTCAAGGAGAACAATCTGTTGGATCGACCTTTGCCACCTTTTGGTACGAAAGTTATCGAGATCCTTCAAAGGAAGTATTATCAACACCAGGAAAAGATTTTCGGAAAGAAGTTCATTTAGGAACAAAAAAAAGGGCCCAAAGGGCCCCGATGGCAATTGCCATCCACCTCCACTTATGTGGATTAAATGTATGCTATTTCAGCCTTGATCGAATGTCAAGACTTTTTTCGGGAAAATTATTTGTGGAAAACAGGTATATAGCATCTGAATCCAACGAAACCTCGTACCTCAACCCCTGATTCAGTCCGTTCGAGATTCACAATAAGATATCTTATATCACACATTAACGAGATCAGATAAGTCCCAATGAAAGTGTTTTTCCTGATATTTTGATCTCTGATCTCTCCGCAGGACACCTTACGGCGCTGCATCCTGATGACCTGCTATCCTGATGCCCTTATTTTTAATTAAAGCTACACCACCTCGACTAATTCGTCCCACTGGGTGGTATATCTTTTCGAGCGTTTGGTAAATTTCGTTCGCCAGGACTTGTCGATGCCCTCGGCGGCCCATATCAGGCGGCTGTCCGGCAGCTTTAGATTTACGGCGTCAATCGCCCGCATCAATCTTCTCGATTTCTGTCTGTCGGCCCGGTCGAACAAGTTGCCCTGCACCCTGCCTTCCGGCACAATGTCGCCGAGAATAAGGCCGGCCTTGGTGTACAAAAATCCTTTTTTGTACAACCGCTGCACCATCCTGGTAGCGTATTCTATCAGCTCGGGCGTATAATTCGTGGCAACCGGGAAATTAACGCCGCGCGAATTAAAATATCTCTTTCGCGGGTCAACAAAACGACTGGTCATAACATAGACGGTCATCGCCCCGGCGGCGAGGCCCTCGTCTCTGAGTTTCTCGCCCGCCCTCGAAGCGTAACTGGCTATCGCCTCTTTAAGCTCTTCGAGAGTTTCGACTTTTCTGCCGAACATCCGCGAAACAGTGATGCCTTTTTTTGCCGGCGGCTGATCCTCCAGCTTATAACAACTCATGCCGCGCAGCTCATAAACGGTCCTGACGCCGGTAACACCGAAACGCCGCCTCATCCACTCGACATCCACCCCACGCAGGGCGAGCGCCGTTTTAATCCCGGCCCTTTTCAATTTAATGCAGGTCTTTATACCCACCCCCCAGATGTGCTCTACGTCCGTCCGCGCCAGAGCCTCGTCGATACGGGCCTGCCCGCTAAGCTCGAACACGCCGGCCGCTTCGGGCGACCGCTTGGCGATTCGGTTGGCTATCTTCGCCAGCGTCTTTGTCTCCGCGATGCCGACCGAAACGGGCATGCCGGTCCATTGCTTTACGGTCTGCCTGATTCTCCGGCCGTAATCCGCCAGATTGTCGCCGAAGCCCGAAAGATTCAAAAACGCCTCATCGATCGAATACACCTCGATCTCGGGCGTAAAATTGCAAAGTGTCTCCATTACCCGACGTGACATATCGGCATAAAGCGTATAGTTGGAAGAAAGCGCCGCCAGGCCGTGCTTGTCGGCAAAATCCTTGACCTTGAAAAACGCCACCCCCATCCCGATGCCGAGCCGCTTGGCCTGGTTCGACCTCGAGACCACACATCCGTCATTGTTGGAAAGCACCACGACCGGCCTGCCTTCCAGGGACGGCTCGAAAATCCGCTCGCAGGAAACGTAAAAATTATTACAATCAACAAGTGCGAATATATCTTTCATAATGCGTGTATAACGTTAGTGACAACACCCCAGACCTCGAACTCCATCTTCTCGTCGATTTCCTGGCTCCGGTAGGCGTCGTTCTCCGCTACGAGCGTCACTTTATTCCTTCGTATGCGGATTCTCTTGACGGTAAGCTCGCCATTGACGACGGCGATAACAACGCTCTTATCCCTGGGCTCGATACTCCGGTCGACGATCAGCAGGTCCCCGCCGTGAATTCCCGCTTTGAGCATCGAATCGCCCGTAACCCTGACAAAAAACGTCGCAGCGGGATTCTTTATAAGGTGCCTATTTAAATCGAGCTTTCCTTCCTCGTAATCGGCGGCCGGAGAAGGAAATCCCGCCGGCACCGTCGCGATAAAAATCGGCTGCCGACGTTTCGTCGAGAAGTCCGGCTTATAAACTATCTCTACCTTCGTTTCCATACGCCGTACTATACACCTTTGGCGCCGCCGAATCAAGCACACTTATGCCAAATCCTCAGTCTTCAGGCCGAAGCAATTAGAAAGGGGCCTATGCCTAAATTATTGGCATAGACCCCGAAATCATTCAAGTCCTGCTGTTATTTCCGCTATAGCGGATTTTACTACTCAGCAGCCTCTCTCGGCTGATACAGCCGGATGTCGTCAATATACATCTTGCCCGAACCGCCGGGGATTGTCATATTGCCCCTGGTTCCCAGGCCGATCGCGATCCTGTCAACGTTGCTCAGAACAATGCCCTGATCTGCCAAAGCCTGGAGCGGGATAACCCACTCGGTCCAGTTAACGATGTTCGCTGCGGCCGGATCATCGTGGACCACCACCGCAGGTACGCCTGCGCCGTTGGAGACGGCCACGTACAGCGGCTCAGCGTCGTTGCTGGTGATACCGATATCCTGGTGCGCCCACTGCCCGCTGATATTACCGGAAGTCGTAACGTTGGAGAATACGGCCTCGCATGTCAGAGCAGCATCATGGCTGGTCAGCGCCAAACCTATATAGACATTTGAGCCCATGGAAATGCTCTGTGGATTCCATGACATCTGCCGCCAGGTAGAACCATCGGCCGAAAAGGATGCCCTGAAGTTGCCCGCAACGTCACGTTCCAATTTCACCCAGTAAGGAGCAACGATTGCCAGTTGCTCGGCCGTCCTTACAGCACTGTCGCTTACCGCGGCAATGTCCGTGTCCAACCGGGCCTGGAAGGTGCATCCGTTTGTAGCGGTGCCGTCAGCGGCATCGGTTGGTGTGACGTAAACTGCGGCGAACTTCGAGCCGGCACCAAGCGTATCGCGAATCATCACGCCGGCCTTCGACCAGTTGTTTGCCTGCTCGACACTATTGACCTTCGCGATAATCGAGCCGGCGCCGGTGAGGGTCTTGTAGGCGTAGTGGAACGCGTCTGCATCGTTCCAGATATCTGCACCTGATGCGGTCATCGTGTAGGTACCGATCGGGCCTTCAACAAAGCTGCCGACGGATGCCGCATTGCCACGGAACCAGATCGACAATTCCGCAACACCTTCTGCAGTCCAGTCACGTACGGCACTTAACGTCAGCTCCACTTCCGAATACTTCGAGAAGCCCTGTTTGTTGTTGTCGAATACAAACGGCATCGACTGAAGGCCGCCTGGGCGAACGATGGTTTCCTCGGTATAAGAAGCCGTCGTTTCGTCGCCGACAGCAGCGCCTGTGCCGTTGCCGCCGAAGAAATCAGGACTACCCATCGCGCCATAGCCGAGCCCATCGTGCCAGGCAAACCATATCTGGTTATCGTTGGCATCGTAGGCCTCGAAGTCGTCAATGACAAAGAAGTCGCCTGTTGCAAAGCTCCAGACATTGCCTGCCCATGGGCTCTCTGTGCTGGCGGCGTTAACCTCATCGATTCGCCAGTAGTACGACGTATTTAACATGAGTGTGCCTGGATCATAGCTCTCTTCTCCGAGTGCCTTGGGCCCCTTATATTCAGGTGAGTCTGTCGTGGCGTTCTTTACGGCGTCAGCATCGGCGCCGAAGTACACCTCGTGCGAAGCGGCAACGGCTCCCGCATTCCAGCTAAGAACCACCGATGGCTTCACATCCACAGCATCGTCGGCCGGATTCGGACCGCTGACAGCTCCTTCGGTAGTGAAGCTCCAAACTTCGCCTTTGTGCATACCGGCGCCATCGAACTCATCGATTCGCCAGTAGTAAGTCTTGGCCAATTTGAGTGAGCCGGGAGAGTAAGTCGTTGCTCCGTTGGGAATACCCGCTGCAGCATTATCTACCTCGTCGTAATCTTCGCCGAAGAAAATATAGTGCAATTTTGCCCCGAAACCAGCCGTCCAGCTAAGTCTCACATTCAGGTCGGCACCATCGGAACCATTGCCCGGTTCGGGTTCATAGGCGGTCTTAGGCGGTACCGTAAAACTCCAGACATTGCCCCTGTAAATTGTAGTTCCGTCGGCTTCAATTTCGTCGATTCGCCAATAGTAAGTTGTTCCTGGAACAAGGCCGTCCGGATACGGGTATCCGGAAAAGCCAACAATAAAAAATTCCGCACCAATGTCCAAGTTGCCCCGTGACGCATCGCCCGTACCATCATTCACGTCGTCAAAATTGTCGCTAAAGTACACATCATGCGAGGCGGCGGTATCTCCGGCCGTCCAGGCAAGGCTCACCCATGTATCGGGATATATAGCACCGTCGTCCGGAACAGGATAGTAGGCGCTGAACTTGGGACCCAACGCCGCGACACCTAACATGTTTCCCCCGTGGCCTTCGGTGTTGCCGTAAATAGTAACCGTGCCGACTTCGACAGCCAAAGAGAAAATGGAGAAGTATTGATTAATGCTCCCATCGAAGTCTTCATCGATGCCAATATCTTCGCCGGTATCGACAAAGCCCATATCGGTTAGCCATCCCATGCCGTCAATGTTCGGGGCCACATCCTTTCCACCTGCCGACCCGCCCATACGGTTGTCGACAAAGACGTATAAAGTGGCATTCATTCCAAAGGTCAGGTCCAACTCATAGGTGGACATATTCTTGTTGTCATTTGCAAGCATGACATACTGGGCACCAAGGATGGATTCCGGTATGTCAGCGTACACGTGAGTCCTGTCCACAAAGGTCACCGAATTCTCTGCGAGCGGATCCGGTGCGATTTGAGGATCTTCCGTAGCATCCGTATCGGTATTTCGGTGCGCAACGTCCGTGATAAATTGCGCCTGGACCGAACCGGCAAACAAAGCCACGAGCAAAATCAGATAAATCATTCTTCTACACATAATAATTTCCTTTCAACAAACTGAAATAAAACGACCGATAAAATCTTTGTTCTCACCTCATTTTATCTATGGCCACCAGGGTCAATTATTCATCACTTGGCTCCACCTCCTTCCTTCAAGAACTCAAAATGCGCCATTAAATGAAATGTAAAAAAGCTCTTCTGTTTAGTACAAAACTGCGGAATGTCTTCACAGGTTAACTTAACACGCCTCTCTCAATAATCTTCCAACAAACCCACTTAAAAATCACAGTGAATTTACCTGTCGATAGAATGAAATGCTAACTTATACATACACCTATGCGAACAAGAGCTTCACCAATATCCTTTTTACCAAATTCCCCACCTGCTCGTCAAGGAAAATATCCGGATTCCTTACCTTTTATAACGTGTGACCAGACGTGGCCAATCTCTTGTTTTTCAAGAGATAATTGCAGAGAATCAGTTATTTGCCGCCAAGGCACGTGATAATGTAACCGCCCAGCCTGCGGCTATGATTATTATCAGGGCTACAATCATGTATCTGAGCTTGACTTCTTTGAAAAAACGCTCGATAAAGCGAAAATATATTCCGAAAACAGCGATAATAAAGGCCAGAATCGCTGCGATAACCAGAATCGAGCACAAAAAGCCGCAGGCCGGCTGGATATCGAAGGCTTCGAAAATTCTGCCCTGAGCGAAGGCAATCGTCGCCGTAGTCATTCCGCAGGTCGGACACGGCAGGCCGGTTCGCTGCTTGAATCCGCAGAGACCAAGCCAACGGCCCATATTGATCTTGTAATGTCCTGCCAGTGCAAATGCGGCGAAGAAAACAATTATCCCCAGGCAAACAATCGCCGCGACCATCCGCTGACCGGAAGAGGCCCGGTAGAAAAATTTCGGCTTATTTAGCTGTTGGCTTGCCTGCATAATTACGTTAGAATAGGATAACGTTACAACTATGTCAAGATTCAAGGCGGATTACAAGATATGGCATTAGAGCAAAGAGATTTGAGCAGTATGTTAGAAACGGCTATCGTAGCGGCACGCCTGGCGGGCCAGCGCGCGATGGAAGAAATTAATTATATCAAGATTTCGATAAAAAACGCCACCGAGATGGTCACCCAGGCCGATGCCCAATGCCAGAAGATTATCATCGACCGAATCAAAGAGAATTATCCCGATCACGGCTTTATCGCCGAGGAAGGTGAGGGGGGCAAACTATTCAAGCAGCAGCCGCGAGATCAGGATAAGCTCTGGTGGGTGATAGACCCGATCGACGGGACGAATAATTTCGCGCATCGTATGCTGTTCTTTACCGTCAGTATCGGAGTCATGTACGAGGGCCAGCCGATTGTCGGCGTGATTTTCGAGCCGGCTACCGATTCGATGTTCACCGCCGTCAAGGGTCGCGAGGCACAATTGAACGGCAGGCGAATCACCGCAAGCGAAGAAGCTATCGATCAATTTGCCAGCGTTGGTCTGGAAAGCCATTTCGATGACGGCGCCCCGAGCTGGGCCCGCGAACTTATGAAGCGAACGAGATTTCGAAATTTAGGCTCGACCGCCCTGCAGGTAGCGTACGTAGCAAAGGGCAGCATGGTCGCAACTATCGCCAATACGCCGAAGCTCTGGGACATCGCCGGCGGAGTGGCAATCGCTGAGGCGGCGGGAGCGCTCTTCACTAATTGGCAGGGGCAGAAAATTTTCCCCGTCGATCTGGACAGCTACGAAGGGCACAAATTCCAGGTCGTCACAGCAAACAAAAAAGTCCACCCCGAAATCGTCGAAATGCTAAATCATTGACGATTGCCAATCGGCAATCTAAAATCCATTACCTTGGGTCAGGGACGGGGTGTAGGGCGAGGATTCTCACTTTGTCGCCGGGGTATGTCACCCGGCTTCTGTCGAGTATGGCCAGTACTCTTTTCTGCGGGCCGTCAACACCGATGCGAACGAGGATATAAGCGGTAAAAACATCGCTTCGGACGGTAATAATATTGCTTATCCTTGAGAAAATCAAATCACGTTCTTCAAAGTCATTCTCCGCTCCATCATTCGGCGTCAGATCGGGCCATGCATCATGGTCTTTATCATTACCGAGTTCTTTGTCGCGACCATATTTCCTAATATCATATAAATCATTGTAAGGTACATTATAAGGTATATTAGGATCGAACTCATTTGCCAAAGCGTGTGTAACATTCAATAATTCCGTTATACTGGCAAAGCCCATATCTTCGCGTACATGCTCCGGCAAGAACTGGCTAACAGGATCAAGGTCTACCATCCCGACGCCTCTGCCTTTGGAGTAATCGACGACACCAGTTACCAATTCGAGCTTATCTCGATACGCAACTATTGCCTGGGCAATTGCTTCGGTCATCCACGGCAATTGGGCGGTCACAAACCATGGTGCTGTATTGATATTTATCCGGCCTTTTATTCTCGTTTCGCCCTCAGGCAAACCGTGATCATTAGGGTCGATGACGGTCAGATATTGAAAAATGTTTTCATAGAGAGGATTCTGCAAATCGAGCCGGACAGCATTTTCGGCGGGCTCTGGCGTCAGACGCATGCCAATCATATCTTCCGGTTCGGTAGTTGGCCTCGGTCCTATGGTAAGTACCCTTGCTATATCGCCCACCGATGCAAAACGCTCAAAAGCACCTGCAAAAACATAAAAATTGTAGTTCGTTCGCGCCCCGTTTAATCTGTTATCGGTACCCAATGTATTACTCGCAGATACCATATTCTGAAGCACCACATTCCAATCATTGTCCGCCCGGGAGTAATACTGTGAGACATCCTTAACATTATTCCAGCCAAACCAGTCATTATCCTTAGTTTGCTGCCTGTCAAGATAGATGTCTGAGGGCGGTGTCGTTCTTGTCGTTCTTATAAGATAAACGTCATAACTGCCTTCTGGTTTTAACACATAATTTGGATCTCGTGGA
>Ga0315543_1005092_pt1 | contig 10477 bp, 9 predicted proteins | sample SalMarSW160210MG_2_FD_203098 | JGI IMG/M metagenome (GOLD analysis project Ga0315543, IMG submission 203098) | Salt marsh sediment microbial communities from the Plum Island Ecosystem LTER, Massachusetts, United States - Salt Marsh Sediment SW1601-210 ...
CCTCCCATGCAATCGCAGTCATCTTATGGCCAACTAATAAATCTGTCATCTTGCGCCCTTGTACGGCATGTATCCATCCGAAAAGCGTTTTACCCTCCTGAAAATACTCATCGGTCACCATTGGTTTGGCATTACAAATTACAGGGCATCCGCAAACTTCACTACGGCCGGCTACTTTTGCTCCACAATTTGTATAGTCTGCGTCACTATAACCCAGGACATCGCCATAACCTTTTTCAAAAACCAAATCCCCGACTTTTTTAATAACCGAAATATCCTGCGGCAACAGAACACGACGCTTTTCATGCTCTTTAGTGGAAATGGGAAAACCTATTCTGGCCATCGGCTATGCTCCGCCTTTTTTCACAATCGCCCTGACTTTCTCAGCAATAAATGTGATGTGCTCTGAATTTAACTGCTGGTGCACCGGCAGTGCCAAAACGTGGTCCTTAAGAAAGCACGCATCTGCATATTCATCCCATGGAAGATCCCGGTGATACCCGGACCACCATTCTACGGCAGCGATGGACAACTCATTGAGTCTCTGAAACAAGCAGGCACGCTCCTTGACAATCACGGGGAAATACAGCGGACAGATACCTTCGGGCAATGTTTCGAAAAGAGGTTTAATCCCCTTTGTCCCGGATAAAACATTCAGGAACAAATTGAAGTTATCTCGCCGTCTGGCTACTATATCGGCCATATCGAATGTTTTTAACAAACGCATAGTTAATCCCGAGACAGCTTTATTATTTAATACCTCACGGTAATAGAAACTCCCGGGCATACCAGGCCGCATATCTTTGCGCAAGTTTTCTATACCTTTTGGGTACGCCCTCCGCCTTTTGAACAATGATTGGAGCAACGGGTATAATACCTTTTTCCCGGAAACCGATCGCAAAATATGCCGTTTCGAAAGCGATAATGCTCCTCTCACAACTATCGAGAACGGCGGCGGCCCAAGAGTCCACTTGTCTTTCGCAAAATTCGCATTATTAATCACAAGCGCTCCGCCATCCGGAACCGGCAGAGACTTTGGAAAACTGAATATTGACATATCACCCATTGACCCAAGTTCAGTTGGCCCGTCATAACTGAACAATGCCAGCGCACAATCTTCAATCAGGTATACACCTTTTTCCACGCAAAAATTTTTAATTTCAGCTATCGGCTGTGGAAAACCAAAGTAATGGGTTACATACACTGCCCTGGTTCTTTTTGTGAACCGGCTGTACAGGTCATCAAGGTCAGCATATCCCGATATTTTGGTCTGGTACAGAATCACTGAAACACCGCAACTAATCAACGCATCAATTTCCATTCCGCAGTTATATGCCGGCGCCAAAACTTCATCTTGCGAGCCTAAATGGAGAAGCTCGCATGCCCGGCGAACAGCGGTTCTGCCTCTATGCACATAGTACACTTTGCCCGCGCCAAACAATTGTTTTTGAGAGACCTCTTTACTTTTGCACAAAAGCTGCTGCAAGCCGAAGCTTGAAGGACCGCAAAAAAGCATTTCTGTTGAACAAATCATAATTCCGGTTCAGGAAAAAACACGTGTACGTATCCAGACTTTGCACAAAGCCCTGCGCTTAAAAGGCAGTCTCGGCGCCAGCCTGCAAAACCATATTTTGTAATAGCAAAGATTCAAAAATCGCGCGAAAGCCCGAAAAATAAAGACTCGAATCATCGCGGGTAATTTCCCGGTAACGACATAAATACTTTTCATCGGTAAAAGCCTGCCGCCCAGCCGAAGTTTGTACTCATATCCGCCCCTCATGCTATCGATGCAGCATGCTTTTTCATCAAGGGCTCTTTTTACCAGCTCGCCGAAAACAATCTTGCCCACACTTATATTTTTTAACTGCTCCATATCTGAACGGGCATTAAGAAATTGAAAAAATGTTTTTCCAAATTTGTAGTTGTATTCATATCCTAAACAGCAGTCTTTAATCATTACCTTCAGCAGTCTTAATCTGTTCTTTTCTAACTGAGCCTTGGCTGCTTCAAAATGAAAATCGCAGGCGTCCGGCCAATCCCCGAAATGGCCGCATTTGCCCAGCTTAATCCAATGTTTCTGATGCATCTGTACAAATTCATTGAATGTCTCCTGAAGAGACCCGGCATCAGTCAAATGAGAAACCACCTGTGCCGATGCATCATTAATTGCTCGACCAATGTACCTATAGTTTCGGTTGATATCACCTCTGTCTCTTTTGCTAAGGGCGGCAAGGTATGTTTCCCAACTGTCATTCAGCTCGAAATACGTCTGAACATTATTCTCCTCACTTACAACACTATATGAATCGCCAAAAGATTCTGCTAAAGTCTTCGTAAAGTCAGATGTGTGTTTATACAATGCTGAAATCGGTCCTATATGAATGATGTCGCATTCGAGGCCGGCAAGTTTTTCGCAGAATTTCTTAAGAATAGCTGCCATATAGTTTATATCCAAAGGAATGCTAAACTGAATAGGCGTAAAATCTGACCCGACAATTTTCGCCGCTCTCACGCATACAGGCCCCAGGCAAAGCTTTTCAAGAAATAATGGCATTATTCCAATCAACCTGCCTTCTCGACGAAATAGAAATATGTTCAGGTCTCGATTATTGCCATAATATTTCCACCATATCCTGCACCAGTCATAAGTGAGGAAAATCTGAGAGCCGGCTGACTCAACAAAATTATCCCACTCCAGTTGTATTGACGCCAGTTCTTCAAAGCTGTTAAACACACTAACCTGGACCTCCTGGCAAGGTGCATAATGGAAATCGCGGATTTTGCCTTGAGGATTTGTATCTTTTGTATTTATTTGCTCTCTGTTCATTTGTCCGGAATCATCCCTCTGATAAAACTGTGTGCCCGTTCTGCCATACGCCAGATTTTTTCTACCATAGGGCTCGTGCACGCCTCGAACGTTCCGATATGGAAAGCAACATTTGCTCCCATTCGCTGCTTGAATTGGTATACTGTGGGATTTTTCCTGGGGTCGATACCGCCAAGGTCATACCTTTTCATTCCGAAAGACTTCGCAGCAAGAATCGTCCTCCACCAGACAAGATACGAAGCACTTAATTCAAGCCCTTTTTCACTACTGGCAGCCAATGTGCCCACAGCAGTATCCCCCAGGTGGCTCGTAGCATGAGCAGCGACAGGTTGTCCGTTAAAATACGCCACCACAACATTCATTCTCTCGTTATTTGAGAGCATCTGCTGTGACCGGACAAATTCTTCCGGGTCAAGCCCCTTGAAACCCTTCCGCTGCACGGCTGCCCGATACAAATGTTCTAAAATAGAAAAATACTCAGGGTCAAACCCTTCTTTAATCTCGAGTCCCGCATGCTCGGCTTTTGTCAGTCCTCGTTTCCAGCTTCGATGAAGATTGCTGATCATTCTATCGGCAGGAATATCCAACGGTAATATCATAGTATGATAGAGCTTTGCGGTGGGCACAGCTTTAAAACCGCCGGCTTCGAGTACTTGGGCCATCTTTAATCCGTTTTCATCCTTATAAAGGTTTGGGACAATTCTTAGAATGTTTACTTTGCCGTCAAGGTAAACCTCTCGTAACTTTTTCACAGCTGCAATGACACAGTCTAACTTGCTGTTGCAACCACGCAATAACGGACCCCACTGCACATAACCGATTCTCAGAGCGAGAGGTTTTATATGCTTTATGCGAATCTGGCACATTGTTATCGCATTACCATTTTCATCCAGGACAACGGCCCTGCTTAAGTCTTGACCGCTGGTTTCAGCACGTACCTGCTGGTACGCCCAGGTCTGGTAGATGCTATAGTCTGCAAACCTGCGGGCCCGCTGTTCCCATTCATCCTTATCAGTTTTGCCAACAAGCAATTCGTATGTCATATTGCGTATCAAAATATATCTACAAGCCGTCTTTTAATGCTTCGAAGATAATACACGATTTCGTAAGCGCCGCCGGCCTTAAGTCTGAACTTCGTGAAACTGTCCTTCGGCGAAACACTGAAACGCCCTATTTTCATATCATCAGGTGAACGACCAGCCGTAAGAGGCTCTATAGTAAAACCAAATTGATAACCGACCTGCCGGGCAGTCTCGCATATGGCTGCATTGCAGTCGCCGTGCGGATAGCTGATACCACAGACTTCATGACCGATAATTTTTTCCAGTGCCTGTTTTGACTCCTCCAGCTCGTTTTGCAGCAGAGACTCATGAATTCCAGTCAGACTCAGATGCGAAACGGTATGCGAGAGAATTTCAAAGCCATCTTTATCCAGCTGGGCAATTTCCTGCTCGCTCATGACCATTTCATTTTTATCAGAATAATCCTCCGGCATTTTCCATCCGGGTTGCCGACCAAGATTGCCGGTCGGCACAAAGATTGCAGCAGGAAGGGAATGGTCTCTAAGCACAGGTATCGCATTTTCTAAAACGCTGACAAAAGCATCATCAAATGTTACGGCAACAACCGGCTTTCCGCCATTCATTGGGGCTGCTTTGATATGAGATGCTTTCACCATAACGCATTTCTTTTCCAGATAAACCATTTGCTTCCTGAAGCTCTGAATATCCTCTTTTCTGATGCCATGATAGTATAGAACGACTCGGCGAGGTTTGGCTCGGCAAACCGCCAACAGCAATGAATATACGGCTGCAGAAGTTAACTCCAATATTACGACCAAACGAGCGCCTATAAATTTTTTTCCGTTGCCTGTTTTCAGAAATCACCGCCAATGACAATAAGGGTTTCGGCCATAAACGTGACTCTCTGCCTGATAATTCGACTTTTTGGAAAGTACTGTTTTAATTCGGCAGCAGTTAAAAGTCTGAGATCATCGTGTTTTATACCTGACACATATCTTCGCTTTACATCATCATAACAGATAATCCTGCCAAACCAGCGATAGCCATGGTACGGCAGCCAGGTAACCAGCGGCAATCGCATATGAAACTCAAAGGGATACCAGCGATTAGGTGTAGTGACAAACCAGCGTTTGCTGATACGCATGATCTCCGAGGCCATTTTTCTTTGCTTTTCAGCGTCGCCGATATGCTCAATAACCGCGTTGCTGTAAACCGCATCAAAGTATTTATCCGGCCACGGCAGCGAACATGCATCCCCGACCCTGGCGTCAACTTCAGGATAGTGTTTTTTAATAAGCTCTATATCTTCGACGCAAAGATTAACGGCGGAAACATTATTTTTCCACGGATAAGAGTCTATAAAGAGCAGTACACTTTCACCGTCAGGATTTATTTCCGCTCCAACATCAAGGACCTTCATCTGTGGAGTAGGTTCGATTACTTCATGAAACAACTCAAGCTTGCGGGTCCGACTGATATATGAAAGTGTTGAGAATATACTCATGCTTTCCCTGTTTTATACGGCAATTTCACGGTTCGCTCCCAAAGGCACAGAACTTGAATGCTGCTCGACTCTGTTGTATTTTTTCTGATATGCGGACTATATCCTTTTCTGCCCTGCTTTTCAGAGATTTTATCGCTATCCAGGCACCCCAGTAAACAGCGAATGAAACTGCCAGCATAACTCGGCCCGCAAAATATGTCACAGGCCCTTTGTGCTTCTTCAGGAATAACAGCAGGCTTTTGTGAAGCTGCACAAACATACTCAATGAGTTTTGGCGCGTACTCTGGCTGCCGCCGTGAAAGTGGGTTATCCTGGCCCCAGGCCAGAATACGACTTTCCAGCCGGCCCTGGAAAAACGGTAGCACCAATCGGTTTCTTCACAGTACATAAAATAGTCCTCATCCATCAAACCAACCTCGCGGATAGCATCAGCTCTGACGAACATAAACATCCCGGAAACAACATCTACCCGGCGCTGACTGTCACGTTTCCACCATAGCATATGTTCACGGCCAAAAAAGCGATTATTCTTGAAGGTTTTTGCCAGGCCTGATACACGAAGAAAGAGATTAAGCAAACTGGGGAATCGAAAACTGGTCATTTGAATCCTATCGAGGCTCTCTCTTACCTGACAGCCAATGACTGCTGCTTTAGGATGCTGGTCAGCGTACTTGACGGTTTTTTCAATTGCGGCATCATCAAGAACAGTATCGCTATTCAGGACCAAAACATATCTGCCCCTGGCTATTCCTATACCCTTATTGACAGCCGCCGCATATCCACGGTTAGTTTGTTCAACAATAAGAACCGCCTCAGGAAATCTGCATCTTACCATTTCAGCGGACCCGTCAGATGATGCATTATCAATAACGATAATTTCATACTCCACATCACCTGCTTCTTTATATATCGACTCAATACAGCTCTCAAGAGCAAGCTTTGTATTCCAGTTAACTATGATTACTGATACGTCCAACCGGTTCTCCAGCTTTTCCCTGGTTAATAAATTGTGAATAAGTTAACAATTTTATATTTTTCTCTTTTGCCATCGCCAAAGCAAGCCGAGTAGCTTCAAGAACTAAATTATCCATACCATCGTCGGAACGATCGAAATCGTGAGCCAGTGAGACTGCACCACCAAATTCTTTTGTTTTAATCGCAATCTCTTGGGGCCGCTGCTGCTGCCTCCAGGTATCTCCCAGGTCGATCGACCAATAAACAATCGGCACACGACGCAGTAACAGGTACAGTAAACTGATTATGTTCAGCCTTCCATTAGGCGGACGAAACGGGTATTTACATCGCCTGGACCTTAGTGCCGTACTTACGGCATCCCAGCCTCGCCTTATATCCCGTATTGTCCGTACCGGCGAGACCCGCCAGTAGTCTAAATGGTCGTAGCCATGGGAGCAGATTTCGTGCCCCTGTTCAGCTATTTGCCTGACAATCTCTTCCCTGCCGGCAATGTTTCTACCAAGTAGGAAAAATGTGGCTTTGGCATTGTTTGCCGCAAGCAACTCCATAATCGCCGGTGTCAATCTGCTGCCGGGGCCGTCATCGAATGTCAACACAAGCGCTTTGGACTTAATCGCCTTGCGCGCAATCGCAAAACGCATCACCCTGCTGTGTATCAGCGGCACACCTACATACAGAAAGATGATTGAGAGAATTATTAGACCAGCTGATAAAAACAGAATTTGGTATACCTCCTTACGTGCTTTTGGACGCTGTTGTTTGAGGCGCCCTTCGCCAATTTCGCTTAATATAACCTGCTGCCACAAGCCGACCCTTCTTGAGATGCGCTGCAGTACGAGTGATTTCCCCATTACGGATAGCTGTAACATATTCACAAGGACGGGATTCAGTTATCGCATCAAAAGACATAAACTGTTTCTTCAAACCGGGTAATGAACCTATCATGCCAAGGATGATGTAGAAAAGAGGCCTCATTTTCCCAAAAAAACTAACCGACATCCAAGCTGCTACCACGGAAAATAACACACTTCCTAAAGACCAGCACAATGATCTTAATTCCTTATCTGTGGCTTTTTTGTATATGGACGAAATACTGTGAAACGCCGCCGCGAGCGTGCCGCAAAGAACTATCATGCCGAGAACCCCGTATTCGACTCCTGCTAATACGAATTCATTGGTTATGTCTGTAGCCGCCATGCCAAGGTTTTCACCCCAGCCCGGGTCCCTGCCGCCATAACCGATCAACCACCATTCATCAAAATGCTCAATTGCCATGTCAATCATTTTCGCCCGGTGCCACCCGCCGCCGCTGATAGGATCCATGTAGTCAAAAATAACATGGTAGAAGGGCCTGTTACTTGTCGCGGTAATCAGTATGCACAAAAGGCCGAATCCTATAAGCATCGGCTTGATCCAACTGGCATATTTTTCCATTGCAAGGCAGAAAATTACCAGTATTACCATAACCCACGGGCCGCTGGACATACTGCTCAGGGCACCGATTAAAACTATTGCTGAAAATACATATGACCATGTCCGCCAGTGATTATTCTGGTGATGTAAGTAATAAATTAACGGCAGAAACATGGCAAAGCAGCACCCAAATAAAATAGAATGGCCGAAAGGTCCTACGGCACGATTTAACCCCCACCTTAGCGTATAAGTCATTAAATGCATAAATGCCGGTGAATCTCCGCATAACATCACGAAAGGCCGCCACCCGGTTACAGATTCAGCCACCCCTAAAACAGCCATAATGATCAGGCTTACAGCTATACTCTTAACAACAGCTACAAACCCCACCCGATCCGTCAGCAAAAACCTAACTGCCAAATAGGCAAACCAGGTGTCAATCACAAACCCCCCTCTGTTTTCTATAGAAGAATACAAGGACCGTGTGGCATAATACATCCCGACATATACGACCATGCTAAGTGCAATCCAACTGTCCAGCCGAGACCAGATAAATCTGCTTCGAATCTGGTGCTGAGCTAAACATCGCAGAAGCAATACCAACACTACAATACGACCCATTGTCAGGTCTATAGTACCCACACTTACTGTTAAGTAATTAGGATACCATAACAGCGCCGCAATATACACAGCCAAGGCATAATATGGACGTAATATTACAACCAATATAGCCAATATGATTGCAGTTGCTAAAGTTACGCCTGTCACTGTGACTTCGTTTCTCTCATTTGGGTTCGTTTGGTGTACTCACCATTTGAGTACCGCTACCAAAAATTGAATCGCTGAATATGCCGAGTATATTTTCTTTTACCTGCGGTATTACGCATTCCAACTGACCGCGAATCTGGTTTTTTCGTGCGAAGACCGATTCAATTTTCTCGAGCACCTGCTTCTCGCCGCAATTGCGTGCATCTGCCAGGCAGTCTGTCAGCCCGATACTTTCAAACACACCTTCAAACTTCTTGCTGTAGGCCAGGCCAACAGTTGGTATATTCTGGGAAATCGCCGCTATACAGGCGTGCATACGCGACCCGATAAAAAATTCACATAAGCCTATAATGTATTTGATTTCGTTGTGATTATACCTGCCATTTGTCAGTACCACTCGTTCCTTACACGCATCTGCAGTCAGTTCGTACACCTTCCTGCATGCATCCGGGTCGCTTTCAACTTCCCATCCTGTTGGCGGAAATACATGCGGAATCAGAATAATAATCACCTTTTCTTTGTCCAGGAACAGGTCTGTAATCTTTCTGATGAGGGCCTGATAGTCGGTTTTCAAACCGAACATATTGTCTTTCGTATAACCGCCATTGAAAAGCAGGCCGCTGACATTCAGCCCCACCAGAATAGCGTTTCCATCCTTTACCTTTGGCGGCAGAGCCGCGTCAAAATTGTCCGGCTTTCGCGAATCCAGAACAAAAGCAAGGTCCGGCGCAAATCTGATCTTTCCCGAATTCGCGGTGATATTCAGTACGTTTCTTAAGTATGAGACACCCGCATGATCTCTCGAATAAACCAAGTCAGCATGCTTAAGAACGTACCTTGCCATCCTTCGGGTAAGCGCCCTTTTAAACGGGCCGTATGTCTGCGGCAAAAGAACCAGTTTCTTTCCCGACAGAATAATCAGCCATTTGCTCAAAAACACCCAAAAGAATCTTTTAAAGCCATAGATATCGCTGAAACTGTCGCCGCCTGTTATATCTGCAATAAAATCCGCCTCAAACAGTATCCTGAAATACCGGTTGCGACCTGCCAGAAAACGCTTCAGCCGCAATCCAGGCGATATTTTCATAAGTAAGGCATAAAAAACAAACTTCAAAAAATGGTACGGCAAAAATATGTTCTTTGAGAAACGGATGGGCAGAGTGTCTATACACACCTGTCTGCCTAATACGGACAGGTAATACTTGCCAGGTATATATCCGCTCCCCAAAAGGACTACTTCAGCAGCAGGCCATTTGTTCAGGATGACCTTTATGCTCGATTCAGCCAGGGCGCTAACTCCCATATTGCCGGTATCAAACGATGCCCCAAGCATACATATTCTCATATTCCCTGTCTAACTCCTATTTGCTCAGGCATTATCGGCCTCCGGAGCTGCAAAAGAATCCCGATGACAGTTCGAAAATGATATCTTTACCAGGTATCCTGCGTACGTCACAATAAGCACTGCCGAACTGACGATTAAAACCAATACCGGAGAGGCCATTCTAAACAGCTGCATTAAACCAGCGGTCAATATGACCGGCAGCGCCAGCAGTATCCCGGGAACGTAGGAACGAACATACTTGCCAAATTCAAGGTCGATAATTCTTCGGCACCAGAAAACCTGCATTATCAGAGCGGTAAAATTACCCAGTACCATAACAGCGGCAGCGCCTGTTGGTCCAAAGTGAACAACTGCAGGATAGATAAATCCCACGATAATTGCCAAACGCAGCATAACAAATCGTCGGTGCAAATGAGGCCGGCCTACCGCCAGGTATGTTGTAGCCAATACGGCAGCTTCAGTTCGAATCAGAAACTGGAAACTCAATATGCCGAACGGGACAGCCACCGCTACATATTTGCCCCCATAAATGAGCAGAAGTATCCCGCTCGCACAACAAACCATCCACGTTATCACAGGTATACTCATAATGGCCGTCCAATGGGCAATTTGAATAACACCCT
>Ga0315543_1005093_pt1 | contig 10476 bp, 9 predicted proteins | sample SalMarSW160210MG_2_FD_203098 | JGI IMG/M metagenome (GOLD analysis project Ga0315543, IMG submission 203098) | Salt marsh sediment microbial communities from the Plum Island Ecosystem LTER, Massachusetts, United States - Salt Marsh Sediment SW1601-210 ...
AGTTCACCGCCGGGGAGGCGCCTGCCTACAGGTGAAGCTCTATTATATCGCCGTCCTTTAAGATATGGTCTCTCTTAGCCATGACGCCGTCGTGTTTTGCCGAGCCCCAGATGCGGGCGTACTTCATCCCGGCGGCGAAGTCCTTGTGCACCTCGGCAGCGGCATCGGCCAGGGTGCTGCCCCGGTCAATGACGATGGGGTCGTTGAAGTCGGGCTTCCTGCCCGGCATCTTGGTGTAGACCCGTATGATATCCAGCACCTCATAGACTTTAGCCTTAAGCTCTTCTAAACCTGTCCCCTGTTTTGCCGAAACAGAGATAACCGGGAACCGTTTTTCGTATGCAGCCTTTAGAGCCCGGTAGTTCTTATCGGCACCGTCAAGGTCGAGCTTGTTGCCGATAATGAGCGCCTTCCGGTGCCAGACGGTAAACTCGGGGTCATCCCCTCCCCCCTCCCCACCGAGGATTATCCTCATCTTTTCCAGTTGTGTAGTGACAGCTTCCATCTGCTCCAGCGGGTCCTGGCTTAAGTCCACCATTATCAACAGGGTGTCCGCCTGCCGCAGCAGGGGTGGCAGCCAGAACTGGATTGCCTGGGGCACCAGGGGCGGGGTATCGAGCATCTGGATTTTGATATTTTCGAACTCCATCATCCCCGGGGTGGCACTGTGGGTGGTGAAGGGGTATTCGGCGACGGGCGGGGAGGCGTTGGTGATGGTTGAAATAAGCTGGGACTTGCCGGAGTTGGGCAGGCCGATGACGGCTACCTGTGCCGCCCCCTCCTTTTCGATGACCAGGGAAGCCCTGCGGGCGCCGCTCTTCTTGGCCGCCAGCTGGTTGAGCTTGGCGATGCGGGTCCTTAGCTCGGCGCGGAGGTGGTCGGTGCCCTTGTGCTTGGGCATTATCGCCAGCATCTCTTCCAGGGCGGCTATCTTCTCCATGGGGTCTTTAGCCTCCCGGAAGTTCTTTTCGGCATCGAAGTACTGCGGGGGCAGGTTAGCCGGCATCTTCTATAAAAACTCCTTTATTTTTTCAGCCAGATGGCGGGTCATACCTTGAGCCGCCGCCAGCTCTTCTACCGGCGCTTCCCTTATAGCGCGAACGGAGCCGAACTGGCGAAGCAGCGCCCGCTTGCGCTTTGGCCCGATGCCGGGAATAGTGTCCATCACCGAGGCGAAGGTCTCCTTGCGGCGCACCTTCCGGTGGTAGCCCAGGGCAAAGCGGTGCGCCTCGTCCCGGAGGCGCTGCAGAAGCTGGAGGCCGGGGGAGGAGCGGAGCAAAACCACCGGCTTTGACCTGCCGGGGATAAAAATTTCTTCGTTTTCCTTAGCCAGACCGGCGGCGGGTATGGAATCAGCCCCTACCTCCTTCATAGCCGCCAGGGCGGCGCTGAGCTGCCCCTTGCCCCCGTCGATGAGGACGAGGTCGGGCACTGCCGCCCAACTGCCCGAGGCTTCAGCCCCCCGCTTGAACCTTCTCTTGAGCACCTCGGCGAGCATGGCGTAGTCATCAATGCCAGCGACGGTCTTGATTTTAAATCTCCTGTAGTGAGCCGGCCTGGGTTTGCCCTGCTCGAAGACGACCATGCTGCCCACGGCGGCGGCTCCCTGAATATCCGATATATCGTAGCCTTCTATGCGGGCGGGGAGGCGGGGCAGAGCCAGCTCCCGCTGTATCTCCTCCAGCGCCGCCGACAGGGTTTTGGGCGAAGCCATCTGTTTAATCTTTAGCTGTTCCAAGCCCTGTTTGGCGTTTTCGGCCACAATACCAACCAGCTGCTTCTTGTTGCCCCGGCGGGGCACCTGAATCTTTACCCGGCTACCCCGACGGCTCGAAAGCCAGTCCTGGAGCATGGATGCCTCCTCCACCGGGTGCTGGAGCAATAACATCGGGGGGATGTGGGGGGCGGAGGCGTAGAACTGCTTGATAAAACCGGCCATTACCTGCCCCGGCTCTTCGTAGCGGGTGCCCTGCAGGAGAAAGCTCTCTCTGCCGATGAGCTTGCCGCCCCTTACAAAGAAGACCTGCACGTAAGCCTGGTCTTTATCTTGAACAAAGGCGATGACATCCTGCTCCCCCTTTACCCTGGCGGCGATTTTCTGCCCCTCAATAACCTGCTCCACCGCCTGAATCTGGTCTCGGAGGCGGGCGGCTTTTTCGTAGTCCATGGCTTCCGCCGCCTGCGCCATCCGAGCTTTGAGCTGTTTGACTATCTTTTCCTGCCTGCCCTCGAGGAAGAGGATAACCTGCCTGATGACCTCGGCATACTCCCGGCGGCTGACCTTGCCGATACAGGGAGCCAGGCAGTGCCCGATGTCATACTCCAGGCAGGCTCTACTATCGGTGCCGGTGATGGGGCGGGAGCAGGAGCGGAAGGGGAAGATACCCTTGAGCAGCTTGAGCGTCTGGCGTATTGATTTGGCGCTGGCGAAGGGGCCGAAGTAGCGCCCCCCGTTTGCCTTTAAGGTACGGGTGATGTGCACCCGGGGCCAGTCTTCGCCCAAATCTATCTTGAGGTAGGGGAAGGTCTTATCGTCCCGGAGGCGGACATTGTAGCGGGGGTGGTGCCGCTTGATGAGATTAAGCTCTAAAATAAGCGCCTCCTGCTCCGAGGCGGTGACGAAGTATTCCAGGTCGGCGATTTTAGCCACCATGCGCCCGATTTTGGGCGTCAGCTTCTGCCCGGCGCCGAAATAGGAGCTCACCCGGTGGCGCAGGCTGGCCGCCTTACCCACGTAGATTATAGTGCCATCGGCGTCTTTGAACAGGTAGACGCCGGGGCGGGCGGGCAGCCCTTTTATCTGCTCGGTGATATAGCCTGCCGTCATACAGATTTATTGTAGCATAGCCCGTGCGGGGGGCAAAGTCCGCCCTTTGTTGTCAACTGTCTTTTCCCCTCCTATTGACAAGTTAGCCGTTTGGAATATATTATATGACTAGTATATCCTAAAGTAACATGACTAAAGGACTGGTATTGAAAATAGTTAGGAGTTAGCGCAAATGAAAAAAATTATCTCTGTAGCAGCCATATCCGCCGTAATTATTACCCTTTTTGTCCCATGGTTCTATGCCAGCGGGGCTGTAATCACCTGGACACAAACCGACCAGGCAGACTTTAACACCGGCGTGCTTGTGGATGTAGATACCGCGAGTAACCCTGACAATGTTGAGCTAAGCGTTGGCGCCAGCCTTATTATCGACGGCGGCAACGCAACGCTGGGGGGCGGCCATTCTTACGATTACGTGAGTATCATAAACGGGGGCACTTTGTATGTCCAAAGCGGCCTAACATTGAAGATATACGCCAAAGATATATATATTGATTCCACATCCGGCATAATTGCCGATTCGACAGGCTATGATGGAGGCGCCAGAAATTATACTCAAGGCGTTGCCAATCACGGTACAAGCTATGACGGCACCCCGGGAACCGGCGGGGGTGAGGGGGGATACGCTAACCCAACTGCAGACGGGCCCGGGGGTGGAGGGGCAGGTTACGGCGGGGATGGTGGTGACGGCGGTGGAGCCTGGGATGGCAATGATTACCCGGGTGCGGGGGGAGCGGCGTACGGTAACGACTCCGACTCAAGCATAAACATGGGTTCGGGTGGGGGCGCGGGAGGAGCCAGCCAATGGACCGGAGGAACCTACGGAGGAGCCGGAGGACAGGGAGGAGGAGCCATATTGCTGGATGCTGAAACCATTGACATAGCCGGAACGGTTTCGGCAAACGGCGGCGGAGGTGAGGCAGGATTTGGTATCGATGACGGTGATGGTGGTGGGGGTGGCGGTGGAAGCGGAGGCACGATTTTAATAAATGGTGAAACCGTGACCATAACCGGCACAATAACAGCCAGCGGCGGCGACGGCGGCCCCAGGGGTCCAGAAAATTCATACGGGGGAGCCGGCGGCGGCGGCGGAGGGGGCAGGATAAAGGTATTCTACGAAAGCCTGAGTGACGGCACGGCGACCTACCCAGTAGCCGGCGGCAGTAATGGCGGCCTCAGTTACGACATTCCAGACGCCCAAGACGGGCAACCGGGGACTACCTACAAAGGAACAATTTCATATGTATCTTCTATAACTTACCCACTTTCCGGTACCATTGCATCACAGGTTCTTGATACCTTAACTGCCGGCTCAACCATGGACGAGTTAAGCTGGCACGAGACGATACTTCCAGGCACCACTGACATAACCTTTGAGGTTAGAGCCGATGACAGCTCCTTTACCGCGGGCCCCGGCGGTCCGACATGGACCAACCTGAGCCCAGACGACAGCCCCATCCTTACCGGTCTCCCCACGGGGCAGTATATGCAGTGGCGGGCTACCCTATTAACCATAGATACCGCCCAAACCCCGGTTTTGGAGGACGTGACAATAACCTATAACACCGGGATGCCATCAGGCGGTTCAGACAGCGACACCTACTACCCCGACGAGGATGTTACAGTCAGCGGCACCGGTTTCCCGGTTGGTACTGACGTCGATGTCTATGTGGTGGCGGAGGACGACTGGACCACCGGAGGCTCGATTCCTATTCCACAACCTCCTGACCCGGACTTTTTTGCAATGGTGACGATATCCACCGTCGGTGGGAATATCCCCACAACCCTGATATGGACGCATCCGCTCACAATAGGGGAATACGACGTAGTCTTTGACGTTGACCGGGATACAAACTACAATGATGCCTCGGACTTTGTTGACGACCCCCACGACCCCGGATTCGTGGTGATGGCGGCGCCACCACCACCCCCACCCGCCCAGTCGGTGGGCGGGGAGGTCTACCCCGTAGATAAGGCGGCACTGCTGCTGCCCTGGCTCGGTTTGAGCGCAATGCTGGTTTTAGCCGCCGGCGGCCTTATTTTAATCAGGCGCCGAAGCTAATACTAACCGTCAAGCAGCACCTTATAGCCCTGGCGGGGGTTGGCTTTGCCTATATGGCACAGGTGCAATTCTCCATATTGACATTTGTCACCTGTTGAACTACACTCCTGCTAACAAAACCATACTCCTGCTAACAAAAATATACGTTTACTAAACATTATGGGGGGGGCAAAACGACAAAGGGACTGGCTCTGGCAGCAGCCATATTAACATTAACTGCCCTGCTGCTATCCGTATTACCTTTTCAGCCGGCTAGGGCAAATCCCGATTGGTGGGACCCGGCTTGGAGCTGCCGGAAAGCGATAACGGTTACAGAATCATCAGGGGCCACCCTGACTGACTACCAGGTTAAAATCGATATCGGCTATGAACTAACAATGCGTGCCGATTTCGGCGACCTGATATTTACCAATGCCAGTAACCTGCCGCTTGACTACTGGCTAGAGTCCAAAGTGGATAGTTCCTCAGCCACCGTCTGGGTCAAGGTCGATTCCATTGCCGCCTCTGCTAACACCATAATCTACATGTACTACGACAATTCCGCCGCCGGTGACGCCAGTGATGGCGATGCCACCTTTGAGTTCTTCGACGACTTTAGTGGCACTTTAAGCAAATGGAATGTTCATATAGATACTGATGTAGCTATTAACGCCAGCCAGGGCAACCCGGCCCCGTGCCTCGAAGTCAGCGGAGGCTCTATGGGTGGTTATCCCTACGGACTGGCGGTTATTGGCTCGGATGAGACCTACACCGGCTTCCAGAACGGGATAATCGAGGCCGATATCTACCCGGCGGCGAATGCGCTCCCCGAAATAATCTTCAGAGGGAATTACCCGGCTAATACCGGCTATAAGGGGAGGTGGGATTGCCGTTCCGGAAACGAAACACCCTGGATGAAGCCTCCGTATGGCTTTTGGGGCGGGTTTGGTACGGCGGTACCGAGATTTGGTATACCCAACCAGTGGCAGAAAGCAAAACTGGTTATAAACGGCCCAACATTCCAGATATACAGTAACGATAACCCCCAGTCCACGGAAACCGACACGGATTATTCAGGGTCAGGGGAAATTGGATTAGCCAATCATTACGGAGCCTACGCTAGATTTGATAATGTGAGAGTCCGCAAATACGTTTCCCCGGAGCCTGTCTGGTCCATCGGCGCCGAGGAGTGCAATTCAGCCCCCGACCCGCCCGGTAGCCTGGGGCCTACGGCTTACGTAGACGGCAGCTGGGTGGACGATGATACCCCCACCCTGAATTTTACCCAGAGCGACCCTGACGGCAATACCGTCAGCTACACCGTCCAGATAGATGATACCGACAACACCTTCTCATCGCTGGTGGTGGACTACACCTCGGAGCTGCTTGTCGAGGGTCCAGCCAGCTTTACCGTGGGGCAGGCCGGGGGGAGCGGGACATATACCGCGGGCGGCGCGGGGCAAACCCTTAATGACGGCGACTATTTCTGGCGGGTGATGTCCACCGACGAGCACGTAGTTGCCGGCGACTGGTCGGTAGCCAACGGGGGGGCTATAGCCTTCCGCCTGAACACTGCCACCGAGACCGGCTGGACGTCCAAGGATATATATAGCACCAGAGAGAATGTTGAGGTCGGCGGCAGTGGTTTCCCACAGAATTCTAACGTGGATGTCTACGTGGTGGCAGAGGGGGAGTGGCTGGGCGGAGAGACAATTGCCGGCTACGGTATAGTTGCCATGAAGACCTTTGCTACCGATGGTTCCGGTAATTTCGGGCCGGGGGTAATATGGCACGCCCCGCTTGAGGCGGGAGAGTACGATGTGGTCTTTGACGCCGATTGCAACGGTAACTACGATGAGATTCCGGATTTCGTTGACCATCCCAACCACCCCGGATTTACCGTGGTAAGGAGTATGGTGGGTGGAGAGGTCTATCCCGTAGATAAGGCGGCACTGCTGCTGCCCTGGCTGGGGCTGGGGATAGCCATGGTTTTAGCCGCCGGCGGCTTGATTTTAGTAAGACGAGCCGGTAGACTAAGATAATTGTGAAACGGCACTTTATAGCCCTGGTAGTGTTTGGATTAGCCCTGCCGGGGCTATTTTTACCCACCGGCTGCCCGCCAGCCCAGGACGACTCTATCCCCAAAGCCGCCATCGTCGACCAGCTGGCCGTGATGGAGCCGAACCAGGAATTCCTTGAGCAGGTGACGGCCGAGCTTGAAGCCTGCGGCTTTGAGGTAGATGTCTACTCGGGGGAGGAGGTCAATGTTAAGCTCTATAGCCAGCTGCCCCAGAAGGGATACAGGCTGATTATCTTCCGCGCCCACGCCGGACTGCTGCAGGCGGAGGAGAGTGGGGAGGTGGTGGGGGTAAAGCAGGCCACCTACCTGTTTACCGCCGAGGAGTACCGGCAGAGCAGATACATAGTTGAGCAGCTTGACGACCAGCTCCTGCCAGCGGAGATGGAGATGGACTACCCGCTCGTCTTTGCCGTCAACTCCAGATTTATCATGGAAAGTATGGCGGGGCGCTTTGACGACACGCTGATAATAATGATGGGCTGTTCCGGCGCCCACCTGGAGGATATGTCCAACGCCTTTATCTTAAAGGGGGCGTCAACCTATATGGGGTGGGGGGGCAGCGTGAGCCTGGACTATGTTGACCGGGCCGCCGCCAACCTGATTGCCAACCTGTGTACCGGAGGCATGACGATAAATGAGGCGGCAGCCAAAACCATGGCTGAAATAGGGCCTGACCCGGTCTGGGACGCCGACCTGAGATTTCACCCCGGAGAGAACAGCGGGCAGACTATCGCCGGGCTGATTGCCGGGGAGTAAAGCTGTTTTCCCCACCCTGTCAATACCTCTAAGTGTTGTTGTCAGTTCACTGATTATGTTACAATACATAAAATCATCCGGCAGCGAGGATAAGCGGTGAAAGAAGATATTAAAAAATTCCTGAAATATCTGGAGGTGGAGAAGGGCTTTTCCCGGAACACCATAGTAGCCTATGAGAACGACCTTAATCAACTGGTCGGCTTCCTGGAAGAAGAGGCCAAGGGAGGCACCGCCCTGCCCTGGACGGCCTTTGACCGGCAGTCCATCTTAAGCTACCTGACCAACCTCAAGGAGAGGCGGTACGCCGCCACCACGGTGGCCCGCAAGGTAGCCGCCATAAAGTCCTTCTTCGGTTTTCTGGTGGCGGAGGGGCTGATAAAGGATAACCCGACTAGAGATGTGCCTTCGCCCAGGGTGGGCAAGTCACTGCCCAAGCCAATATCAATCACCCAGGCTCGCCAGCTGCTTGAGGAAACGGAGAAGCGGACGACGCCGGAAGCCAAGCGGGATAAAGCCATGCTGCAGCTGCTCTACGCCAGCGGCATGAGGGTGAGCGAGCTGGTATCGCTGAACCTGAACGATGTGGATACCGATGGCGGTTATGTGCGCTGCTTCGGCAAGGGGAGCAAGGAGCGGCTTATCCCCATTCACAGCCAGGCGGTGGCGGCGCTTAAAGAGCATATTAGCCAGGGTCGCCCCAGGCTGAAACCCGGCGATGGGGAGAAGGCCCTTTTCCTCAACCGGCGGGGGGAGAGGCTGACCCGGCAGGGGCTGTGGCAGATAATAAAGGGCTACGCCAAGGCGGCCAAGCTGGGTAGAGAGATTACCCCCCACACCCTGCGGCACAGCTTTGCCACCCACATGCTGAGCGGCGGGGCCGACTTAAGGTCGGTGCAGGAGCTGCTGGGGCACGCCAATATATCGACGACGCAGGTCTATACCCACCTGACCACGGAACATGTCCGGCGCGCCTACCAAAAATCTCACCCGAGAGCCAAGTAGGAGGTAGCTTTATGGCGGGTAAATCAAAGCGGGGCAAAAACCTGCCGCGGAGCAAGAGAAAGGGCAAGAAAATTTTTAAAGCTCCAGCGGCTTCGAAACCGGTAGCAGCCCAAGCCAGCGAGCCGGCTCCCGGGGCAGCCAAGGCGCCTCCGGCACCGGCAGCCAAGCCGAAAGCCCCTGTTAGGGCAGCCCAGGCTTCCAACGTGGTCGCCGAGCTGCGCCGAATCGGCATAGTGGCGGGGATAATGATAGTTATTCTGGTGATTTTAGCCCTGATTTTCGCTTGAGTTTTACCCCGGCGGCGGGTGGCTATTATGGATTTTGAAGCGGCCAGGGCGGAGTTAATCGAGCAGCTCAGCACCGAGATTAGAGACCGGCGGGTGCTGGCAACTATGCGCAACATCCCCAGGGAACTCTTCGTGCCCCCGGAGAGCCGTCACCTTGCCTACGCCGATAAACCACTGCCTATCGGCCACGAGCAGACAATCTCCCAGCCGTTCATTATCGCCCTTATGACCGAAGCGCTGGAGCTTAAGGGTAAGGAGAAGGTGCTGGAGATAGGCACCGGCAGCGGCTACCAGGCGGCTATCCTGGCCGAGCTGGCTCAGAAGGTTATTACTACCGAGCGGGTCAAGCCCCTGGCGGAGATAGCTGAAAAGCTGCTTGCCAGACTGGGCTATACCAATATCGAGGTGCACGTTGCCGAGGAGACCCTGGGCTGGCGACGGGAAGCCCCCTACGACGCCATCATGGTTACCGCAGCCGCTCCCAAGGTGCCGCCCGAGCTTATCGCCCAGCTCGCCATGGGGGGGCGGCTGGTGATTCCGGTCGGCTCCCGCTATGTTCAGGAGCTGTGCAAAATCAGCCGCGGCAAGAAGAATAAAACAGAGAACCTGGGTGGCTGCCGTTTCGTTTCCCTAATCGGCAAGGGCGCCTGGGAGACGGAGTAGAAGGAGGATGACATGGAATTAATGGAAGCAATAAAGGGCCGGAGGAGCATCCGCAGGTATACCTCCAAACCGGTGGACGATAAGACCCTGAATACTATCATGGAAGCCGCCCGCCAGGCGCCGTCCTGGGCCAATACCCAGTGCTGGCGGTTTGTGGTGGTGCGGGACAGTAAACTCAGAAATAAGCTTGCCGATACCGGATTCGTTATCTCCAAAACGAGGCCTAATCAGGGCACCGAGGCGATGAGGGTCACCCCGATTGCCATTGTCGTCTGCGCCGAGATGAGAAAGGCGGGCTATTCCTTCCGTGAGCCCAAAGAACCAGCGACCGATAAGGGCGACTGGTACATGTACGACGTTGCTCTTGCCATGCAGAACCTGATGCTGGCCGCCCACACCCTGGGCCTGGGTACGGTGCACGTCGGCGCTTTTGACGCTGTTAAGGTAGCTGAAATCCTGGGGGTGCCGGAGGGCTACGCCGTCGCCGCCATGACGCCGCTGGGCTACCCCGACGAAAGCCCCAAAGCCCGGCCCAGGAAAGAGATAGACGAAATCGTCTGCTATGATAAATTCGGGTTTGAAGAAGGCTAAATTACCCCTCGGGGGCGAAAAATGAAAAAGCTGGCCGGTCTCTGCGCAATTGCCCTGGTTATGTTATTCAGCACAGGCTGCAGCTGCCTCGCCAGTCCTCCTCAACCATACGGCCCCCGGGTAACCGGTGACGGCACCGGTGGCGCTATAGCGGTCTACGAGGACATCAGGGGCAACAACCAGCATGATTTCTACGCCCAGAAAATAAGCCCTGAAGGGGAAGCTCTGT
>Ga0315543_1005094_pt1 | contig 10476 bp, 12 predicted proteins | sample SalMarSW160210MG_2_FD_203098 | JGI IMG/M metagenome (GOLD analysis project Ga0315543, IMG submission 203098) | Salt marsh sediment microbial communities from the Plum Island Ecosystem LTER, Massachusetts, United States - Salt Marsh Sediment SW1601-210 ...
CCTTCGCTTAGTTGTTTCAAAATCATGTAAACTCCGAACAAAACATCTAATGGTTCAAAACCAGCAACAACAGTCGGCATACCGTAAAACTCTGGAAAAACCCTGTAAGGCTTAACCCCAATAATAGTGCTAACATGACCCGGCGCAACAAAACCGTTCAAGCTCAAATCTTTCATCTCCACCAAAAGCTTCATGGCTGGAGGAATCAAACGATGAGAAACCAGAAAACTAAGATTATCAGGCGGCTTCTTCACAACCTCAACAGCTGTAGAAGGCGCTGTCGTTTCAAAACCAACAGCGAAAAAAACAAACTCCTTATCCCTTTCTTTTCTAGCCATTTTAACCGCGTCACCGACACCATAAACAACGCGGACGTCTGCACCTTCGGCTTTAGCGTTTAGAAGAGACATTTTTGAGCCTGGAACACGCAATACATCACCAAAACATGCGACAACCATGCCTTTCAAGGCTAACTGTATAGCCTCGTCAAACTCTGACGCTGGTACAATGCAAACTGGACATCCCGGTCCAGCTATAACCCCCACATTAGAAGGCAAAAGACTGCGCAACCCAAAATGAGTAATAGTCCACTCGTGAGTACCACAAACATGACAAATTTTAACCGTCTCTTGTTTCGATGCAAGCCTACGTATTTTTTCAACAACACGTTTCGCTAAAGCCGCATCCCTAAACCTCAAACTTTCAACCATCGGCTTATGCCTCTGCCGCGTCTAAAATTTCATTCCACAAACGCAAAGTCTCCAGAGCTTCTTCTTCACTCAAAACCTCAATCGCATAACCCGCATGAACCAAAACATAATCACCCACCTTAGCATCCACAAGCATCACATTCACCTCTCTCAAAACGCCCTCACCAAAATCCACTCGGGCACCGTCACCCTTGATGTTTACAACCTTTGCTGGAATTGCCAAGCACATTAGTATCACACTTACGTGAACGAGCACACAGATAAATCCATTACGCTCAAAACTGCGAAAAACCAGCCACAACAGCCTGCCCAAAAGACAAGCCACCATCACCAGGCGGAACATCCTCATGAACCAGAAACTCTAAACCAGAAGCTTCAACAACCCTCCGCATAATCAAAACTAAAATCTCGTTGGATGCAACCCCACCCGAAAAACCTACCGTTTTGACGCCTTTTTCTAACGCTTTCTCAATCGCCAACGTGGCTAAGCCCTTACCTAAGTATGCGTGAGCAGAATAAGCCAAATCAGTCTTAGACTGCTTTTCTCTGTTCTCAAATATTTCAAGAAGCAACTGAGTAGTGTCTAAAACGTTACCACTTATTACAGGCTCGAGTTTTAGGGCATCTTTGCCTTTGATTGCCGTGGATTCCAGCTTCATGGCTGGTTGACCCTCATAAGTACGTTCATGGCATATGCCTAAAACGGCTGCAACCGCATCCAAAACTCTCCCACAGCTGGTTGTTTCGATTATTTTGCTTCTCTTCTCAAGCTGATGAAGAATTATCTGAACTTCTTTTTCGCCGTGTGGAAAGTGTTGTTGGTTTTGCAGAAGCCAGTTTTGTATGTCCACTTTTTTGTGCATTATTCCTGCAGCAACTCTTAGCGGGTAACGCGTCGCCAAGTCTCCGCCGATTAGAGGCTGCATTTGAAGATGGGCCAAACGTTCAAAATCGGGAAAATCTTGAGTGTAGAATAGAATTTCACCACCCCAAGCTTCACCATCTAAGCCATAGCCATACCCATCGCAGCAAACACCAACAATTTCCTTTACGTTATGCTCTGCCATCAAGGCAGCAACATGTGCATAGTGATGCTGAACCTGGATCAATTGCCAACCATTTTCGTCAGCAAGATCCTGAGCAAGCTTCGTAGTTGTGAATTTTGGGTGAAGGTCGCACGCAACCGCCTCAACCTTGCTGTTCGTTAGACGAATCAAGTGTTTGGTTGAGTTTTCCAGAAAATCTCGTGTTTCAATGTTTTCTACATCGCCTATATGTTGAGAAATGAAAGCTTTGTTCCCTAACAAAACACATCCGGTATTGTTTAGTTCTCCACCTAAACCAACTACGCAACGTTTAGCTTTCTCTCTCAACATTACGGGCGCTGGTGCATATCCCCTTGAACGCCTCAAGAAGACTTGATGACTATTATGCAAACGAATAACGGAGTCGTCGCATCTATGAGCAATTTGCCTGTCATGAAACAAAAAGTAATCCACAGTGTCGCCTAATCTCCTTAATGCTTCATCATCATCCTTTATTATCGGCTGATTCGGAGGATTCGCACTCGTCATCACAAACGCTGGCTCATCCACCTTATCGAAGAGCATGTAATGCAAACCAGTGTAAGGAAGCATAACACCTATGTTGTGTAGGCCCGGAGCAATCAAATCTGAAAGATAATAATCCTCATTATTGTTCAAAAGCACTATCGGACGCGTATAAGATGTTAGAAGCTCACCTTCTTCTACGCTTACTTCTGCAAAAGATTTTGCGGCTTCTAAACTTTTAGCCATAATTGCGAAGGGCTTTTGTCTTCTATGCTTAACCTTTCTAAGCCTGATTAAAGGCTCATCCTTGGTTGTTGCAGTGGCAACGTGGAAGCCGCCATATCCTTTAATGGCGACAATGAGGCCTTCTGAAAGAAGCTTCCCAGTCTCTCGTATAGGGTCTTGATTCGCTATTGATTTGCCTTCCTTATTTGTCAAGTATACTTTTGGACCACATTTCGGGCAAGCAACTGTTTGGGCGTGGAAACGTCTGTTCAAAGGGTTTGTGTATTCGCTTTTACAGAAATTACACATTGGAAAGCGTCGCATGGTTGTGTTTTCTCTGTCGTATGGAAGCCGTTCAATAATCGTGTATCTTGGACCACAGTTTGTGCAGGTGATGAAGAAGTATTCATATCTCGGATTTTCTCGGTCTCTGAGTTCTTTCAAGCATTCATCACAAATGGCTATGTCCGGGGGAATGACAGAGCCTGAAAGCTCAGCTTTCTCAGAGCTTTTTAAAATTGTGAAAGCTTCATACTTGTTTTTTCCTTTCAAAGGTAATGTGGTTATTTCATAAATCTGGGCTAAAGGAGGTTTCTTCTCTTTTAAATCTCTCAAGAACTTTCTGATGTTCTCTTCTCTGCCTTCTAAGTGTATTTCTACTCCTGCATCACCTTTGTTTCTAACATAGCCGTCTAAATCGTTTTTCACTGCGATACGGTAAATGAATGGACGGAAGCCTACACCTTGAACTATGCCGGTAACTCTGATTCTTACACGCACCACATTCATCTCTTCATTTTAAATGGGGTAAACTCGACTCTCTGCTAGTTAAGGCTATTTAAAAACTTGTTTTTTCTTATCATGAATAGTTGGCTTTTAGTATGGAAGCAGCTTCCCACATGACAAAAGTAATGAAAACGAGAGTTTTCTGAAAATCGTATCTTGACCAGTTTGTCAATGTTTATGGGTGTAACTACCGTTTCTAAATAATTTTTCTCACGACTCTTACTGAATGTTTGTGTCACATGTGAAGCACGTTTGCGTTACATCTAACATATACTTGAGATGTTTACCTTCAAAAAGCTTAAAAATGCCTCCTTTTCAAAACATAGTCTCAAAAGGAAAAGGAGAATGTTGAAAGATGAGCTCTGATGTAGAACCAACTGAAACCTTGGATGTTAGAGGAGAAGTGTGTCCATACCCAGACGTGAAGACTCAGAAGAAACTGAAGAAGATGAAATCAGGTGAAATACTACAGGTAATTCTTGACTATCCACTATCTGCGGAACGAATACCACGATCAATTGAGAAAATGGGACATGAAGTTCTGAAAACCGAGAAAACAGGAACAGGCGAGTGGAGAATACTAATAAAAATAAAATAGAGAGGGTTAAGACTTGATAGAAACATCACTGATGGCTTCCGGGCTAGTAGTAGGGATAATCTTCGGTTTCGTACTGCAACGAGGACGTTTCTGTATGAACTCAGCATTCAGGGACATCATATTGATGAAAGAATACAAGCTGCTCAAGGCGGTTGCACTAGCAATAGTTGTTCAAATGATCGGCTTTCACCTCATGGCAACAATGGGATATATTCAACTATATCCAAAGACATTATATTGGGGTGCAATGATTGTCGGCGGCTTCATCTTCGGCGTTGGCATGGTTTTAGCCGCGGGTTGTGCCAGCGGAACCACCTATAGAGTCGGAGAAGGCATGATGGGATCCTTCGTTGCATTGCTCGGTTTAATGATTGGCGGTCTCGTAACCTCTGGAGGCGCTTTGATGGAGTTGAAATCATATCTGCAACCCACTGAAGGCTTTTTGAAAGCGATAACTGCAGATAACCCTGGACCTTATGTGGGAAACTCAAATCTAACATTAGCCAATGTCTTCGGTTTAGATCCATGGATTTTCGTGATAATCATATCTATTATCATTATGGCTGTTCTGACATGGAAACGCGGAGGCGAAGAAACCAAGGTGGAAGGAACACTGTACGAAAAAATCTTCAAGAAGGGTTGGAACTGGTGGATTACTGGCATCGCCATAGGGATCGTTGGCATAATAGCCTTCCTAGCATTAAAGACGTATACTCTGGGAATTTCCGGCGGATGGTTCAGTTTTCTGAATGCTTTAATTACTGGCGATCCTGAAAAGCTAAACTGGTTCACATTTCTAGTGATTGGCGTAGTGATAGGTGCTGCTATCGCAGCTGGCATAGCAGGCGAATTCAAGTTAAGAGCCCCGAATGCAAGGCGACTACTACAACAGTTCATCGGCGGACTCGTCATGGGCATTGGAGCAGTCATTGGAACAGCGTGCAACATTGGACATATACTAAGCGGCGTACCTCAACTAGCTCTAAGCAGTATACTCGGTGGAATGTTCATAATCCTAGGATGCTGGGTAACAGCATACATCATGTTCATGAGAGGATAGCATGTCAACAATAGGCTTTCTCTTTTTTTCTGGACCTTACCAGTCTGAAAGTCCAGAAACAACAATTGAACTAGCGAAAGCAGCCTTAGAGAAAGGCATGAACGTTAAGATTTTCTGCTATATGGATGCGGTCAACTGTGTGAAAGTGGGACAAAAGAAGGTTCCAGGCGTAACCAACATAGAAGAACAATTCCGAGAACTAATAGCAAAAGGAGCAGAAGTCCGTTTATGCACACTGTGCATGCTTGTAAGAGGAACAAAAGCCTTCATCGAGGGCGCTAAAAGAGCTGGAACACCCGACATTGCAGACATCGTGGAAGAATCCGACAGAGTTCTAGTAATCTCATAAAGGAAGAGAAGAAATATGTCCAAAAAAATCGTTGTCATATTGACGAAACCCCCACACGGCTCGCTATATCCAGCTGAAGGTTTACGCGTGGCCGTTGCAGTCAGCGCATCCGAAACAAAAGTCGTTTCCATAGGAGACAGCGTATACGCGTTCCTAAAAGAAACCGATATGATGCTTTACAAACACCATCTAGATTTCTTGAAGGAAACCGAAATTCCAGTACTCATAGATAAAGACTCGCTAGAAACGCGTGGACTGACCCAAGGGAATTTAGTGGACGGTGTCAAGGTAGAAGAACACAGTGAGATCCTTAACACAATGGCTGAGGCTGACGCTACACTAACATTTTAGGTGATGTTTTATGGCTAAGATCCTCTATTTTGTGACAAGCATGGAGCCAACGAGTATAAAGCTTGCTTTAGAACACACGGACAGTGAAGTTGGAATCTGTCTACTGCAAGACGCGGTTTACTTCGGATGCAAAGGAAAAACTGGAAACGGCACCGTAGCCGAAACAATAAAACGCGGTGTACACATCTTCGCAGCCAAAAAAGATGTTGAACTGCGAGGTCTGAAGAAACTGATTCATCCAGAAATCAAGGTCTTGGGGTACGGCGAAATAATAGACTTGGTCCTCAACTACGAAAAAATAATCAACATCTAGCTTTCCCCTTTTTTCTAACGTGCGTTGCACATCTACTCTTTTATGTAACGAAAATGTGAGGTCATAAAAGCATTAACGTAGTGTGTTGATTTTACGCAATCGGTAGATTTTGAAAGCAGTTTTGGTGTTGGCCCACGCAAGTCCTCAGCATGCACGTTTCGAGATTAACTTACTGTAGAAAATAAACCCGCCCCATGGTTTGGCTTGAAAGTGTGCCATATCAATCATAAGGACATATTTTCGATTTAGAAAAGGGTTCCCTTGTAGAAGATTGTGGCGGGACATCCTAAACATTTTTCAGAAGGATAGCAAGGCTGCTCAGCGCAACGTTTTCCACAAGGGGACTTATCCCTCTTTTCATTCCATATTTTTACGGGAACTACCAAGTCTTTTGCTGGTGTTATGACTACATTGAATTCCACATCAACAACGTTCGGGTTTCTTCTTATATGATGATTAATGCAAGATTCTATTGCTTGTAGCTTTTCGCTTACGAAGAACAGACATAAGTTATGTCTTCCAGAAGTAATCAGCCCATTTAGGTACATTGGGCAATTCTTGAAAAAGTCCAAAACCTTCCACGGATCTTTAGCAGTCATTTCCACCTTTGCTATGTAAAACCTCACATTCTTCAAGTTTATACCGACCACATGAACTATTGCTCCACTGTTTCTTAATCGTTTCATTCTAGCATAGATTGCAGGCTGAGACATCTCTAATTGACGCGCGATCGCACTCTGTGAAAGGTTGGGATTCTCCGCAAGCAAAGAAATAATCTTTCTATCAGTTTCGTCAAGTTTTTCCAGACTCTTCACCTTCAACAGTTATGAGACTTGAGTTTCAGTAATGTACCATTTCGTTTTGTAATTAATTGAAATGTTCTGATTATATATTAAGATTTGTTTGTTGAATATTTATTGAAAATAAGAAAGTTGATGAATAACAATAGAGAAAGTGTTAAATATTCTTTTCTTTTTCTTATTGTTTCTCTTTGAGTCAAGGTTGAGTGAAGTCTATGTCAAAAACATCGGCTGCCCATCAGAAAGTGTTGCTCTATGACCCTACACGATGCACTGGATGCCGCTACTGTGAAATCGCCTGTGTCTTTTACCATTTCAAACATTTTAACCTTGAAAAAGCTCATATGCACGTGCAGTTTGACGAGAAAAACGCTGAATTTGAAGCGATTTACTGCCAACACTGTGATGAACCTGTCTGTGTTGCTGCGTGCCCAAATGAAGCAGCAGTTAAAGACGAAGAAACAGGGTTAGTGCGAATAAACCCTATAACATGCATTGGATGCAAGACCTGCACATTTGTTTGTCCTCTTTCTGTGCCTTGGTTCAACGAAGACTACAAAATTTCAATGAAATGCGACTTCTGCGATGGAGACCCGCAATGTGCTAAGTTTTGTTCTCCACAAGCCATACGAGTTGCGACCAGAGAAGAGGCGTGGGAATTTAATAAGAAACACTATGTAGAGGTGTTGACGTGATGGTCTCAGAGAATGAGATAATAGCTTATCTGAAGCAGGAACTGGGTGAAGATTTTATTGAAGCATCGAGACCCCGTCAGCGAAGAGTTTTCGCCAGATTAAAACTAAAGGCTCTTAGAAAAGCCGTCAACGCTATGAAAAGGCAGTATCAAACGCTCCGTTTTATGACGATTTCCGTTGTCGACCATGGCTTGGATTTCGAATTCTTATACCACTTCCATGTAGATGGAGCCGTTGTAACGCTGAGGACTGAGAAACGCAAAGAAGACAACACACTAGAATCCATTGTAGACATGATCCCTGCGGCGAACTTCATTGAACGAGAAATTGCTGAACTCTTTGGAATAAAACTTGTGAATCACCCTAAGCCCCAGTATTTGATATTGACAAAGGATTGGCCAGATGACAAGCGACCACTGAGAAGACCACTAGAAGGAGAGCTTCCTAAGCAAGCGAGACCTGTGGCTGAAGCGTTAATATCAACCAGCTGCGTGGCTCCAATATCCGCATTCATGCAGAAAAAACGTGAAGAAGCAGGCTTACCTAAGACTCCCCCTTTTGCCTTTACAGATGAGAAAGCCATGCAAGAGTTTCACGGAATCATGAAGGATACAAGCTTGGCTAAGAAGGCTGGTTTTGATTGGAAGAAGAAACGACTGCGATATAAGTGATGGAGGATTGTGAAGAATGGTTAGGTATGCATCTTTCCTCGGCTGCCAAATTCCAATGCGAATTCCAAGCATTGAAATAGCCTCAAGGAAAGTTTTCGAAAAAATAGGACTAGAAGCGGTTGATCTTTTGGGCTATTCATGCTGTCCAGAACCAGTAATTTCTAGGTTATTGGATAAAACCGCTTGGTTGGCAGTGTCGGCGAGAAATCTAGCATTAGCAGAAGAACTTGGACTGGACTTGATGACATTGTGTAATGGTTGCTATGAGACCTTAGTTGAAACTAATGAGGTTCTGAAACGTGAACCAGAGGAGCTGGATAAAATAAATGGGATTCTGAAACCTTATGGCAAGGAGTACGCTGGAAAAGTCAAAGTCAAACATGCCGTTGAGGTTCTTTACGAAGACATAGGTGTTGACAAAATCAAACAACACGTAGTTAAGCCTCAGAGAATCCGAGTGGCTCTTCACTACGGATGCCATATGTACCGCGAATCCAATGGAGCAGACATCAACCGGAAACCGAACATGATGAAAGAATTGACCCGAGTGACAGGCGTTGAAATTGTTGATTATGGCATTGAGCGTTTATGCTGCGGATACCCAAGCATGCAAGCAGACGAAGAGTTTTCACTGAAGCAGAGACTGCTCCTGAAGTTGAAACGTATAAAAGAAGCTGGAGCCGACGCCGTAGTTTTGTCATGTCCAGCTTGCCAAATACAGTTTGAAATAGGTCAGATAATGCTCAAACAGTATGGTGTGCAATACAGAATTCCATGCATCAACCTAATGGAGCTGATGGCAATATCATTCGGGGTGCCATCAAAAGATTTGCATCTTGAATTCCATAAGAGCCCAGTTTTGCAGTTAGCTCAAAAAATGGAGGCGACGTAAAATGCCTGAAATATTTCAGATTGGACCGTATCGTCCGCAACTAGTAGAACCTGAACGCTTCGAATTGGTTGTGGAAAACAACAAAATAATTGACGCTAATATCGAGCTAGGGTATGTGCATCGTGGCATAGAGAAACTGTTCACTACGAAGACTTACATGCAGAATCTTGCGCTTGCCGAACGTATCTGTGGAATCTGTTCGGGAGTGCATACACTTTGCTATGCCCAAACAGCAGAAGAAGTGATAGACGTAACTGTTCCAGATCGCGCTAGATTCTTGAGATGTATCTACATGGAAATAGAGCGACTTCACAGCCATTACCTGTGGTTCGGCGTTGTCGCCCACAGTTTGCACGATAATAATGCATTCATGAAAATCATGGGGGAACGTGAGCAAATTCAAGATCTACTGGAATATTTGACTGGAAACAGGATAAACTATCTTATAAACACGATCGGCGGCGTTAGAAGAGACATAACTCCACAAAAAGCAGAGAAAATCCGAAAAGTAATGGACAACATGAAAGCCCTCTCAAACTACCTATTGGTACTCTTGGATGAGAATGGAAATATCGCAAAGAAAACTAAAGGGGTAGGCATACTGCCTAAAGAAAAAGCCTTGGATCTAGGTGCAGTAGGTCCGACGCTTCGTGGTTCAGGAATAGAAAGTGACGTTCGCAAGGATGATCCATATGCTGCCTATGGAGAACTGGACTTTGAAGTAATAACAGAAGAAGAGGGTGATGTGCTTGCTAAATCACTTGTTAGAGCTAGAGAAACTCTTGAAAGTGTAAAGATAATTGAACAAGCCTTAGATAATCTTCCAAGCGGGGAGATTGCGGTAAGACCTGGCGAACCATTGGAGAAGGAAGAGGTTGGAAGAGCTGAGGCTCCACGCGGAGAACTTGTCTACTACATTAAATCAAACGGAACGAACATTCCGGAAAGGGTTAAAGTCAGAACGCCTTCCTTTGCGAACGACTTTACTCTAATTGAGATGCTTCGCGGAGACTTGCTTCAGAACGCTAGAATCATAATTGAAAGCATCGACCCATGCTTTGCGTGTACGGATCGCTTAACAGTTGTGGACACAAACGCTGGCAAAAAACGGAGGATAATTTTGAAGTAGGAGGAAGATTCATGAGCGGAAAAACTTCAATTTATCGCTTCATGTCTGCCGGATGCAACGGATGCGACGTCCAAATATTGGAATGTCTCGTTCCACGCTATAAACTCGCTGATTTAGGCGTAGAAGTTGTTTTTACACCAGAAGAAGCAAACGTTCTGGCAATAACAGGCGGGATAAACGTTAAAGGAAGAGAAGAACTAAAGAAAGCCTATCAAAAACTCAAGCCACCAAAACTTGTAGTAGCTGTTGGCAACTGCGCCATTACAAAAGAGATTTTCGATAAAGGATATCCAATGGTTGGACCACCGGACCAGATAGTTCCAGTCAACTTTTACATTTCCGGATGT